>Ga0111538_10012194_pt1 | contig 11364 bp, 9 predicted proteins | sample SoiMethybrSBSTD1_FD_79669 | JGI IMG/M metagenome (GOLD analysis project Ga0111538, IMG submission 79669) | Bulk soil microbial communities from a Populus tree surrounding site in Tennessee, USA - Soil MetaG P. TD hybrid SBSTD1 (version 2)... | ecosystem: Environmental > Terrestrial > Soil > Tree... | reverse complement strand
TCAACCAGCGCGCGGTCGATGCGGTGATGCGCGACGCGGACGTGCCGCTCATGATCCATGGGCACACGCACCGGCCGGGAGTGCATCGTTTCGGGTCGGACGGCATCGAGCGCACGCGGGTCGTGCTCGGCGCATGGCACGACGAGTCCCACGTCGTCCGCTGGGACGACGCCGGCTGGCAACTTCTGCCCTGCCCCGTCTGAGAGCTGGCCCGGCGTGTCCTTGCGCGCGCGCCGGCGCGTCAGCGGTCGATTTCGTCGCGCTCCAGTTCACGCGCAGCGTCGAGGAGCTGGTCGGCGCCGGTGAAGCGCCGCTTCGGCTCCTTCGCGATGCAATTGTAGAGAAGCGCCTCGAAGCGCTTGAGCTCGGGTCGAAGCTCGGGCAGCGGCGCATGCGCGTGCTTGTAGATCACCTGCATCGGCGTGCCCGCGACGTAGGGCTTTCGCCGCATCAGCATCTCGAAGAGGATGATCCCGAGGCTGTAGATGTCGCTGCGCTCGTCCGTTTCGCGTCCATGTCCCTGCTCCGGGCTCATGTAATAAGGCGTCCCGAAGATCTCGCCGCTGTTCGTGATCGCGGCGTCGAGCTCGACGTGCTTCGAGAGGCCGTAGTCGATCAGCGCAAGCGAGAGCTCGTCGCGCAGCATCACATTGCCGGGCTTGAGGTCCCGGTGCAGCACGCCGGCGGCGTGCAGGACCTTGAGCGCTTCCGCCATCTGCCGCATGTACGTGGCCGCCCGAACCGCGGCGATGCCCTGCTTGATGCGCCCGCGCAGGTCGCCAAGGGGAAAGTACTCCATTGCGATGAACGCATGGTCGTCGGCGACGCCGAAGTCGTGGACGCGGGCCACGTTGGGATGATCAATCGCCGCGGCAATCTGGTACTCGCGCAGGAACCGGTCGAAATTCCTGACGCCCGCGCCCTCGTCGGGCGGCTGGTGCAGCACCTTCAGCGCGACTTTCGACCCGTTCCGCTCGCTCTCCGCCAGGTAGACGCTCGACACCGGGCTCTCGGCGAGCTGGCTGACGTAGCGAAAGCCGCGAATCGACGCCTCGCCGAAGCGCGTCGCGCGCGCCGCCTCGTCGACGCGCACGGCGGACCTCGAGAACTGCCCGCGGCGCGCCTGGGCGGCGCGGAGAGCGCCGATCAGCGCGGTGTGGTCGATCTTCCTGCGCGACAGGCAGGCCTGGGCGCCCGCGTGGATGGCGCGCTCCTCCGTCTCGGGCGACGGCTTCGTCATCAGGTAGATGATGGGCGGAAATCCGTTGCGCCGGCTGAGGTCGCGCAGCCATTCGATGCCGACGTCGCGCCCGGGATGGTCGCCGAGCAGCACCGCGTCGTAGGCGCTGCCTGAGAAGTCGGCCGGCAGCCGTCCGCGCGCGGCGGGCTCGTACTCCGCGACCGAGGGCGAGTCGAATGCGGTGTGGATGTGCCGTGTCAGCAGACGCCGAAAATCGCCCTGGTCGTCGATGATCAGAACCCGCACCGACATGGCGGCATTCTACATGGGTGCCGGAATAGCCGGCTGCCGCAGCGCGAGCACGATGTCGCCGACGTTCGTGCCCGTCGGGCCCGTGTGCAGCAGGTCGCCGGTTGCCTCGAGCAGCGGTCCGGTGTCGGCCGACTCGAGCGCGGCCGCGAGGTCGAGACCCGCATCCGACGCACGCAATGAAGTCGCTCCGTCGACGATCGCGCCCGCGTCCTCGCTTTCTCCGTCGCGGCCATCGGTGCCCGCGGCGAGCAGCACGTAATCCGCATGGCCGGCGATGGCGCGGGCCGCCGCCGCGGCGAGATGCTGGCATCGGCCGCCACGGCCGGGCCGCTCGGGCAGACGGACCGTAGTCTCGCCTCCGCAGACGAAGAGGTCCGCCGTCCCGATCGCGAGCTCGTGGCAGATGCGCCGTGCCGCGGCCTCGGCATCGCCCGCAAGCCGCTCGGCGGCGCGCATCGTCGCGATGCCCTGCGCAGCCGCTGCGCGTGCGATCGCCTCGAGCGCGTCATCGAGCGTGCCGACCAGCCGCGGCGCGAGGCCGGGCGCGTCGAGCAGACCTGACGCCAGCACCGCCGGGTCGTCGCGCGGCACGTCCGAGATCATGAACGCCTCGATGCGCGCCCCGCGAAAGAGTCCCGGCAGCCGCCCGCCCTTGATGCGCGAGAGCGCGCTGCGCTCGCGGTTCAACCTGGCGATGTCGAGCCGCTCATCGAGCGAGCGCTCGAACAAGGCGCGGAGCTCGGCGAGCCCTATGCCGGGCGCCGGCACTTCGAGCAGGGACGACGCGCCACCCGAGATCAGCAGCAGAACGGGACAATCCGATGGCGTCGCCGCCGCGAACTCGAGGAGCGCTTCGCCGGCCGCCAGGCTGCGTTCGTCCGGCCGCGGATGGCCGGCCTCGAGGCAGCGAAGGCCGGGACGGCCTTGCAGCTCGACCGGAATCGAGCCTTCCGGCGCGACCACAAGTCCGCGCGCCAGCGCGGGACCCAGGGCATCGATCACGCCCAGCGTCATCGAAGCGGCTGCCTTGCCGGCTGCGAAGCTGCAGACGGGACCGCCAGTCGGACGCCGCGCAATGGCGGCGCGCATGCGTCGCCGGCCGTCGACGGCGGCCAGTCCGGTCCGGAAGAGGTCGAGAAGCAGCGCGCGACGCGGGTCCGCGAGCGTCACACGGCGCGGGCCGTGCGCCCGCCCGGGAGGTCGAGGAGCCGCTGCGCTCGTACGCCGTCGGAGCGCTCGCTTTCGATGCGCGCGAGGTACTCGCGCGTGACGTCGCCTGTCACGTACTCGCCGGAGAAGCACGAGGTGTCGAAGGCCGTGATGCGTGCGTCGTCGTGCCGGCACGCGGCAACCAGATCGTCGAGGCCCTGGTAGACGAGCCAGTCGGCGCCGATCGAGGCCGACACGTCATCTTCGCTCCGTCCGTTCGCCACGAGCTCCGAGGCGACAGCCATGTCGATGCCGTAGACGTTCGGGAAGCGCACCGGGGGTGCCGCGGAAGCGAAGTAGACCTTGCGCGCCCCCGCTTCGCGCGCGAGTTCAATGATCTGGGCCGAGGTGGTGCCACGCACGATCGAGTCGTCGACCAGCAGCACATTGCGGCCGCGGAACTCGAGGTCGATGGCGTTCAGCTTGCGGCGCACCGATTTCTGGCGCATTTCGTGTCCCGGCATGATGAACGTGCGGCCGATGTAGCGGTTCTTGACGAAGCCCTCGCGGTACTTCACGCCGAGGGCGAGCGCGAGCTGGAGTGCGCTGGTGCGGCTCGTGTCCGGGATCGGGATCACGACGTCGATGTCGTGGTCCGGCCGGAGTCGCTGGATCTTCTCCGCGAGCTTCTCGCCCATGCGCATGCGCGCCTTGTGCACCGAAATGTTGTCGATGATCGAGTCGGGCCGCGCGAGATAGACGTACTCGAAGATGCACGGCGTATGCCGGCCGGCCGGCGCGCACTGCTGCGCGTGCAGGCGGCCGTGCATGTCAATGTAGATTGCCTCGCCCGGTCCGACGTCCCGCTCCAGAGTGAAGCCCAGCATGTCGAAGGCAACGCTCTCGGAGGCGAGCATCCACTCGAGGCCGCGCGGCGTCTTGCGCTTGCCGAGCACGAGCGGCCGGATGCCGTGCGGGTCGCGAAAGCCGGCGACGCCGTGTCCCACGATCATCATCACGACGGCGAAGCCTCCCCGGCAGCGCCGGAATACACCCTCGATAGCGCGGAACACGTCGGCGGGAGCCGGCCGCGCCGCGGTCGAGCGCTGCAGCTCGCTCGCGAAGACGTTGAGGAGCACCTCGGAGTCCGAGCGCGTGTTGAGGTGGCGGCGGTCCTCCTCCACCATCGTGCGCGAAAGCTCCTCGACGTTCGTAAGGTTGCCGTTGTGGCCGAGTCCGATGCCGAACGGCGCATTCACGTAAAACGGCTGCGCCTCGTCCGCCCCGTCGCAGCCCGCGGTCGGGTAGCGCACGTGGCCGATGCCGGCATTCCCGACCAGCTGGCGCATGTCCTCCTCGCGGAACACGTCGCGCACCAGGCCGGTGTCCTTGCGGACGAACAACGCGTGCTCGTCCATGGTCATGATCCCGGCGGCGTCCTGGCCGCGGTGCTGGAGCACCGTCAGCGCGTCGTAGATGCGCTGGTTGACCGCGGAGGTGCCGACGATGCCGACGAGGCCGCACATGGCTAGCTGCCCGCCTTGCCGCCGGCGTCGTCGGTGGCCTTCTCGTAGAGGTCGATCGCGGCCGGCCGCGCGTAGCGCTCGAGCCAGTTCGCGATGGCCGCCGCCGCGGGCATCGATTTCGTCCGGTCCCACCAGGGCTCGCGGTCGAGCTCGACCGCGCGGCCCGCGAGCACGAGGAGGCCGATGATGACGGCGCCGCGCATCAGGCCGAATGCCGCACCGAGGATCCGGTCGAGCGACGCGAGGCCCAGTGCGCGGCGCATGAAGTGCGAGACGATGCTGCCGGTGAGCGCGCCGACGAGCAGCACGAGGAGGAGGACGACCGCGCGCCCGGTCCATTCGCGAACGCCCGGCTGCGCCAGCGCGCCACCGAGCCAGGGATTTACGACATACGCGAAGTGCCAGGCAAGCCACAGGCCGACCAGCCATGCGAGCAGCGAGATCGACTCGCGGATGAACCCGCGGAAAAACCCGACGGTACCCGAAACAAGCAGGATGATGGCGAAGATGTGGTCGGCGCCGTCCATCGGTCCCCGGGGTCCGCGCGAAACGTGCGGCATTCTAGCCGATCAGGGGTGGCGAGCGACGACCGTCTGGAATCCGTCCTTCGCAAGGCGCGCCGCGATCTCTTCTGCGCGAGCGCGCTCCTGCTCGGGACCGACGCGGACACGGTAGAGCACCTGTCCCGAGGCGCGGTACTCCAGAACGAATGCGGCGTAGCGCCGCTCTTTCAGCTGTGCGACAAGTTGTTCCGCCTTCGACCGGTTCGAGAAGGCGCCGAGCTGAACGGCCCATGCGGTCGCAGTCGACTTCGATGCTGGAGCCGCCGGCGGCGCTTTGGAGGGAGCCTGCGCAGCCGCCTGAGGTTTCGGCGCGGGCGGCGGTGCGCTGGCCATGCTGCCCGCCGGCTGATCTGGATTCGCATCGGGCGGGGGCGCGGACCGTTCGGTTCGCTGGGCTTTCGCCGATGTCGACGTCGCGGGTTCTGCGTCAGCCGCTGGCTGCGCATCCGCTACGGGCTCCGGCACGAGCACGGATTCCGCGGGCGGGGGCAGCGCATCGCTTGTTGGCACCTCGACCCGTCGCGTCGACTCGGCCGGCGGCTCCGCCGGCGCGGTGCCGCGGCCCTTGAGGATCGCGGGAACAAGAAGGACGACGATGGTGACGAGCACCAGCGCTCCGATGAGCCGTTCGCGCACGCGTACTTCCATGGCTTTTGATTGTATCGCCTGTGGCGCTCATTTCCCGGCGCCGAGCCAGGCGAGCGCCGGCCCTACGGTCAGGAATGAGCCGAATGCCAGCACGCGGTCGCCGGGCCGGCATTCGAGGCGTGCCTGTGCCATTCCGGCGGCGACATTCTCGACGGCGACCACCGAATCCGCTCCGGCCGCCCGGATTCGCCGCGCGAGATCGGCGGGCGGCAACGCGCGCGGCCCTTCGAGACCGACTGCGATCCAGCGCTGCACTTCCGCCTGCAGGGCGGCGACGATCGCCTCGACGTCCTTGTCGGCGAGGATTCCGCAGACGGCGATGGTGCGGCCACGACAGGGACGCTCGGCGAGGCTCGCCGCGAGCGATTGTGCCGCTTCGAAATTGTGGGCGACGTCGAGGATCCATTCAGGTGCTCCCGCGACGATCTGGAATCGCCCCGGAAGGCGCACATTGTGGAGGCCCGTCCGCACCGCCTCGTCGGGTACGAGGAGTGCCGGCTCTGTCGCTTCGAGCACGGCGAGCGCGACTGCCGCATTGCCAAGCTGGCTCGTACCGGCGAGCGCAGGCAGTGGCAGCTCGCGGCGTCTCGACCCGAACCCGACGTAGTCCCAGCCGTCGACGCGCTCCACGTAGTCGAAGTCCGTACCGAGCCGGCGGAGCCTTGCGCCGACCTCGGCCGCATGCGCGACGAGGCTCCGCGGCGCCTGCCGGCCACCGAATACGGCCGGCCGGCCGCGACGGAAGATTCCCGCCTTTTCGCCCCCAATCGCCTCGATCGTGTCGCCGAGCCACTCGCGGTGGTCGAGCCCGACCGAGACGACGGCGGCGACGTCGGCATCCAGGATGTTGACCGCGTCCAGCCGGCCGCCCATCCCGACTTCGAGCACGGCCACGTCCACGCGCTCGCGCGCGAACACGACGAAGGCGGCCAGCGCGTTCCACTCGAAGAACGTCAGCGATATGCCGTCGCGCGCGGCGTCGATCGCGGCAAATGCCTCGAGCAGTGCCGCGTCGGTGACCTCGCGTCCGTGCACGCGAATGCGCTCGTTGTAGCGCACGAGGTGCGGCGACGTGAAAAGGCCGGTCTCGTAGCCCGCGGCGGTGAGGATGGCGTCGAGATAGGCCGTGACCGAGCCCTTGCCGTTCGTGCCACCGACGGTCAGCACGGTTGCCGCGAATGGCAGGCCCAGCTTGCGCCAGACCGCTCCGGCACGTTCGAGGCCGGGATCCACTTCGACGGGATGTGCTGCCTGTTGCCAGGCGAGCCAGGCCGCGACGGACGCGAACCGCATGCCGACGGCGTCAGCCGGAGGCCGCGGGCTGGCGCAGCAGGATCCTGAGCAGTGAGGCGATGCGCGCGCGCAAGTCGCGGCGGTCGAGGATCATGTCGATCGCGCCGTGGTCCAGCAGGAACTCGCTGCGCTGGAAGCCCTCGGGGAGCGTCTCGCGGACGGTCTGCTGGATCACGCGCGGCCCCGCGAACCCGATCAGGGCCTTGGGTTCGGCAATGTTCACGTCGCCGAGCATGGCGAGGCTCGCCGAGACCCCGCCGGTAGTCGGATCGGTCTGGATCGATATGAACGGCAGCCGTTCCGCCGCCAGCGCGGCAAGCGCCGCGCTCGTCTTTGCCATCTGCAGGAGCGACAGCAGCCCCTCCTGCATGCGCGCGCCGCCGCTCGCCGAGAAGCACACGACCGGCGTGCGATGCTCGATGGCGTACTCCACGCCGCGCACGAAGCGCTCGCCGACCACCGAGCCCATGGAACCGCCCATGAACGAGAACTCGAAGGCGCCCGCGACGACGTCGATTCCCTCCAACGTTCCGCTCATGACGACGAGCGCGTCGCGCTCGCCAACGGCCTTCTGGGCCGCCGCGAGGCGGTCGCGGTAGCGCTTCGTGTCGCGGAACCTGAGCGGGTCCTCCGGCGCGATGTCGGCGCCGATTTCAGCCGCGCTCTCGGGATCGAGGAACTGCGTCAGGCGCTCGCGTGCGCCGATGCGCATGTGATGTGCACACTTCGGGCAGACCTGCAGGTTGCGCTCGACCTCCGGCCGATAGAGCACCGAGTCGCAGGCCGGGCACTTCATCCAGAGACCCTCGGGCACCGAGCGCGTGCGGCGCTCGGTCTTGATGCGCGAGGGGATGATCTTCTCGAACCAGGTCATCTCACTCCCCGTCCAGCCCGGCGATCATAGCCCAAGGCCGGTTGGCCACGGGTTCGGGGATCTGCAAAGAACGCGGGTATCGCACCCCCCAGAGATACAGGCCGCTCGCAGGCGCAGTGATGCCGGCTCGGGTGCGGTCGCGTGCGGCAAGCGTCTCCGCGATCCAGCCCGGCGGCTTCTCCCCCGCGCCCACCATCATCAGGGAGCCGGCGATGTTCCTCACCATATGATGCAGGTACGAATTCGCGCTGATCTCGAGCACGACGAGCGGCCCGTCGCTGCGCACCGCGATTGAATCGACGTGCCGCATGGCGGTCGTCGACTGGCATTCGACCGCCCGGAACGAGGAGAAGTCGTGCTCGCCAATGAGCGCCTGGGCAGCCTCATGCATGGCGGCGGCGTCGAGCGCACTGCGCGTCCAGCAGACCCGATCGCGGAGGATCGCGGGCCGAGTGGCACGCCGCAGCATGCAATACCGGTAACTGCGGCCCTGGGCCGTGTGCCGCGCGTGGAACGAGGTCTCGACCTCCATTGCCCAGTTGATCGCGATGTCGGGTGGCAGGTGACTGTTCGCGCCGAGCACCCAGCCGCGCACGGGCCGCTCCGCCTGCGTGTCGAAATGTGCGACCTGTGCAAAGGCATGGACACCGGCATCGGTGCGGCCCGCCGCCGCCACGGTGACCGCGTGGTCAGCGACCGTGGTGAAGGCCTTCTGGACTGCGTCCTGGATCGTGAGCAGGCCCGGCTGCTGCTGCCAGCCGGCGTAGCGCGTGCCGTCGTATTCGATGCCGACGGCCAGTCGTCGGGTCCGGCTGCTCACGCTCCCGGCAGGGAATCGATCAGCCGGCGCGCTTCCTGCTTCTGGGACGCGCTGCCCTCGGTCAGCACTTCCTGGAGGATGTTGCGGGCGCCGTCCGGGTCGCCCATGTCCATGTAGGCGCGGGCGAGGTCGAGCTTGGTTCCCACCTCGCTCATCGTGACCGGCTCGAGCTGCGAGATCTGTTCGGTCTTCATCGTGTCACGCGCGGTCGGCGCGCTGTCCGAGTCGTCAGAAAGCTCCCCGACGTCAAGGTCGATCTCGCCGAAGTCGATCTTCGGCAGCACCGAGGTTTCACTGGTGCCGCGCGCCGGCATCTCCCGCGTCGCGTCCTCCGCTCCACGCGGGAGGACCGCGGTTTTTTCGTCGCGGCGGGCGATATGCGTGACGTCGTCGTGAACGCCGGTCGCGATCTCGGTCGCGTCGTCGATGTCGGGCAGATTGTCGAGGTTGCCGAGGTCGAGCCCGAGATCGTCAATCGCCATCTCGGCAGTCGAATCGGGCGTCGCCGGCTGCATCCGGTCGCGCGCGGCCTGGCTCGCCTTGAGCGCCGCCGTCTCGACCGTCGGGGTCTCGGACGAAGGCAGCTCGAGTGTCGGCATCTCGATCGTGCCGGCCGAATCGCGACCCTTAATCTCCTGCGTCGTGCTGAAGGTCCCGGATCCGGTGCCGAGGTCGAACTCGAGCGCCGTGCTTTCGCCGGTCTCGTCCGCCTCGGATGCGGCGGCGACCTTGCCGAGGTCGATGTCGAGCCCCTCGTCGCCTTCGGGCGCCGACAGAAGGTCGAGGTCCACGAGGTTATCGCCGCCTTCCAGCGAGAGATCGACGCCCGCGTCCTGCACGGCGCCTGCGAACATTGGCTCGTCCGGCACCAGCTGGCGACCCATGATCACGATGCGGTCCCAGTCGCCTCCGCTGCCGAGCGAGCGCTTGAGGTCGCGCGCGACGGTCAGGAACTGGTTAGTGTCGCCGGCGACGAAGTGGATTTCGGCGAGCTTCAGTTTGAGGTCGTTGCGCTGCGGCTCCTTCTGCAGGGCCATGCGCACGAGGTCGACGGCCTGGTCGTAGAGGCCGTAGGCCATGTGGAAGTCGGCTTCCGCCAGCGGGTCGGCCTGGTCGAGGTCGAGCGCCGCCTCCGCGCTGATCGTCTCCTCGTGCCCAGCGCTCGGGCGCGGCGCCTCGGTCTTCGGCCGAGCGACGGGACGCTCCTCGACAATGATGTCCTCGTCTTCGTCGTCGTCCTGTTCCTGGAAGACCGGCGGCCGCGGCATCTCCGCAGTGCGGTCGCCTGTCGCGATCGCGCGCAGCCGCATCGTCTCGGTCGGGATAGGCGCGGTTTCCGGCAGGTCAAAGCTCTTGAGCGCGCCGTCGACGTCCTGGTCGCGACGGCGGCGGATGAAGTTGAATCCAAGCGTGCCGAGCAGCAGCAGCGCTGCGGCGCCGACGAGAATGGTCCAGTTTTCCGTCAGCGTGTCGAGGAAGGATGGGCCGGTATCGACCTTGGGCGCCGGTTTGGCCTTGGCGGCCTTGGCGGCCTTTGGCTTCGGCGCAGGCGGGGGCGTCGCCACGCGACCGGTATCGTCTTCGGGCGCGACTGCCGCCTCGCCGGCGGGCTCCACTGGCGTCGCCGGCAAAGCTGCCGGCGCGGGCGCCGGTTCGGCGGGCGGTGCCGCTTCCTTGGCTCGCGTCTCTCCGAGCTTTTTCTGGAGGTCGGCGAGCTCCTGGTTGCGCAGCTCGAGGAGACGCTGCTGCTCGTTGATGTCCTTCTGCAGGTCCGAGATCTGGGACGCCACTTGCCCGCTCGACTGCGCGGCCGCGGCAGCCTCGGCCTCGCCCTCGGGAGGCGTGACGAGCTTCAGCCGGCCGGCGTCGCCACCGCCCGAAGCGCGCCAGGCGGCGTTCTGCTGCCTGACTTCACTTGCGGCCTCCGACGCCGCGATGCCCGCTACTTCGTTCGACGAGGGCACGCGCAGGATCGCTCCGGCGCGAAGCTGGTTGATGTTGCCGTTGAATGCCTCGGGATTGGCGCGGAACAGCGCAATCATCGTGCGCTGGATGGACTCCCGATCGCCGGCGCCCATCGAGCCGGCGATGCCGTAAAGAGTGTCGCCGCGCGCGACCTCGTAGCTCGAGCCGCCGCCTGTCGCGACTGGAGCCGCGGTCTGCGGCGGCGGAGCGGGCGCGGGCGGGGCGGTAGGCTCCGGAGCGGGCGCCGGCGGCGCGCTCGCCGTCGTGGACGGTGCGGTCGTCGGCGCGACTACCGGCGGGGGCGCCGGGCTCGCTTCCGCCGACAACATCGCCGGCGGGTCAAGCAGGACCGTGTACTCACGTAGCAGCCGGCCGCGCGGCCAGTTCACGTCGATGAGGAACGACACGAATGGTTCGCTGATGGCGTCGCGGGACCGCACGAGCAGCACGCTGCGGCCGTCCTGGCCGCGGCCGACGGTGAATTCGAGTGAGTTCAGGAATGCCGGCCGGTCGATCCCGTAGCGGGTGAATACTTCAGGTGCCGCGAGGTGCGCGTCCAGGGAAGCGAGCTCTTCCGGCGTGGCGGCGACGAGGTCGATTTCGGCTGAGAACGGTTCGTTGAGCGCGGAACCCAGGCGGATCTCACCGAGACCGAGGCCGAAGGCAGCCGCCGGCGCCAGCAGGATCGCCGAAATAAGGACGCGCAATTTACCGCTCATCGTGACTCCCCAAGGCCGCAGCAGACGCAAACTGCCCGCGAGCTTGCGAAATGGGTGTGAAACCGATCACAAGTCCCTGATCCTTTGGGACTATAGCTTACACGCCGTATTTACCAAAATCTTGCCCCGCGTCACGCAATAACGGGCTTCGGACCCTCGCTCGATGTCCGCCGCAATGCGTTGATTCGATGGCATTCAGCGCGTGATCACTGGGGTCGTCGAGATGACGTCGGCGCACTGGCCGCGATGGCGGAGGTAGTGGTCCATCAACACGACGAGCAACATCGCCTCGACGATCGGCACAGCGCGCAGACC
>Ga0111538_10012192_pt1 | contig 11365 bp, 8 predicted proteins | sample SoiMethybrSBSTD1_FD_79669 | JGI IMG/M metagenome (GOLD analysis project Ga0111538, IMG submission 79669) | Bulk soil microbial communities from a Populus tree surrounding site in Tennessee, USA - Soil MetaG P. TD hybrid SBSTD1 (version 2)... | ecosystem: Environmental > Terrestrial > Soil > Tree... | reverse complement strand
TCGTTCGTTTGGCGTCGGGACCCATGGCACCCACAGTTCTGCAGGCTGGAGCGCGCCGACAGGGTAGGTGAAATCCGCCGCCATCACGCCAAGCACCTCATACGGCTCGCCGTTAATCTGGAGCGCTTGCCCGACAATCTTCGGATCGCCACCGAACCGTCGCTTCCAGAACGCGTGGCTGAGAACCGCGACCCGATCGCGCCCATCGACCTCGTTGTCGGCCGTGAACACGCGCCCGACCAACGCCCGTGCGCGCAACACATCGAAGAAGCTGGCCGTGATGCGGGAGCGCACGATCGCTTCCGGCGGCGCGCCAGGCACGAGGAGCGTGTTCTCCCCGTATGCGTCGATTGCGGCCATCGAATCAAACACTTGCTGCTGGACGATCCAGTCGAGGTAATCTGCGGCTCGATTTGCTGGAGTGCCTGTGGATCGGTCGGCGGAGCCGAGCCCGGCATGACAAACGGACCCTTGCGCCCCTTCTGCATCGCGATTCGTTCGCCGACCGCCATGATCCGATCCGGATCTTCGAAAGGCAGTCCGCGCAGAACGACGGCGTCGACGACGGCGAAGATCGCGGTCGTTGCGCCGATGCCCAGCGCCAGCACCAGCAGCGCGGCGGCCGTGAAGCTTGGCGCCGTTCGCAGTCCGCGCCACGACTGCTGTAAGTCGGCGACGAGCCCTTGAAAAGAGAAAGCTCGGCTTGCTGACGGCGGAGTCGGATCGGCCCAATGGGCCTGTCGTAAGGCCGAGAGATACGGCGCGAGGACCTCTTTGGCGCTGAACTCGCCTCGAGCCCTGCGTTCGGCGTCGGCGGCCGACGCTCCGGCCGCCACGAGTTCACGGAACCGATCGTCGAGATGCTGCGACAGTTCTTCAACGATCTCGGCTTCGCGGGCGGGCGCGAGGCGGACCGATGACAATCGCGCACGGATTTCCGGTTTCCAATCAGGCATGTCCGTCTCCCGTGACGAGGCGCACGGCCTCGACAAATGCCGCCCACGTCTTGCGTTGACGCGCGAGAACTTTGCGTCCCTCAGTCGTCAGCCGATAGACCCGCCGGCGCCGCTCGCCGGCGTTCTCGACCCAGGTGCCCTTGATCCACGCCCGCTCTTCCAGGCGATAGAGCAGGGGATAGAGGGAATCGATATGAAAGGTCAGTTTGCCGCCCGAACGCGACCGGATCAGCTTGCTCAGGTCGTAGCCGTGCCGCGGCTGCGCTTCGAGTAGAGACAGGATCAGCAGTTCCGCCGACCCTTTCTTCAGCTCTCGATCGAGTGCCCTGGTGTCGATATCTGTCATAGCCAGATAGTAAGAAGACAGATATGAGACGTCAAGGTCGAAGAAATGGTTGATTGCTGATTGGTGAATGCTGATTGCTGATTGTTTTGAGTGCGGATTGCCGATCGTGAGTGCGGATTGCCGATCGTGAGTGCCGATTGCCGATTGTGAGTGCCGATTGCCGGTAGAATTAGTCGCCTAAATCAGCAATCACCAATCAAGAATCAGCAATGGCGTTATTCCGCCCGCAGAATCTTCGCGGGATCAATGCGGACGGCGCGCATGACCGGCGGCACGGCGGCCAAAACAGCTGCGAGAGCCAATGTGACGAGCGGCATTAACAGAGGAAATGGGTCGACCGCTCTGACTTCGAACAGCAACCGCTCGATGACTCGTCCAAACCCGAATCCGCCCGCGAGGCCGATCAAGGCGCCGCAGCCGACGATGATGGCCATCTCCCGCGTCACGCGAGTGGCTACCTGCATCGCCTGCGCGCCGAGCGCCATCCGCACGCCAATCTCGCGCCGCTGCTGGAGGACGTTGTAGGTCAGTACGCCGTGGAGGCCAACGCACGCCAACAGCAGCGTGACCGCCGCGAAGAACGTGGTGAGCGTCGCGAGCAGCCGTTCGCGGACCATTTGACGCCGCACCAGTGACGTCATCGGCACCACTTGCACCCGCGTACCGGCACGCGCTCCCGCGACCAGCCGGCGAATCCCGGCGGCAACCGCGAGCGGGTCTTCGGCGGTGCGAATGCTGAAGGTTCCGTTGCCATGCCCTTCAGCGGGTATAAAGACAATCGGACGCATCGGGTCGCGCACGTTCGCATACACCGTATCTGCGACCAGGCCGACGATTTCCATCGGAATCTGGATGAGACTGCGAGGGCGAATCATGACCGTTCGTCCGACCGGGTTCTGCCCTTCGAAGTAGACACGGGCGAAGGCGGCGTTGACAATGGCGACGCCTGGGACCGGTTCATCGTGTTCCTTGAGAGTCGGGGCAGTGTCGCCTACCCGGAAATCGCGGCCCTGATTCAGCGGTATGCGGACCGTCTCAAAGAAGCCGGGCGACACGTCGAGAAAGTACGCCGGCCGAGCGTCGAGCGGCTGACCAGGCACGAACACAGTTCCAGTCCACCGATTCTCGGACAGGAACGTCCAACCCGAGAACGCGGCCGATTCGATGCCTGGTGATTCACGCAACCGATCGACGATCTGCATCCACGTAGCCGCAGGCTGTGGTTTGCCAGGCCACGTCGCGTCGACCAGGAGCACTCGATCGTGCGAGAACCCGAGTGGCTGGCGGGAAAGGTGCGCCAATGTTGCGCCGAAGAGGACCGCCACGAACAACACGAACACGCAGAAAGCCATCTGCGCACCAACAAGTGTCTTCATCAACCGCCGATGCCCGCGCGCGTCCGCTTCACCCTTGAGGGCGGTCGACGGCGTGAAGGCGGATGCTCGTATGGCTGGCGCGAGTCCGAACAGGCACGTCACGCTGGTGGCGACCAAAAGTAGAAATGCGAGCACCCGCCAGCCGGTGTCGAGCACCAGTCTCACAGGGTCCTCTTTGGGCGACAACATCGAGACCACCAGCGGCGCTGCCCACGACGCAAACAGTAATCCTGCGATCGTCGCAGAGACGACGAGCATCGCGCTTTCGACAAGCACCAGTCGAATCAGCCGCCAGCGATCGGCGCCGATCGACACACGCAGAGCCATCTCGCGCCCGCGGGCGAGGGCCTGCGCGATCAGCAGATTCGCAACGTTCGTGCACGCGACGAGCAGCACGAGCGCGACGAGCGCTGCGAGAATCAGTAGCGGCCGTCGCAAATCTTGCTGCGTGCCAGAGGCACCGGAAGAAGCGGGGCGCAGAGTGATTCGTTCGTTCAGGTAGGCATCGAGCCGCTGCCGTGATGTGTCAGGCGGAAACGATTTGAGCTGCTGCTTGTGATCCTCGGCGAAGACGGTCTGAAGTGTTTGCTGAACTTCGGCCGACGTCACCTCGCCGTTGGCACGAACCCACAGCCGGAACCACGACCAGCCAGGGCTCTTGAGCGCCTGCACGTTCATCGTCGCCGGAATGAACACGTCGGTGAGTCTTCCGGGTTCGGTGCCGGTGAACCCTTTCGGTGTGACGCCAACAATCTCGTACGGTTGTCGTCCCCTCCGTAAAGTCTGGCCGATCGCCTTGGGATCACGTCCGAACCGCCGTTCCCAATAGTCATAGCTAATCACCGCGACCGCGTGCGCGGCTGGATTGTCGTCGTCGGCGACCACCAACAGTCGACCGGCTGCGGGTTGGAGTCCGAACGCAGGAAAGACATTGCCAGAAACGTATTGCTTGAAGACCCTTTCCGGTTCGTCACTGGCACCAACGGTCACATCCTCCGGCGCGCTCATGCCGACCACCATCAGTTCAGCGCGATTGCCAATCGCACGCGCGTATCGCTGAAAGGTTGGATAGTCGAAGTCGTCGCGCTCCTCGACGCGGTTCTGCGAATCGGTACTCGTAAAGGAAACGTACAGCAGGTTATCCGGATTGGCGACGGGCAGCTTGCGTAGAAGCACCGCATCCACCAGACGAAACGCCGCCGTCGTCGCCCCAATCGCGAGGCCGAGCGACAGGATCGCGGCGGCACTGGACATGCGATGCTTGTTCAGCTGACGCCAGCCGAAGACGACGTCAGACGAGAACGCGCTGATCCACGGAACGCCGCGCTGTTCGCGAAGCGCGTCCATCGCCTGCGACGCGCCGCCCCATTGGATTCGCGTCTTCCGAGCGGCGTTCGAGGGTGAGTGACCGCGACGCTCTTCCTCCTCTCTCGCCAGCTGCATGTGCAGCTCCAGCTCTTCGGCGAGATCACGATCGGTCCGGGTGCGGCGAACACTTCCAAGTAGGCGCTGCAGCCATTCGCGAAGCGAGTGGATGAGCGTCATTACATTTCGCCGCGCAGCAGGGTTTGCATGATGGCCGCCATCCGGTCCCAGGCCTGCTGCTCGCGCCCCAGCTCACGCCGTCCCGACGCCGTCAGCGCGTAGAAGCGGGCCTTCCGGTTCGTCTCGGTCGTGCCCCACGTGCCTTTGAGGAGGCCGCGCTGTTCCAGCCGCATCAACGCTGGATACAGCGTCCCCATATTCAGCTGCAGCGCGCCGCCGGACACCTGCGCGAGTCGAGCGGCAATCGCATAGCCGTGCAGAGGGCCGAGCGTCTCGAGCGTCTTGAGGACCATGAGGTCGAGGGTGCCCTGCAGGATGTCGGTTTTCGACTGGTCTCTATTAGACACCCCAATGGAATACCACATGCCGCATTAGATGTTCAAATGGAGGGATGGTTCCGGGTGCCAGGTGTGCCAGGTGTGCCAGGTGTGCCAAGGGTGCCAAGGGTGCCAAGGGGTGCCAGGCTGCTTGGGGTGCTAGGGTGCTTGGGGTGCCAAGGGTGCCAAGGGTGCCAAGGGTGCCAAGGGTGCCAGGGTGCTTGGGGTGCTAGGGTGCTTGGGGTGCCAAGGGTGCGCAGAGTGTGGGAGATTCGATGTAAATTATGCGCACTATGACCAGATCACTTTCCTTCACTCTGACGGTCGTTTGTGTGCTGGCCCTCGGACTGGCTGGATCCGCGCAGCAGCCAAAGGGTGTATCCCTTTTCAACGGCAAAGATCTGAGCGGCTGGAAGATTCCGGCCGGGGACAACGGCCACTGGAAAGTCGTGGACGGCGTCATCGACTACGACGCGGAAAGCGAGTCGACGGCTGCCGACAAGAGCCTGTGGTCCGAGCGTTCGTACGGTGACTTCACCCTGCATGTTGATTGGCGCATCAAGGCGACGCCCTACGTCAATCCGAACGTGCCGATCATCAAGTTTGACGGCACGCATAAGAAAGACGCCGATGGAAAAGAGATCCGGATATCCGTGCCCGATTCAGATTCAGGAATTCTCCTGCGCGGCACGAGCAAGGCACAGGTGAACATCTGGTGCTGGCCGATCGGGTCCGGCGAGGTCTATGGCTACCGCATGGACGAGAAGATGCCGCCGGCGGTGCGCGCTGGTGTGACACCGTCGAAGAACGCCGACCGCAACATCGGCGAGTGGAACACGTACGACATCACCGTTCGCGGCAATCGACTGACGGTCGTGCTCAACGGGCAGACGGTCATCAACGGCGCTGAATTGCCGGAGCTACCGTCGACCGGCCCGGTCGGTCTCCAGCACCATGGCGGGAAGAAGGGGGGCGTGTGGAGCAGTCCACCTTCGCTCGTGCAGTTCAGAAACATTGCGATCGAGGAACTGCGCTGAGGTTGTCATCATGGACGATCAGTCGGTCGACACCGCAATCGACAGGAGAGACTTCGCTCGCGTAACGCTCGGAGCGTTCGGGGCGGCAGCGCTCGCCGGCCAGAATGCTCGCGCGGCGGCTCAGAAAACGTCCGCCAGCATCAAATTGTGCGTGCAGTCGTCGGCAAACCCCTCGGACGAACAGCTGCTGTTCCTCAAGCAGCTGGGAGCTGAGTATGTGAGCGTCGGCTCGACGCCGGAGCTGCGAACCGCCGACGGATTCATGCAGATCAAGAAGCGTTATGCGGACGCGGGCATCACGGTGTGGAACATCGGTAATACGAGCGTTCACAACATGCCGGAAGTCACGCTGAATTTGCCGGGACGCGATCAGAAGATCGACGAGTACAAGCAGTACTTGCGCAACCTCGGCAAAGCCGGCATTACGTACACAACCTACGCGCACATGGGCAATGGCATCTGGACCAGCGGCCGCACCGACGTCCGGGGCGCCTCGGCGCGCGAGTTCGACGAGAACAGCCCCAGCGCTCGCGGCAACTGGGATGGGAAGGTCTTTTCTGGCCCGCTCTCCCATGGTCGGGTGTTCAGCAAGGAAGAGATCTGGGACAACTACACATACTTCATCAAGCGTGTCACGCCGGTCGCGGAAGACGTCGGCGTGCATATCGGGATCCATCCAGATGATCCGCCGGTGCCCGTGCTGGCCGGCGTTCCGCGCTGCATCTTCGCGAACTTCGAGGGCTACAAACGCGCGATGGAGATCGCCGACAGTCCCAACGTCGGCATCTGCCTGTGCTGCGGGACGTGGCTCGAAGGAGGAAAGAAACTGACCGGCAAGGATCCCGAAGAGATGATTCGTTACTTCGGCGCGCGGAAGATTTGGAAGATTCACTTCCGCAACGTCGATGCACCGCTGCCGCACTTCGTCGAAACCTTCATGGACAATGGCTACTACGACATGTGGAAGATCATGAAGGCGCTTCGCGACGTCAACTTCGACGGCATCGTCATCCTCGATCATAGTCCGACGATGGTTGGCGGGAACTATACGCAGACGGCGTACGGATTCGCCTACATGAAAGCGCTCCTGAATCGGGCGAACGCCGAAGCAAAGAGTTGACGTCACGTGCTGATTCGGCGGATGGAACGGCGTGACGTCGATGGTGTCGCCGACCTCGTAACCCAGCTCGGATACCCGTCGACGCCCCGGGACATTGCGCGGCGCTTCGAGCGCATCGATGGTCGCGACGATCAAGCACTGCTTGTCGCCGATGATGGGTCTGCGGTTGTCGGGTGGATGCATGTCGGCTCGCATCCATATCTCGAGTCCGACGACTCAGCGGAGATTCTCGGTCTCGTCGTCGCCGAAGGACAGCGGAGTCGTGGAGTTGGCGCCGCGCTGGTCGGTGCCGCCGAGACCTGGGCCGCCGAGCGCGGATGTCAGGTGATCCGGGTGCGATCGCGCATCACGCGCGATCGCGCGCATGCGTTTTACGAACGCGGCGGCTTCGAGCGCATCAAGACCCAGTACTGTTTTCAGAAGACGCTCGGGTCGCACTCGTAGCACCCCCAGCACTCGCAGCACCCCTGGCACCCAAAGGCCCTCGTGGCACCCTGGGCACCCGGACACGGATCTCACCGGTTCATCCCACACTGGTGCTGTTCACACCATCTCTATAGATGTTTAACCGAGTGCTGGCCTAACCTCCGGTGACCCAGGAGGTGCGGGATGTTCCAGAGAGTCGCCCGGCGCGCACTCACCGCCGTCGTCGGTTCGTGTGCAGTCCTTGTCGTCGTGTCGGCGCAAACGCCGGCGAAGATCGATAAGGTTCCCATTACCACCGCGTCGGAAGAAGCACGCAAGCTGTATGTTGAGGGCCGCGATCTCCTCGAACGGCTGCGGGCGACCGACGGTCGCCGTCTCTTCGAGCAGGCGGTTGGAAAAGATCCAAATTTCGCTCTCGCGCATGTCGGGCTCGCCAACACCGCGGGCACCAATCGAGAGTTTGTCGATGCGGTGACCAAAGCGGTTGCCCTCGCCGACAAGGTCAGCGAAGGCGAGCGTCACCAGATCCTCGCCCTCGACGCAGCGCTGAAGGGCGATCCCGCCGGCAATCTGATGCATGTGAAGGAACTGGTTCGTCTCTTCCCCAACGACGAACGCGCCCACACACAATTGGGCGTTCTCTACTTCGGCCGGCAGGATTACCCGAATGCGATTGCCGAATTCGAGAAGTCGATCTCGATTAATCCGAAGTTTTCGCCTCCGTACAATCAGCTTGGCTATGCCTACCGGTTTACCGAGCGATTCAACGAAGCCGAAACCGCCTTCAAGAAGTACACGCAGCTCATTCCCGACGATCCGAACCCGTACGATTCCTACGCGGAACTACTGATGAAGATTGGGCGCTTCGATGAATCGATCAAAGCCTACGAAAAGGCCCTGTCGATCGATCCGAACTTCGTCAACTCGTACGTCGGCATCGGCAACGATTATCTCGCGATGGGAAAGACCGATCAGGCCCGCGCCGCATTTGCGAAGATCGGTACGCGCGCGCGGAACACAGGGGAACGGCGCCTGGTCAAGTTCTGGACGGCAGCCTCGTATGTGCACGAGGGCGCGACCGACAAGGCGATCGACGAGTTGAAGGCCGGCTCCGTGCTTGCCGAAGCGGAACACGACGCAGGCACCGTGTCCGGTGATCTCGTTCAGATGGGTGATGTGCTGCGTGAGGCGGGCCGCCTTGACGATGCGCTGGCGAAGTACAGCGAGGCGGTCAAGGTGATGGAGGCCTCTCAGCTGCCCGAGCCGGTCAAGGCAGCCACCCGCCGCAACCATGTGTTCGAGGAGGCTCGTGTCGCCGTCGCGAAACACGATCTGGCGACAGCGAAGAGCAAGGCGGCGGAATACGTACGCCTGACTGCACCGCGGAATGCGCCGTTCGAGCTGCGACAGCAGCGTGAACTTGCCGGACTGATCGCCCTCGCCGAGAAGCGGCACGCGGCGGCGTTGGAGGAATTCAACCAGGCGAATCAGCGCGATCCGCGCGTTCTTCTCTTCATGGCGGAGGCAGCGCAGGGCGCCGGGAGTGCGGAGAAGGCCACCGCGTTCGCGCAAAAGGCCGCGCACTTCAACGAGCTGAGTTTCAATTTCGCGTATGTCAAGAAGAAGGCGGAACGGTTCCGCGCATCATCTCTTTGACGAATTCTGACATGGCTGATTGCTGAATGTTGATTGCTGATTCGAAAGCCCTTCAATCAGCATTCAGCAATCGAAATTCCGCGCGTGGTAAGATAAGGTTGTTCTCCCGAACAATCTCGATCTAACGAGAGCTCCGTCCGGAGCCTCGTGACAGTTTCCGAATTTAGCGCGCACGGCCATGAAACCTTCGCTTTGTTCCATTGGCGTCTGCTACTTGCTTGCGGCCGTGATGTCGCTCTCGGCATGTATCGGCGGCACTTCACCGTCGTCGCCGACCGCGCCAGACTCCGCCGCTCCTACTCCGCGTCGAGCGGTTGTTTTGGGCGATAGTCTGGCGGTCTCGCCGTCTCGCACGGAGGGATTTCCTGCTGAGCTCGAACGCCGGATGAACGTGCAGCAACCTGGCTGGGTTGTCAGTAACGCCGGGGTGAGCGGCGACACGACAAGCGGCGGACTGCGTCGATTCGATCAGGCCGTTGTGGATGGCACGCGAATCCTGATTCTCGAGTTGGGGGCGAACGACGGGCTTCGCGGCGTCGATATTTCAACCGTCGAGCGGAATCTGTCGACGATGATCGAGCGTGCGCAGTCACGCTCGATTCGAGTGCTACTGTGCGGGATGGAGACTCCACCTATTCACGGCTGGAACTACAGCGTCGATTTTCATCAACTGTTCCCGCGCCTCGCGCGAAAGTACAACATTCCGCTCGTGCCATTTCTGCTCGAAGGTGTGGTGCTGAATCCTGATCTGAATGGCGACGACGAGATTCATCCCAACGCTGCGGGTGCGCAGCGGATCGCAGAGTCGGTTTGGCCGTACTTACAGCCAATGATTCAGCAGGAGACGATTATCGTGTCCCGCTGAAAACTATAGGCACTCATTTTGGCAACGCATACGCGACGATCCCGACCGGGCCTTCGGGATTTGCACCGGCGACGTCCACCGTATTGCGCGCGGCACCGCGTCCGCCCCCTCCTGACGCAGTGACCAGTAGGTATTGGCGGCCATTCATCTCATACATCGAAGGTGCACCTGTCGTTGCAGCGCCGAGCGGCGTCTCCCAGATCTGTTTCCCGTCATTGCTGTCGTAGACGTGGATCTTGTGATCGCCGGCAGTGGCAAACACCAATCCCGTAGCGGTGACGATCAAGCTTGTCTTGACGTTGGCCGCAGTACCGGTTCCTTTGATGCCCTGGCCAACCAGCCGCAGATCGTCACCAAGCCCGACCTGCCACTTGATCGTTCCCTTATTCAGATCGTACGCGGTCAGCGTTGTGTAGGGCGGCTTGACGATGGTCGGATACAGGCCGAATCCTTCAGTGACATAACGTCCCTCTTGAATCGGTTCCCCGGCACCGCGTCCGCCGCGGCGCACCTCACCGGCCCTTAGCAGGCGAATGATGGTCGGCGTGTTGAGGCCGATGACATAAACGGTTCCGTCATCCGGGTTTGCCGCGGTGCTACCCCAGTTCGATCCTCCCTGATTCCCCGGCATGTGAATCACATCATCGAATCCGATCGGGGTGAACGGCCCATCGTTTCTGGCTTTCAGGATCCGCTGCCTGAATTGCTCGCGCTCTTCGGGCGTGAGGATGTATGGATTGAGATCCTCGGCCGTGAACTTCTGTCGTGAGAATGGCGGCGGCGCGGTCGGAAAGGGCTGTGTCGGCCACAGCGTTTCGCCGGGCACGGTCGTGTTCTGTGGAACAGGCCGCTCCTCGATTGGCCAGATCGGCTTTCCCGTGACGCGATCGAAAACGTAAAGGTAACCGGTCTTGCTCGCGACCGCGACAACATCGATCGCGCGGCCGTTCTGTCGGATCGTCGTCAGTTGTGGCGCAGAGTTGTTGTCGTAATCCCAGATGTCGTGATGCACCATCTGGAAATGCCACAGCCGCTTGCCCGTTCGTACATCGAGCGCGACGATTGAGTCGCCGAACAAGTTGGCGCCGGGACGATTGCCACCGTAGAAGTTGTACTTGGGACTCGCGATCGGCACGTAAACGATGCCGCGCTTTTCATCGATCGTCTGTTCACCCCAGTTGTTCGCGCCGCCCACCGTCTTCCAGGCATCCTTCGGCCATGTGTCGTATCCGAACTCGCCGGGTCGAGGAACGGTGTGAAAGGTCCAGACCAATTTGCCGCTTCGCACATCGAATGCGCGCACGTCACCAGGCGCTGATCCGTATTCTTCGTTGGTTGCCGATCCCATGATGAGGAGGTTTTCGAACACGCGCCCGGGCGTGCGAGTCTGCTGATTGATCGTCGCCGGGTCACGGTCGAGACCGACGCGCAGGTCGACCTTGCCGTTGGTCCCGAATGCCGTGATGGGTTCTCCCGTGTAGGCATCGAGTTCCTGGAGCATGTTCTGGGTGCTGAAAATCAGCCGGCGATCTTTTCCGTCCTTGCTCTCCCAGTAGTTCACGCCACGACTGTTAAAGCCCTGGACTCCTTCGTGGATCCAGATCTGCTTCCCGGTGGCTGCATCGAGGGCGACAAAGGACCCATTGGGACCCCGGCCGTAGACCATCCCCCGAACGACGACCGGATTGAAATCTGTTTGACCCGCAGGGTAGGCCCACGCC
>Ga0111538_10012189_pt1 | contig 11367 bp, 9 predicted proteins | sample SoiMethybrSBSTD1_FD_79669 | JGI IMG/M metagenome (GOLD analysis project Ga0111538, IMG submission 79669) | Bulk soil microbial communities from a Populus tree surrounding site in Tennessee, USA - Soil MetaG P. TD hybrid SBSTD1 (version 2)... | ecosystem: Environmental > Terrestrial > Soil > Tree... | reverse complement strand
GTCCATGAGCAAAGTGGGCAAGTCGACGCCGTAGTCGTCGGGGTGGCCGGGCATGTCGAGCAGGATGTGCCCGAGCTCGTGGGCGAGCGCGAAGGAAGCGCGGTCGGCGCGCACGCCGGCGCGGTCCTCGATGACGACGTTGCGCACGCTGGAGCGGTCGGCGTAGATGAACGACTCCCCGATGCGACCCCCGCCGGCGAAGGCGGGGATCATGAAGACCTTGATCGTGGAAGGATCGCCATCGTCGAACGCTTTGACGAGCGCGCGCTCTTCGACGGTGCCGGCCGGGGCGTCGACGTCGACGAAGTGGTCGAGCCCGTCGGTGAGATCGACCCCACCGATGCACGCGGTCATCGTGGCGTCGGTGGTGATGCGGCCGTCGGCGGGACGCTCGAGCGAGGCGAATTGTCCGTCGCGGCGCCTTACCAGCACGTCCGCCGTGCGATCGGCCCCCGGCTCGATGCGGGCATTTTCGGAGACGCGCGCGACGAAGCCAGCCTGCTCGATCGCGCGCGCGACGACCCGCGCCGCGGCGCGCGGCGGGAGGCGCGGTTTGATCTCGGCGCGGACGTCGCGTCCGTCGACGCGCACGCGGATCTCTCCACCGCTCGACGGCAGCCCGACGTCGCACCCGAGCGCGAGGAGATAGTTCGGAGGGGGGTCCACGATGCGGATGTCGGCATCATTCTCCTCGCCGAAATTGATCCCGCACTGTCCCCACAAGGCGTTGGCCAGCCCGAGCTGGCGGCGCGCCAGCGCCTTGGCCGACTCGTCGTCGGTTCCGAACGGAGGCGCACCCTTCGGGCGATGGCGCACGATGACGATGCGCAGCTTGCCGCGCAGTCGGGCGATCGGGCCGACCGGCGTCATGCGCGGGCCCCCGACGCGGACCGAGCCGAACGCACGCCCCGTCGGGCCCGTCACGTCGAGCGTGCCTCCCACGTCGGCGCGCACCGACCGTTCTTTGACGAGCGGGTGGTTGCGATCGATGTCGTCCGACACGATGCGCAACAGGGGCGTCACGCGGCAAACGGGACCGACCCCCGCGGGACACGCGCTGTCGGCGAGCTTGAGGTCGAGGCGATCGACCTCGGCGCCACCAGCGCCGTTCGACGTGACGCGTACAGCGGCAGGGAGCTCGTTGCGCTCGCCGGAAAGGACGAAACGGATGGCGTCGGGATCGCCGGGCACGCCGGGGGTCGGATCTTCCGCGGTGCGCTCGGGGGGCGTGCGCTCGATCGATGCGTGCGATCGGTCGATATCGACTCCCTTGCCCCAAGCGTCGAGCGTGGTGAGGCGCACGTCCGCGCTGGCGACCCGCAAAATGCCGGCCAGCGCGAGCCCCGAGGCGAGCGCCGGCGCGATTATTCGACCCATCCGCACTGTACCCTTCGAAAGGTCGGCTCGGCGAGAACGAGCGTCGTGCCGAGTTTGCCGGCGGCGGCCTCCGTCACCAATGCACCCCATGTCATGGAGCTGAGCGAGCGCGAGGTCTCCGCGCGGTCGGCGACCTTGCGCGCGAGATCGCGATCACCGAGATCCCACAGGGCGGCCGCCGAAACGCCCCAAATCTCGTCGCGCTTGCCCGTGGCGGCCTCGACCAATGCTTTGCGCATCTCGGCGCGACCGTGGTCCCGCGCGAGGTGCATGGCGGCGCGGATGGCCACCTCGTCGACGAGGGGGTTCGTCTTGGCCAGACCTTCGAGCATGGGGCGCGCGGCGGGGGCACGCGACGCCGCGAGACGAAAGAGGAACGTCGTGTCGCGATCGGCGCTCGGTCGATCGGACAAGCGCGCCACGAGCTCGACCGTGGGTCGCGTCGTGGGGACCGGGCCCTCCGGCTCGAGCGCCCACGCGACGAGCGACCAAGCCGCGCGCGAGCTCTGCGGACCGTTGGCGGCTTTGCGGCGCGCCTCCAAGAGCGGCGCGTGATCTTGCGCGCGCGAAGCCACCTCCGCCAAAACGAGCCATCGCCCGAGATGACGTTCGGCATCGCGCAGCACCGCGAGCGCACCGGCGATCGGCTTGGGCAGCGTGAGGTCCCGCGTGAGCGGAAGAAAGAGCTCGACGCAAAGCGCGATGCGATGGCTCTCTTTGATCTTCGGCGCCAACGCCGACAGATGTGTGCCGTTGGATTCGCCGCGCGCCATGCGCGCCACCTCCGCGCCGAAAGCGAGGTGCGCGTGGCGGCTCGCCGCAACCTTGGCGAGCGGTGTCGCCAAGGAGGGATCGCGCGAGAAACACGAAGCGGACAGGGTCGCGAGCCCCCCCGCGTCGTCATTCGACAACGCCGAACGCAAGAGAGCGGCAGCGCGCTTGTCGTCGAGCTCGGCCAGCGAACGAACCGAGCTCGCGTAGAGCTCGCGATCGAATGAACGGCGGCGCAACAACACCTGCGCTGCTTCGTTCACCACGTTGCGCAGGCCGGGACTTACCGGGAAGAGCGCGCGCAGTGCGCCGGCGAGTTTCGATTCCGATGGGAGGCGCCGCCTCAGCGCAGCCGTGACTTCGGCCTCGAATCGCCCCCGCACGTCAACACGAAGTATTTCCGCTCGCTCCCCTTGCCGCATGGGCGGCTATTGAGACTATCAGGTCGACCGACGATCGTTAGTAAGAAAACGCGCGCGCGACGAAGCGAACGCATCGCGTGCGCACGGGGAAAATTCTCTTTCGGAAATTTGGCGGAAACTTGAATGCGCCTATCGCTACCCTCGACGCGTTGGCCGAACCCAACGCGATGACGGATTCCGCAGCGGTCCAACTTTCGGTTGAGCTAACGCGATCCACCGGCGTCAGCGGCAAGAATGCCACGCGCGATGGCGTCGATGAGCGCCGCGAATCGCTGGTGATTGAACTTCGCGCCGGAGCTCAACCAATCGACATGCCCGTCTGCTTTCGTTCCCGCGAAGTGCCCGACCACGTCGAGGTGGTCACCCTGCCCCGCCCAGATGAGTTTGCCCCACAGCTGGGAGCGAAACGGAACGATACCGTCGTTGGCGCCCTGCGGGGGCACTTGCCCGAGCTGTTGGATGAGCAAGCGGTCCCAATCCTTGCTCGGAGGTTCGCAGGGATACATGCGGTCCTGACGCGCGGTCAGTTGGTAGAGCGTCGTGAAGATGGTCGCGGAGGGGCTCGTCCACGGCGAGGCCAGCGATCGCGCCCAATGCCGTACACCGGGCGAAGGTGCATACGAAGCGGTGCAGAGGTAGACGACGTCCGGGTTGTCTTCCACGCTCATGCTGAACAGATCCATCGATTCCGGGGAGAGCTGGATGATTCCACCCTGGTCGTCGCGCATCCCCGCCAAGTAGGCCCGTAAGTCGCGGCTCGTGGCGTCGTCGAGGGCGCGCACGATCGTGTCGGTGATCCGATCGAGCATCTTGAGCTCGAGGCCAAAGAGTCGGTCGATGCGCCCGAATGCCGCAACGAGGGACGACGTGACCGCGAGGGGGGGCGCGCCGAACGTGAGGGCGGTCACCGTGAGCGCGGAGAGCACGTAGAGCAAGCGCTGCCCCGAGACGGTCGCGAAGAAGCTCGCCAGCGGCGTCCCGAAGTGCGGCGCGTTCATGGTGGTGACCGAGCGAAACTGCCCGCGCAAACGGAGCAGACGCTCGTCGCCGAGGGTGCTCGTCTTGGACGCGACGAGGCGCGCGTCGAGGCCCCCCGTGGAGTGCCCGAGCAGATGAATGCGATCGTCGGGTTGGGCCGTGCGCAACATCTCCGCCACGAACGTGCCCGCGCGGCGTCGCATCGAAGCGGTCGGCGCCCCTTCGACCAAGTGCATCTGCGCTTCGACGCCGGCATCCGCGAAGCGCCGCGCGAGGGCCTCTTCCACGTGGTGGAAGTAATCGTAGGAGGCAATCTGGTTGAAGCCGAAGAGCCCCGGGGAGAGGTAGATGCGCAGAACGGCCATGGGAGGCTTCTCTCTATTTCTACCCGCAAACTCGCGGTCGTCCCAGGCCGTCCTACGCCGGGGAGTGACCCGCCCTGTTTGCGGTGGTCCCTGCGCGGCGTGTGCTGGCGTGGACGGCGGGCGGGGGGCGCTATAATGGCGCGTTCATGACCCGTCTCCGTTTCAACGAAGAGGAAGCGCGCCGCCCCGACGAGATCCCGCACGATGCGGTGGTCACGGTGCTGCGGGTTCCCCCTGAATCGGCGGGGATGCGGCTCGATCGTTTCGTGCAAAGCCAGCTCAAGCGCACCAGTCGGACCCGCGCCCAATACATCGTGCGGCGCAGTGCGTTCGACGCCGCCGGACGGCGCCTCGCGGTCAACGATCGCGTGTTCGCCGAGCAGCGCGTCCTCTTGTGGCGCGAGCCGTGGGACGAAATCGCCGTCCCCACCGAGCTTCCCGTCCTGTACGAAGACGAGCACCTCTTCGCCATCGCCAAGCCGGCGGGCGTACCCGTTCACCCCACCGCGCGCTACCACCGCAACACCGTCGTCAAGCTGCTCGCGCTCGCGCGCGGCCACGAGAGCTTCACGCTCGCGCATAGGCTCGATCGTGAAACGAGCGGCGTCCTCCTTTTGGCCAAACACCTGGAGGCCGACCGCGGCATCAAGCGCCAGCTCGAGGCGCGCGTCACCGTCGAGAAACGTTACCTGGCCCTCACGTGGGGTGCACCGCCGCACGACGAGATGCGCGTGGACCTTCCCCTCGAGCTCGATCCGGAATCGCGTCTGCGCGTGCGCATGCGCGTGGCCAAGGAGGGGTTCGGCCTGTCCGCGGCGACGCGTTTTGCCGTGCTGGATCGCGCAGAGCACGAGGGGCGGATCTACGCGCTCGTTGCGTGCGACCTAGAAACCGGACGACAGCATCAGATTCGCGTGCATCTCGCCGCCATCGGATGTCCGGTGGTGGGGGACAAGCTGTACGGCCCCGACCCCGAGCTCTTCGCGCGCGGCGCCGATCAAACGCTCACCGACGAGGACCGCGCGCTCTTGGAGCTCGATCGCCACGCGCTCCACGCCCAGAGGCTCGCGTTCGACCACCCCGTCACCGGAGCGCGCCTCTCCATCGAAGCGCCGGTTCCCGACGATTTCACGGCCTTCTGGCGGCGCGTCTCGGCGGAGGAGAGCGTCAGCGCCGCCGGATAGGTCCGCCGAGGCCGGGCCACGGATCGCCGACCTGCGCGCGCTGGCAAAGCCACGCGTCGACGAGGACGAGGGCCATCATGGCTTCGACGATGGGCACCGCGCGGGGCAAGACGCAGGGATCGTGCCGCCCCTTGGCGCGGAGCTCGACGTTTTGGCCCGTGTCGTCGGCGCTGGGCTGAGGCTTCAGCACCGTCGCCGTCGGCTTGAAGGCGAGCCGCACGTCGATGGGCATGCCGTTGGAGATGCCCCCCTGCACGCCCCCCGAGCGGTTGGTGCGCGTCGTCATCGTGGGGGAGCCACTCGCGGTCCCTGACTGCCACGCGAAGATGTCGTTGTGCTCAAGGCCGGTCGATTCGACGCTGCCGAAGCCGGAGCCGATCTCCACCCCTTTGCACGCCGGAAGGCTCATGAATGCCTGCGCGAGCACCGCGTCGAGTTTGTCGAAAACTGGTTGGCCGAGCCCGACGGGGGTGCCCGTGGCCACGACGCGAAGCAGCCCCCCCAAGCTGTCGCCGTTCTTCTTGGCCTCGAGGATGGCGGCTTCCATGGCGCGCGCCGAAGGATCGTGAGGGCACCGCGTCGGATGCGCGTCGACCGCCTCGCGCGTGAGCGACGAGGGATCGATATGAGGGCGGGCGTCGACGCCGTGCACACGTTCGACCCACGCCACGATGCCGAGCTCCGGAAACCGTGCTCGAAGGAGTTGTTCCGCGAGCGCCCCGGCGGCCACGCGGGCCACCGTCTCGCGCGCCGACGCCCGTCCTCCCCCTTGCCAGGCGCGCAGCCCGTACTTGGCGTCGTAAGCGAAGTCGGCGTGGCTCGGCCGATAGACGTGGCGCATGTCGTCGTAGGCCGACGAGCGCGCGTCCTCGTTGCGAACGATCATGCAGAGCGGCGTGCCCAGCGTTTGCCGCGTGTCGCCGTCGATGCCGGAAAGGACCTCCACCTGGTCCTCTTCCTGACGCGCGGTGGTGAGCTTGCTCTGCCCTGGCCGGCGCCGTGCCAGCGCTGCCTGGACATGGGCAAGGTCGAGCACGTGACCCGGAGGGCAGCCGTCCACCACGCACCCCACTGCGGGGCCATGGCTCTCGCCAAAAGTCGTCACCCGGAAAAGGTGCCCGAACGTATTACCGGCCATCGAGACTCTATCTACACCCCTCGGCGCGGGAAGCTACCCCCCGCCGCGGTTCAAAGACCGCGCGGCACTGCCTCGAGATCGACCTGAGCGAGCGCAAAGCGAATGAGCGCGCTGCGGTTGGCCTTGGTGAGGCCGCGCGCTTTGAGCTGCTCGACCATGGAGTCGAGCTGTTCGAGGTCGCGCGTGTACATCGAGATGCAGATGACCTTGTAGTGCGCCGGTTTTTCCGATGCACCGGCGACGAGCTTCGGACGCCGGGTCGTGTCGGTGGGTGGCGTGTAAAATTCGCCGGAAAGCACACTATCTACTTCGTCACGATCGAGTACTGCTCTGGCTCGTCGCGCCCCGTCCATCGGCAGCATGTTGTTCTCCTCTCTATTCGTCGTCTCGAGATCGAAAAGCGTTCGTCGGCTCACGCCGAAAGGGCAGCATCGAAATCGCCCTGTGTGGGAGCTTTGTGGCCGATCATCCGCTCCACGACGGCGAGGTAGTCCTCGCTCGCGGGGGACCCCGGCGCATATTCGAAGATCGTCTGCCCCACGGAGGGGGCTTCCTTCACCTTCATGGTGGCGCGGATCGGGGAAAGACAGCGGTCACCGAAGTGCTCGCGCAGAGTGCCGAGCGCCTCGCGGCAGATGCGCGCCCGCGGATCGTAGAATGTCGGCAAGACTCCCCAGATCTGTACCGGATGATAAAGGAGCTGGTTCACGTTCTTCACCGTGCGCAGCACCTGGCGCACGCCGACCAGCGACAAGTAGTCGCACGCCACCGGCACGAGCACGCTGTCCGCGAAAACCAGCGCATTTTGATTGAGCAGCGACAAGCTCGGCGAGCAATCGAGCACGATGAAGTCGTAGGCCGACTTGGCCGCGTCGAGCCGCCGCGCCAGCACGCGATCGCGGTTCTGCCGCCCAGCCAGGTAGAGCTCCGCGGCCGCGAGCGATTCGTTCGACGCGATGACATCGAAGCGTTCGCGCACCGGGATGGCGGCTTCGGCCACTCCGAGCCCCATCACGACCACGTGATAGAGCGATCGTTCCGCCTTGAGATTCAGGGAAAAGCCGACGTTACCTTGGGAATCGGTGTCGACGAGAAGCACGCGCTTGCCGAGCTTGGCCATCCCCGCCGCCAAGTTCACCGCGCTGGTCGTCTTTCCCGTTCCACCCTTGTGGTTGAACACGGCGACGACCCGCGGCATTGGAGCGACAGGCGGAGGACGACCGCTCTCCATCTCGACCGGTTGGCTCGGTGGGGCACCTGAGCCACTCGTGCGCTTCGCGCTCCCCGCTTCGGCGCGGACCTGCGCTCGGCACGTCATGGAACAGGCATAGCGGCGCTGACCGTCCACATAAAAAACACTCGAAACCAGCTCGACTTGGAACCTCTGGGCACACGCATCGCACGCGACGAAGCCGTCACCTGCGGCACTCTGGCTTTTTTTCAGGCAATCCTGCGAGCAATAGAATGCGACGCCACTGCTCGTTTCCTCCATTTGATAGCGAAACTGCTGCTCGAAAGGCGATCCACAGACGCTGCAGCACTCCGTCATCCCTGCCATCCACGAGCTCCCCGCTTCGGCTTTCGCGAAGCAATTATTGATTCACGCATGTCATGCTTCGGGGCAACGGGGCAAGTTTTCGTCGTAGGATGATCATCATGGGTCCGACTCGGGGAGATCGGATCACCCCCACTTGTTGTAGAGTGGCCACGGGGAGGCTCCGCATTCACGCATTGCCGTTCCTTCACGCATTGCCCACCTAGACGAGCGGATGACATGACAGATGACCGACGAGCGAAGCTCTCGCTCCTGCAGCAGTCCAAATTCGGATCGGGTGTTCAAGCCCAACACGGCGGCGCCGCGCGTACCGGACAACGCAAGACATCGCGACCACTCGAACCCACGCTACCCCTCTACGTAGTGCTTCGTTCTTCGCGGGCCCGCGGCAAATGGTCGCTCTCGCGCCATCCAACGCGCAACGCGGTCAAAGCGACGCTCTCGGTCCTCGCCGACCGGCACGACATCAAGATTTTCGAGTTCACGAACGGCGGCGACCAAGTGCATCTCCTTCTGCGAGCTCAATCGCGCGCAAGCTTCCAGGCTTTCCTGCGCGCCTTCGCCGGCCTTGTCGCGCGACAAGTCACCGGCGCCCGCAAAGGAAAACCATCGGGCCGCTTCTGGGACGCGCTGACGTTCTCGCGCGTCCTCAACTGGGGCGAAGAATTCGAGCTCGTCCGCGGCTGTCTCGCGGGCGGCGACCTCGACGCGCTCGCGCTGATTCACCAACCGAAGAAAAGCGCGAAAACGCCTGTAAAACGCAGTACGCAGCGCTGAGCGCTGGTTTGGGTTTACAGGGAGATCAGGAGATCAGGAGGAAGAGGGGAATTTCTTGTTTGGACCCTCGCTTCGCTGGTGACGCCGCGCTCAGCCGCCAAAGCGCCGAGAAATTCCAAGCCAGCCCAACCTACCTCCCCTATCTTCCTCCTGATCTCCTGATCTCCCTGTAAAATCCCTAGCGCCCAACGCTGTAACTTCGAGCGCATCGCTGTCGGGCGGCCGCTGAGGGGCCGCAGACTCGTCCCATCGACGTCTCGCGACGCGCTCAGTGCCGGAAGTGACGGACGCCCGTGAGGACCATCGCGACGCCGGCTTTGTCGGCGGCGGCGATGACGTCGGCGTCTTTGACGCTGCCGCCGGGTTGGGCGATGGCCGTCACGCCGCGGGCGATGGCGGCTTCTACGCCGTCGGGGAATGGGAAGAAGGCGTCGGAGGCGAGGACGCTCCCCTTGGATTCGTCGCCCGCTTTTTCGCACGCGATCTGGACGCTCACTACGCGCGACATCTGGCCCGCGCCGACGCCGACCGTGCGCGACCCCTTGGCGAGGACGATGGCGTTCGATTTGACGTGTTTGGCCACGCGCCAGGCGAATTCGAGGCTCGCCAGCTCTTCGGCGGTGGGGGGGCGCTTGGTCGCGACCTTCGCTGCGCGCACTTCGCCGCCCCCCGTGGCGTCGCGCGTCTGCACGACCACGCCGCCGCTGACGCGCTTGTATTCGAGCGTCGACTGGTTCGCGGGGAGCCAGGTGCCCGTCGCTAGAAGGCGCAGATTCTTCTTGGTATGCAGCACTTCCAGCGCTTCGCGCGAGAAGGACGGCGCGACGACGCACTCGACGAAGGTTTCGGCGAGGACCTTGGCCGTGTCGACCTCGACGGGGCGGTTCAACGCGGTGACGCATCCGAAAGCGGACACCGGATCCGCTTCGCGCGCCGTGCGGTAAGCCGTCGCGAGATCGGAGGCCGTCGCGACGCCGCACGGGTTGGTGTGCTTGACGACCACCGCGGCCGGCTCGTCGAACTCGCGGACGGCTTGAAAGGCCGCGTCGGCATCGACCAGGTTGTTGAAGCTGAGCTCTTTGCCACCTGCTCCGACGCTCTCCGCCAAGGAGAGCGACCCCGGGGGCGCGTTGCGATCGCGATAGAACGCGCCGTTCTGATGCGGGTTCTCGCCGTAGCGAAGACCGTACACGCGCTCGTAGGGGAGCGTGAGAAACTGCGGGTACGTATCCCCCTGCCCTCCTTCGGGCGAGGCAGAAAGGTAGCCCGAGATGGCTGCGTCGTAGGCGGCGGTATGGGCAAACGCCTTGGCGGCGAGACGACGGCGCGTCTCCTCGCCGATTTCGCCGCGCGAGCCGATCTCGCCGAGCACCGCTTCGTAGTCCGCGGGGTCGGAGACGACCGCCACCCGGGCGTGGTTCTTGGCGGCGCTGCGGACCATGGACGGGCCGCCGATGTCGATGTTCTCGATGATCTCGTCGCGCGTCGCGCCCCCGCGAGCGAGCGTCTGCTCGAACGGATAGAGATTGACGACGACGAGGTCGATCGGCCGCCCCCCGATGCGCTCGAGGTCCGCCAGATCGCGCTCCCCTCGCATCAGGATGCCGCCGTGCACGCGCGGATGCAGGGTCTTGACCCGGCCGTCCATCACCTCGGGCGAGCCCGTGTAGCTCTCGACGGTGGTGACCTCGATGCCGGCGTCCTTGAGGGCCTTGTAGGTCCCCCCCGTGGACAGGATCGTCACTCCCCGCTGCGCGAGGGCGCGGGCGAAGGGCAAAAGACCGGTCTTGTCGGAAACGGAGACGAGGGCACAGCGAATAGGCATTCGGCGCCGGTAATATTGGCGCGCGCAGCCGTCAATCGTTTGAGAGGGCCACACCGTCGGGCGAGCGCATCCCGGCGCTCGCCCACATTGGTCCGGCCACTCCCCGGCGATGTCGAAATCGGGGGCGACCGAGATGACCCTTCACTCCTCGATGAGGTCGAACTCCGGGGGCGTCGAGGGACGATGACTCTTGGCCGCAAAGAGCTCCTCGTCCTCGTCGTCGTCCTCGTTCGACGACGAGGTCTCCTCTTCGTCATCCACCAAGTCCTTTTTCGACAAGAGTGGCAGCCGTCTTTTGCCGACCGGACCTTCGTCCACGTAGTCGCGCAGCGCCATCATCTCCTTGAGCGCGTCGAGCTTGGCTAGCGCCTTGACCTCGACCTGACGGATGCGTTCGCGGGTCAGGTTCATGATGGCGCCGACCTCTTCCAGCGTCGTGCCGCCGCGGTCGGCGATGTCGAGCGCGCAGGTCTCGTTCATCTCCCACACTTCGAGGTCCGGGAAGTTCAGCTTGATGGCGCCGGTGCGGTTGGAGACGTCGAGGAAAAGGTGGTGCTTGCAGGACACGTACGGGCACGGCCGGATTCCTTCGACGCACTCCGAACGCGACTTCGGCTTCTCGTAGTCCTGCTCGGGATAGAGCAGACGCCCGATCTCCAGCTCGCGCTTGGTCATGCGCTTGACGCTGATCGTCCGCGCGCGCACTTCGCGCTTGCGCCGCGACCTTCGCTGCTCGCGGGTCACCGGGCCGTCTTCATCGGGGTCGGCCACCGCGACGGCGAGCGCCCCCTCCGCCGCGGGAGCGGGCCCGCTCGCGAGCTCTTCCGCGGGGGAAGACTCGCTCTCTACGCCGGAGACATTCTTTGCGTCGCGTTTGCTTTTGATGTCCATAACGCCGTTCCTCTCTCGCCTGCCCGACTTCGCTCGCAATCGTCCATCAACCCACCGCCGAGCGAGAATGCTCGGCGCGCGCGG
>Ga0111538_10012187_pt1 | contig 11367 bp, 12 predicted proteins | sample SoiMethybrSBSTD1_FD_79669 | JGI IMG/M metagenome (GOLD analysis project Ga0111538, IMG submission 79669) | Bulk soil microbial communities from a Populus tree surrounding site in Tennessee, USA - Soil MetaG P. TD hybrid SBSTD1 (version 2)... | ecosystem: Environmental > Terrestrial > Soil >... | reverse complement strand
GCCTCCCATTTTTGAGACTATAGAGCCAGTGTTCAAAGCCGCCCCGGCGGCATTACAATTTGACCTGCAGGAATTGATCACCGCCCTGTACTTCGCTTCGCCCAGCGAGACTACCTATTTCCTGCAGCAAATCCTGAAAGGGACTCGCAGCAACCTCCCCGCGGTGGCGCTCAGAAGGATGCTGCCTGAACTGCCGTTGGAACTTCAGGCAAGCCTGCGCGAGATGCTGCGCGAAACCAGATAGACTACAGGGATCCAATCACAGAGACCAGAAAGGAGACATCCATGCTCATTGTCAGAGGCGTTATCGGGGGCATCCTGCTCTTCCTTGGACACGAACTCAATTTCCTTTTTGCCGGTTCGATGGCTGCGCTGCTCGGCGTTCGCCTGACCCCGCTCCTACCACCACAGTGGCCGGGTTGGGCAGATTATGCATTTGTTATCGGCCTGGGTGTGATCGCCGCGGTAGCCGTTCTGCTCAACGAACGCGTAGGATATTTTATCTCCGGGTTTCTGGCCGGTGGCTTGCTGTTGGTGGAGTATTATTCACCGGCTACTCTGACCGTCCCACTCCTGCCGTTCATCGTAGGGGGCGTCATTGGGGCCCTGATCGTTGGAGTATTTACAGACTGGGCACTGATCCTTGTGACAGCGGCCATCGGGGCCGCCTATCTTCTCAACATGTTTGTGCTCGATCCAATGCTTGAGATCCTGATCGGGGCCGGACTGTTCATCGTTGGAGCGCTGACCCAGGTCATCATTATGCAGTCTCAGAAGCACGCGGAGAGGTAATAAAAGATCGAACCCATCCGGTTGATCTGCATCCATGGCAGCGAGAGTGACAGCAAGAGCGACAAGGCGCGTCAATTCCGGGAATGATACAAAGGCATAGGAAATCTTCACACAAAATGACTTCTGAAAAAATGTAGAGATATTTTGGGAGAGCCTCACTTATAGTTTTGGAGCCTGCGGCCTGGCAGGCACCTGTTTATAAAATTTTCGTGGAGGTGGAATTGACTGGTCTTGTGAGTGTCCTTCTCGGCGCTGCTTTACTATTTGCCGGGCGCCGATTGTTCTGGCTGTTCGTCGGTGCACTGGGGTTTATTGTTGGGATCCAGCTGGCGGGGCTGATCCCGCAGCTCTCCGAGACGACAATTCTCGTTGTCGGTCTGGTTGTTGGTGTTGTGTTCTCCCTGCTGGCCGTTTTTCTACAAAAGCTTGCTATCGGGCTCGCAGGTTTCCTAGCGGGCGGATTTATTCTCACGACGCTATTCGCACGGCTCGGTGTGGAGAGTCTTTCCAACTGGGTGGTTTACATTATCGGGGGTCTGATCGGAATTGTCCTGGTCCTCTTGCTCTTCGACTGGGCGTTAATTATTTTCTCCTCCATGGCTGGTGCAGCACTGCTGCTGCAATCATTCTCCACCCAGACGCCTGCCGGCGTGCTCATCTTTTTCCTGCTTGCGCTGGCAGGCATCATTATCCAGGGTGGACTTCTGCTCCGTGAAAGAAGGAAAAGTAAGGCGATTAGATGACCATCCAGCAACAGATCTATTGGCACACGACAACACAAATGCCCGACGATTCATCTTTGGCACCGCTTCCCGATAAAGTGGATGTGGCCATCCTCGGCGGCGGCTATACCGGCTTGAGCGCAGCCCGGACCCTGGCAAAGCAGGGCGCCAAAGTGGCCGTCCTGGAAGCAGAGACGATCGGCTGGGGCGCCAGCTCCCGCAACGGCGGCATGGTCCTTACCGGTCTCAAACTGGGCATGCAGACCGTTCAAAAACGGTATGGACGCGAGCTGGCAAAACGTCTATTTCAATATTCTTTGGATTCCATCGATACTGTCGAACAGATCGTAAAAGAGGAAAATATCGACTGCGGCTTTGCCCGAAATGGTCATCTATTGACCGCCAATAAGCCAAAGCATTTCGATGCGCTGAAAGAGGAAGCCGAGTTCATGGAAAAGGAATTCGGACACAAAGTCCAACTGGTTACTAGAGAGAACCAGCGCGAGGAGATTGGCACGGGTCTCTACCATGGTGCGCTGGTAGATGAGGTCAGCAGCGGGCTGAACCCGGCTCAATATGTGACTGGCCTGGCGTCCGCCGCAGAGAAGGCCGGGGCCACGCTCCACGCCCGGGCTCGGGTGAACCGGCTCGAGCGCAGCCAGAACCGGTTCTCAGTCAAGACGGAACGAGGCTCGCTAAGCGCAGAGTCCGTTTTAGTGGGGACGTCCGGGTATACGAGGGAGGTCACCAAAAGACTGCAGAAGAAAATCATCCCGATCGGATCCTTTATTATCGCCACCGAACAGCTGCCGTCAGAACTGGCCAATGAGCTCAGCCCCAAAAACCGGATGATCTTTGACTATAAACATTACCTGAACTATTTCCGCCTGTGGGATAACCGCATGATCTTCGGCGGCCGGGCCGCCTTCTTCCCGGAAACAGCGAACACTATCAGGCGCAGCGCAGAAATCCTGCGCCGGGAGATGACTCAGGTCTACCCGCAGCTCAGGGATGTACAGGTCGAATACGTCTGGGGCGGCACGCTCGATTTTGCCTTCGACATGATGACACACATGGGCGAATTGGATGGAATTTACTACTCGCTTGGCTATGCAGGACATGGCGTTGCCATGGCAACCCATTCAGGCCGCACCCTGGCAGAGTCCATTCTGAAAGGCAGCCTCGAGGAACATCCCCTTGCTGCTTTCGATTTTCCCGGCGCACCACTGGGACTTTACAACGGCTTCCCGTGGTTTCTGCCTTTTGCCGGTGCATGGCACAAGTTTCTGGATTGGGTGGAATAATTAGGGCATAGTAGCCAGGATTCAAAAGCCTTGCGAAGGTTATACAATGTAAACTTCGCAAGGCCGTTTTTCCGTATGGAAATCTAGCTGAACTACTACTTATAAAATATTTGGATTTATTTGCCGGCGGCTAATGCTCCGCTCTGTTCAAGCAGGGAATTGATCTCAAAGAGGGCGTCGGATATATTAATCTCTTCCACAACCGCCCATTCCTGACTCAGTACAGCTCGGATCGCCTCCAGGAGAGCGGGAATGGTGCCATATGCCGGCTTGTGTGAAACGAAGGCAGAAAGATCGCGAACCACCTCAGATTGTGCAGCAACCGTCCCCTGCTTAAGACGTGCCACGAGCTCAGACTGGCGAACCCGCCCATCCTCGGTCAGGCGCATTGGCTGGGACACAAGGATCCTGCGGCAATCTTCGATCTCTCTTTTCGTCGCAAGATTCCTCAGCCCGGAGTTGGGGAGGTCAACTGGAACCCAGACAGTACTGCCGCCGGGAATCGAAATTTCGTAATACCGCTGTATTACTCCGGCCTCAAATTCCCGATCTTCCAACCCGACAATGTACCCTACTCCGTGTTGTGGATGGACAACCTGGTCACCAATACCGAACATCAAGGTAGTCACTAGGTTAATAGCGACGCTTGTTTGTATTGTTCCGGTTACCGTGCTGCTGGCGGTTATTGTTATTGCCACCACCGCTGCGCTCTTCACGCGGTCGTGCCACGCTGACTGCCATCTGGCGCTCATCAAGGGTGTACCCATTAAACATGCTGATCGCCTTTTGCACTTCGCTTTGCGAGCTCATCTCTACAAAGGCAAACCCCTTGGACCGCTGCGTTCCGGGCTCCTTGATCAATGCGACCGATACTACGCTCCCAGCCTGCATAAAGAGCTCGCGCAAGCCTTGTTCAGTGGTTTGATAGGACAGGTTTCCAACATACAATTTTGCTTCCAAATCCAAACTCCTTTACGGTCGCTCGTGATAAAGTGAAAAGCCGCCAACCCCGATATAGGGTTGACGGCAATCTGGGCACGCTCGACCTTTTATAAGATACATTGATTATATCATGCATAACTGAACTCTCCTCGGAGGAGATATCGGGATATAAATGCCTCAGGCAAATTAAAAGCGTGTTCATTCTATAACCCGTTTTATTGTAGAATGTCTATACTGCGAAAGGAGTTTTTTATGAAAAAATGGGAATATATAGAAGTAACCGCCCCCATGCGGGAAGATTCTCAGTCGGTTCGTATTTATCTCAATGGTGAAGAAGTGGTTCCAGAATCAAAGTCATCCGCTTTATACGACTATTTAAATCAATTAGGCAGGGATGGCTGGGAGATGATCGGCTTTGCCTTTTACCCAAACAAGACGGCGTTCTACTACTTCAAACGCGCTATTAAATAACAGGTGTGCGAAGGTTCTACTGTGTCCAAAGTCTGTAAGCCCTTTTGAATAACGGAGAGTGAAGTGATACCTATGATTTGTTTGCCCAGATTATAAATACACTTACCCTCTTTTTACATCAAATTCATCTACACTTTTAGCTTTCGGCTAACCAGGGGGAAGCATGGCAGATACGCTCAAAAGCTGCTACCAGTCCAGGTAAAGATGGTCTACAAAATTCATCATAATTAGCCAACTGGCGTTAGAATTCAGCCAAAACGCCAAGGACAAAGAAAGAGAGGAGCATGGACACCAACATATTTTATGCAATTACAGCGGCCACCTGCTTTACCCTGGTCGGTTTGTGGTGGTCGGTGGTCAAGTCCAAGCCCGAGTGGCTGGCGAATGAAATCACCCGGCGCCTGGCAGGAGGAGTCTATGCCTCTTTTTTGATCCCGGCACTGATGAGCCTGGCAGCACAGATCGGTGGAACCACACCCTTCGTCTGGCAGGGAGTCTTTATCATCGCTTCGGGCGCGGGGATCGTTTTTTCCAGCCGCCTGATCACCCTGACACGGACGGCGAACCCCAAAGGGGCGTTCAGCAAAAATAGCTGGGTGGTTCCATTGTTGTATGGCCTGATATTATTTTTTGCCATCCTCCCCGGGCTCGCCAGAGTGATCGGACTTGCGCCTCTCCAACTGGAAGCGCTTTTACTCAGCGGATTGATCCTAGTCGCCCACATGATGGCCTGGGAATTTATGACAGTACCACCGACAAAGCCATAAATGTGGTCTCAAGGACTTAGGCCAGTATTTTACCAACCTTGGGTAGGCTTTTTTTACCGAAGACCTACAAAAAAATTGAAACCGGATTAGAATAGCCGCAATTATCCAAATAGTTCGCCCGGAGGAGGCAGTGTATGGTGACGAAAGCTGATGGCAACGTGACGGAGCTGGAAGGGGAAGTCTATTATCCCTCGCAGGAGGTGTGCGAGCAGGCGATCCTTAAGGATTGGGATGCCATGGCGGAGAGTGCCCGCCAGGATCCACTGGGTTTCTGGGAGCAGGAGGCGAATGAACTCGAGTGGTTCCAAAAGTGGGACAAGGTGCTGGACGATTCGAACAAACCCTTCTTCAAATGGTTCACCGGGGCAAAGGTCAATATTGTCCACAACTGCATCGACCGGCACCTGAATTCCCACCGTAAGAACAAGCTGGCATTGATCTGGGAATCGGAGGACGGCAAGCTGGAGCGCACATTTTCCTACCACGCCCTCAACCGGGAAGTCAATCGCATGGCTAATATCATCAAATCCATGGGCGTACAGAAGGGCGACCGCGTCACTATCTACATGGGCCGCGTGCCCGAGATCATGTTTGCCATGCTGGCCTGCGCCAAGATTGGGGCAATCCATTCGGTAGTGTTCGGCGGCTTCTCGGTCGATTCGCTGCAGGGACGCATCGAGGACAGCCAGTCGAAGCTTGTCATCACCATGGACGGCAGCTACAACAACGGTAAGGTCGTCGAACTCAAGCGCACTGTCGATGATGCGCTCAAACGCTGCCCGACGGTGGAGAATGTGATCGTCGTCAAACGCATCGGTCACGATGTCCCGATGGAGTTGAGCCGGGATCACTGGTACCACGAGATGCTGGCGCTTCCCATTGCGAATGGGAAATGTGCCACCGAAGTGATGGATTCTGAAGATCCTCTTTATATCCTTTACACCTCCGGCTCCACCGGTCGTCCCAAGGCCATCCTGCATACACATGGCGGTTATATGGTCGGTACCTACACCACGCTCAAGTATGTATTCGACATCAAGGATGAAGACCGCTGGTGGTGCGCAGCCGACCCCGGCTGGGTGACGGGCCACTCCTACATTGTCTATGGCCCGCTGCTCATCGGGGCAACATCGTTCATGTTCGAAGGCGGGCCGATGTACCCGTATCCGAACCGCTGGTGGCAGTGTGTCGAGAAGTATGGGATCACGATCCTTTATACTGCTCCCACCGCCATTCGCGGGCTGATGCGCTTCGGTGAAGCCTGGCCGAACAAGCATGACCTTTCCTCCCTGCGGCTGCTAGGCTCCGTTGGTGAGCCGATCAACCCGGAGGCCTGGAAGTGGTATTACCGTGTCATCGGCAAGGAAAAGTGCCCGATCATGGATACCTGGTGGCAGACCGAGACCGGCATGTTCATGATCACACCTACCCCTACCGTCCCGCTCAAGCCTGGCTCGGGAACGCGTCCCTTCTTCGGGCAGGAGGCTGAGGTTGTGGATGAACACGGGAACCCGGTCCCGGATGGGAACGAAGGCTATCTCGTACTCAAGAATCCCTGGCCCGCCATGCTGCGCACAATCTATGGCGACCCGGACCGCTATGTCAGCCAGTACTGGTCGAAGAATCCCGGCAAGTACACCACCGGCGACTCCGCCAAGCGCGACAAGGATGGCTACTTCTGGATCATCGGCCGCGTGGACGATGTGATCAAGGTCAGCGGCCACCGTCTGGGCACCGCAGAAGTGGAATCGGCGCTCGTCAGCCACCCGGCTGTGGCGGAGGCAGCCGCTATCGGCCTACCGCACGAAGTCAAGGGACAGGGCATCCACACCTTCGTCCTGTTGCGGACCGGTTTTGCACCATCCTCGGACCTGGCAGAAGAGCTGCGCCAGCACGTAGCCACGCATATGGGACCGATCGCCCGACCGGAGGCTGTCACCTTCGTCGACAAGCTGCCCAAGACGCGTTCTGGGAAGATCATGCGCCGGGTGTTAAAGGCCCGGGCCCAGGGACTACCGGAAGGAGATGTTTCAACGCTGGAAGAGTAGAGATTAGATATTCGTTATCAAAGAAAATAGATACTCGGCTGCAAGGACGGAAGTTCAAGCAGCCGAGTATCTTTTATCTTATCTCGTGCAAATCCACTTGTTTCCTTGCTCCATTTACCATTATTTCATATGTGCTCAAAGATTACTAAATGCCATATCATTAGAATTCCCGTTGTATAATCACACTGTATGACAAACAAGGAATATGAAGATCTAGTGCTCGAATGGCGGGCAAAGAAGTATGAGGCCCTGGTCCGGGAGAACGGCTGGCTGGCACTGACGGGACTGCACTGGCTCAAGGAAGGCAGGAACCTGATCGGGTCAAACCCGCTGTGTGAAGTCAGCCTGCCCGAGAGCGCGCCCACCTTCCTGGGTGTGATCGAAAAGAAAGGCAAAACTGTCCGTTTTCAGGCGACGGAGGGGGTGCCGGTTGAGATCAACGGAAAGCCTGTAACAAAAACGATTCTAAAATCCACCCAGGAAGAACATCCCAGTTATATTACCTGGAACAAAATCCGCCTGGCACTTCATGAACATGCAGGCAGGTATGCCATCCGCGTCTGGGACAATGCGCGGGAGGAACGCTTCTCTCTGCCGCCCCTGAAATGGTTCCCAATCAACAAAGGCTTCCGTTTCCATGTGCGCTACACAGACTACGCCGAACCTAAGGCCTCCGGTCAACCAGATGTATTTGGGGATACCGTCGAAGACCGTATGGATGGCTTTATTGCTTTCACCTATGAAGGCAAAAAATACAAACTAGACGTCACCAAGGTCAAAGACGAAAAACTCTTCCTCAAGTTCAAGGATCTGACAAGCGGTCGGGAGACTTATCCTCCCAGCCGATACCTTTATACCGAGCCGGTCCAGGATCATAAAGTTTTTCTCGATTTCAACTTCGCCTACAGTCCCCCCTGCGCGTTCACCCCCTACGCCACCTGCCTGTTTGCGCCCGTCCAGAACCATCTCCCTTTCCGGGTGGAAGCCGGAGAAATCTATAAGAGCTGAATTACTCCCCTCCCTTTATGCTGGAAGCTCGTAACAAAACTGTAAATTTTTTAGATATTTCCCTCAGGTATAATCTCATCCATGAACAATGAAGAGTACATACAGGGCATCATGAAATGGCGGCAGGAGATGGACACCAACCTGCGCCGCGAAAATGGATGGCTGGCACTGGCCGGGTTATACTGGCTGCGCAATGGGACGAACGTGATTGGCTCCGATGGCAGTGCAGATATCCTGCTGCCTGGACGTTCGCCTGCCAAGCTGGGTACCTTTGAGTTTGACGGCAATAATGTGACCTTGAATGTCGAGGATGGCACCCCTGTTGAAGTCAATGGTACATTCGCCCAGAATGTTTTGCTGGATGCGGACCAGGAGGATGTGCCCAGTTTTATCACTTTTGATGATATCCGTATGGTGGTGGTACGGCGCTCGAAGGGGGTGGGCATCCGTGTTTGGGATAACCAGCGTGAAGCACGGCGGACCTTCCCCAGCCGGCAATGGTATCCCGTCAAACCAGAATTTCGCCTCCCTGCCATTTATACCCGGTATGAGATTCCCCGCATTGTGAAGATGCCAGACATCCTCGGCGCCGTCCTGGATGAGCCTATGCAGGGATTTGTCACATTCGAGCTGAACGGGCAGCAGCATGAGCTGATCGTTGAGGAACTGCCCGATAAGCGTCTCTTCGTCCAGTTCATGGACCGGACCAACGGCAATCCGACCTATCCCTCTGGCCGCTATCATTATGCCGATGCTCACATCAAAGGCAGGACATTCCTTGACTTCAACAAGGCCTACAGCCCGCCCTGTGCCTTCACCGAATACGCCACCTGTACCTTCCCGCCGCAGGAGAACCATCTGAACGTGGCGATCGAGGCAGGGGAAATCTTTCCAGGTCAGCATTCCTGATTAAATGAACATCCCGGGCTTAAGGCCCGGGCTGTTGTTTATGGGTTATCCACCTGCCAGGTTTAGCCACCATTGTGGGACCCAGAAGTTTCCCACATCAAACCAGTACACGATCACAAGAGCTGTCACCCACATCAGGATACTGAAAGCGATCAGAACATAATCACGCCAGTGATATTGAAGCTTGGTCAGCCAGGTACGCGGTCCCTGCCCGAAGCAACGCAGGTCCATGGCATTGGCGACATCCTCTCCGGTAAGAATCGAATTCATTGTCACTGGTACGATCAATGGAGCCGTGCGAAGCAGCTGCTTGAAGATGCCACCGCTGCTTTCCACTTCATAGCCGCGCGCCCGCTGCGCATCGATCGTAACGCCAAAATCACGTGCAATGGTTGGCACATAGCGAAAGGCAAGCTCCATCGAATAGGCGAATTTATCAGGGAAGCCCAATCCTCGGAAGGTAACCCCATACAATCGCGGGTCCATCGAAAATGGGATGATGACAAAGACGGCCGAGATCCCAAGGATGCGCAGGATCTGGCAGAGGGCGAACCACAGGCGTTCATACGTCAACCCAAAATGGAACACCCAATCGGTAAAGGGGATGGGAATACCGTTCGGCCAGACCTGGTGTCCACCCTCCGGGACCACCCCCCCCGCCCCACCGCCTGTCAGTATGGTATTGACCACGATCATGATCAGGAGCAAAAATCCAACAAAGCTCCAGGCACGCCGCGTTTCACTCCATGGGACGTTGGCAGAAAAGTACCATAGAAACGCCAGGACAAAGAGAACGGCAAGAAAACGCGCATCCCAGAACAGGGTGGCAGTAAACAGGAATAGGAGGGAGAAGATCCAGCGGGCGCGTGGATCAAAGGACTCCATCAAACTATTCCGAAAACGATAAGACCAGGTAACCAGCATGGTTTAGAGTTGAGTGCAGGTCAGAAACCTGCACTCAACGATCATTCGTAACTTACCTTCCAGATCGCGAGACTACCGCGTCGTACGCGATCATCAGGATGGGAACCAGGATCAGCCCGTTCACCAGGTTGGCAATGGCAGACGGGAGGAAATTCCCATAGATCACCGTTTGTATATCTGCACCCGAAACCCACATCTCTGAGATGGAGGCTACTGCCATCCCTACCAGCACCCCTAGAATGACATACAACTCCGCCTTGAGCAGGGTGGAGCGTGCCTTGAAGCTGGTGAAGGAGAATGCCATCAAGCCGGCGACCAGACCCATCAAACCATTCCCGATATCCCACCAGACCCAGAAGCCATACCCGGAAATCAGGTCGCTGATCATATTGCCCAGGAAACCGGCGATGAATCCAACAATGGGACCGAAGGCGATCCCAAAGAACAGCGGGATCGCAACTGCAGGACGGAAAGACACGTTTCCTGCACTTGGGAGTTGCAGGAAATTCGTGGCAATACTTAGTACGGCGTAGAGGGCAGCGCCGATCGCGGCGTATACCACTTCACGGGTCCCAAACTTCCAAAGCGATCTCTTTTCCATTTCTTCCTCCTTGAAGAATAAGGTGAATTTGTCCTTGCGGAGAACGGCCCTCCGCAAGGGCATCCATGAGATTTAACTCAGGAACCGCCCAAGAGTTTCGGCGCGGTGGAATCTGCCAAGGCGGGGATATGCTTCAATATTGGCGCGCAGCAGAGACGTCGGCAGGATCCGCGAATGGCGTAACGTCGCCTCGTCCTTTAGCACTTTGTAAGGTGTACCGTCTGCCACCAGCTGACCACCATATACAAGCAGGACACGGTTGGCATACACAACGGCAAGATCCACATCGTGCGTAATGAACAAAATGGAATCGAAACCAGGCATTTGGAGTATGCCATCCATGAAAGCCATGTAGTTCCAGTAGTCCTGCCCGGCCGTCGGCTCATCCATCACCAGGATCCGCGAGCGCATGGCCAGGATGGCCGCGATCGAAATCCGCTTCTGCTGTCCGAAGGAGAGCGCCAGGGGCGGCGTTTGCATCTCTTCCGGCAAGTGGACCGTCTCGATCGCCCATTGGACATTTTTCTCGATCTGGTCCTCGGGGATTTTCAGATTCCTCGGGCCAAAGGCCAGCTCATCTTTGACAGTCGGGGCAAACAGCATTTGTGTGGGACTTTGAAAGACGTAGCCAACTGTGTGCGCAGCCTGTGCCACACTGATCTGACGCGTATCTTTACCTTCAAGTAATACCTGTCCCTGGGTGGGTTTCAACAGGCCCAGAGCATGTTTGACAAGCGTGGTTTTTCCGGAACCATTATGGCCCAGGATGGCGACCACATCCCCTTTTTTGACTTCGAAATCGATCCCTTTGAGAACCTCAGGGAAATCCTGCCGGTAACGAAAATGGACATCTTTAAAGCGAACCAAAGACTCGTTTCG
>Ga0111538_10012186_pt1 | contig 11368 bp, 11 predicted proteins | sample SoiMethybrSBSTD1_FD_79669 | JGI IMG/M metagenome (GOLD analysis project Ga0111538, IMG submission 79669) | Bulk soil microbial communities from a Populus tree surrounding site in Tennessee, USA - Soil MetaG P. TD hybrid SBSTD1 (version 2)... | ecosystem: Environmental > Terrestrial > Soil >... | reverse complement strand
GACCGAATGATCGCCGCGCGTCGTCGAGACATTGTCGACTGCTTCGAAGAGATTGATGTCGCGTCCGAGCGGCGAGAACGTCGCGGTGCCGAAGTTTGCAACGCCGGCAATGTTAACCGCAGGGCCGGTCGTGTCATTTACCGGCTGGTCGAGCCTGCTGTTGGTGTATTGGAAACGCGCTTCATTCAAAGTGCGGCTGCTCAGTGTCGTCACATTGCTGAGCTGCAACGTTTGATCCGTGTCGGCCAAGCCGGAGCCGCGACTGATGGCGTTCAGTCCGCCGAGAGTTCGCGAGTTAACGGCGTTGATGTGATAGAGACTGTAACGGCCGCTGAGATCGTTGCGACTGTTGAGCTTGTGATCGACGCGGGCGAAGAAGTTTGTGGTATCGAAACTCGCCGGCACTACTCCGGTGCTGATTAGCGGACCGGGATAGTTAACCGCACGCAAGCGATTATTGGTGGTCGCCACCGCTGCCGGTGCGATTGTCAGAACTGCTGAATAATTTCGGCGCGTCTGTTCGAAGTTGGTGAAGAAGAAAGTCCTCTCGCTCCGGATCGGACCACTAATCGTCCCGCCGTACTGTGCCTGCGTCAGCAAGTCTTTCGTCGGCGCGAGCGGGTTGCGAGCGTCGAAGCGTTGATTGCGGAAGAACCCGTACAGACTGCCGCGCCAATCGTTAGCTCCTGACCGCGTCAGGATGTTGACCACACCGCCCGAAGCCCGGCCAAACTCGGCGATCCCGCCCGACGTCACGACCTGAAACTGATCGATGACTTCCTCGCTGTAATACGTGCCGGTTAGATCCGCGGCGTCGTCATTCGCGGAGACGCCGTCGAGGATGAAACTGTTGGCAAGGTTACGCTGGCCGGCGATCGAAATGCCTTGTCCAGGCACGGCGGAAGTTTCGGCGAAGCGCTGGTTGCTGCCGGTGTTTGTCGGGGCCACTCCGGGAACCAGGAGCGCGAGATCGAGATAGTTGCGGCCGTTGAGCGGGAGCTCATTGATCTCACGTGGCTGGATCGTCTCGGTGATTTGAGAACGGACCGTTTCGACCATCGGCACGCCGCTATCGACGTTTACCTGAGCGGCGACTCCCGCGACTTCGAGTCGCACCGGAAGATCGAGAGACTGGCCCACCGTCAGCGTTAACTGCCTCGCGAAAGTCGAAAAACCCTGCGCCTCAATGGTCAGGTCGTAAACGCCGGTTCGCAGGTAAGGGAAGCGATAGCGTCCTTCGTTATCGCTCGTGGTTGTGGTTTGTTGATTGGTCTCAAGGTTCCTGGCCGTGACGTTGGCGCCGTTGACCACAGCGCCGGTCCCATCCTGGATAAGACCAGTGAGTGCTGCGGACGTCACGTTCTGTTGAGCCATCACAAGACCAAAGCCGAGACCGCCGCACAGAAAAACGAGTGCAAGAGACAATAAGACACGAACCTTCATCGAACTTCTCCCCGAAGTAAGGGCTAATCCGTTAACAGAGGAATGAATATTGGATTAAAGAAGCTCGGAAGGAGGACCCCGCGGGTTGATGCGGGTCCAAAACTCGCGTGATAAAACGAAGGGTGTTTCAGTGTCGAAGCTCGTGGTGGATGCTGACGAAGCCGCATACGCCATCCGCGCCGGAACAGCGCTTTTCTGGCGCTTCAACTGGCGCGCGGCAAGAGTCGCGCAGCCGCCACAATCCATTCGACATGGTTGGCTAATTGATTCAGCACTAGCAAGTGAGTTGTTTGATTCAGCAACAACAACACTTCGTGAGGTTGTTTCAGCAGTAAGGAGAGGCGGGTTGTGAGATTTGGTTACGACTTGCTTCTCGGCGCCGCACATCGGCTCGGTGACCACCGGTGCAGGCTTCGGTTTGCCGAGTCCGGAATCGCAATGCTCCGACGATTTCCCGGCGCAGCACGGCATCGACGATTCCGCCGAGCTGACGATCGGGAGTAACGTGATTGCAAATGAACTGATTATGAAGACAGCAAGAAACCGGCTCACGAATGAGATCGTGAGTGAACGAAGACGGTCTCTTTGCAAACGCAGTCTCATTGGTCGGGAGGCTTAGCTACAGGTTCCTTAATCTTTTTCTTCACTAGTGTCATTTTGCACTTCCGACACTTACCAGGCTTTTTCGAGGTGACGTCGTCGTGCATGGGACAAACGTACTGAAACTCGGCGGGTTTTTCAGGCTCCGTTTCTTGCCCCTGCTGATGTGCGTGGACGACGGACACAGAATACATGCTCGAAGCGCCGGGAAGCAATGAAAGCGCGAGTAGCGGCGCGATCAAAATACGTGGACTCATGAGTCACCCTTGTTCGATTCGTTTTCTACTGGTTCTTCGTGCTCGACGAGCGAGGGTACCAGATTGTCTTAGTGCCGTCAGAGAAGGGAGGAAATTCTTCACCTTCAGCCATGACGATGATGATCTCCAGGTACTTGTTGCTGGCGCGGTAGGTACCACTCTTCTTGCAAATCGAGCCGGTGGGGAAGCCGGTAGTGGTGCCTGTTTTCGTGTCCTGCTGTGCCCTGGCGACCGGAGCATTGTACGAGCCCTGAGTCGCAAAGAGAAAACCTGCAGCGACGAGAGATGCGATAAGGAGGAGCCGTCTGAAGTTCATTTCTTTATCCCCCTGAAAATTGATCAGACTCTTCCTGCCCGCGCCGTGGCCGACGCGAGCAGGAGGAGCCTTGTGAAAGAGTAATGTCCGCACTGAACGTGATGGACGTTGCTCTTTAGACTGCGCCCGCCTCGACCTTAACGGAAGTGAACCCGCCGTCGGCCGTCTTCGAAGCCGCCATGGCTGTCGTCAGGGCCGTCCAGTAGACTTTCTTGCCGTCGGTGAAAGGCGGAAACGCTTCGCCGGCTGCCAGAGCAATAACGAGGCGCATGTACTTGTTCTCGGCGGCGAAAGTACCACTCGAGGTACAAGTCGTGCCGGTTAAGAAAGTACCGCTGCCACCACCGTTTGCTCCGCCGACTGTCATTTCTTGACTAGCCGTCATTGTTTGTTGTGGCATCTTGTTCTCCTTCACTTTGGAAGTTCTTTAACTCGCCCCCTAAATCGGGAAGCAGTTAGTCATTGATTGCTGGCACAACTCACCGGGTGCCACCGTCATTTGGTCATCAACTCCCATCGCAGCGTTACCGACTCGTCCGGACGATAAGCAATCACCATCAACTTGGCGATGTGTTGAAAGCTCTTGTCCTTGGTGTCTGCAATACGCACCAGATAGATGTGGCCTAACTTGACCGGTGCGTTGGCAGATGCCTTGAGATCGGTGAACAATTGCGGACCCTCCTTTAGCGCGGTCCATACCGGCTGGGTGTTGTCTTCCTGGAGGATCTGAATTTTGTTTCCCTCGAGACGCAATGAAGCGAAACCCACTCCGCCATTGTCCGCATCTTCGAAACCATATCGCCCGCGAAGATCGTTGCCGGTGCCGAGATCGACAATAGCTGCCACTCGGTTGACCTCAATTCCGGCAACCAGAACGCCGTTACCTGCCAGACTGAAGCTCAGGTCACTGCAACGGTTTCCCCAGTGGTTGTTTGCCGACTGCATTCCTTCTTTCCCGTCGTTCAAGCAGAGCGTGCGGGCCGAAGGATCCAGGGCATACATCGTGAAGATGCCGTTGGTCTTTTTGTGTTGAGCTCCTTGTTTGTCATCAGGAGTTTGCGCGCGCATCAGTTGCGGGGAACAGAACGCGATCAAGGCTGCTGAGACAAATAGAAATTGAATCTTTTTCATAGACATTGCTTTCCCCCGGCGGAATCTCTTTAGTCACAGAACTACCGGATAGCCACGTTGGATAATGGCACCAGTTCCTGAAACTTTTTGTATTCGATATGTCTCGCTTCGTTCCGTCGTCGTAGCTCTTTGAAGTAGATGAACGGAACGAATTCGGGACTGTACTTATCGGTGATCCAGTCGCCGGGATACGCGTAGTCAAGCTTGTAAAGATCAAGATCTTCCTGGCAAAGGTTAAGCGTTTCGGTAACCGCCTTCACGAGAATGATGTTGTTGAGCGGAAGGGGCGCACTCAGAGCATTGTCGGTGGTATACAGAAGTGTATGGTTGCGAGCGCGTCGCTCCCATTCCTGTATTACCTTCAATGCTCTTTCGTATTGTCGCGAGTTGATTTCAAGCCGCAGTATTACTTCGGAATCGCCTTTCGCGTCTCTCAAATAATCTTTGTAAGTCGACGCTGGAACGGCGCCAAAAGCGGCTTGACCGTGATCGGAATACAGACCCGCGGCCTCGATTTGTGGAACGCCTCCTGCCAATTTGATAACAACCGGAAATGCGGACCCGCTCGTGTCGTCGAACTCTTTCTCGCGGGCGACGAGAACGATGAAATAACGGTTCGGATCGACTCTGGTCCATCTGGTTTCTCCAACGCCAGGAATCTGGCAAGTTATGGACGAGTCGTTGAAACTGACCACTTTCATGGCAGTTTTGGTCCGGCCGAAAACAAGGCTCTTGCCGATCGCCGTGATTGAGATCTCCTCAGGAGCTTTAGGATCTTCCAGGAGTTCGTAGTTCGCGGTTGCGATCTCAGTGGGTTTCTCGGTACCCGAGGCGTTGAACACCTTGAGCCCACCCTTCTCGTCAAAAGTGTAAAGACGAGCTTCGGTGGGTGAGATTTGCGCCTTCCAGGTCCCGACTATGTCGAACTGACATTTCTTCGGTTGGGCCAAAGCCGTTAGGTTCAAGCCCAGAACCAAGAGAGCCAATAGCGAGATTTTGGCTGTAAATTTCATTTGCGTTTACCTCGATGGCCCGCGTGGATTCAGCACTGCGCGCCGGTTTGAGTTGGACCAGGAATAGAAGCCGCCCCGAGCGACTCCTAGTCCCGGTTTGGAATCCGGCTGCCGGAACTTAAATCCCGGCGGCCGTTGCCGCTAACTTTAGACATCCCGGCGATAGCCGTACTTCTTCACGTCCTTCATGATCGCGACCTGAAGAGAGCGGTTGTCGATGACTCTTTCCGCATATGATTTTTGCGGATCGTGCCACGAAATCCGTTTGAGGATGTGCTTGTCGGAGGCGAAAGCCTGGGCCATGCCCCAGGAGTTTCGGTTGTCATTGAGGATGCGCAACATGCCCGCGTGCATTGCATCGTCAAGGTCGAAACCCGGATGGCCCATGCCGAACAGCCTGAAGCGGATGGTCTTGATGTCCTCGGGATCACCGGTCAGGAAAACCCAGCCGGGTAGATCCACGTTGTTCATCTCCGCATAGTGCTTCATCGCAGCCGGCGTATCGTCCTCAGGCTTGATGGTGATGGAGTAAAAGAAGAGGTCCTTCCCCATCCGATCCTTGAGCTGGCTGTAGACCCTCTTCATGCGCTGAGTAGTCAGAGAGCAAGCGCCCCTGCACTCGGCGTACATGAATTGGACCATCACCTGGCGGCCTCGGATCAGATCGTCATAGAACCGAACTTCTTTGTCGTTTTGGGTCCGGAGCACGGCGTTTGTGTATCTCGCAACGCCAGGTGATGCCGGATGCGGTTCAAATATTCTGCTTAACAGCTTTCTTCTTTCCATTACGGCACCTCCTTAGTTGGGAACGCACTGTTGTACGTCGTTGCAGACCTGCTGAATGGCCAGGCAAGCCGCGAGATCGTCGGTGATGTCCCAGCGGACCATCATGAATGCGTCTTCGTGGGCCATGTTGTGGCAGTGGATCAAATACCTGCCGACATAGTCACGGAACTGCATCCTGATCAACGCGCCTTCGCCTGCTTCCATGCGGGTTACGTCTTTTCTTCCGGACATAAGCGGCCACACCGGAACTTCCACGCCGTTCACAAATCGCTTCTCAGTTCTAAATTCCTCGAAGTGAATGTGGACGGGGTGAACCCACGCGGAGCCACCAACGTTGTTGTTGATGAGCCACTGTTCAGTGGTGCCCTTGAGAATGCAGTGGGCCGGATGTTCCGCGTCGAACACGCAGCCAAGAGGTCCGTCGAACGGTCTCCTGACTCTGAACAGGCGCGGCGGCACCGGCGTAGTCCCAGCAGGACACGCTGGATCGCGTACGAACTGCCACTCCCAGGTATTGTCGATTGCTGTCAGTGGCGGATATTCCGTGAGCGTTGCCGGAATTGGCGGCGTATCTTTCGGGAACCACGGTTCCCTGTTCACCACGTTGAACTGCAACAGCACGTTGCCGATGTTCAATCCCGGCGGCAGCGGATCGGGGGACGGGTTGCCGACAACCATCGTCCTGTTTTCTTTGAGGTAGAGCTTGGAGCCGGCCGCGAACTCTGTGAAGTCGATAACCACATCGTAGCGCTCGGCCACGCTTACTCGGATTGCGCCCGGAACGATCGGGGCCGTGATGCTGTTGCTATTGCCAGCATTGGCGCCCGCGTCCACCGGAAGCGGATTCTGGAGTAAGTTGCCGTCAGTGGCGACTACGACCATCGTTCCGACTGAACCATCGGGTTTGATCAGGCTGATGTCGTAGGTCTGCGTCGGTCCGGTATTCAGGAATCGGAACCGATATTTGCGTCGTCTGACGGTCAGCTTCGGCTGAATCTTTCCGTTGACGATGAACTTGTCGCCACCCGCCGCGTTGACTATTTCCGTTCGCCCACCTGAGGTCGGACAGAACCGGTGGTCGACGAGAATAACCGGAAAGTCGGTGACGCCGTAGTAGCCCGGCAGTTGCAGCGAGCCTGCGCTCGGGTTCTCGTGACCCGGATCTTTCTCATCGTAGATGAAGAAGATTCCGTTCAAGCCCAGAACGTTGTTGTTGAGTGTGAACTCAGCACGGTGGTCGTGGAACCATTGGGTGCGTTGTCCCTCTCTCGGGTCGCCATTCCCGCCAAAGGCATCGAGTCCAGCGTAGATGACCGGGTAGAAATTGTCTTTAAAGAACCCGGTGCCGAAGAAATCGCCCGCAAAACCATCACTCTCCGAACCATGGTGACCATTGTGCAGGTGGACCGTGATCTCATTTCTGCCGAAGGTCGTCGTGGTAGTAGGCAGGCTGTTGCGGAAGCGAACGACGGTTGACTTCCCGTACTTGTTCAAGCACGTCGGGGCCGGATACTGACCGTTGAAGCCCCAGATGTAGGACTGTCCATAGTCCGAATGGAACTGATGGAGACCAGCTCTGGCTTCAAGTTCGTACGTAAAGTGGGCCGGTGCAAATTGCGCCCAGCGTTGATGTGGAGCGCGCGCGGCTTCACCGGCTCCGATGTTGGCAAACTGTTGTGGCTGCGGACTCAGCGGATGATCGTCCGCTGGAATCGGTGCCGTGAATTCATCCACGAAGGGATGGTGTGGTGGACTAGCGCCCGATGGTTGTACACAAAGTACCGGCTCGGTGACAGCCTGAAAGCCGAGTGCTTCTTTAGGATCCAGCACGCTTGGGGCCAAAACACCAGCGGCCCCGGCAGCTGCTCCTATCTTCAGCACAGTTCTTCTACTGATTGTGCCTTCAGTTTTCTCTTCGATTTCCGGCCGGTCGTTTGCCTCGTTTTTAGGCATAGGATCTCCTTTCAGCCGTTCGGTGTGGCCTCAATCTGAAATGTCGTTTGCTCTTTAAGTTATACCGAGACCCTAAGCTCCCAGTCTTGGTCCAACTTATCGGCAAAGACGATCAATTTGAAAGGCGAGGGCTTTGCTGAAACAGTTGAGTAACGTTTAGTTAGTTTGGTTGCGAAAGTAACTGACGGTGAAACATCACTTGTGCGTTGTGCTGAATCGTGGTCAGCTTACGACTTTGGTTTTCGTCCAACAAGCCTTCTTGCTTGGCGCATCTTGTTGTTCGTTAGCGGATTTTGCTTCGTGCAAATTTACTTGCTGAAGCGTCCCGGAAAAAGTTCTGAGAGAGGTCACATCGTCGACATGACGCACACGAACAAGTGAATGGTCGGGAGGATCGATTGCTTGGCAATCCGCATCAGTTGTTGGCCCAGTTGACCAGGCTGATGCGAGTCGCCAGCGCTGTTGTGAGCGTCACCGTTGCCCGAGCCGCCATTGTGCGAATGGCCGTTGTGCGATTCCGCGCGACTGTTGGCCCTGAACTGCGTGCGATAGCACGCCGGGGACAATCCATAGGTCGATTTGAAATCACGTACAAAGTGGCTCTCGTCGTTCAGCCCGACGCGGTAACCGATCTCCTTTACGCTGAGAAAACTCGACTCCAGGAGATCTTTAGCCCGTTCCATGCGCAAGAGTCGCAAGTATCGCATTGGCGGCATGCCGACGTCGGATTTGAAGATGTGACACAGTCGCCAAACTGAGAGGTTGACTGATTGCGCAAATTCGCTGAGAGAAAGTTCCCCACGAACGTCCTCTCGCATCATTTCGATGATTTTTTCTACTCTTTTATCCAAGGTCTAACACCTGGGGAGATGTGGTTGACATCTGTCAAAGCTGCGGATGTCAGGGGTTTGGAACGAGCACGGACTATTCATGGCCCACGCAGCTTTTAAGACTCTTGTCATTGTGATTATGAACAGACGGCAACGTTATCAGCTTCAATATCGGGTAAGACGGACCTCACACACGACACGCACGCTCTTCGGCTCTTGAGCTCCGGTGAGGTAATCAGATTTTCTGGGCTGACTTGCTTGTGGCAAAACTGAGTCGGGCAAAAATTTAACGAACGATCGCCGACCTATTTGGTGCGATAAACCTTCCTGGAAAGCAACATTGGGAGGTGTCAACTTCGAAGGTGCGGGATGTAATACTATAGCCGAGAAAAGCCTGTCAACCCGGACACAAATTTGTGACTACTTTGTAAGCTGCCTTTACGTTGCTGCCTGAAGATGACTTTCAACTCCACCCCTCTGGGGCGAAACGGCAGACGATCCGCGCCTGCCGTTTCGGTTTGTTGGACCATACTTTATAGACGCACAGTCCGGGTTGTTTATCTAACAGGAGCGCTAATTTGCCGCCGTCACTGAGATTGAGTCGCTCCCCGAGTTTGGTACCCAAACCTTGAAGCCGTCGAAGGCGATCGAGAACGGACCATTCCCGGTAGCGTACTTGGTGATGACTGCGCCGCTGGCAGGACTCACTTTCGCAAGCGCGTCGTCGCCGTGCAGTGCGACCCACAGATTGGCGCCGTCGTAAAGCATTCCGGCGGCACCATCACCAACATCGAACGTGCCGAGATTAAAGCCATCGGCTGCCCGCAGTTTGGTGATGGACTTACCGAAAAAGTTCGAGACATACACACTGTCGCCCGCGCCCACAACGCCGAACGCGCCCCGGCCCGCGGCGTACGTGCCGAGAACGGCGCCCGCGGTGCTCAACCTGGTGACGGAGTTACCGTTGTTGTTCGCGGTCCAGATGGAGCCGGCGAAGAACGCGATACCCACCGGCCGTTTGCCGACGGCGTACGTGCCTTGAACTGAGCCCGTGCTCGCTTTGATTTTGGTTACGTTGTTGCTCAGGCGGTTTGCAACCCAGATATTCGTGCCGTCATAGGCAAGACCTCCGGGTCCTTCGCCCGTGTTGTAAGTTGCCAGGACCGCGCCCGTCGAAGGAGAAACCTTCATGACGTTGTTGCCCAGGTAGTTTGCGACCCACAGGTTCGAAGCGGCATAGAGCAACGCCACCGGTCGTTTTCCAACAACGAAAGTTCCGGCAACAGTGTTGTCTTTCACTCTGATACGGGTGATTGAGTCGCTGAATTGAGTCGCCACCCAGACGTAGGTGCCGTCAAAAGCAGCGGCTTCCGGCCCCGTGCTGGGGGCGGTAGTTTCGGTCCCGACCGCGCCACCGTCCAAACCCGTAACAGCGCCGCCGTTCATAGTTTGCGTGGCGGCGCCACCGCCCGCAGTTGCCGACGAGAGGCGGATCTCAGTCATCGGCGATTGAGCTTTGATTACAGTCGGCATCGCCACCGCTATTGCCAGTAACAACGCGCTGCTGAAAACTCTCGAACTGAGAAGATTCATTTGGCACCTCCATTCTGTGCGTTTGCTTTCGTCGAGTTCTGGTCTTTCGGCCAGTCGACCCAACTAAGCGTCTCTGCAATCCATTCCGGCGATGACATTCCCGGACAGCCGCCCCATCTCTCGAGTGGCTCGTTGCCATACTTCAAGACCGCGATATGGTTCGACTTGTCTTTGTCGACCTCGGGATCGGGATCAACATAGCCGAGTTTGTGGCGCAGTGTCTCCATGTCGTCCACGGACCCGGTGAGAAACAACCAGCCCGGTTTCACTTTGTGCATCTGGGCATAGTGTTTCATTGCCGCGACCGTGTCGTCTTTCGGCTTGAGCGTAAACGAGTACATGAAGATGTCCTTGCCGACTCGATTGCCAAGCACCTGTTGCAATCTCACCAGGTTTCTGGTGACTGGACTGCAAATGCCCTCGCATTGCGCGTAGAACATGTTGAAGATGACGATCTTGTCTTTGACGAGGTCGTCGTAAAACTTCAACTTGCGTCCATCCTGGTCGGTCAAAATCAGGTTCGGGAAATACCGTTGCCGGATTCGCTCCCGCGACGATATTTGTTTGAACTTGGATTCGGACCCGGTGCTTTGCGCTTGGGCCAGCAGCGGTACGGCAATCGGGGCCGCACCCAGCGCCGCTACCAAACTTCTGCGTTTTAAATCCGTCATAAGAATTCCTTTCTTCAGGTTAGAAGTTCAGGTTTTCCCGGCGCACGCAGCGTGGCGCGGGAATACCACACAGCAGCGGCTACGGTTGCGTTCTGTTGTCGCCGACATCGTCGATCTCACCGAGCACCATCATCGCGTGGTCTTCGTGGACCACGTTATGGCAGTGCAGCGGGATTCTCCCGACGAAGTCTCGGAAACGGAAGTAAACCTGCGCTTCCATGTTGTGCTCTAACCTGAAAACATCTTTTCGGCCTCTCTGGATAATCCCCGAGTTTGCCGGGGCATTACCGTTGATCGAAAGGGTTTGGAACTCTTCGAAGTGCATGTGGATCGGATGTTGCCAACCGCCGGAGTTGTTCTGGAAGATCCATTTCTCCACCGTGTTTCGCTTGATCCGGAAGCGCGGCGCCTGGTTGCAACCGCCCACAAGCTGTCCGTTGACCTGCCATTGACCGTTGCCGCGTTCGAACCGGAAAGTGCGAACAATGCGGGCCTGATCGGTAGTGTTCGGGAAGCCGTAGAAGTACGTGCCCGGCGGAATAGTTGCCGGGTTGACGCTGTTGTCGGGCACCGGCGGACCATCGACGACGATCTGGAGAATCTTCGTTCCCTGACCGGCGCCCAGCACGTCTCCCGTAGGACCGCGACCATCGTCCTGATCCAGACGATTCTCGAGGTAGAACGTCTTGCCGGCGTCGTTCGTGAAATCCACGATGACGTCGACGCGTTCGGCCACTGAGAAGCGGGAGCTGCTTACCTGGACCGGTCGTTCCAT
>Ga0111538_10012185_pt1 | contig 11368 bp, 9 predicted proteins | sample SoiMethybrSBSTD1_FD_79669 | JGI IMG/M metagenome (GOLD analysis project Ga0111538, IMG submission 79669) | Bulk soil microbial communities from a Populus tree surrounding site in Tennessee, USA - Soil MetaG P. TD hybrid SBSTD1 (version 2)... | ecosystem: Environmental > Terrestrial > Soil > Tree... | reverse complement strand
CGAGCGCGACACGCTGCAGCAGCAGTCCCGCGGCGCGGTCCGCCGTCGCGACCAGCACCAGCTTCGAGGGAAGCTGCTCGGAGCGGTCGAAATATTCCTCGAGGCATTCGGCAAGCCGCGGCGCGACGAGCGGCACGACGCCTTGGTAGCGGTCGCCGCCCTCGTCCTGCTCGATCGTCACGGCGAGCTGGCCTGCGCCGAAGAGTCCTGCCGCGGGCTCGGCCTCGGACGGCAGCTCGTCGTGGCGCGCGACACCGCGGATCGCATGCCGGTGCGTGCACTGCGCGAGCATGAGTCGCACGGGCCCCGGTCCCTCGAACTGCAGCGACAGGCGGCCCTCGAACTTGAGCGCGCCGGCCATCAGCGCGGAGGCCGCCATCGCCTCGCCGAGCGCGCTCGCGACAGCCTCGGGATACTCGTGGTGCTCGATCGCCGCGCGCCAGCTCGCGTCGAGGCGCACCAGGTGACCTCGGACCGGCAGCCGCTCGAACAGGAAGTGGTGCAGCAGGTCGCCGGTCGCCGTCATGGCCCCGCGAGCATGCGCTTCAGGAGCTCGTTCACCTGCGCCGGGTTCGCCTTGCCGGCGGTTGCCTTCATCACCTGGCCGACGAAGAAGCCGAAGAGCTTGTCCTTGCCGGCACGGTAGTCCGCGAGCTGGCGCGGGTTCGCCGCCATGACCTCGGCGATCGCCTTTTCAATCGCTCCGGTGTCCTTGATTTGACGACGATCCTTGGCCGCAATGGCTGCGTCCGCATCAGCACCGTGATCCCACATCCATTCGAAAACCGGCTTGACCGACGAGATTGATATCGTTTCATCCTCGACACGAGCAACCAGGCCAGCGAGAAGAATTGGCGTGATTCTCGCATCCTGAATGTCGAGTCCGTCGCGATTGAGGCGACCAAGTACCTCACCCGCTACCACATTAGCCGTTCGCTTCCATTTGCCGCCGCTCGCTCTGGCCGCTTCTTCGTAGTAATTGGCCAGCTCGCGGCTCGCGGTCAGGACGCCTGCGTCGTAGTCCGAGAGCCCGTGCTCCTTCGCGAACCGCGCTGCCTTCGCATCCGGCAGCTCCGGGAGCCCCTGCCTCACGTCCTCGATGAAGGCGTCGTCGAGTGAAAGCGGCAGGAGGTCCGGGTCCGGGAAGTAGCGGTAGTCGTTCGCCTCCTCCTTCGAGCGCATCGAGCGCGTCTCGTCGCGGCCGGGGTCGTAGAGGCGCGTCTCCTGCACGACCTTTCCACCGCCCTCGATGAGCTCCACCTGGCGCGCGACCTCGTGGTTGATCGCGCGCTCGACGAAGCGGAAGGAGTTGAGGTTCTTGATCTCGCAGCGCGTGCCGTAGTCGCGCGCGCCCTTCGGGCGCACCGACACGTTCGCGTCGCAGCGGAACGAGCCTTCCTGCATGTTGCCGTCGCAGATCTCGAGGTAGCGCACGAGCGTGTGGATCTTCTTCATGTACGCGATCGCCTCACGGGCCGAGCGCATGTCCGGCTCCGAGACGATCTCGAGGAGCGGGGTGCCCGCGCGGTTGAGGTCGATGCCGCTCATGCGGCCGAGGCCCTCGTGCAGCGACTTGCCGGCGTCCTCCTCCAGATGCGCGCGCGTGACGCCGACGGACTTGCGTGCGCCGTCATCGAGCAGGATCTCGACCGCGCCGCTCGCCACCACGGGCAGCTCGTACTGGCTGATCTGGTAGCCCTTCGGGAGGTCCGGGTAGAAGTAGTTCTTGCGCGCGAACACCGAGCGTCGCGCGACGGTCGCGCCGATCGCGAGGCCGAATTTCACCGCCATCCGCACGGCCTCGCGGTTCAGCACGGGCAGCACGCCCGGGTAGCCGAGGTCCACGAGGTTCGCCTGGACGTTGGGGGAGCCGCCGTATGCGGTCGCCGAGCCCGAGAAGATCTTCGAGCGCGTCGCAAGCTGCGCGTGGATCTCGAGGCCGATGACGGTTTCCCACTCGCGGGCCATGGCGCTCACGCGTAGGCCGCGGGGACGCGGCGATGCCAGTCGGTCGCGCATTGCCAGGCGTGCGCGGTCGCGAGCAGCCGCTCCTCGGAAAAGTGCGGCCCGATGACCTGCAGGCCGACAGGCAGGCCGTCCACGAGGCCGCAGGGCACGGACACGGCCGGCAGACCCGCGAGGTTCGCGCCGATCGTGTAGATGTCGTTCAGGTACATCAGGATCGGGTCGTCGGTCTTCGCGCCGATCGCGAACGCCGGCGTCGGCGCCGTCGGCCCCATCAGCACGTCCACCTGCCCGAAGGCGCGGCGGAAGTCCGCATTGATGAGGCTGCGCACCTTCTGCGCCTTCAGGTAGTAGGCGTCGTAGTAGCCCGCCGAGAGCACGTAGGTGCCCGTCATGATCCGGCGCTTCACCTCGGCGCCGAAGCCTTCGCCGCGCGAGCGCCGATAGAGGTCGAGAAGGTCCTTCGGGTCCTTGCAGCGGTGCCCGAAGCGCACGCCGTCGTAGCGCGAGAGATTCGACGAACACTCCGCCGGCGCCACGACGTAGTAGGTGGGCACCGAGAGCGGCAGGTTCGGCAGCGAGAGCTCGGTGACGGTCGCGCCTTCCTTGCGGAATGCGTCGATCGCCGCGCGCACCGCGGCGCCAGTTCCGGCGTCGAGCCCCTCGCCGAAGAACTCGCGGATGATGCCGATGCGCAGGCCCTTCACCGGGCGCTCGAGGCCCTTCGCGTAATCCGGCACGGGCGCGTCGACGCTCGTCGAGTCGCGCGCGTCGAAGCCCGCCATCGCGCCGAGCACGAGCGCGGCGTCCTCCGCCGACTGCGCGAGCACCCCCGCCTGGTCGAGGCTCGAGGCGAAGGCGATCATGCCGTAGCGCGAGACGCGGCCGTACGTCGGCTTGAAGCCGGTGAGACCGGTGAGCGCGCCAGGCTGGCGGATCGAGCCGCCGGTGTCGGTGCCCGTCGCGACCGGCGCGATGCGAGAGGCGACCGCGGCGGCGCTGCCGCCGGAGGAGCCGCCGGGCACCTTCCCGGTGTCCCAGGGATTCTTCACGGGACCGTAGTAGCTCGTCTCGTTCGAGGAGCCCATCGCGAACTCGTCCATGTTCGTCTTGCCGAGCAGCACCATGCCGGCGGCGTCGAGCCGCTCGACAACGGTCGCGTCGTACGGCGCGACGAAGTTCGAGAGCATGCGCGAGCCGCAGCTCGTCAGGATCCCGGCCGTGCAGAAGATGTCCTTGTGGGCGAGCGGCACGCCGGTGAGCGGGCCGCCATGCCCGCGCGCGATGCGCTCGTCGGCGCGCCGCGCGTCCGCGAGCGCGCGCTCGGCGGTGACGGTGACGAACGCGTTGAGGCCGGGGTTCGCTCGCTCGATGCGCCCGAGGAAGTGCTTCGCCACCTCGACGCTCGAGTACTTCTTGGCGCGCAGGCCGCGCCCGATCTCCGCAGCGGTCGACGCGTGCAGGCTCACTCGATCACCTTGGGCACGAGGTAGAGCCCCGCCTCCACGGCGGGTGCGTTCCGCTGGTAGGACTCGCGGCGGTCAGATTCTGTGACGGCGTCCTCACGCAGCCGCTGCACCTGGCCCTCCAGCGGGTGCGCCATCGGCACGACGTCGTCGGTCGCCGCGCCCGAGAGCTGCTCGACGAAGGCGAGAATCGACGAGAGGCTGCTCACATAGACAGGCAGCTCCGCCTCGGTGATCTCGAGACGGGCGAGATGCGCGATGTTTTCGACGTCGCGGCGGGTCAGCGTCACGAGCGCACCGGGTGGAAAAAGTGGGAAAAACTTGACGGAAATCATACACGTCGGCTTGTGGAAAGTCGCGCCCGCGGCTAGACTCGCGGCGCTCAATTCACAGAGCGACGCGGTCTTTCCAGCCATGTTCAAGAGCCTCCGGGGTTACTTCTCCAGTGACATCTCGATCGACCTCGGTACGGCGAACACGCTCATCTATGTCCGCGGTCAGGGCATCGTCCTGAACGAACCCTCGGTCGTCGCGGTCCAGGACGAGCCGGGCCGCGGCGGCAAGATCATCGTCGCTGTGGGCGCCGAAGCGAAGGGCATGCTCGGCCGCACGCCGGGCCACATCACCGCGGTCCGGCCGATGAAGGACGGCGTCATCGCCGACTTCACCTACACCGAGCGCATGCTCCAGTACTTCATCAGCAAGGTGCACGGCAACCGCTGGCTCCGTCCCTCGCCGCGCGTCCTCATCTGCGTGCCCTTCGGCTCGACCCAGGTCGAGCGCCGCGCGATCCAGGAGTCCGCCGAGGGCGCGGGCGCGCGCCGCGTGGACGTCATCCCCGAGCCGATGGCGGCCGCGGTCGGCGCGGGCCTGCCGGTCAACGAGGCGCGCGGCTCGATGGTGCTCGACATCGGCGGCGGCACCTCCGAGGTCGCCGTGATCTCGCTGAACGGCATCGTCTACGCGGAGTCCGTCCGCGTCGGCGGCGACCGCTTCGACGAGGCGATCACGAACTACGTGCGCCGCAACTACGGCATCCTCATCGGCGAGGCGACCGCCGAGCGCATCAAGATCGAGATCGGCTCGGCCTATCCGGGGCAGCAGGTGCGCGAGATGTCGGTCAAGGGCCGCAATCTCTCCGAGGGCGTGCCGCGCAGCTTCACCTTGAACTCGAACGAGATCCTCGAGGCGATGCAGGAGCCGCTGCAGGGCATCGTGCAGGCCGTCAAGAAGGCGCTCGAGCAGACGCCGCCCGAGCTCGGCTCCGACGTGGCCGAGCGCGGCATCGTGCTGACGGGCGGCGGCGCCCTGCTCAAGGACATCGACAAGCTCCTCATGGAAGAAACCGGTTTGCCGGTCGTCATCGCCGAGGATCCGCTGACCTGCGTCGCCCGCGGCGGCGGTCGCATCCTCGAGCTGTCGGAAGAGCATCCGGGGCTTTTCGGCCTCCGTTGAGGCCTGATTGAGCTCGCACGAGTCCGATCCCCGCCCCTTGCTCCTCGGCGGCCCCGCGCTGGGGCTGCGCCTCATCGTGCTCGCGGCGATGGCCACAGGGCTCATGGTCGCCGACCACCGCCAGCATCGTCTCGCCGCGATCCGCGACGGAATCGCCTCGCTCGCCTACCCGATCCAGCGCGCGGTCAGCGCTCCGTTCGACGCCTGGGCGGCGATGCGCGAATCGTTCGCGACCAAGGCGCGCGTCGACGCGGACAACGTCAAGCTCGCGGCCGACAACCTCGTCCTGCGCCTGAAGCTCTTGCGCTTCGATGCGCTCGAGCAGGAGAACCAGCGCCTGCGCGCGGTGCGAGAGAGCTCCCCGCGCGCGGTGCAGCGCTCGCTCGTCGCCGAGATCGTACGGGTCGACCTCGACCCGTTCCGCCAGCGCGTGCTCGTCAACAAGGGCACTCGCGAAGGCGTGTTCCGCGGCCAGGCCGCGATCGACGCGAACGGCATCGTCGGGCAGGTCACCCGCGCGGGGCCCGTCTCCTCGGAGATCATCCTGATATCCGATCCCGAACACGCGATTCCAGTCGCAATCAATCGGACGGGCGTGCGCAGCATCGCGCTCGGTACCGGCCGCTCGGGCCTCCTGTCGCTCCCGTACCTCCCGCAGAACGCGGACGTGATCGTCGGCGACCTGCTCGTGAGCTCCGGGCTCGGCGGCGTCTACCCGCCGGGCTATCCGGTCGCGAAAGTGACTTCCGTGGTGCGCGATCCCGCGCAGCCCCTGCTCGCAATCGAGGCGGGACCGCTCGCGGGGCTCGACCGCGACCCGGAGATCCTCCTCGTGTGGTTCGACAACGCGGTCGTCGAGCCGCCGCCTGAGACCGAACCAAAACCGGAACCACTGGCGCCTCAGGTCGCGAAACCGGCCGAGGCGAGGCCGGCGGCCGCGCAGCCCGCCGCGGCGTCGCGTACGACGACGAATGCTTCGCCGCAGGCGCCGTCGCCCGCGCCGGCGCCTGTCGAGACGCCTGCCGAGAAGCCTGACGAGGCGCGAACCGAGGCGCCGCCCGACACCGGCATCGATGCGCCCGCGGAAGCGACGCCGGCGCAGCCGCCGCCCCAACAGCCGGCCCCGCAGCCGCCGCCGGGAAACGCGCCATGATGCTCGGCACACGCACCAACCTCGGCTGGGGCCGCGTCGTCGGCCTCACCGTCCTCGCGCTCGCCGCCTCCGTCGTGCCATTGCCGGATGCCATCGAGCTGTTTCGGCCGGACTTCGTCGCGCTGACGGTGCTCTGGTTCTGCCTCCTGTCGCCGCGCTTGCTCGGCCTCACCTATGGCTGGTGCGCGGGGCTCGCGCTCGACGGCTTCAAGGGCGTGCTGCTCGGTCAGCACGCGCTGACGCTCACGATCATCGCCTATCTCGCCTCGAAGCTGCGCCTGCAGGTCCGGGCTTTCCCGCCGTTGCAGCAGTCGGCGGTGATCCTCGCGCTCCTGTGGCTGCATGAGTTCCTGCTGTTCTGGCTCGACGGCGTCGCGGGACACCCGGTGACCGACTGGCGGCGCTGGCTCTCGGTGCCGGTGTCCGCCGCCTGCTGGCCGCTCGTCACCGCGTTCTACGCGCGCTTCGCCTCTCGCAGATAGCGGGACCACGAGATGCGGCGCGTGCGAATCAAGGACGACGCACTCGAACAGCGGATGTTCTTCCAGCGCTCGCTTTTCGCGGGCGGGCTCGTCACCGTCGTCGCCATCCTGCTCGTCGGCCGCGCGTTCTGGCTGCAGGTCGTGCAGTACGAGCACTACTTCGAGCTCTCCCAGGGCAACCGCGCGCGCATCGAGCCGCTGCCGCCGAACCGCGGGATCATCTACGACCGCGCGGGTCGCGTCATCGCCGAGAACACGCCGGCCTACCAGCTCGAGCTGGTGCGCGAGCAGACAGGCGACCTCGAGGACACGCTGTCGCGCCTGGTGCGCTTCGGGCTGCTCGAGGCGGCCGATGTAAAGCGCGTGCGGCAGCTCGCGCTGTCGCGCAGATCGTTCGAGGCCGTGCCGTTCCTGCTCCAGCTCGACGACGAGGAGATCGCGCGCTACGCCGTGCACCGGCACGAGCTGCCGGGCGTGCTGCTCGAGACGCGCATGGCGCGGCACTATCCCTACGGCAGCGTCGGCGCGCACGCGCTCGGCTACGTCGGGACGATCAGCACCGACGACCTCGTGCGCGTCGACCGCGAGCGCTATTTCGGCACCGGCGTGATCGGCAAGACCGGCGTCGAGCGCGCCTACGAGTCGGACCTGCTCGGCGCCAGCGGTTACCGCGAGATCCTCGTGAACGCCGAGGGCCGTCCCGCGAAGCTCGCCGAGGGCGTCGACCCGCAGCTGACGACGCACCAGCCGCAGGCCGGCAAGGACCTGCGCATGACGATCGACATCGAGCTGCAGAAAGTCGCCGAGGAAGCCTTTGCAGGGCGGCGCGGCGGCGTCGTCGCGATCGATCCGTCGAATGGCGACGTGCTCGTGTTCGCAAGCCTGCCGTCCTTCGACCCGAATGGTTTCGCGCGCGGCATTTCGCGCGACGAGTACGTCGCGCTGACCGAGGACCCGAACCAGCCGCTCTTCAACCGCGTGTTGCGTGGCACCTATCCCCCGGGCTCGACGATCAAGCCGCTGATGGCGCTTGCCGGTCTCGAGTACGACGTGATCAAGCCGGAGGACCACGCGTATTGCGGCGGCAGCTACTCGCTGCCGGGCTCCCGCCACCGCTTCCGCGACTTCAAGCGCGAGGGCCACGGCTCGATGGACATGTACAACGCAGTGATGCAGTCCTGCGACGTGTACTTCTACCGGCTCGCGAACACGCTCGGCATCGACCGCATCCACGACTCGATGACGCGCATGGGTTTCGGCCAGCCGACGGGCATAGACATCGCCGGCGAGCGCAGCGGCATCATGCCCTCGCCCGCCTGGAAGAAGTCGGCGTTTCCGCGGCCCGAGCAGCAGACCTGGTTCCCTGGCGAGACGGTGATCATCGGCATCGGGCAGGGCTACTGGACCGCAACACTCCTGCAGCTCGCCGGTGCCACCTCCGTCATCGCGGAGCGCGGCCGGCACTTCCGCCCTCGCCTCGTGCGCGCGCTCGTCGATCCGGCGACCAAGAACCTCGAGGAGAAGAAGCCGGTGCCGCTAGCGAACGTCGAGCTCAAGCACCCGGAGAACTGGAACATCATCATCGATGCCATGGTCGCGGTGACCAGCGGGCCGCGCGGCACCGCGGCGCGCATCGGCCGTGGCGCGACGTACTCGATCGCCGGCAAGACGGGAACCGCACAGGTCTTTTCCGTCGGCCAGACCGAGAAGTACAACGAGAAAGAGGTCGCCGAGCGGTTGCGCGACCATGCGCTCTTCGTCGCCTTCGCGCCGGCACAGGAACCGAAGCTCGCGGTCGCAGTGCTGGTCGAGAACGGCGGATTTGGAGCCTCGGCCGCGGCCCCGATCGCACGCGCGATCTTCGATGCCTACCTCGCGAAGCAAGCCCCATGATCTACGGCGAGCTCGGCGACTCCCGCACCAAGCGCACCGTGACCGGCATGGCGCGCCTGCTCCGCGCGCTGCGCCTCGACGGAATGCTGCTCGCGGTTCTCGCCGCCGTGAGCGTGTTCGGCCTCTTCGTGCTCTACAGCGCGGCGGGCGAGAACACCTCGCTCTGGCTCAACCAGCTTGCGCGTATCGGCATCGGCTTCACGCTGCTCGTCGTGCTGGCGCAGGTTCCGGACCACTGGCTCAGGATGTTCTCTCCGGCAGTCTACCTGCTCGGGCTCGTGCTGCTCGTCGTCGTCGCCCTCGCCGGTGACATCGGCAAGGGTGCGCAGCGCTGGCTCGACCTCGGCGTCCTGCGCTTCCAGCCGTCCGAGATCATGAAGCTCGCGGTGCCGATGATGTGCGCCTGGTACCTGCACCAGCGGCCGTTGGCGCCGTCGGTCCGCGACGTCTGCGCCGTGTTCCGGATCGTGACGATCCCGGGCGCGCTCATCGCCGAGCAGCCGGACCTCGGCACCGCGCGCCTCGTCATGGCCGCCGGCATGATCGTGCTCGTGATGAGCGGGCTCTCGCCGCTCTACCTCGCGGGTGGCGTCGCGCTCCTCGGCGCTGCCGTGCCGGTGGCCTGGCATTTCCTGCACGATTACCAGCGCCAGCGCGTGCTGACGCTGCTCGACCCGCAGAGCGACGCGCTCGGCGCCGGCTACCACATCATCCAGTCGCAGATCGCGATCGGCTCGGGCGGCGTGTTTGGCAAGGGCTGGATGAACGGGAGCCAGGCGCAGCTCGAGTTCCTGCCCGAGCGCTCGACCGACTTCATATTCGCGGTGATCGGCGAGGAGCTTGGCCTGCTTGGCCTGAGCGCGCTGCTCGTCGGCTACCTCTTCATCGTCGGCCGCGGCATGACGATGGCCCTGCAATGCCGCGATGCCTACTCGCGCCTGCTCGCGGGCAGCATCGCGCTCACCTTCTTCGTGTACGCGGGCGTGAATACGGCCATGGTGATGGGACTCCTGCCGGTCGTCGGCGTCCCGCTGCCGCTCGTCAGCTACGGCGGCACGTCATTCGTGACGCTGATGGCGGGCTTCGGTATCCTGATGTCGCTGCATTCCAGCAGAAAGCTCGTGGGATGAGGATGAAGCCAGCGACCGGGACGCTGCGTGCGCCGTTGCTCGCCTTGGCGCTGGCCTTCGCGGCCACGCCCGCTGCCGCGCTCGACCTTGCGCGCGAGGACGTGCGCTCCTTCGCATCAGAGATGGAGAAGAAGCACGGCTTCGACGCGGCCTGGCTCGGCGCCATCCTGTCGGACGCCGCTAGCCAGCCGCGCATCATCGAGCTCATGACGAAGCCCGCGGAAGCGGTGATGCCTTGGTACGCCTACCGCGACCATTTCATGACGGCCGAGCGGATCAATGCCGGCGTCGCATTCTGGAGCGAGCACCGCGCGGAAATCGCGCGCGTCGCGAACGAGACCGGCGTCGCCGCGCACGTCATCGTCGGCATCCTGGGCGCCGAGACCTTCTTCGGCCGCATCACCGGCAAGTACCGCGTCGTGGACGCGCTCTCGACGCTCGCCTTCGACTATCCGCCGCGTTCCAGCTACTTCCGCGCCGAGCTCGAGCAGTTCCTGCTGCTCGCGCGCGAGGAGGACATCGACACGAAGGTCGTGCAGGGCTCGTACGCTGGCGCGATGGGCAACGCGCAGTTCATGCCGCGCAGCTACCGCTCCTGGGCGGTCGACGGCGACGGCGACGGCAAGCGTGACCTCTGGGGCAGCTGGCCGGACGTGATCGCGAGCGTCGCAAACTACCTCGCCGACCACGGCTGGCGTGCCGGCGAGCCGGTCGTCGTGCCCGCGAACCTCTGGTTCCCCAAGGCCGACGCTCTCGTGGCCGGCAAGCTTGCACCGGACTCGACCGTGAAGGCGCTGCGCGATCGCGGCCTGGCGTTCGAGACGACGCAGGGTGGCACGGCGCCAGCGCTGTTCATCAAGGTGGACGGCGACGGGGGGCCGGAGCTGCGCGCCGGTTTCCACAACTTCGGCGTGATCACCCGCTACAACCGCAGCGTCCTCTACGCGCTCGCGGTAAACGACCTCGGCCGGCGTATCGAGTCGCTGCTGCCGCCCGAGCCGCCCGGGGCTGCCGCGCCATGACGCGGATGAAAGCCGCGTGGACGGTGCTCCTCATGCTCGCTCTCGCCGGCTGCGCGCGGGAGCCGCTCCGCCCGGGACCGCCGCCAGCGCCGACCACGCAGGGCGCGCCGCCAGCGGGCGCAGCCGTCCCGCGCGACGAGCCGCGCGCGAAATCCGGCAATCCTCCTTTCTACGAAGTCGGCGGCCATCGATATGTCGTGCTGCCGACCGCCGTCGGCTACGTCGAGCAGGGCATCGCCTCCTGGTATGGCCCGGATTTCCATGGCGGGCGAACGGCGACCGGCGAGACCTATGACATGAATGGCATGACCGGCGCGCATCCGACACTGCCGCTACCGGCCTGGGTGCGCGTCACCAACCTCGACAACGGCCGGAGCGTCGTCGTACGCCTGAATGACCGCGGCCCGTTCGCCAAGGGCCGCATCATCGACCTCTCGCGCGCGGCCGCCGAGCAACTCGACATGATCAGGAGCGGTACCGCGCGCGTTGAGGTGCGAAGCCTCACCGGGACGGACGCAATGACAGTGGCGGCACCGGCCGCGCCCGCGCCGGCGGTATTGATGCCCGTCTCCAACGAACGCCCACCGTCCGCTGCCGCGGGCGCGGCGGCCGTCATCGCGGGCCCCGCCTATTTTGCCCAGGCCGGCGCATTCACGAGCCGCGCCAACGCTGAGGCGCTCGCGGAGCGCCTGCGTGGCGCCGGGATCGCCGGCGTCAGCGTCGTGGAATCGACGTCCGACGGCCGCACGCTGTTCCGCGTGCGCGCAGGTCCTGTCACGGGATTCCCGGAATTCGACGCGCT
>Ga0111538_10012184_pt1 | contig 11369 bp, 11 predicted proteins | sample SoiMethybrSBSTD1_FD_79669 | JGI IMG/M metagenome (GOLD analysis project Ga0111538, IMG submission 79669) | Bulk soil microbial communities from a Populus tree surrounding site in Tennessee, USA - Soil MetaG P. TD hybrid SBSTD1 (version 2)... | ecosystem: Environmental > Terrestrial > Soil >... | reverse complement strand
GGATGGCGCGCTCGTAATCCCAGTCGGACAGCCGAGATGATGCTTCGAGCGAGGCGCGGATAATGCCGTCCGTACTTGCGGCCTTGTCCGCCCGCCTTGGGTCTGGCTGAACCTCGAGCAGTGCGCGCATCGCCTCTAGGCCATGTGGCTCGGTGGCGAGAAGTCGGCGGATGAGCGCGACAGCCTGGTCGCTGAAGTACTCCGGATAGGGCCCGCTCACCCACTCCACAACCCGTTCTGCGAGGCCCGCCAAGTGCTCATCAGGAAGAGCCGTTGCTGCTTCGAGTAAGGCGCGCGTGGCGGCTGGATTCCCCTGTTGGCCGAGTCCGGTTAGAACTGCCGAGACTGGAGCAGGCGCGAGGACTGCAACGCGGGCGAGATACCGGCCCTCTGGCCACGGCGGAAATCGGACGTAGCCATCTCCGGCAGGAACTGGATCGGGCGGTGTAAAGAAGTCTGCTCTGTGCAGCGTGTCGACCCAGCGGGGATTCTCGAGCCGATCGAAGAAGTACGCACGCACCTCCGGCCGTCCCGCCAGCAGGGCGACCTGCTGGATGTCCTCAGCGGTTGGCGGAGGCCAAGATGGCATCGATCTCGTCCATATTCTCGTAAGACTTGTTGGCCATCACGATCAGCGCGCGGTCGCAGATGCTGAAGATCTTCTCGAACCTTTCTTCGTCTTCCGGCGTCAGGGGTTTATCTCTCAGGTGCGCGAATCGCTCAATTCGGTTCGTAGCGGCGAGCCATGTGCGGATTGCATAGTACGGCGCTGGCTGTCCGCCGATCGCGGCCCATAGTCGCCGAGCGCTCTCCTCCTTCCGGGGCTGGATCGCCAGGTGTCCGGAAACCAGCTCGCCAACGGCGGTGACCAGTGCCGTGGACACCTCAAAGCGGGCCGGGCCTTCGGCGGACGCCTCGGGACCACCGATGACCGGAGAAGAACCATCGCTAGGCAGCCCATCCTCCATCCAGCACTTCGTCACAAGATCGGCTAGATCGGAGTACTGCGTGTTGGAGCCCTTCACCGGGCCAGCGATCGCGTCGGGCAACCTGTTGCGCATGTCCCGAAGTGCGTGCGCCATGAAACACATGCGTCCAGGAAAAGTTGGATCCGCCGCCAGGCGAATAGTCGCCTCGTAAGCAGGTGCGAGGTTCGGTGCTCGCTCTATGAGCCAGGCGCGAACTCTAAGTCGCTGTGGCGTCCAGCCATCGTCGCCAAGGGCTTGTGACACAGAGCCTGGGATCCCGGAGGTGCCCTGTGTCGGCGCCTCCTCGTCGATGGGCTCCGGCGTCACGTCGTCATTGTGCCAGCGTCGGCCGTTTGCACGACTTCCTGTAATGGCGCGCAATGTTGCGTGGAACGCATTCGAACTTAGTAACGAAGAGCCAGAACAGAGCTGAAGGGACCCTGGTGATGCCTGCCGCCGTTCTTCTCTTCGAACTCGAATCCGAGCTGCTCGGTCTTGAGATAGACCACGTCCAACTCCGCGAACGTGAGATGACCCAACCAGAACCCCCTGACGTCGTGCCAGCCATCGGCGAGCAGCACACCCGTGACTTCGCGACTCTCGACTTCCCCGGTGTGGACCTTGATGTCTTGAACTCCCATGTCTGTCACCCTTCCGCTGACTGGCAATTAGTCCGTTAGGGTAATTGATCACTATCGCTTCTCGGCGGCATCACGGCGCGCCAATTCGAGCACGGAGTTGCTCAGCAGTCGCGTGACCGTACTGATCAACTCGGGGTACCTGGATGCCGACGCCACAGTCGGCTGCGATGGCCACACGATCTCAACTCGGTCTTTGATCAGCCAGACGCTGAGTAAGACGTGCGGTGCAATGTCGCCAGCGGCAAGTTGGACGCGCGTAGTTTTGGTCATTGGTGATCACTTCCTTGCTAAGTGATTGCCTAGCCCGTCCGGCGTTCGCGCGCTGGGCGGGCACTTTTGCAACAGTAGCGTTGCACAACGCAAACGTTGCCGTCAACCCACTCAGAGATCACTTTTGGGGCATCGTCTGCGCTGTAACGTCTGGCTCGTGACTGAGCCGACCGATCCGCTTTCTGGTGATTGGCTCACGACCCAGCAGACAGCAAACCTGCTCGGCATCACCACGGGCACGCTCAGGGGCTACATCTCGCGCGGTCGGTTTCCCGAAGCTGACGCGTATGTGGGGAACACGCGGCTATGGAAGCGTTCCACGGTCGAAGAGTGGACGCGGAACCGGCCCCGGAAGCGTCCATGATCAACATGTGGAGCCCAGCCGACTGGTCACCGACCGATTGGCTCCTATGTATCAAAATCTGATCGTCCGTACGCCGACCGCCCGAGCCAGCATCTGCAGCTCGCTCCGTCGCACGTCACGAGCCGCGGCAGCGTGAGGTCGCAAACCTTGCACCATCGAGATCTGCCAGTACCGTGCCAGCTCAAGAGGGCCTCTGTGCCCGACTGTTGTGCCTGCTGGCGCCATGCACCTACCACGTTCCCGGCTATGGCCTGTGCCCGCACGCCCTCGCGAAGCACTTACAGTCGGCGGCGGCAATGGCCAGCGCAGCGGATGACACCTGGCCGACCCGAAGGTAGGAAGCCAGGGCCGTGCACGCGCGCGCGACATCAGCCCCGCTCGGCGTGCGGATCCTCGTCGTCGGTATTGAGCAAGCAGTCGGGGCGACGGTTGCCATGATCAGCACGCCTGCGGTGGCTATGATCAGCGCCAGCAAGATGATCAAGATTGCGAGGATCGTCCACGATCGCCGCAATGGCATGCGGTCCAACCTGTTGCGTCCCTAAGGGACGCAACGCTACGGAACGAGTCGGCTTGCGAGGACTTCGCGCAGCTGGACGTCGTACTGCCAACAATGCAGCCAGCACGCTACAGCCGAAACTCCTCATGATCGTGATCAACGTTCGAGCATCCGTTCCAGCTGGCGGCTCCCCGGACCCAGCACGCTGCCGCTGTCAGCGCGGAACTGCACAGCGCACGCGCTTCGGACCAGCCCGTCCGTGGCTCGCGTACGAAGATCCAAATCTCACGACCCTCGATTCGCGCGCCGTGTGGATGGTTCGGCGCGAGCTCTCTCGAATCCTCGACGATGACGATCCGTTCCTGTTGCGGCACCAGCGAGCAGCGCGGCAAGCAGGGTCGTTTTTGCCCGAGCCGGTTCCACCGCTGATCAGGAATGCCAGCTTGGCCTCGATCATGCGTGACAAGAGCTCCGCTGTGCCGGGTGTCAGTGAGCTAGAGGCAACGCAGTCTTCGAGTGAGAAGCTCAACGAAGCCCAGGGGAATTGTGTCCGGCCTGGATTTCGTGCCGCTGAGTGGCTCTGATCATGCCGTGAGCATGGCCCGTTCGGTGAACGCATCATCTTCCCACGGCCATCCAGCTGGATGCAGAGCGCTGCGGCCGCAGCGCCGACAACGGTGGGCCGCCTGATCACTGTTCGAATGGCCAGGCAGGGCATGTGTCGGGCGCTCATCGGCCGCTGCCGCCTGGCGGGTCGTGAGTGAGTTGGCGTAGCCGAGATACCTCCCGCACCGTGGAGGGCGCCACTGCCGCATCGCTCGACCGTCTGCCGCAGCGACAGGCCCTCCTCTGCAGTCGTTGTCTGGCAGCGCCTCCCCGGCGCGCCTCTCCGTGTCGCGGACCGCTCCGTCGCGTTCACCCGGCGCGGTCAGCACGGCGACCGCAAGACCCTGGAGCCGGCGTACCCGATCGGCACGTTCCCTTGCGCAGTACCGCCTGGGCATCCAACGCCGACCGCCGCGCCGCTTGCCTCATCGACTAATGACTCGTCACTCGACTTCTCCTCGCTAAAGAGCTCGCCAGACCCAAGCGACAGACCAGGCATTCAGCGGTCATGCCAGACGATCTGGAGCTGCTTCACGTACCCCCGGCCGATTTCAAGATCCGCTGTGCCACACAGACACCTCTTTGCATTGCCGGACAGTCGCCCCGCTGGGATGACCGCGGGGGTGACGGATTTCGCCTTCAGTGGTTGTGACGATGAGCATTCACAAGCTCAGCGCCGGGTCGGGGTACGACTACCTGACGCGGCAAGTTGCGGCGTTCGATGCCACCGAGAAGGGCCACATCGGGTTGGCCTCCTACTACACCGAACGAGGTGAGACTCCGGGAGGGTGGATCGGGTCTGGCATGGCCGGCATCGACGGTGTGAACGTCGGGGATCCGGTCACCGCGGAGCAGATGAAGGCGCTCTTCGGAACTGGCATGCATCCCCTCGCTGCGAATCGGCTGGAGCAGCTAGACACTGCAGATCTGACCGACGCAAGCATCAAGGCAGCGACCGAGCTGGGTGCGCCCTTCAAGGTTTACGGCGGCGTCAGCCCTTTCCAGGTCGAGGTGGCAAGGCGGATTGCCGCGCAGGAGACGGCGGGACAGCAGGCAGACGAGCCAGTCTCAGCGGCACTGCGGGCCCAGATTCGAACCGAGGTGGCGCGGGAGTTCTTCCGAGCAGAGCATGGCCGCGATCCGATCGATGCGCGCGAGATCGCCGCCACCATCGCCAAGCTGTCGCGTCCACGTACCCAGACAGTTGCCGGATACGACCTCACGTTCTCCCCGGTCAAGTCCGTCTCGACGTTGTGGGCGGTCGCAGAGCCGCGCGTCGCAGCACAAATTGAGCGCGCACATCACGCTGCGGTGCAGGATGCGCTGAACTTCATCGAACGCCACGCCCTGTTCACCCGGCAGGGCACGAACGGGGTCCGGCAGGTCAATGTGACCGGTCTGGTCGCCGCCGCATTCACGCACCGCGATTCCAGGGCCGGGGATCCGGATTTGCACACCCACGTCGCCGTTGCGAACAAGGTGCAGACCCTGGACGGACAGTGGTTGTCCATCGATGGGCGGGTGCTGTTCAAGGCCACGGTGGCGGCGTCGGAGACTTACAACACCGCCCTGGAACACCATCTCCGCGACACCCTCGGGGTCCGGTTCGCGGAGCGCGCCGACGGCGATCCACGACTCCGGCCGATACGAGAGATCATCGGCGTCGACCCTGCCCTGAACCGGCGCTGGTCGGCGCGGAGGGTCAGCATCGAGAGCCGGCGCGAGGAGCTGGCCCAGCAATTTCAGCGGGATCATGGCCGGCCACCGACGCCGGTGGAGATGCTGCATCTGGCGCAGCAGGCAACATTGGAGACCCGCAGCGCCAAGCACGAACCACGCAGTCTGACCGAGCAGCGGACGCGTTGGCACAATGAGGCCGCCCAGGTCCTCGGCGGGCCTCAGGCGGTGGATGCCATGGTGCACGCCACCCTTCATCCGTGGGACGAGATCAGCCCAGTCATCGACACAGATTGGATCGAGGCGGCGGCCGATCGGGTGCTGACGGCGATGGAGGAGCACCGCTCCACCTGGCAGATCTGGCATGTCCGCGCCGAAGCACAACGGCAAGTACGCGCCGCCAACCTCTCCACCGACAACCTAGATCACCTAGTTGACCTTCTCGTTGCCGAAGTGCTCAACACCAGATCGATACCGCTCACCAGCATTGACGACGGTGCCGTGGAACCGGCGGCGCTACGGCGGTCCGATGGCTCGTCGGTCTACACCGTCGCCGGCGCGGACCTGTTCACCTCGGCCCGAATCCTCGACGCTGAGCGCCGGTTGGTCGCTACCGCTGGGCGCACCGACGGGCGCACCGTCGATGCGGTCGCGGTCGAGTTGGCGTTGCTGGAGTCGGCAGCCAACGGAGTGGCACTTGATATCGGGCAGGCCGCTCTGGTCCGATCCATGGCCACCTCGGGCGCTCGGCTGCAGCTGGCGATCGCCCCCGCTGGTACCGGAAAAACCACAGCATTGCAGGCCCTGACTCGTGCGTGGCTGGAGGGCGGCGGTCAGGTGATCGGGTTGGCCCCGTCCGCGGCAGCAGCTGCTCAGCTCCGCGACCAGACCGGTGCACCCAGCGACACCCTCGCCAAACTCACCTGGACCCTCCAATACCTGAATGGCGAGCCGCCAGAGTGGATCTGCAACATTGGCCCCTCGACATTGGTGTTGATCGATGAGGCCGGGATGGCCGACACGCTCTCCCTCGACACCGCAATCCAGTTCATTGTTGGCTGCGGTGGCAGTGTGCGGTTGATCGGTGATGATCAACAGTTGGCCGCCATCGGTGCCGGCGGTGTCCTCCGCGACATCGAAAACAGCTATGGCGCGGTTCGGCTGACCGAGCTCCACCGATTCCACGACTCCGCCGAAGCGGCCGCATCTCTGGCGATGCGGGACGGCAGACCGGAGGCGTTGGGCTTCTACCTCGACCGGCAACGCATCCAGGTCGGCGACCTGGCAACGCTCACCGAGAACCTATTCGAGGCGTGGCGCGCCGACGAGAGCCGTGGACTGGATTCGATCATGCTCGCATCAACCCGCGACCTGGTCGGGGAGCTCAACCGGCGAGCCCGCGTCCATCGCCTGGCGTTTGCACCGGCATCTGGACCAGACGTGATCTTGGCGGATGGAAACCGGGCCAGTGCCGGCGAGCTGATCATCACCCGCAGGAACGACCGGCGGCTCCGCACCTCGGTCTCGGATTGGGTGAAGAACGGCGATCGCTGGACTGTATCCAGTGTTGATTTGGACGGCGGACTCCGGGTTAAGCACCGCCGGAGCGGCCGGACCGTCCACCTGCCCGCCAGCTACGTGCGCGACTCCGTTGAACTCGGATATGCCACCACCATTCACACCGCTCAAGGGATCACCGCCGACACCCTGCACGGCCTGATCACCGGTACCGAGTCACGGCAGCAGCTCTACACCATGTGCACCCGCGGACGGTTGAGCAACCACATCTACCTGCAGATCGTCGGGCACGGTGATCCACACACCCTCATCCGGCCCGACACCGTACATCCCGCCACGGCGACCGAGCTGCTCGAACGAATTCTTGCCCGAGACGACACGGCAAGATCGGCCAGCACCTTGCTGCAAGAACAGCAGGATCCCGCCGTCCGACTCCGGGACTCCGTCGAGCGCTACATCGACGCGCTGCATGTGGCGGCCGAGCGCGTCGTCGGTAAGAGTGCGGCGCAGGCACTGGAGGCATTTGCGAACCGGTTAATGCCCGGGCTAACAGATGAGCCGGCATGGCCGACCCTGCGAGCCCGCCTACTGCTCCTTGCCGCAGAGGGCACCGACCCGGACGAACGCCTACGAGACGCATGCGACGGCCAGGAGCTCAGCAGTGCCGATGATCGAGCCGCCGTGCTGGACTGGCGCCTAGACAACGCCACCGCACGCAGTAGTCGAGATGGTCCTCTGGCGTGGCTGTCCGGAATTCCGGACCGCATCGCCGCCGATCCCACATGGGGGCCGTACTTGGGCGCCCGATCACGCCTGATTACTCAGCTCGCCGACCAGATCCGCCTCACCGCCGAAGGTCTTGGCTGGGCGGAGTCCCATGCTGCCGTGCCGGCCGAGCTCATCGCCGATGTGCAAGTATGGCGCGCCGCCACCCAAGTCGACCCCAGTGACCTCCGACCAACCGGGCCACGCCAACTCGGCCACGCCGCGCGAACCTGGCAACAGCAACTCGACAAGCAACTCGCCACTGCGGCTACCGACGAGGCGTGGCGATGGCGGCAATTACTCGCCAACGAAGTCCCAAGTGTGACCGCAGATCCATTCCTGCCGGAGCTCACAGAACGGTTGAGCAACCTCACCCGGGCCGGCTTTGGCGCCAGCCGACTCGTGCGGTTGGCCGCCGCCCAAGGACCCCTACCTGACGACCACCCCGCAGCAGCCCTCTGGTGGCGCATCCTTGATCAACTAGCCCCACACCCCCACCCCGTCCCAACGAGCAGGCGCATGACCGCCATGTCTCGCGGCCGGCAGTCGCCCGCGCCGCGTTCGGCACCGCCTCCGGCAGTTGGCCCGAGCCGCTGAACATCACTGCCTCATGCCGCTCGAGTGGTTTCGGCTCTGGTGCCGAACCGGCGGGCCGTGTATGCGGTCTGCATGCCGTGCCAGGGTTGAGGTCGGAGGTGCCCGCATGACGACATCGGCGTTCAGACGCCGCCGCGGCGGTTGGCGGCGGCCGGTCTTGCTGCCAGCCGACCTCGCAGAGCTACGCGGCCCGCTCACCGGAATAGTGCAGTTGCCGTTGCGTGTCTACGCCTCCGGTCAAGGGCCGGCTCGAAGCTTCGACCTGAGCAACGAAGCCGAGCGCATGGAGCTATATGAGATCGTGCTGACCAATGGGACGGCCGAGGATGTCTGCCGCTATGTCAATCGCGAGGAGCTGCTGCGGCTCTGGCGCCGGCTGTGGCTGCCGCCAGACGTACGACAGGTGTGGGAGCCTCGGCTTGGCGTCGCCGCCTCGTGAGCCTGGACCGCTGCACGATCGCATGGATGGGCTTCGCGTTGCCAGACCCGGCGCCTTCGCCGATCGGCTAGCGGCTATTTGGCTTGTTATTTACGGGTGTCGCGTCCCGACTTGCACGCAGGCTGGCGAGGGGAGTCGCGAGAGACTCCGGAACCTGCGCAACGTGATGCGGACACTGCGGCCGTCACAGTCGGGGCAGGGCAGGTCAGACAGACATAAGTGGAGTAGGTTCTTGCTGGCATAATCGGCTCCTTAGCTCGAGTCTGCGAAATTCGTTCTGAGTTGCGGCACAGCTAGAGGCTTGGTCATCTGAGGAGGGAACGTCTAACGCGATTCGCGGGCGTCGCAGAACCCTCCAAGAAGCGCATCAAGCCGATCAATGGCGGCGTCAGTGTTGTCGTCAAACAAGCCGCCGTACCTCGTTAGCGTAAATGCGACACTGTTGTGCCCGGCCCACTCGGAGACCTCGCGTACGTTGCAGCCTGCGGCCACCATGATCGCGACAAAGCTGTGCCTAAGTCCGTGGAAGGTGATGTCATCCAACCCGGCGCGCAGCACGGCCGGCCGCAAGACCCTGCGGCCCCACACACGGAAAAGCGGGCCACCTGAAGGCATGGTGAACACGAGAGCATCTGATGTCGGCTCAACAAAGTCGGACAGGTGCTGGTCAAGCCGCCGCATAACGGACCGCGCGACGGGCACCGAGCGCTTCGATCGCGTCGTCTTCGGCTCATTGTCCAAGGTCACCCGGCCGCGTAACTCGACGGCTGTAGAGGTTATCCGGATGCGGGAGCGCAACGGGTCGATGTCGCGTCTGCGCAGTCCTGCAGCTTCTCCCCAGCGAAGCCCGGCGTACGCGCCGACCAGCGCGAGGGCGCGATATTGATGAGGCATCTCATCCACGAGGCGCTCAACTTCGCTTTGCGATAGATAACGCGGCGGCTTCTGTCGCTCAGTCGGAAGCGGCACCTCGGACGCAGGATTGATCTGGATGCGCTCGTCCGCAATTGCAGCTGCCAAGCATTGCCGCAAGGCGAAAACAGCCTTACGCGTGGTAGCTGCCGACAGTCCGGACCTCAGAAGAGTTGAGACCCATGCTCGCACGACCGCGTTGGTGATCTTGTTCAGCGGCACGGAGCCGAAGTAGGGAAGGACCTGCTTCTGCATTGTCGTTTCGAGCCGTGCCCACGTAGTGGGCCGAAGATCAAATCGGGTTGGCAGCCAGCTATGCGCCCATTCCGCAAGAGTCAGCTCACCGCGCCTGGGATCTCGCCACGTTGCGGTCGCGAGCGCGACCTCAATTTCAGCCTTTCTGCGCTCAGCGTCGACCAATCTGGTCTTGGTCTCGCTGTGGTGCTTGCCCGTCGCGTCGCGGTAGCGCACCTTGTAGTGCACGACCGTACGGGTTCGTCCGGAAGCGTCGCGCTGTTGAAGGCGACGGCGCTCAATGTGCGCCACGTTACGTTCGTCGCCGGTCGGCTTGGGTGTCAAGCCAAGCCTCGACAGCTGCCCTGCGGTATCGAACGTGCCGACCGATTCTGTAGCCTTCCGGGCCCTCACCGCGGTGCCGCCACCCGTACAAGGTGTCAACAGGCACGCCGAGCATCTCCGACAAGTCGGTGATCGTCATTAGTCGATCAGGCTCGTTGATCATTTCTCGCCTCCGGTTCTGGCTGAAAGGTGAACGGTCGGGAAGTCGCCAGCCATCGCGGGGTTCTGTCGACGTCCCGCATCCTTAAGGCGGATCACACGTGCTCGGTGGTCGCCGACACGTGGTAGTTCTTTGCAAATGCGCCAAAGCGCCCTGCCGTCCCGTACGAGGTCCAAGCTCGCGACAGCACGAGTCCGCAGGCACGCGCGGGCCCATATCCGGCCGAGCAGAGTCGGCTGGTCTACAGCCCTGCCGAACGCAGCACTGGCGAGAGCTCCCGCGTCCCTCACGCGTCCCCGGCGGTCGATCCGGGGAGACTCTGGCCGGTTGGCGGCGGTATCAGGCCTAGTCAGAAGTCGTTTTAGCTTGTGTCCCCAACGGGATTCGAACCCGTGTTGCCGCCTTGAAAGGGCGAAGTCCTAGGCCTCTAGACGATGGGGACCTCGGATGGCAACAGCAACCTTAGCGTGACCAACCGTTGCCAGCTTCCTGAGCCAGGCTCACAATCACATCCGTTTCCGCTCGGTTCCCCTGCTGCGCTATAGTTTCGCGGGCGCCCACAAGGGTGCGTACCCTGGGCCAGTAGGGCCCCGTGGCGCAGTTGGTTAGCGCGCCGCCCTGTCACGGCGGAGGTCGCGGGTTCGAGTCCCGTCGGGGTCGCGTAAGCGGTGATCCATCGAGATCACCGAGACGAGGCCAGGTAGCTCAGTCGGTAGTAGCGTTCGCCTGAAAAGTGAAAGGTCGCCGGTTCGATTCCGGCCCTGGCCACGCTCCAGGCCCCTTGCGCGTTTGGTCCCGCTTACCGACACTCCCAGCCGCAACTACGCCGACTTCTCCTGCTTGATCTCCTCCTGCGCCTTAAGCGCCCGCAGCTTCGGCGTCTCCAACACATCACCGACGATCGCATTCGAACGCCGCGGCCCAAAGTAGCGGGACCCGAGGTTGATCAGCGTCTGCACCCGGTTACGCCCGCCGAGCAGGTACGCGATGTGCAACACAATCCAGCCGGCCCAAGCAAGGACGCCCTTCAGCTTCACCCCCACCGGCATCTGGAGCACCGCATCGCCACGACCGATGGTCGCCATGGTCCCCTTGTCGCGGTAATGGAACGTCTGGGTGTCCAGGCCGCGATGCAGCCGGGCAATCTGCTTGGCAGCAAACTTTCCCTCCTGGATCGCCGGCTGAGCCAGCTGCGGCAGCGGCTTATTCACACCGACGGCAGTATCACCAATCGCGAAGATCCGCTCCTCGCCAACGACGCGGAGGTCGTCATTGATCTCGATCCGCCCTGCCCGACCGAGGGGCAGACCCCAGTTCCGAATCACCGGGTCGCCCGATACTCCGGCCGCCCAGATCACAAGATCAACCGGCATC
>Ga0111538_10012183_pt1 | contig 11370 bp, 10 predicted proteins | sample SoiMethybrSBSTD1_FD_79669 | JGI IMG/M metagenome (GOLD analysis project Ga0111538, IMG submission 79669) | Bulk soil microbial communities from a Populus tree surrounding site in Tennessee, USA - Soil MetaG P. TD hybrid SBSTD1 (version 2)... | ecosystem: Environmental > Terrestrial > Soil >... | reverse complement strand
GCCATGTCGTCGGCACGCTCGTCGAGCACCGTTGTGAAGATGTGCTTCAGAAGCGCCTCGGCGAGCGTCGCGTTGTCGGCGAGATCCGCGAACGCGATCTCGGGTTCGATCATCCAGAATTCGGCCAGGTGACGGCTCGTGTTCGAGTTCTCGGCGCGGAATGTAGGCCCGAACGTGTAGACCTTCGACAGCGCCATGCAGTACGTTTCGACGTTGAGCTGTCCCGACACCGTCAGGAAGGTTTCGCGGCCGAAGAAGTCCTGCGCGTAGTCGATGCGGTTCTCGGCCGTGCGCGGCAGGTTGGCGAGGTCGAGCGTCGACACGCGGAACATCTCGCCGGCGCCTTCGGCATCCGACGTGGTGATGATCGGCGTGTTGATCCAGAAAAACCCGTTGTCGTGGAAGAACCGGTGCGTCGCGTGGGCGATCGAATCACGCACGCGCGTGACGGCACCGATGACGTTCGTTCGCGGCCGCAGGTGCGCCACCTCGCGCAGGAATTCCAGCGTGTGCGGCTTGGGTTGAATCGGATACGTATCGGGGTCCTCGACGCGACCGACAACGTCGACGCGGGTCGCCTGCAGCTCGAACGGCTGGCCTTTCGCCGGCGAGGGCACGACGTTGCCGGTGATCACGACCGCGCATCCCGCCGTCAGGTGCGCGACGTCGTCGGCGTAGTTGGCGAGCGTGTTCGGCACGACGGCCTGCACCGGGTGGAAGCAGGAGCCATCGGACACGTGCACGAACGAGATGCCGGCCTTCGAGTCGCGCCGGGTCCGAACCCAGCCCTTGACGACGACGGGCGTGTCGGCCGGCGCGTTACCGGCAAGAATCTGCGCGCAAGTGAAGGCATTCATGGGCGCAATCCTATCAACAGGGGAAACCCAGCACGCGACACGGCGTTTCGAACAGCACGCGCCGCCGCTCAACGGGGTCGGGAACGAAGCGCTCAATCAAGTTCAGTAACGGGCCATAGTCGATGCGTTCCGGCGCGCGCAGAAAGGGCCAGTCAGACGCCCACATGCATCGATCCGGCGTGAACGCGTCGAGCAGCGCTTCGACGTATGGCCGCGCGTCGTCGTACGGGAACGGTGCCTCCGCGAACTTGACATAGCCCGACAGTTTCACGAACACGCGACCGATCGCCGCGAGGCCGAGCAGCGTCCGGAATCCCGGCTGGTCGGGGCCGCCGGACGGTGTGGGACGGCCGCAGTGATCGATGAGTACGCGCACCCCGGAGCGCTCGAACATCGGCGCGAGTGCTGCAAGTTGCTCGTGCTGCACTTGCAGCGATACGCAGAGGTCCAGCGCCGCGAGCCTGTCGAGCAGCGATGCCGCATCGCGATAGTAGTCGACGCCGTGGAACGTCGCGTTGAACGCCACGCCGACAATGCCGGCAGCCTTCAGCGCCCGCAACGCATCGTCGTCGATGTCGTTGCGCACGACGGCGATGCCCTTGAACCGTCCGCGTCCGTTCGCGATCGCATCGAGCATGCAGCGGTTGTCCTGCTCATAGCCCGAGTTCGGTCCAACGAGCAGCGCGTGCCGGACGCCATAGGCATCGAGCACGCGCGTGAACTGCGCGGCCGTGCCGATCTCCTGGCCGGCCGGCCGGTACACGGAATCTTCGCCGTACGGAAAACGCGCCGGATCGAACACGTGACAGTGACAGTCGATCTTCGGCTCGTCGTAGATGCTCACCGGTTCACCGCCATTCGTCGACCGAAGGCACGATCATCGATTCGACCTCGGGAAGATCGAAACCAAAGTTCGCCGCGAGCAGCGACCGCAGCGCTGTCCTGTCGGCGAGTTGCGTCTCGTGAACGCCCTGCGCATCGACGCGTGTCACGTTGCGATTCATCACGGAGACCGTTCCATCCCGGGTGGCGGCGCGCATCATCAGCCGGTTGACGAATGGCGATGCGGGATGCGTCGCCGTGTAGTGGTTGCTGACTTCGAAGTCGACGCGATTATCCGCCTCGAGCGTCGACGCCCAGCAATCGACCGCCCTGCCGGCCGACCGTGCCCGCAGGATCCAGTGGACGCCGTCGCGCGCCATCCAGTGCGTTGCACGCTCGTCGGCGCCGTCGGCCAACGGCAACGGACGATCGGGCGCCAATCCGCCGAACCCGGGATCGACGACGAATGTCCGGCCTTCGATCGCCAGCGTCAGGAACATGTGCGTGCGGGGCGCGGCGGCCAATGGCGTGTACAGCACGACACGCGCCGTGTGCCGGACGGGCGAGAATCCGATGGCTTCGAGCATCGCGGCGACGAGCGTCGCATGCTCGAAGCAGTAGCCGCCCCGTCGCGCGGCAACGAGCTTTTGCTGCACGCCATCGAGATCGAGTCGAATGGGGCGATGCAGCAGCACGTCGAGATTCTCGAACGGTATCGCCAACGCATGTGCGCGAACGATCGCCGCGAGCGTCGCGTACGTTGGCGCCACGTCGCCGGCGAATCGAATCCGCCGCAGATAGGCGTCGACGTCGGGGCGATCGTCGCCGCTCATCCTTCCAGCCGGTGCAGGCACGCCTGGTAGCGCGCATCGACCCGCTGTGCGAACCATTCGGTCGTCAGCTTCCGCGTTATCTTGGGACCGTGCAGTTCGATGTCGGGCAGCGCGGCGCGTGGCACGCGCTTGCCGGCGGCACGATCGGCGAGTGCAAGTACGCGCGTGTACGCAGGGGTTCGCTCGAACCCTTCTGCTGTGCCAAGCTCGAGATCGTGCCGAATCGCGTCGTTGTCGAGGTCCAGCCGCCGCGAGAGCACCCGCACCGCCGTCTCCGTCGCACCGGGGTCGCGCGTCGGCCGGCCATTCTCGTAGCGAAGCAGGTCGCCGTCGAGCGTCAACGGGATGCCCGAAATCTGCGTCACTGCGCTCTGGAACGCCGCATTCCGGCTCGCGTAGCGGCCCGCATTGAAATCGGCGAACCGGTACAGGTAGCGATCGTACGGCGCGCGAAAATCGAGCAGGTGCGCAACGCCGAAGTACAGGCCACCGCGGCGCGTGAATACCTCGCTGCGCACGGATCCGGACCTCGGATACGGATACGGTCGTGTCGTCACCAGGCCTTCGGCGAACGCGACGCTGACTTGCATCGGCCCCGCCGTGTGCACCGGATTGCGGTCGGCGAAGAACGTCCTGCCGAGCGGCACACGGCCGATGAAATCCTCGAACAGATCGCTCATCTGCATCTCGGTCTTCACGCCGTCCAATCGCTCGCCATAACTGCGCCCGTTCGACGACGGCAGTGCCAGCGCTGCATCGAGCACGAGTCGCGGCACGCCGGCGCGCTCGCGCCGCGCTTCGATCTCCTTTTTCGCGATGGCGGCGAGTCCGGGCACTGCAGGGTCGACGCGAAACCCCGACTCCTGCTGAACCACGGCAATCGACGCGCAGATGTTTTGCGGTGTCGGCGGGATTTCCAGCGCGGCGATGGCCGCATAGAGGTCGGTCGCCCAGCCGTTGCGGTCGGGCGTCGCGTCCGGCAGCAGCCGTGCGACAAGCGCGCGTCCCTCCGTGGCGGTCATCGGGGGGCCGACCGGCGATACGTCGCGCTGCGTCGCCGCGCATCCGGCCAGCACGACGGCGACGAGTGTCGCCGCCATGCGGCTCCGCCACGTCGAGTGGTTGTGAGTCACGTTCGCCCGGTCGACCTGCAAGATACGGATAGTAGTGCAGCGAATCCCCGCGCGGTTCGTCACGTCGAGACGTAGGTGCGCTCCTACGCGATGCGCAGCGCTTGTCCGATGCCTTGGATCCCGGCGTCGCCGCATATTGCGAGGATCGCGCGTCGTGCCCGCGTCCGGTGCGACTGCCTGTCAATTCCCGGAGGCCTCCTTTCATGCGGCAACTACTCGCTGCGCTTGCGCTTGTGCTCTGCTCGATCACTGCGCCGCTTGCGCAGGTGAGCGTAAACATCGGGATCAACCTGGGGGCGTATCCGCAACTCGTGCGCGTGCCTGGTTACCCGGTGTACTACGCCCCCCAGGTGAATTCGAACTACTTCTTCTACGATGGCATGTATTGGGTTTACGCGTACGACAACTGGTACACGAGCACCTGGTACAACGGTCCGTGGGAGATCGTTCCGCCTGATTTCGTGCCGCTGTACGTGTTGCGCGTGCCGGTCCGCTACTACCGGCGTGCACCCGTTTATTTCAGAGGATGGCGCTCCGACGCGCCGCCGCGCTGGGGCGATCACTGGGGCAATACCTGGTACAGCAATCATCGCGGGTGGGACACATGGAACCGCAGCGCGGTACCTGCGCCCGCACCATTGCCCGTCTATCAGCGTCAGTACTCTGGCAACCGCTATCCGCGTGCGGACCAGCAGGTGACGCTGCAGACACGCAACTATCGTTACGCTCCCCGTGATGCGGAGGTGCAGCGGCAATACCAGGCGCGGCAGTCGATGAGCGCGCCGGCGGCCCCGACAGCAGGTGCATCGCGGCCGCCGTCACCACCGCCGGCGCACCAGCAGGCGGCGCGTCCGCCGAATCCACAGGCGCGTCCGCCCAATTCGCAACAGCCTCGTCCGCCGCAGACCGACGCGCACGTGCAGTCGGCGCAGCCGCCGCAGTCCGGAAATCATCCTGCCGACGAAAGACCTGCAGCGCCCGTGTCAAGGCCGCCGACCGCGCAGTCGCGCGACGCCGGTGCGCCCTCGAACGGCGCTCCGCCAGCGCGTGCGCAAAGCCAGCGACCGCCGTCCGCGCAGCCCGCGGAAAGGACCGCCGCGGCACCGCAGGCGCATCCGCCGCAGCCGACGGAGAGGACCGCCGCAGCACCGCAGGCGCGTCCACCGCAGCCGAGCCAAGAGCAACGCGGCAACGGTCCGAGCAACGAGCAGCGCGGCAACGCTCCGAGCAACGAGCCGCAGGGCAACGGTCGCGGCGCGCCGCCGGGCCAGGACAAGAAGGCCGAATGACCGACCGGGAGTAATCGGCCGCCGGCGAGAGCGCCGACGCGCCCGGTTGCGTTACCAGCGCGCGCCGAACGTGCGGCGCAACTCGTCGATCGCCGCATCGGTCAACGGCTCGAGCAACGGACCGCCGAGCGCGACTAGGTGCGCGGTTTCCTCCAGTTCCTCGACGAGCGCCATCGCCTTCGCCGGCGAGTCGTGCCACACGTTGGGCCCGAGCCGGGACAGCATCACCGCGCGAATTGCGGTGCCGGCACTCCCGTACCGATCGATTGCCTCGGCGACTGCATCGCCGACTTTCTTCGATCCCGGCCGATGGTAGGCAATGAGCGGCACGTGGCCGACCTTCATCACGAAATAGGGCGTGATCGGCGGCAACAGCTCGATCGCGTTCGAGGTCAGCGTCAGCGCCACGCAATGCGTGCTGTGGGTGTGCACGACGCACGCCGTCGCTGGATCGAAGCGCCGGGCTGCGGCATAAATTCGCGCGTGAAGCGACACCGTCTTGCTGGCCGCCTCGCCGCCGACCTGGCGGCACTCGGAGTCCAGCCGCGCGAGCCGTAGCGGATCGAGGAAGCCGAGGCACGCATCGGTCGGCGTGATCAGATACCCGCCGCCTTCCGATTCGGCGAGGCGGACGCTGATGTTGCCCGTCGTGCCGTGCACGTAGCCCCGCTCGAACAGGCTGCGGCCCACGCGGCAGATCTCTTCCCTCGCCTGGTACTCGGTCATCGCAGCAGCGCGAACGAGCGCGTGAAGAAGTCGTCGGAGCCGAAGTTGCCGGACTTCAGCGCCAGGTGAATCGCGGCGCTCCCGCCGACATCGGTCAGCGCGTGGCACCACGGCACGCCGGGATCGATCTGCGAGCCGATCTGCAGTTGCGCAACACCGAGCGCCTGGACACACGCGCCCGCCGTCTCGCCGCCTGCGATTACGAGCTGGCGAACGCCGCGTTCGACGAGGCGGCGCGTAATGGTCGCCAGCACGCCCTCGATCATGTCACCCGCCTGCCGGACGCCGAGGCGTTGCTGGATGTCGGTGACGTCGGCGGGTTCGGCGGTCGAGTACACCAGCACCGTGGAGTCCGCGAGCAACGGCGTTGCCCATTGGAGCGCTTCGGCGGCGACGTCGACGCCCGCTGCGATACGCGAGGGGTCGACTCGGAACGCAGGCAGATTCGAGCCGACGAAGGAAGCGACCTGCCGCTGCGTCGCGGCGGAGCAGCTGCCCGAAACGATCGCGCGCAGGCCATGTGCGGGTGGCAGCGCACCGGCCGCGTCGGATGGCGCGATGTCGAAGTTTGCGGGCAGTGCAATCGCGATACCCGACCCTGCCGTGACCAGCGGCATGTCGCGCACAGCGGCGCCAATGGCGTGCAGGTCGTGATTGGAGATCGCGTCGACGATGGCGATGCCGACACCGTGTGCGCGCAGCTCGCCGATCCGCGCCCGTATTGCCGCAGCACCCCGTGCGACGACACGGTAGTCGATCGACCCGACGCGCCGTGTGCATTGTGCCTGCAGCACGCGCACGAGGTTCGAGTCCGTCATCGGCGTCAACGGATGATGCTGCATGCCGCTTTCATGCAGCAGCACGTCGCCGACAAACAAATGGCCTTTGAACACTGCGCGCTGGTTGTCCGGAAAGGCCGGCGTCGCGATCGTGAAGCCCGCACCGGCACCTTCGAGCGCGTCGAGCAGCGCATCGATCACCGGGCCGATGTTGCCGGCTGACGTGCTGTCGAACGTCGAGCAGTACTTGAAGTAGAACTGGCGCGCGCCGCGCGCCTTCAGCCAGCGCAGCGCATCCAGCGACTGCGCGACGGCCTCGCGCGCAGGAATCGTGCGCGATTTCAGCGCGACGACCACGGCCTCCGCGTCACCGGCAAGATCGCGGTCCGGCACGCCGATCGTCTGGATCGTGCGCATGCCGGCACGCACGAGGTTATTCGCCAGATCCGTCGCACCGGTGAAATCGTCCGCGATGCAGCCCAGCAGCGTCGGCTTCATCGCGCACGCGCCCCGTGCGTCATGCAGCCTTCACGGCGTCCTTGACCCCGCGCTTTTTAACGGGCGTCGGTCGCAGCGGCCACACGTTGGAAAGTTCGGTCGCGCACTGCACGACCATCGGTGCGAGTGCGCGCACGCGGCTTTCGTCGACACGCGCCGTGGGACCCGCAATGCTGACCGTGCCGACGGCGCTGCCGTCGGGCCCCGACCGCACCGCCGCAGCCACCGCGGTAACGCCGGGCTCCGCTTCGTTGAGCGCCAGTCCATAGCCGCGCCGGCCCGTCGTCCTGAGATCGCGCAACAGCGCCTCGATCGATCGAATCGCGTTCGGACCGTACCGGTCGGCGTGATCGAAGCCGCCGTTTTTCAGGACGTAGTGCATTGCGTCCTCGCTGCGCAGTGTCGCGAGCCATGCCTTGCCGCTGGCCGTCGCATAAAGCGGCACCGTTCCCGTGGTTTCAGCGGGCTGATAAACGAGACCCCCGCGCGCGCCCTGCGCATGCGCGATCCACACGAGCGCGTTGCCGTCGACGACCGCAAGGCGGACGAACTCGCTGCACTCGCGGGCAAGTCGGTCGATCAACGGCTGGCAGATGTCGGGCACGCCGGACGCCGCGTAGAAGCGTTGACCGAGCACCGCGAGACGCATCGTCAGCCGATAGAAACCCGTGTCGCGGGCCTGCTCGGCCCAACCGAGGTCGACGAGCGTCGCAAGCAGCCGGTGGGCGCCGCTCTTCGGCAGCGCAAGCCTTTCGGCGATCTCGCCGAGCGGCATCTCGGATGCTCCGTCCCCGAGCAACTCGATGATCCCAAGGCAGCGCTCTGCAGGTACGTGGGCCATGGGAGCGTCAGCTGCGTTGGGCGTGCCAGCGCGCGACGCGCGGCGACCGATGCGCGCGCGGCTTCGCGTGGATGTCGGCGGCGAGCCCCATCAAGCCCCGCTCGAAAATGCGTGGATCCATCGGCTTCAGCGCGTTCGACACGACGGGTCGAAACCCCATCTGCGCGATCACGTCGCGCTCGACGTCGACACCGGGCGCGATCTCGATCAGTTCAAGTCCGTTCGTGCCGACGCGGAACACCGCGCGCTCGGTGACGAACAGGGCGACCTGGCCGCGCTCGCGGCCCATGCTCGCGCTGTAGCAGATCTGCTCGAGCTTCGGCACGAACTTGCGATGCCGGCCCTCCTTGCGGATGACGGTGCGGCCATCCTCCCAGCCAATGTCGAGATCGCCCGCCGTCAGCGTGCCGCTGAAGATCACACATCTCGCGTTCTGGCTGATGTTGATGAAGCCACCGACGCCGATGATCCGGTCGCCGAAGCGGCTGACGTTGACGTTGCCCTCGCCATCCACTTCGGCGAACGACAGGAACGCGAGATCGAGTCCGCCGCCATCGTAGAAGTCGAACTGCGCCGGCTGCTCGATCATCGCCGCGAAATTCTGGCCGCCGCCGGAATCACGACCGGTGATCGGTGCGCCGCCGATCAGTCCCTGCTCATTGGTGAGCACCGCGGCGTCGAGCAGACCTTCTTCGGCGGCGATTGTCGACAGGCCGGTCGAGACGCCGGCACCGAGATTGCACACGGCGCCAGGCACGAGTTCCATCGCGGCGCGGCGAACGATGATCTTGCGCGGTCCGAACGGCAGCGACTTGATGTCGCCGTGCGGAATGCGCAGTTCGCCGGAGTAGCTGGGATCGTAGTACGTCGCGTACGTCTGCCGCTGCTCGGCGTCGACGACGATGAAGTCGACGAGGATGCCAGGAATCCTGACGTGCTTGCCCGGTAGCGTGCCGCGCCGCGCCATTCGCTTCACTTGGACGATGACGATGCCGCCGGCGCGCCGCGTGGCCTGCGCCATCGCGAGCATCTCGCCGAGCACGGCTTCCTCCTCCATCGTGACGTTGCCATCTTCGTCGGCCGTCGTGCCGCGCAGGAATGCCACGCTGACCGGCACCGGCTTGAAGAACAACCACTCCTCGCCTGCCAGGTTGACCACGTCGACGAAATCAGGCGGCGTGCGCGGGCTCTGTCGAGCGCCCTGCTGGCGCGGATCGACGAACGTATTGAGGCCCGTTTTTGTCAGCAATCCGGGACGCCCGGCGGCCATGTCGCGCATCAATTGCGACAACACGCCCTGCGGCAGCGTGTAGGCGTCGATCTTGTTCTCGGCGGCCAGCCTGACGAGGCCCGGCGAGTCGACAAGCGCGCTCGTGATCGCGCGGGAGAGCAGACCTTCGTGCGCGAGGTGCGTTGCGCCGAGCAGTGCGCGATCACCGACACCGACCACGCTCACCGACGTGAGCCCGAGCGGCTTGCCTTCGGCGAGAAAGCGGCGCTCGACGGCGGCCAGCAACGCTTCAGGCACCGCGTGGCCACCACCCGACCCGCTGATCAATATCGAGTCGCCGTCCTCGATCAGGCGTGCGGCTTCGTCGGCGGTGATTTTTTCCATGATCAGTGCAGGTCGTCTTCGATGTAGGCGCGCACGATTGCTTCGAAGCTCTCGTCGGCGGCAAGCCCCAGCGCATGCGCGCGCGTCAGCTCCCACGCACCGGGCCAGCTGCCGACGATTCGCTCGATCGCCTCGTCGCGTTGAAAGCGGATACGGTCTGCCACCGCATCGCCGGCAACCGTGCGCAGCGCCGCCACCATCTGCGCAACCGACACCGAGATGCCCGGCAGATTGACGATGCGGCGCGGGCCGAGGACATCGCCGTCGACGTCGTGCAATGCGATGAGCGATTCGATCGCGCGGCGCGGCGACGAGAGCCAGAGGCGCAGGTCCTCGCCCACCGGACAGATCGCCGCTTCGCCGTTCAGCGGCTCGCGGATGATCCCGCTCGCGAACGACGAAGCCGCCTGGTTCGGACGCCCGGGTCGAACGCTGATCGTCGGAAGACGTGCCACGCGCCCGTCGACGAATCCCTTGCGCGTGCAATCGGAAAGGAGCAGCTCGCCGATCGCCTTCTGCACGCCGTACGACGACCGCGGGTCGAGCGGCGTTGCGTCGGTGACGACGGCTGGCAGTGTGCCGCCATATACGGCAACCGAGCTCGTGAACAGCACGCGGGGCCTGGTTCCCGCCGCGCGGCACGCTTCGAGCAACAGTCGCGACGCATCGAGATTGACGCGCATGCCGAGATCGAAGTCGCGCTCGGCTTGTCCGCTGACGACCGCGGCGAGATGGAATACCGATCCGACGCCGTGGTCGATAACGCGCTTCGCGACGGCTGGATCCGCGATGTCCGCGGCGATCGTCTCGATACGCCGATCGTCGAAACCCGTCGCGGCGACGACGTCCACCAGCACGATGCGCTCGATCGGCTCCTGCGCGCCGCTCGATCCGGCGAGCGTGCCCCGCAACAGCAGCTGACGGGCGAGACGTTGGCCCAGAAATCCCGCGCCCCCCGTGATGACGACGTGCATCGTTCGCGCTCCGTTGTCCCTCAGCGACCCATGAACTGCGGCGCGCGTTTCGCGACGAATGCCGCTACGCCTTCGTGCAGGTCGTCGCTGTCGAAGATCCGCTGCTGGGCAACCGTCGACAACGACAGCGCCGCATCGAGCGGCAGGTCGTGTGCTGCATCGACCAGCGACTTCGCGAGCCGGTTCGACAGCGGTCCACGCGCGGCGACCACCGCTGCAAGCTCGCGCGCGACGTCGAGCGCCGACGTTTCGGCGATACGGTTTACGATGCCCCACGCGAGGGCCTGTTCGGATGCGATCGTCGCGCCCGTGAACAGAAGCTCCTTTGCGCGGCCGGGCCCGATCAGTCGCGCCAGCCGGATCGCCCCACTGCCGGCCAATCCGCCCAGTCGTGATTCAGGCAGGCCGATCGTAACGCCGCGTTTGCAGACGCGCAGGTCGCACGCGAGCGCGATCTCGAGCCCGCCTCCGAGCGCTGGGCCATCGATCGCCGCGATCGTGGGCATAGGCAGCCGTGCCAACCGACGCAGCACCATGTCCTCGAACAGGATCTTCTGCTCGCTCGCGTCGTGCCGGATGCCGGCAAAGCCCTTGACGTCGCTGCCTGCGCAGAACGCCCGACCGCTGCCGCCGTGCAGGATCACGCAGCGAATGTCCGCCCGCTCGCCGACATCGGCTAGCACGCGGCCCAATTCGCGCAACAAGGCCTTGTCGACGAGGTTGAGCGGGCCGTTGTCGAGCGCAATCTCCGCAACGCTTTCACGAAATTCCAGGCGAACCGACACACGGGCGGGTTCGGCGCCGGTCTTCGCAGCTTGCGTGCCGCGAGCTTCGTCATTCATGGCGAAGCACCCGCAGTCGTGTCGATCCCCTGCAGCACGCCGAGGCGCTCGAACTGCTTATGGATCCGGTCGACGTACGCCGAAAACTGCGGGACGTCACCCAGCACGATGGGGCGCGGGCGCGGAAGATCGATGCGTATCTCGTCGACGACCTCTCCGGG
>Ga0111538_10012182_pt1 | contig 11370 bp, 13 predicted proteins | sample SoiMethybrSBSTD1_FD_79669 | JGI IMG/M metagenome (GOLD analysis project Ga0111538, IMG submission 79669) | Bulk soil microbial communities from a Populus tree surrounding site in Tennessee, USA - Soil MetaG P. TD hybrid SBSTD1 (version 2)... | ecosystem: Environmental > Terrestrial > Soil >... | reverse complement strand
GTCGAGGGGCGGGTCGGCGAGAAGCTCGACGCCGTGGACGTGCTGAAAGCGACCTTCCCCGCGGGCACCGTGACCGGCGCGCCGAAGGTGCGCGCGATGCAGATCATCGACGAGCTCGAGCCGGTGAAGCGCGGCGTCTACAGCGGCGCGGTTGGCTACCTCGGTTTCAACGGCGACATGGACGTGGCGATCGGCATCCGCACCGCGGTGGTGAAGGACGGAAAGCTGCACGTCCAGGCGGCGGCGGGCATCGTCGCCGATTCCGATCCGCGCTCGGAGTGGGAAGAAACGAAGCACAAGACGCGCGCCATCCTGAAGGCTGCCGCGCGGTGTCCGTCATGATCGCCGTCATCGACAATTACGACTCCTTCACCTGGAACCTGGTGCAGTACCTCTGGGAGCTCGGCGCCGAAGTGAAGGTGTTCCGCAACGACGAAATTTCCCTGCCGGAGCTCGAAAGGCTCCGGCCTTCTCATCTTGTCGTTTCACCCGGGCCGTGCACGCCGAACGAGGCCGGCATCAGCCTCGAAGCGATCGCGCGAGTGAAGGCGCCGATCCTCGGCGTCTGCCTCGGCCACCAGGCGATCGGCCAGGCGTTCGGCGGTAAGGTGGTCCGCGCCAGGAAGGTCATGCACGGCAAGACTTCTCTCATCCGCCACGACGAAAAAGGAATTTTCGAGAAGCTGCCCAACAATTTCGTCGCGACGCGCTACCACTCGCTGGTGGTCGAGCGTGCCTCGCTGCCCGAGTGCCTCACGGTCACCGCCCAGTCCGAGGACGGCGAGATCATGGGCCTTCGCCACCGCGGCTTGCCGGTCGAGGGGGTGCAATTCCACCCGGAAGCGCTGCTCACGGAACACGGACACGAAATGCTGCAAAATTTCATCGAGGGGACGAAATCATGAAGCAGATCACCATCGCCGAAGCCATCCAGCGCACCGTCGAGCACCGTGAGGTGTTCCACGACGAGATGCTGCACATCATGCGCCAGATCATGCGCGGCGAACTCTCGCAGGCGCAGATCGCCGGCTTCATCATGGGCTTACGAGTGAAGAAGGAGACGATCGGCGAGATCGCCGCCGCCGCGCAGGTGATGCGCGAGCTGGCGACGATGGTCGACGTGAAGGACGACAAGCACCTCGTCGACACCTGCGGCACCGGCGGCGACTCGGCGCACACCTTCAACGTCTCGACCTGCGCGGCGTTCGTCGCCGCGGCCGCGGGTGCCAAGGTGGCGAAGCACATGGGCCGCTCGGTGTCCTCGTCCTCGGGCAGCGCCGAAGTGCTCGAAGCGCTCGGCGCCAACATCGCGCTGACGCCGGAGCAGACCGGCCAGGCGATCGACAAGCTCGGGCTTGGCTTCATGTTCGCGCCGGCGCACCACGCGGCGATGAAGCACGCGGCGCCGGTGCGCAAGGACCTCGGCGTGCGCACCATCTTCAACATCCTCGGCCCGCTCACCAACCCGGCGGGCGCGAAGAACCAGATCATGGGCGTGTTCCACGGCGACCTGGTCGGCATCCAGGTGCGCGTGCTGCAGCGCCTCGGCTCGCGGCACGTGATGGTGGTCTACGGCCTGGATGGCCTGGACGAGATCTCGGTCTCCGGCGACACCCTGGTCGGCGAGCTGAAGAACGGCGAGATCAACGAGTACACGCTCAACCCCGGGCAGTTCGGGCTGGAGCTCTTCGACCGGCGCGCGATCACCGTGCACACGGTCGACGAGTCGAAGGCGATGATCGTCGCGGCGCTGGAAGGCCAGCCCGGACCGGCGCACAACATCGTCGCGCTCAACGCCGGGGCGGCGATCTACGTCTCCGGACGCGCCGAGAGCATGAAGGCCGGAGTCGAGCGCGCGACGCAAGTGATCAAGAGCGGCGCCGCCAAGCAGAAGCTCGAGGAGTTCGTGGCGTTCACGCAAAAACTGAAAAAGTGAACGTCCTCGACAAGATCCTGGAGGTGAAGCGCCGGGAGATTGCCGAGGCGAAGGCTCGCCTTCCCCAGCCCAAGGGGGAGGGGCCAGTCCGCGACTTTATTGCTGCACTGCGAAAGAAGCGGCCGGCAGTCATCGCCGAGATTAAGAAGGCGAGCCCTTCTCGGGGAGTGTTGCGTTCGAACTTCGACCCTGCGGCAATTGCCCGCAGCTACGAAAAGAACGGTGCTGCCTGCATGTCAGTGCTCACTGACAAGGAGTTTTTCCAGGGCGATTCGGCCTATTTGAAGGCGGCGCGTGAAGCGTGTGCGCTACCGGCGCTGCGCAAGGATTTCGTGATCGATCCATGGCAGGTGCACGAGTCGCGGATGCTCGGCGCCGACTGCATCCTGCTCATCGCCGCCTGCCTTTCCCGAGAGGAAATGCGCGAGCTGGAGGGCGTCGCGCATTCGCTCGGCATGGCGGTGCTTGTCGAAGTGCATGACGGCGAAGAACTCGAGAAGGCGGCCGCGCTGAAGACGCTGCTGCTCGGCATCAACAATCGAAACCTGAAGACTTTCGAGACGAAGCTCGAGACGACGATCGATCTTCTCCCGCGAATCCCCAAGGGCCGGATCGTCGTTACCGAAAGCGGGATCCTGGCCCCAGCGGACGTGGCGCGGATGCGCCGTCATGGCGTTGAAACATTCCTCGTCGGCGAGGCTTTCATGCGCGCGAGCGACCCCGGCGAGGCGTTACGTACGCTGTTTTTTGCGGCACCGCAGCAAAACTAGCTGTTGGGAATTCACAACGGGGGCTAGGCAAACAGTCCCTGACACGCCGGGAATCCTTGGTTTCTCAAGGGGCCGTTGGGCACACTGCATGGGACTTCTCGATTGAGGGGTTGGCGCGCGACCGATCGGCGCTGCGCTTGGGTCAACAGAGAGGAGCAAGGCATGCAAAAGAAACTCTTAACAGTGGCAGTGGCCAGCGCCTTGGCCGTGCCCGCCATCGCGGTGGCGCAGTCGACCACCGAGGTGTACGGCACCGTCAACATGGCGTTTGGTCAGTTCAGGTACACGGACGGTTCGACGACGCCAAACAACAACGCGACCACCGTTGGCGCCAGCGCCAGCAAGTGGGACGTCGCGAACGGCGCGTCCAACTACGGCGTGCGCAGCCGGGAGAACCTCGGCGGCGGCCTGTCGGGTTGGGTGCAGATCGAGCAGAACGCTCCGCTGGAGCGCTCCTCGAACCAGGCTATCAAGCCTGCGTCGCGGAACTCGGCGATCGGTCTGCAGGGTGGCTTCGGTAACTTCTTCATGGGCCAGTGGACCACGCCGTGGGCGGACCTTGATGCGCTGTGGGGCATCGGCACGGTGGGCTTCTGGGGTCCGGTGACGTCGATCATCGGCCGCCGGGAGACGACTGGCACGGCGCCGAACCCGAACTGCGTCAACGGCGAGGGTGCCACACCGGGCGCCACCACCACGGGCGCGGGCACCGTAGTCTGCGACGCACTGGAAGGCGGCGGCGGAGTAGGCCACGCGTTCTGGCGTCGCGCGTCCAACGCGATTTTCTACCAATCGCCGGTGATGGCGGGCGTCCAGGTCAAGCTTGCGTACCAGACCAACGAAGGCAAGGCGACGAGCAACACGCCCGTAGGCGCGACGCAGGGCACCAACGCTAACCCTTGGCTCATGTCCGGCTCGGTGCAGTGGGCGGGTATGGGCGGCCGGGCGCGGATCGGTGCGGCGTACGACAAGCACGCTGACTTCACCGCGATCGGCACGACCGACACCGGCTACTCGGTGAAGGGCGGCTGGAACTTCGGCGTGATCGACGTCGGTCTTGCGTACGAAGCGATGACGTACAAGCCGCTGGCCGGCGACGTGAAGGCCAAGCAGTACGCTGTTGCGCTTGCGGTTCCTGTCGGTCCGGGCTCGATCCGGGCTTCCTGGTCGAAGGCAAAAGACCTCGAGGGCACGGGCATCGGTACGCTCACGGACACCGGCGCGACGCAGTACAACATCGGCTACGAGCACCGCTTCTCGAAGCGGACGAACGTGGGTATTGGCTACGCGAAGATCGACAACAAGTCGAACGCGCAGTTCACCTGGACCGGCGCACCGCCGAACCAGAGCCAGTCCGCCGCGATTCCGACCAACACGCCTCTGTTCGGTTCGGACGTGAGCACGTTCTTCATCAGCATGACGCATCGCTTCTAAGCGAGACGTCAGGGAGGTCTAAACGGGCGCCTTCGGGCGCCCGTTTTTTTTCTGCTAGTCTGTTCGCATGCTTTCCCTTGATGGACTGATCGGCGAATTCGACCGCGCGCTGCGCGCCATCGCCGGCGTCGCCGAGGCCGCGCGACGCTCGCCCGCCGAAGGCGTGGCCGACGCCGAGCTGAGCGCCGATGAGCGCGACCACGCTGCTGCGCTGATGCGCGTCAACCATGTCGGCGAGGTCTGCGCGCAGGCGCTCTACCAGGGCCAGGCGCTGACCGCCCGCGATTCGCAGGCTCGCGCCACGCTCGAGCAAGCGTCGCGCGAGGAGCAGGACCATCTCGCCTGGAGCGCGGAGCGCATCCGCGAGCTCGGCGGCAGGCCGAGCCTCCTGAATCCGCTCTGGTACGCGGGGTCGCTCGCGATCGGCGCTTTCGCCGGCGCGCTCGGCGACCGCTGGAATCTCGCTTTCCTCGCCGAGACCGAGCGTCAGGTCGAGGAGCACCTGACCGGTCATCTCGATGCGCTGCCCGCGGCCGACCGGCGCACGCGCGCCGTGGTCGAGGCAATGCGCGCCGACGAGGCGCGCCACCGCGCCAGCGCGATCGACCTTGGCGCGGCCGAGTTGCCTGAGGGAGCGAAGCATGCGATGCGGCTCGCCTCGAAGGTCATGACGACCGTCGCCTATCGGCTTTAGCCGTGCTTCAGGTCTTCGTCGGCTTCGACCCGAGGGAAGCGGTCGCATTCGAGACGCTCGCGCACTCGATCGAGCGCCGCTCGTCGGTCCCGGTCTCGATCAAGCCCCTGGTGCAGCAGGATCTGCGCGAGGCAGGTCTTTACACAAGGCAGCGCGGCCCCACCGAATCGACCGAGTTCAGCCTGACGCGCTTCCTCGTCCCGGCGCTCGCGAATTTCCGCGGCTGGTCGGTCTTCATGGACTGCGACATGCTCTGCCGCGCCGACATCGCCGGGCTCGCCGCGCAGCGCCGCGAGGACAAGGCGGTGATGGTCGTCAAGCACGACTACGTGCCGAAAACCCAGCGCAAGTTTCTGGATCAGGTGCAGACGAAATACGAGCGCAAGAACTGGTCGAGCGTGATGCTGTTCAACAACGAGCGCTGCCGCGCCCTCACGGCCGGCTACGTCAACTCCGCCTCCGGACTGGAGTTGCACCGCTTCCGCTGGGTCGACGACGCGCTTATCGGCGATCTGCCCAGGGAATGGAACTGGCTCGTGACCGAGTACGACTACAACCCGGACGCCAAGCTCGTGCACTACACGCTGGGCGGCCCCTGGTTCGACGCTTACCGCGGCTGCGAATACGCCGACGAATGGTTCGCCGAGCGCGAATCGATGAAGGGCGGCAAGAGGTGAGATGAGCGCGCCGCTGCGCATCGTCTGGTTGAGCTTCGCGCCGCTCGAGCGCAGCGCAGGGAAGACGAGCAGCGGCGTGGCGTCGGTGCGCTATCGACTGCTCCTGCCTTCCGCCGCCCTTCATGCCGAGGGTGCGGACAGCAAGGTCATCGCTTTCGCGGCGGGCACCCTCCTGGAGCGCTGCCGCGGCGCGAGCGCTGTCGTACTCGGCAAGCTGCTTGCGCGGGACGTGGCGCGCGAAGCGAGGGATGCACTCGCGCTCGTCGCGCAGTTACGCGCCGCGCGCGTCGCCGTGCTCGCGGATTTCAGCGACGACCATTTCGCCGACCCGGTGCGCGGCGAAGCCTACCGCGCGCTCGCCAACGCGGTCGACGCGGTGGTGGCCAGCACGCCCGAGCTAGCGGAGGTGCTGCGTCAGCAGACGCGTGTACCGGTGAGCGTAGTCACCGATCCCGTCGAAGGCGAGCGAGGCGAGCCGCGCGTGCCGGCGCGGCCGCCTTTCCGTCTGCTCTGGTTCGGCCATGGGACCAACGTCGACACTCTGCAGCCTGCGATGCAGCAACTGCGCGGCTTGCCGGTCGCGCTCACTCTCGTCACGGCGCCGGGCGCCGGCGCGGAGCAGATGGAGGCGCGATTCCGCCCCTGGAGCATCCGGGCGGTCTTCGACGAGCTGCGACAATGCGATGCCGTGTTCATCCCGTCCAATCCCCAGGATCCGCGCAAGACGGTGAAGAGCCCCAATCGCTTCACCGAATCCGTCTGGGCGGGGCGCTTTGTCCTCGCGCATCCGCTGCCTGCCTATCGCGAGCTGGCGGAATGCGGCTGGGTCGGCGAAGACCTCGGCGCCGGCGTGAAGTGGCTCGCAGCCCATGCCGACCAAGCGCTCGCCCGCATCCACCGCGGACAGGAGGTCATCGGTGCGCGCTTCTCGTCGCGCGCCGTCGGCGCGGCATGGAAGCTGGCCATCGAGCAAGCGCTGCGGCCGACATGAACGACCACGCTCTCGAGTACTTCCGCTGGGCCTACGAGCAGGGCGTCTGGAAGCGCATGCACTACCGCGGCGTGCGCATCCTCAAGTTCCCAAGCGATCTGTGGAACTACCAGGAGATCTTCACCGAGCGACGGATCGACTGGGTGATCGAAACCGGGACGCGGCACGGCGGCTCGGCGCTCTACTTCGCCGACCTGCTGCAGCTCAACGGCTCTGCCGGTCGCGTGATCAGCATCGACGTCGATCCGGCCGCAAACATGGTCGGGCAGCATCCGCGCATCGACTTCCTGCTCGGCGACAGCAGTTCGCCGGAGGCGGTCGCGGCGGTGAGCAAGCGGTTGCCGGCCACGAGAGGCGCGTTGTTTGTCATCCTCGACGCCGACCATGGCAAGTCGCACGTTCTCAGAGAGCTCACGGTGTGGACGCCCGTCCTGCGGCGAGGGGACTACCTCGTGGTGGAGGACACCTGCATCAACGGCCATCCGCTACGCGCCGACTTCGGCCCTGGACCTTACGAAGCGCTGGAAGAGTTCATTGCCGCCAATCCCGCGGCCTTCGAGCGCGACGTCGCACGCGAGGAGAAGTTCGGCTTTACCTGCGCGCCGCGCGGCTATCTGGTCAAGACCTGAAGGGCGTCGCGAACCGCGGCGATGGTTTTCTCCCAGGCCCAGTCCGGGCCCTGATGGAACAGTCGCATCGGGCCGGGATACCAGCGGCAGGTTTCTCCCGTCGCCGGCCAGCGCCAGTCGCGGCTGTAGCCCGGCACCAGAACCCAGACCTTCTTTCCCAGCGCGCCGGCGAGGTGCGCCATCGCCGTGTCGCTGGTGATGACCAGATCGAGGCCGGCGATGATTGCCGCGCTGTCGGCGAAGTCGGCGATCGCCGGGCCCAGCCGCGATAGCGGCTGATCGGCGGGCGGCTGCAAGTCTTCGTCGACGCCCTTTTGCAGGCTGACGAAAGCGACTCCGGGCACCTCCCAAAGCGGCCGCAGGACCTCGAAGCTGGGCAGAGAGCGGTAACGGTCACGGCGAAAATCCGCCCGCCCCTTCCAGACCAGCCCGACCTTGAAGCGGCCTCGCGGCAGGCGTTCCCGCCACTTGGCGACGCGCTGTGGGTCGGCCGCGAGATAAGGGATCGCGGCCGGAATCCCTTCGCCGCCCACATGCGAGGGCAGGCTGCAGATGAGGGTCCAGAAGTCGAAAGGCCGGGTGGCGGCCTCGCCGACGTCGGCGATCTCGGCGCCCCGCAGGCTGCGCATCAATTCCTTCAGCGGCGCGCGGCAGGCGAGCGTGACGCGCAAGCCGCGATCGGCGAGGAGAGGGACGTAACGCGCGAAGGTGATGGCGTCGCCGAAGCCTTGCTCGGGCCAGACGAGCAGGCGTTTGCCGGAGGCGTAGTCGCCTCCCCAGCGGGGAAAGGGGAAGCTCGGCACCGGATCCATGCCGCGCAGCCACTCGCCGTGCTTCACCTCGAGGCGCGATTCGTAAAGCGGCCAGCCGTTGGCGAAGTCGCCGCGCGCAAGGAGAAGCGTGCCCAGGTTGTAGCGGGGCATGTCGACGTCGGCCTTCGGCGCGAGCGCGATCGCGCGCCGAAAGGCGGTCTCGGCCTCGCGTTCCCTGCCGAGCTCCCGCAGCGCGTTGCCAAGCATCGCGTGCGAGGGCCAGTGCGCTGGCGTCAGGGCAAGGGCGCGCCGGCTTCGCGCCATCGCCTCCTCGGGGCGGCGCAAGTCGAGCAGCACGCGAGCGAGATTGGTATGCGCTTCGGCGAACTTCGGCCGCAGCGCGATGGCGCGCTCGAACGATGCTTCGGCTTCCTCGTAGCGCTGCTGCAGATTGAGGGCGTTGCCGAGCTCGTAGTGCGCTTCGGCGGAATCCGGCTGCAGCGCGAGGGCGTTGCGCTGCGCGCGTTCTGCGTCCTCGTAGTGTCCCAGCTCCCAGAGCGCGATGCCCAGGCCGTAGTAGAGCGCTGGATCCCGCGGCGACGCGTCCAGCTCGGCGCGGTAGGCGGCTTCGGCTTCCTCGTAGCGCTTCAGTGCGAGGAGGGCGCCGGCCTGCATCAGCCCTCGATGATCTCGAAGTCCTTGGTGATAGCCGCGGTCTTGCCGAGCATGGCGGAAGCCGAGCAGTACTTCTCGTGCGAGAGCCGGATCGCATGCTCGACGACGTTGCGCTTCAGGCCTTTGCCGCGGACCACGAAATGCATGTGGATCTTGGTGAAGACCTTCGGATCGGTTTCGGCGCGATCCGAGGTGAGCTTCACATCGCAGCCGGTGACCGCCTGGCCGCTCTTGCGCAGGATCACGACCACGTCGTAAGCGGCGCAGCCGCCGGTGCCGAGCAGAACCATTTCCATCGGCCGCGGCGCGAGATTGCGGCCGCCTCCGTCGGGCGCGCCGTCCATCGCCACGACATGATTGCTGCCTGTCTCTGCGAGGAAAGTCATGCCCTCGCCGCCCGTCCAGCGCACCGTGCAGTCCATGGGATCGCGTTATTGCCTAAAAATCATCATCTTAAGGGAAACGCGACATAGTTCATCGCCTCCTAGGGAGCGCGGCGGCATTATCAGCCGTCTCCTCAACCCTCCTCCTAAGGTGGGCCCGGCGCGATTCCTGTGAGTCGCGCCATTTTTTTGTGTAAAATCCGCGCCTTCTCGCAATTTTGCAGCCTCAGATTCCGCCGGAAATGAAAACCTATACCGCCAAAGCAGGCCAGATCGACCAGCAGTGGGTGGTCGTGGACGCCCAGAACAAGGTTCTGGGGCGCCTTGCGACCCAGATCGCCATGCGCCTGCGCGGCAAGCACCGCCCCGAGTACACCCCGCACGTCGACACCGGTGATTACGTGGTGGTCGTCAACGCGGCGAAGCTGCGCGTCACCGGCCGCAAGAGCGAGCGCAAGATCTATTACAGCCACAGCGGCTTTCCCGGCGGCCTCAAAGTCACGAACTTCGCCAAGCTGCATGCGGCGAAGCCGGAACGCGTGCTCGAGAAAGCAGTGAAGGGCATGCTGCCCAAGGGGCCGCTCGGCTACGCGATGCTGCGCAAGCTGAAGGTCTACGCGGGCGAGAAGCACCCGCACTCGGCGCAACAGCCGAAAACAGTGGAGATCGGTTAGTTCTATGGTTGGCGACTACTACTACGGGACGGGACGGCGCAAGAGATCGGTGGCGCGCGTGTTCCTCAAGCAGGGCAAGGGCGACATCGTCGTCAACGGCAAGCCGATGAGCCAGTTTTTCGGCCGCGAGACCGGCCAGATGGTGGTGCGCCAGCCGCTCGAGCTGACCAAGAACCTGACCACCTTCGACATCATGGTGAACGTGTTCGGCGGCGGCGAGAGCGGCCAGGCGGGCGCGGTTCGCCACGGGATCACGCGGGCGTTGATCGAGTATGATGCAGCGCTGAAGCCCACGCTGAGCGCGGCCGGGCTCGTGACGCGCGACGCGCGCGAAGTCGAGCGAAAGAAGGTCGGTCTGCACAAGGCGCGGCGGCGCAAGCAGTACTCGAAACGCTGAAGACGAAGCATCTCTGCGATACGAAAGCCGCCGACGAGGCGGCTTTTTCGTTTCTGGAGCGAGGATGATCAAGGCGGGAATTGTCGGCGGCACGGGGTACACGGGAGTCGAGCTCCTGCGCCTGCTCGTCCGGCATTCGCAAGTCGAGCTGAAGGCGATCACCTCGCGCAAGGAAGCCGGCACGCCGGTGGCGGCGATGTTTCCCAGCCTGCGCAAGCGCGTCGAGCTCGCCTTCACCGAGCCCGACGCGAAATCGCTCAAGGGCTGCGACGTGGTGTTCTTCGCCACGCCGCACGGCGTGTGCATGAAGGATGCGCGCGCGGTGCTCGACGGCGGCGCGAAGATCGTTGATCTCTCGGCCGACTTCCGGCTGCAGGATCTCGCCGAGTGGGAGCGCTGGTACAAGATGAAGCACACCGAGCCCGAGCTGGTGCGCGAGGCGGTGTACGGCTTGTGCGAGCTCAACCGCGAGCGGATCCGCAAGGCGCGTCTCATCGCCAATCCCGGCTGCTACCCGACCGCGATCCAGCTCGGCTTCCTGCCGCTCATCGAAGCGGGTGTGGTCGACACCGATCACCTCATCGCCGACGCGAAGTCCGGCGTGAGCGGCGCCGGCCGCAAAGCCGAGCTGAGCCTCAGCTATTCCGAGGTATCGGACAATTTCTCCGCCTACAACGTACCTGGGCATCGCCATCGGCCCGAAACGCGCGAGAGCCTGGCCCAGGTGGCGAAGCGCCCCATCGGCCTCATCTTCAACGCGCACCTCACGCCGATGAACCGCGGCATCTTCGCTACGCTCTACGGGCGGATCACGAAGGAAGCGGATTTCCAGGCGCTGTTCGAGAAGCGCTATGCGAAAGAACCGTTCGTCGATGTCATGCCTGCCGGCAGCCATCCGGACACGCGCTCGGTGCGCGCGGCCAACACCTGCCGCATGGCGGTGCACCGGCCGCCCGAAGGCGCGAAGAGCGACACTGTGGTCGTGCTCTCGGTGATCGACAACCTGGTGAAGGGCGCCTCCGGCCAGGCTGTGCAGAACATGAACCTGATGTTCGGGTTGCCGGAAACCACCGGCCTCGATCACGTGGCGGTCGTGCCCTGATGTTTAGGGTTGTTCCTTGAAGCGCGACCTGAGCGGAAGTTTCTGGAAGCTGCGCCAGCGCTTCGGCATTGCCGCGCCGCGCGTCACGGTGAGCTCGCAGATTCCCTGGTACTGGCGCTGGGTCGGCCTCGCCGCGTTACTTGGCGTCGCCGCCGCGGCAGCGGCATGGATCTACGACGCGGGCCGGCGTTTCGCCGGCTTCGACTCGAGCCAGGTGCAGCAGGAGCTGACGGTCGCCAAGGAGGAGCTCGCCACG
>Ga0111538_10012181_pt1 | contig 11370 bp, 7 predicted proteins | sample SoiMethybrSBSTD1_FD_79669 | JGI IMG/M metagenome (GOLD analysis project Ga0111538, IMG submission 79669) | Bulk soil microbial communities from a Populus tree surrounding site in Tennessee, USA - Soil MetaG P. TD hybrid SBSTD1 (version 2)... | ecosystem: Environmental > Terrestrial > Soil > Tree... | reverse complement strand
TACCTGCTGTGCTCCGACGGCTTGACGCGCGAGCTGCCCGATGAGCGCATCGCCGAGCTGATGGCGGGCGAAGACGTGCAGCAGTGCGCGAAGGCGCTGATCGACGCGACGCTGGAAGCGGGCGCGCGCGACAACGTCACCGTCGTGGTCGTCGAAGCGCAATGAGCAACGACGAGAAGACCGAGCACATGCCGTCGCACAAGGCGACGCTCATTCGGCCAGTCCCGGAATCAGAGAAAACAGTCCTGCGCGCGCCGACGGAAGTGCCGCCGCCGCCGGTCGATCCGGACGCGACGATCCGCACGACGCGCGAACAGGTCGCCGAAACGGCCGCGCGTACCTTGCAGGGAGCACCGCCGACTTCGCAGAGCGCCTATGCGGCAACCTTGCAGTCGCCCGGTCCGGCCGCATACGCGCCGACGCTGCAGTCGCCGCCACTGACCGGTCCGGAAGGCACCAAGGTGATGGCGAATCGGCTCGTCGGTTCGCTCGAAGACGCCGGCGAAGGTCATCACGGTCCGCTGGAGCCGGGATCCGTCATCAAGAAGCGCTTCGTGCTCGAGACCCTGCTCGGCAAAGGCGGCATGGGCATCGTGTTCGGCGCGATCGATCGGCGCAAGGAGGAAGCGCGCGATCCGAATCCACGCGTCGCACTGAAAGTGCTGAACGCCGATTTCCAGCGACATCCGCAGGCGTTCATGGCTCTGCAGCGCGAGGCGCGCAAGGCCCAGACACTCGCGCACCCGAACGTCGTAACTGTGTTCGACTTCGACCGCGACGGCGAAGCGGTTTACATGACGATGGAGCTGCTGCAAGGCCGCTCGCTCGACTCCATGACGCGCGAGGCGCGCGGCAAGGGCATCAAGCGCGAGATCGCGCTGCCGATCATTCGCGGCATCGCTGAAGGTCTGGCGTATGCGCATCGCAAGGGTATCGTCCATTCGGATCTGAAGCCGGGCAACGTGTTCGTCTCCGAGGACGACGGCACGCCCAAGATTCTCGACTTCGGTATCGCTCGCGCCGTGCCGAGCATGAATACGGAGGCGAGCCGCGACGTGTTCGATGCCGGCAGTCTCGGCGCATATACCGAGGCGTACGCGACCGACGAGATGATCGATGGCGTCGATCCGCATCCGGCTGACGACATGTACGCGCTCGGCATCATCGCGTACGAGCTGCTCACCGGTTATCACCCGTATCAACGGCACAGCGCGCCGGGCGCGCGCAAGCTCGGTCTCAAGCCTGCACCGCTGAAGGGTCTGAAGCGCCAGGAGATGCGTGCGATTGAGAGCTGCCTGTCGCTCGAGCGCAAGCGGCGTCCGCAGAATGCCGCCGAGTTCCTCAAGCTGTTCCGCGGCGTTACGACGCTGCAGAAGGCGACGATAGCTGCGGCTGCTGTGCTCGCGGTCGTGGCGGGCTATCAGTACTACCAGTACTACGTCGAGACGAGCCCGGCGATTCCGTTCGAAGAGCTGCCGAGCGAGACCCAGGCGAAATTTCGCGCGGAGATGACCGAAGGTAACAAGTTCTGGGGATTCTTCGAGAACGAGCGCCAGGTCGACGCGGCTTTGCAGGCGGTGACCCTCTACGGCCTGGCCTACGCCGATCATCCTCGCAATCGCGAAGCGGTTGCCGCGCTGAAGAAGGCCGCGGACTCGCTGTTGTGGATGCCGGGTCTCGATGAGAAGAAGCGACAGGAGCTCGCGAACTATCTGCAGACGCAGAGCATCTTCTACGAGAAGTACGCGCCCGTCGTCGAAGCCGTCAGGGAGTGACTCTTCACGGCTCCTGAATGTGCCGGATGCGCTCCAGGTTCGCGTCCAGCTGCTTCAGCCTGCCATTCTCCTCGCACAACAGCACGAAGATCAGATCCAGCAGATGCTGGAGCGCCGACTGATACAGCAGGGGCTCGATGTGCGCACGCTCGTCGTGTGCTGAAACGAGCAATGACGCGTCTGCGTGGGCGCGCAACGGATTCGCCGTGTGACGCGTCACAGAGATGACTTTGCCCCGACGCTCGCGGAACTGGCGGCAGATCTGATACAGCGTCGGCTGCTTGCCGTGCTCCGAGAACACCAGCAGCACATCTTTCGCTGCGACCGTCGAAATCCCCGAGCTCATGAGCACCGGATCCGCGTGATACACCGCGACGAATCCCAGCAGCGACAGCTTCGCGGCAAAAGCCTGCGCAGACACGCTGTCCTCGCCGAGCCCGATCAGAAATACTTTGCCGGCCGCGGCGATCAGCTCTGCGATCTCGTCGATCTTCTCCGGTGTGTTGATCAGCCGCGTCTCTTCCTCTGCCTTCGCCTTGGAGCGCCACAAGCTTTCGGCCAGCGCTGCATGCGGATCGGACTTCTCTGCCTTCGCAGCGGCTGCGCCGTTGCTGCCGTTCGAGCGGGCAATCTCCTCGCCGACCGACAACTTGAGATCCGGATACCCCTTGAACCCCAGCTTCTGACTGAACTTCACCACGCTCGACTGGCTGATACGCAGCGCATCAGCGAGTTGCTGCGACGAGTAGTCGCGCAGCAGGTGGGCATTCTCGAGCAGGAAATCCGCGATGCGGCGTTCGATGGCGCTCATCTGGTCACGCTCCGAGCGGATTTTGAGCAGCGAGCTCATGGCGTCAGGCAGCGGCCAGCGCTTCCATGCCGCGGATCTCGCGGATGCCCAGGCCGGGCGCCTGCGTCACCGAGATCTCGGACTCGTTGAAGGTCACGCCGCCCACGACCGGGTTGAACTGGCACAGCGACGGGCCGTCCAGGTCCACCTTCGTAATCACGTTCGCCTTCGCGACCGCGAGATGCACGGCGGCGGAAACGCTGACGCTGGTCTCCACCATGCAGCCGATCATGCATTCCATTTCGTACATGCCGCAGATGTCGGCGATCTGGATTGCGTTCGACAGGCCGCCGGTCTTCATGAGCTTGATGTTGATGATGTCGGCTGCGCGCATGCGGATCAGCTCGATCACTTCGGTCGGACCGAACACGCTTTCGTCGGCCATGATGGGCGTGTGTACGCGCTCGGTGACGTACTTCATGCCTTCCAGGTCCTGCGCCTTGACCGGTTGCTCGACCAGCTCCAGCCGCACGCCGGCTTCTTCCAGCGTCTGCAGCGCGTACACGGCCTGTTTCGCGGTCCAGCCCTGGTTCGCATCGAGCCGCAGCAGCGCGCGGCCTTCGACGGCGGCATAGATCGCTTTCACGCGCTCGATATCGACGCCGATGTCCTTGCCGACTTTGATCTTCAGCGACTCGAAGCCGCGGTCCACGGCCGCGACCGAGTCCGCGACCATCTTGTCGATGTAGTCGACGCTGATCGTAATGTCCGTCGTGATCACCGGATCGCCGCCGCCGAGCATCTTGTAGAGCGGCGCCTTGTAGAGCTGCCCGAACAGGTCGTAAACGGCGATCTCGACCGCGGCCTTGGCGCTGGAGTTCTTCTCCAGCGCGGTCTGGATCAGATGCGTGATGCGGTTGAGGTTCGCAATGTCCTCACCGATCAGCCGCGGCGAAATGAACTTGCGGATCGCCTCGATGATCGAGCCGTGCGTGTCGCCGGTGATCACCGCGGTCGCCGGCGCTTCGCCGTAGCCGATATGACCGCTGTCGGTGTGCACGGTGATGATGATGTCTTCGATCGTGTCGACGGTGCGCAGAGCTGTCTTGAACGGCGTCTTCAGTGGGACGCGCAGCATGCCGAAGCGGATATCCGTGATTTTCATTTCATTGGCTCATTTGCGGATGCGTTGGATGCTATAGACGCGATCGACCCGCGAGGTCTCTTTGCCATCGAGCAGCGGCACCAGCGGCGTGACGGACACGCCGTTCAAATGCACGCGGGTGAGCACGCCGTCGGCGTCGCGATAGGTGATTCCAGTGGTGTCGTGAATGACATACGGCCCGCCGCCGTCCTGCCCGATCACCATCATCACGTGCCCGGGAATGTAGATCAGATCGCCGACGTGCGCCTCGCGCAGCACGGCGAGCCGCTTGTCGTGGTCGTCGTCGGCGGTGAATGCGATGCGATTCAATGCCGGGCTCACTCCCTGGTCGCGCGTGTTCCGCGGCAGCTGCACGCCGAAGCTGCGATAGACCTCGGAGACGAAGCCGCTGCAGTCGCGCGAATTGTACGAGTGGCCCCAGCCGTAACGCTCGCCGAGGAATTTGAAGCTCTGGCGGATCAGGTTAGCGCGCGTCAGCGGCAGATAGTCCTCGGCCACGTCGCTGTTCTTTTGCAGCAGCGCCGGCGTGAAATGCAATGACCCGTCGTCGACCGAACGCATCGGCAGCTCGACGACATATGACGTGTAGGCGCTCTGACCATTCACCGGCTTGTCGGCAGGCCAGTCTGTGAGCAGCGGCAGGCGCTGCCCCATCTCGAGCGCGAGCTCCGACACTTCAGGCCGCTCAGGCGTGAACACAGTATGTGCCCGCGCGCCGGTTACGACTACGTAGGGCTCCTTGCGCGCGTAAGCGAACACCTCGTCTGCCGTGCCCTCGGCGACAAAGCGCTTATCGATCCACGCGGCATAGAGCGGACTGACGACGAACAGCCACTGACCGTCGCTGCTCTGATGCAGGATTGCCACGGGCGTTCCGGCAAACAGCGCGTCCTCCTGGAAGCGATCGATGTCCGTTCCGTCATCGGGCTCACTGAAGACCCGGTCCATCGTCGGAAACGTGCGCAGATCGGCGCGGCGCACGACCAGGCCGAAGCGAGTCGCCTGGGTCGCGGGAATAGCCGCGAGATTCAGCTCTGCTTCGAGCGCGTCGAGCGCATTGGCCGGCAAAACTTGGCCGTGAGCGTCGTACAGCGGCTCGTCCGGCCGCTCCGAGATCTTCTCGATCCACGCACGCACCTCGCTCGCCGTCATCGTGCGCGGCAGCTTTTCGAGGTCGTGTACCGAACGATCGAGCTGCTTCAATTTGGCATTCTGTGCTGCGATCGCGCCTTCATCCAGCACGACGCGCGAGTTCGCGCCGTGGCGAACCCAGTACTCCGGATCGAGCTGCGTGTCCGTCACGCCGATAACACCGTGCGGAGGAATCTCCGGCGCCCGCGGCGCACTGGCGCACGCGGCGAGCAAGGGAACGGCGACGGCAATGACGATCGAGTGTTTCATGGCGCGAGGGCTCGCAGCAGTTGCGCCATGAACAAGCCGATTCCGGTGCCGAGGATCAGGCCGAGCATGGCGAGCAACACTGCAATGGGGACGAGTATCGGCGTGTAGGTCGCTGCGAGGACGGGGGCCGAGGCGACGCCGCCGATTCCCGCGAGCGACGAAATGCCACACAGATAGAGATCGAAGCGGAACACGCGCGCGGCCAGCGCCAGCAGCCCGATGTGAATTGCGAGCGTCAGCAGGCCGCACAAGACGAATAGAGGCGCGGCCGCCATGCCCTGGAAATTGCTTTGCGAGCCGAGCGTCGCGACCAGCATGGCGAGCAGCGCGCTCGCAAGCGGCGCCGGCCCGGGAATTCTCGTGAGGGGAGTGCGGGCAACGACCAGACCCGCGAGTGTCGCGATGAGCGCTACCCATGAAGTCGGCGTCAGCATCGCCCTTTCCGGCAGCGACGGCGCAACGGCGCGAACCGCCAGCGCGACAAACAGTGCGAGTCCGAGCCACAGCAGGATGCCGCCGGGATCCGCAGGTTGCGTCGTAGGCGCTTTCAACTCCGGATAGGTGCGGCCATCGGCGCGAGTCCAGCGATTGAAGCGCGTCGAGAACGAGCCCGTCGACAGCAGCGCCAGCACCCAAAGCGAATAGCACAGCGCGTCGGCGAGCAGCACGGGCGGCAGCAGATTCTGCGGCATGTCGGTCGCTTGCACGACCGCGACGAGATTCGCCGAGCCGCCAGTCCAGGTCGCGCTGAGCGCGGCCAGCATCTTCCAGCCGTCCTGCGGCAGTACGCCGCGAAACAGGGCGTACACGATGACGATCGACAACAGGATGCTCAGCATCGCGCACGCAAAGACGGCCAGCACGCGCGGCCCGACTTTGAGAATCGCGCGCAGATCGCACGTCACCATGAACAGGAACAGCAGCATCGGCAGCAGGTGATCGGTCAGCGCCTTTTGCGCGGTGCGCACTTCGCCGGTCGCGGACCACAAGCCGCCTACCGCCAGCGCCGTCACGAACAGATAGGTGAGCACGATCGGCGGGAGGACGGAAAAGAAGTGCCACTGATAGCGCCTCTCCAGCGACGGAAATAGCCCAGCGGCGAGCAGCATGATCGCCAGGTAGGGCCACATCGTCTCGATCATCCATTCCCCCGGGCGCGAGCGCGCGGTGCAAGAGCCTTCGTCAGAGGCCCGAGAATATTCGCTTCTCTACTCGAATCTGGCAAGAATAAATTATTGACGACCCCTCCCCGCCATGTTACACAGCGATTACCTGGCCGCGCGTGAGATCCGACGTGCACATCCTGTTAGGAGCGCCGTTCCGTCGCTTGTTGCTGGCGCCGCTGCTGTTCAGCGTGGCGTGCTGGGCCCACGACACTGCGCAAACCGGCGGACATAACGTCCTGCTTGACGACGTCATTGCCCACGTCGACCACGGCGAATTCAAAGCGGCCCGCGCCTCCATCGACAAGGGGCTCGCCGGCAGTACGCTGACCGCGGACGAGCGCACCGCCCTGCAATTCGAAGCCGAGCGTATGCAGCGGATCGAGCTCGATTTCTCCCTGAGCGAAGCGGAAGCCCGCGACCGTGTCCGCTCGCAGATCCCGGACCTCAGGGCGGAAGAATTTGCGAGTTGGGACGCGGCCGGCTTGCTCGAGCATCGCGTGATCGATGGCAGCCGGCGCTACTTCAATCGCGCACCGTCGAATCTCTTCCGGCTCAGCGAGCAGGCCCGCGCGCGCCGCGCCAAGCAGACGCCTCTCAACGACGGGCCGCTGGAGAAAGCCCATCCCCATCACCGGGAGATTCGCGATGCGGTGCTTGCGAGCCACAAGACCAGCGTCGCGCCGCGGCGCGTTCGTGTCACGCAGTCGGTCACGGTCGAGGCCGACGCGGTGCCGGCGGGTGAGACGGTTCGCGCGTGGGTGCCTTACCCGCGTGCGTTGCCGGGTCAGCAGGAAAACATCCGCTATGTCTCCAGCGAACCGCCGCAACACACGCTCGCGCCCGAGTCGACGCTGCAGCGGACCATTTACTTCGAGCGTCCCGCGCGCGCCGGCCAGCCGACGACGTTCTCCGTCACCTACGAGCTGACGATCTTCGGGCAGTACCACCCGGTCGATCCCGCGAAGGTCACGCCGGTCGAGCCCACGCGCGAGCTCACGCCCTATCTTGGGGAACGGCCGCCGCACATCGTGTTCACCGACGACTTGCGCAAGTTCTCGCGCCAAGTCGTCGGCGACGAGCGCAATCCGTATCGCATCGCGGAGAAACTGTTCCTCGCCGTCGATCGCATTCCCTGGGCCGGTGCGCTCGAATATTCGACGATCAGAAACATCAGCGACTACGCGCTGCACGCCGGTCACGCGGACTGCGGCCAGCAAACATTGCTGCTGATGACGCTGCTGAGGCTCAACGGCATTCCCGCGCGCTGGCAGTCGGGAATGATTTTCTCCGACGGCGACTACGACAACCTGCACGACTGGGGCTGGCTGTATCTCGCGCCGTACGGCTGGATGCCGATGGACGTGACGTTCGGCAAGCTCGACGCGGGCGACCCGCAGCTCGACCTGTTCTACCTCGGTGGGCTCGACGCGTATCGCATCGCCTTCAACGACGACTACAGCCAGCCATTCACGCCGGCCAAACAGCACTTCCGCTCGGAAACCGTGGACCTGCAGCGCGGCGAAGTCGAATGGCGCGGCGGCAATCTGTATTTCGACAAGTGGGATTACGCATTCAAGGCGCAGGTCTTATGACATCTATAACTGGGGGCCGGGAGGTCGTATGAGCAACAGAGTTTTGAAAGCCGCGATGTATGTCGCGATGGGGATGTCGCTGGCCGCTGCATTGCCTGCGACAGTCGCACACGCCGCAGCCGGCGACGGCTCGCTGGCCGGACGTCTGGTCGACGCGGGTAACAAGCCCCTGCCCGATGCGGAAGTCACTGTGCGCAATCCCGAAACAGGATTCACGCGCACCGTGAAGGCGGACGCGGACGGCTATTACCGCTTTCCGTTCCTGCCGGTCGGCAAATATGAAGTCAACGCGACCAAGAACGGCGCAGTGATCGGCAAGCTCGCCGACGTCACCATCGCCCTGGGTAACGCGACGACTGCAAACGTGACGGTCGGGGCGGTGACGGTGGAAGAAATCCAGGTCCTCGGCACGCGCATCGTGACTGCCGTCGACGTGAAGTCGACCGAGTCCGCGACTAACCTGACGCGCGAAGAGCTGGAGCGGCTGCCTGTCGACCGCTCCGTCGAGGCAGTGGCGCTGCTGGCGCCGGGCCTGAACAAGGGCGACAGCTCGCTCGGCTCGGCCGGTCTTTCCTTCGGCGGCTCCTCGGTCGCCGAGAACACGTTCTACGTCAACGGCCTGAACATCACGGATTTCTACAAGCGCATCGGCTCCTCGAACGTGCCCTTCGCGTTCTACAAGGAAATCCAGGTCAAGACCGGCGGCTACTCGGTCGAGTTCGGCCGCACGACGGGTGGCGTCGTCAACGCCGTCACGCGCTCCGGCACCAACGAATTCGAGTTCGGCACCGAGGCCGTGTGGGAGCCGAGTTTCGCGCAAGCGGCGGGCAACGATCACTTCGATCGCACCGGCGGGACGTTCATCGTCAGCAACTACGACCAGTACGACCGGACGAATGTGTCGGCGTACGCCTCCGGTCCGATCGTGCAGGACAAACTGTTCTTCTTCGCGATGTACGAGGCGCGCGACTATCGCAAGGAGAACACCGACGACGAGGCGTTCTTCTTCGACGATGGCAAGGCCGACAACGGGTTCTGGGGCGCGAAGGTCGACTGGCAGATCAACGACAAGAACCTGCTCGAGCTGCTCGCGTTCTCGGACAAGAACGAGCAAACCACCAATGTCTATGCGTTCGACTACCCGAGCGGCCAGCGGGGCGCCTACACCAACAGGGAGTTCGAGGATACGGGTGGCTTGAACTGGTCGGCGACGTACACGACGTATCTCACCGAAGGGCTCTCGGCGAAGCTGCTGTACGGCGAGAACGAGCGCGACGCCTCCAACGACAGCCTCAACGACATCGACTGCAATCGCATCCGCGACCGGCGGGCCGGCGGCGGTGACCGCGGCTGCACCACCACCACTACCGTCTCGGCGCGCACCGACACGCGCGAGGCGGCGCGCCTGGATTTCGAGTGGGACCTTGGCGACCACCTGCTGCGCTTCGGCCTGGATCACGAGAACAACACCTCGGACCATTTTCAGCACTATCCGGGTCCCGGCAACCTGCTGTACGAAGTCAACGACACCTCGCCGGGCGCCACGCTCGAGAACGGCGGCGTCGTGCCCGCCGGTGTGACTGCCTACGTTCGCACGCGCCGCAACGAGGTCGACGGCACGTTCGAGACGATCAACTCCGCGTACTACCTGGAGGACAACTGGTCGATCACCCCGAGCCTGGTGCTGAACGGCGGCCTGCGCATGGAAGCCTTCGACAACAGGAACTCCGATGGCGACAGCTACATCAAGATGGACGACATGCTCGCGCCGCGCGTCGGGTTCTCCTGGGACATGAAGGGCGACAGCCGCACCAAGCTGTTCGGCAACGCCGGCCGCTACTTCCTGCCGGTGGCCAACGTCATCAACATCAAGCAGGCCGGCGGCTTCCTCGACGAGCGCACCTTCTACGTCTTCGACGGTTTCGAGTCGTTCGAGTACAACGGCCAGACCTACCAGCGTCCGAGGCTCGGCGCGCAGATCGGTGCAGTCGACAACTCGCAAGGCGACGGCTCGGTCGGCGACCTGCGCGGTGAAGTCGACAAGGACATGGATTCCGTCTACCAGGACGAGCTGATCCTCGGCTTCGAGTCGATGCTCGACGACAAGTGGTCGTACGGCGTGCGCGGCATCTATCGCAAGCTCCACAATGCGATCGATGACATGGAGATCACCTCGAACGGCGTATTGTGCGGCGGCGCGCCGACCGGCGTCGGCTTCGTGATGGGCAACCCGGGCGAGCCCACGACCGTGTTCACCGATACGAACTGCGACGGTGAGAACGACGCCTACGTGACGATCGACACGTCCAAGGCCGGCTGGGCAATCTTCGACGACAACGGCAACTACGTCGGCGAGCGCGGCTGGGAGGAGCCGAAGCGCTCGTACACCGCGCTCGAGTTCATGCTCGATCGCGCGTGGGACGACCACTGGTCGCTGAATGCGTCGTACACGCTGTCGTACAGCAAGGGCAACGCTGAAGGCCCCGTGAACTCGGATACGGACTTCGGCGATACCGGCCGCACCGAGAACTTCGACAATCCCTGGGTGAACTTCGGTGCGGACGGCTACCTGCCGAACGACCGGCGTCACTCGTTGAAGGTGCGCGGCGCGTACGCGCTGGGCGATGCCTGGGAGCTGGGCGGCTCGCTCAGCGTGCAGTCAGGCCGGCCGATCAGCGCCATCGGCGTCGGCAACCCGTTCGATGGCACGAACTTCTACAGCTACTTCATCTGCGTCCAGAACTGCGACTCCGAGCTGCCGTCGGAGCGCGTGTATGTATTCGAAGGCCGCGGCAAGGAAGGCCGGACGCCGTGGATCTTCGACCTCGGCGCCACCGTGAGCTACAAGCACTCGTTCTCGGCCGCCGACTTGCGGGTGAAGCTGTCCGTGTTCAACTTGCTCAATCAGCAGCGCAATCAGCAGGTGGTCGACCAGCTCGAGGACGATATCGGGCACATCAACAGCGACTTCTACCGGCTCGGGGAGAGCTACCAGACGCCGCGTTATGCCACGTTGACGTTCAATCTCGACTTTTGATGAATGGAGCTCCTTGCCAGGTTTGGCGTAGCAGCTCTCGCGCTCAGCGCGGCCGCCTGCTCTGCTCATCCCCCGGGTAGGGGCGCGCAGTCGACGCAGTCGTCGATGGAGAAATCCATCGACGCTGCGTTCGACGATGTCTACACGCGCTACAAATTGCCGGGGCTCGCGCTCGGCGTCGTGCGCGACGGCAAGGTCATCTACACCCGAACGGCCGGCGAGCACGTCGATAACGCCACGCTGTTCAAGATCGCCTCCAACAGCAAGGCCATGACGACCGGCGTGCTTGCACGTCTGGTCGATGCCGGCAAGTTGCGCTGGGACGACCCGGTCACTCGTTATCTGCCGCAGTTCCGCATGCGCGATCCCTGGGTGACGCGCGAGTTCCAGGTGCGCGACCTGCTGTTGCACAACAGCGGCCTGCGCGAAGGCGCCGGCGATCTC
>Ga0111538_10012180_pt1 | contig 11371 bp, 10 predicted proteins | sample SoiMethybrSBSTD1_FD_79669 | JGI IMG/M metagenome (GOLD analysis project Ga0111538, IMG submission 79669) | Bulk soil microbial communities from a Populus tree surrounding site in Tennessee, USA - Soil MetaG P. TD hybrid SBSTD1 (version 2)... | ecosystem: Environmental > Terrestrial > Soil >... | reverse complement strand
GCGGGCGGAGCCGCCGATGTGGACCGGCGCGATTTCCTCGCCCGCGCGGAGCTGCTCGCGGCGTGCGGCATGACGGTGCTGATCAGCGATTACTTCGACTACTACCGCCTGGCCGCCTATATCGCCGAACGGACCAGCGAGCGGATCGGCATGGTGATGGGGGTGCCGAGCCTGATCGACCTGTTTGACGAGAAGAACCACGCGCAGCTTCCCGGCGGGATCCTGGAGAGCTTCGGGCGGCTGTTCAAGAATGAGCTGAAGCTCTATGTCTACCCGCTCCAGCCCTCACCAGAGGACGAGCTGAGGACCGTGAACGACATCAGGGTCCAGCAAGAGCTGCAACCGCTATATGACTACCTCGCCGGACGGGGCAGTTTCGTTCACCTCGACAACTACCGGCCCGAGTGCCTGTCGATCTTCAGCCGCGACGTGCTGCGGAGGATAGCCGCGGGCGACGACTCCTGGGAAAACATGGTCCCCCCTGAAGTCGCCGAGCTCATCAAGCGCCGCGGGTTCTTCGGCTACGTCAAGCCCGATAGGGACTGACAGCCTGGCCCCAGCCGCGTGTACTGATGCGTCCGGGTGTTTCTCCGGCAGCTAGAGCAAAGCAGACAATCTGGATGCCCCCTTGTTCGAGATGCCGTCCGCTGAGTCGGGCAGGCAGCCCACCTTGACCGCCATCTCGAAGACGGCCAACGTTAGTGGCACTTTGTCACCAGAAGGCTGACCGGGCCGTGGCCCGGGTCGTGGCCCGGGCCACGGGACATGCTGTGCGCCGAGAGCATTCCGGGACGCAAGTGCGGCGATCTGTGCAGGTAGCGTGCCCAGCACGGCTTGCCGTGCTTCTCGTAATGCGTAGGTTTGGGGTTCGATTCCCCAAGGCGGCTCCACCACGAAAGCCCAGCTCCTAAGGGTTTTCGCATCGCGCCCCGGCTCGGATTCCGTTCGAATGCGCCCCTGCAGTCGCTCAGATGCCCCCGTGATGCCCCCGATGAGTCGGGCGGCTTGCCACAAGCTGGCCTCCGCCTCGCCGACTGGCCTGATGAGCACTTCACGCTCGCTCCAGACTGTCCTACCGCTGTGCTACCATCACGCCATGGCAGTCCGGAAGAAGCGCTCGATCTCCATGCCCCCCGATCTTGATGCTGAGATAGCGGCCGCGGCGGAGCAAGCAGGAATGAGCTACAGCGCGTGGCTCGCGGACACGGCGAGAAAGGAATTCACCATCCGGGCCGGCCTTGCTGCCGTCAGCGAGTTCGAGCGGGAGCACGGGGCGTTCACCCCCGGGGAGCTTGCCGAAGCCGAAGAGTGGGCGGCCGGGGCGGTGGAGCGGGCCAGGCGGACCGGGTCAAGTCCCCGGCGCCGGACCGCGTAATGGGTGTCACCTACGACACCGGCGCACTCATCGCCGCTGACCGGGGGGAACGCCGTTTGTGGGCCCGCCACCGGGCTCTCCTTGCACGCCGGGAAGTGCCCACGGTTCCCGCGCCAGTCGTGGCCCAGTCCTGGCGCGGAGGAGGCCGCCAGGCTCTCCTGGCCCGGCTGCTGGCCGGGTGCAATGTCGAGGCCCTCGACGATGACCAGGCTCGCTCCGTCGGCTCCCTCGCTGCTCGCGCCGCAACTACCGACATCGTTGATGCTTGCGTCGTTGACGGAGCCATGCGCCGGCACGACTTGGTAGTGAGTTCGGACGAGGATGATCTCCAGGCGATCGCCGCTGCCGTGAGCGGCCGCCTTGGGGTCGATCGCCTCTAACGCCGGCCACGCTGACCGCGGCGCCGAAATAGGCGGTGACCTTGTGTAAGCGCCATCCGGCGCCCGCGCAGGTGACACTCCGTTACCCGGAAGTCCGGCACGGTCGTGGCCCGGGTCGTGGACCGGAATCGGTAAGACTCTATGCATTCAGAGCGTTCCGGGACGCGAGCGCTGCTATCAGTGCAGGTGGCGGGCCTGGACCGATGTGCCGGGCTTCTCGTGATGCGTAGGTCTGGGCTCGATTCCCCAAGGCGGCTCCCCTAGCTCCTCCAATGGCGATCTCCTTGTGTCTAGGTCGTCGGCTAGTCCCTGCCAGCGTGTGCCCCCCTATAGGGCGGCCGCCATCCGGCGTTTCACGGATGTCAGGCCGCCGCGTTCTGCGGATACCCGGTATTGGCCTGCGCGGGGTAGCGTGGAATACGTCCGGAAGGGGGGCCGTGACCATGGCGGCTCGGGTGAGGGTCAGCGAACCGGATCTGCGCGCGCTGTTGTCGGTGGTCAGTGGCGACCGCGGGGACCCTCCGGCCCAGGGGTTGCCGCCGTCGATGCTGGCCGATCTGGCGGGCCTGATCCGCTGTGACATTCTGGCGTTTTCCGGCATGGACAGCAGCCGGAAGGTCGCCTGGTTCGACCAGAGCTTCCCGCTCGGCGACAGTAACGACAACGCGTGGGTGTTCTGGAAGCACTACTGGACCTGCGAGTCCTGCTGTTACGCCGACCGGACCGGGGACCTTCGCACCGTGACCAAACGCTCGGACTTCTTTTCGACCCGGCAATGGCTGGCCACCGGCATGTACGCCGACTATTTCCGCCCGTGTGGTTCCCTGCACTCGATCATGGTGTGCCTGCCCGCCGGGCCCGGGCAGGTCGGCGGACGGTCGCTGCGGCTGGTGCTGCACCGCGGGCCCGGCCGGGACTTCTCCGAACGCGACCGGGCGCTGCTCACCCTGCTGCGCCCGCACCTGTACCAGGCCTACCTCGACGCCGAACGCCGCCGCCGCGGCATCCCCCAGTTGACCCGCCGCCAATGGGAGCTGCTGCGTCTGGTCGCCGCCGGGCACACCAACGCCCAAATCGCCCGCCGGCTCGGTCTATCGGAAGGAACCGTGCGCACCCACCTGCAAAACATCTACGGCAGGCTGCAGGTGTCAAGCCGCACAGCCGCGGTCACCCACGCCTTCCCAGATCTCGCAGCCCTGTAGCGACTGGCGGCTGACCATCACCCAGCCCGCGAATCGGCCTGGACAGCGTTGAACGGCTGACAGGTACCTGCGGACCAGGTCTGAAGATGGCCGACTTAAGGCAGCCGCGCTGCGAGGTCTTGAGCCCGCGACCAACGCACGAGAACCCGGTCGTAATGCGTAGGTCTGGGTTCGATCCCCCAAAGCGGCTCCCCAGCCCGGCCCTCAGGTCACCCTGCTGACCTTGAGTCACGAACTCTTGCGGCCACCAGCGGTGACGCGGGGCGCTGGGAGCACACAGGCTTCCCCCCCGCGTGCTCGCCTGTGTGCTCCAGCGCCCGTATCAGTTCAGTGCACGTTACGGCGTGGCATAGTGAAAAACGGTGGAGCGAACGGGAGCGGACCGGAGCGCGCAAGCGGCCTGTCAGTGACTCTCGGTACGCGAGGATGCGTGCGTTGACCGATGTGACTAGCGAGGCTTTGCGCCGGTGGCGTCAATCCCAGGGCTGGGATGTGCCGCGGATGGCACGCGAGCTGCGCAAGGCCGCCCGGGATTCCGGCGAGGACGTAGCCGCCCACCATGGCCTGGTGAAGATGATCCCGCAGTGGGAACGAGGCAACCGCGCCCCTCGCGAGCGGTACCGGCTGCTGTACCTCAAGATCTTCGAGGACATGCTCGGCGGCCTGCCGCACGGCACGGACGCCGTGGATTTGGCGCTGCGGCTGGCTGAGGTGCAGGCGCGCGCCGGCAGGCTGCCCGGCCCCGGCGAGATCAGGATGCTGGAGGCTGCCGCCCTGGCCACGCCGAGGCAAGCGATGACGCCAGCCGAGATCCGCGCTCTGGCCGCGGAGGTGATAGCCCACCTGCACGAGGTCGCCGGCAAGCTCGCGGAACTGTCGGCGCTGCTGGGCGGCGGCGAGGTCGGCGAGGGCAAGCCATGAGCGCGCGTGATGACGAGATCAGGCGGGTAGTGGCCGAGCTGGAGGTTCACATCGCGGAAGTGGAAGCCAACCTCGCAGCCCTGAAAGCGCTGATGGCCGGCGGCGAAGTCCCGGACGAAGAAGACAGCTCCAGCTGACCCAGAAACTACGTCGTTCGCGGCGTATGTGTCCTCCCTGGACCTCCGGCCGGGCAGACCAGGGGGAACCACCAGGGTTCTCCCTGGGGCGACGCAGCGGTGGAACTCCTTAGCGTCATCCCTGACACAACACCGAGGGAGGCGTCCATGAGTACAGCCGAGGACCGCACCAGCGGCGCGAGCGGGATGGCGGACCAGCAAGCGGCAGGACTCTTGGGCAGCGAAGTTCGCGAGGGCTACGCCGAGATCGGCGACGTGAGGTTGCATTACGTCGAGGCCGGCGATGGGCCGCTGATCGTTTTGCTGCATGGCTTCCCCGAGTTCTGGTACGGCTGGCGGCTACAGATCAAGCCGCTCGCGGCGGCGGGTTTCCGGGTCGTCGCACCGGACACGCGCGGCTACAACCTGTCGTCGAAGCCGGATGGCGTCCACGCCTACGACATCGACAAGCTGGCCGCCGACATCCGGGACCTCATCCACGAACGCGGCGAGCAGTCCGCGCTGCTGGTTGGTCATGACTGGGGCGGAAGCATCGCCTGGGCCACCGCGATGAACCACCCCGAGGTAGTGAACCGGCTGGCCATTCTCAACGCGGCCCACCCGCGGAAGCTCTCGCAGGGACTCCACCATCCCAGCCAGCTCCGCAGGTCCTGGTATTTCTTCTTCTTCGACCTCCCGGACCTGCCCGAATCCGTCGTGCACGCCAACCACTGGCACTTCTTCCGGCACTTCCTGCACGACGCCCACCCCGCCTACACGCCGGAGGAGATGGATCGCTACGTCGAGGCATGGTCGCAGCCGGGCGCGGCAACCGGGATGATCAACTACTACCGGTCCTCGGTGCGAACCCCGCCCAAGCAGGCCGAAGCGGCGCTTCGCCCGATCAAGGCGCCCACCCTGGTCATCTGGGGACAGCGCGATCGCTACCTCGGCGAAGACCTAGCCGAGCCCGAACACGAGGATGTGCCCAACCTCGACCGCGTCGAGCGCCTGCCCGACGGCTCGCACTGGGTCCATCACGACGAGGCTGAGCGCGTCAATCAGCTGCTTATTGACTTCTTCGCTCCCTCCAAGAACTGACCAGGGACCTCGACGCGCGCCGGGCGCCCGGGCCGAGCTCGAGATCGACACGCCGCTGCTGGCTCCGGCCAGCGTCGCACTTACCTCGGCCGGGATCCCGGCACGCGCCGGCCTCGGCAAACATGGCAACCGCCGCCGGAGGTACCGGGATGCCCGCCCGCAATTCCTGGCCGGGCCGCCCACAACGCCAACCCGCCAGCGGCCGGGCACAGCAGTATCGCGGGGCCATAAGCTCGCGCGGCAACCTACGGCCGCAATTCGCGATCGCCGACCCCGAGCACTTGGCCGGTGAGGTGGTGGCCATGGTCGCTGAGCAGGTACGCGATCACATCTGCCACCCGGTCGGGTGCGCACGGTCTGTGGACTTCGAGCGACACCGCATTGACGGTGATGTTGCGCTCACGCAGCTCGAGCGCGAGCGCTCGCGTGAGCACGTCTGTGGCGGCCTTGATTGATGCATAGAGGCCGTGGGTCGTCAGGGACAAACCCTCCGCTGAGCTGGCCAGGTTGACGATGGAACCGCCGCTGCGAAGGTGGCGGGCCGCTTCTCGATTGACGATGAAGGTGGCCCGCGTGTTGATCCGGACCAGTGCATCGAACTCGTCGAGGCCGGCCTTGGCAAGTGGAGTTGCGGTGATACGGCTGCCGATGGCGTGGACGACGACGTCGATGCCGCCGAACGCTGCAGTCGTCTCGGCGAAGAGCCTTTCCACGTCTAGATCGTCAGCGACGTCGGCGCGGACAGCCACTGCGTCGCTGTTGTCGGCGAGGATCGCTTCGACGGTCGATTCGGCCGCACGCTGGTCGTGGAGGTAGTTGACGACGACGGCGTAGTCGCTGGCCGCCAACCGGCGGATCATCGCCCGGCCAACGCCGCGGGACCCTCCGGTGACGATTGCCACGCGACCGGGAGGCGACCCGTCGAGCGCGATATTCATGGCACGAGTCTGGATGGCTTCACGCCGCCTCGAATCAGGGATTTCACGGGCCCCGATCACGGGCCTATCGTTACGGCATGGCCGAACCCAGGGCGTCGGCTTTCCGGGGGCGTTCTCGCGAGCGCGAAGCCCTCGACGGCCTGTTGGACCGTGTTCGTGGCGGCGAGAGCGCGGTGCTGGTCATCCGGGGTGAGGCGGGGATCGGCAAGACCGCGCTGATGCGCTACTGCGCGCGCCAGGCGGCTGGCTGTCGTCTGGCGCAGATCGTCGGCGTGGAATCCGAGATGGAGCTGCCATTCGCGGCGCTGCACCAGCTCTGCGGGCCGATGCTGGGCTGCCTGCCCGCGCTGCCGGAGCCCCAGCAGCGCGCGTTGCGGGTGACGTTCGGGTTGGCGGCGGGGACTGCTCCGGACCGGTTCATGGTGGGTCTGGCGGTTCTGAGCCTGCTGACCGAGAATGCCGCCGCGCGGCCGCTGGTCTGTCTGGTCGACGATGCCCAGTGGCTGGATGAAGCCTCATCCCAGGTGCTCGGGTTCGTCGCACGGCGGCTGCTGGCTGAACCTGTTGTCCTGTTGTTCGCGGTCCGGGAGGCAGCCGACGAGCAGATATTTCCTGGCCTGCCGGCGCTGACGGTCGAAGGGCTCACCGAGGAGGACGCGCGGGCGTTGCTGATGGCCGCGGTCCCAGGTCATCTGGACGAGCGGGTTCGCGACCGGATCGTCGCCGAGACCCGGGGAAACCCGCTGGGGCTGCTGGAGCTGGCAAGAGGGATGAGCGAAGCCGAGCTGGCCGGTGGCTTCGCCGACTCGCCCAAGGCGAGCCTGTCTGGTCATCTCCAGAGCCAACTCCAGGACCACTACCTGCGCCAGGTGCGGGCACTGCCTGAGCCGACCCGGCAGCTGATGCTGCTGGCGGCGGCCGACCCCACCGGGGACGCCACGCTGCTGTGGCGTGCTGCACAGACGCTGGGGCTGGGACGTGATGCGGCGGCCGCGGCCGATGCGGAACAGCTGCTGAAGATCGGCTCTCAAGTACGGTTCCGGCACCCCCTGGTGCGGTCGGCTGCCTACACGGCAGGGTCCCCGGAGGATCGCCGCGCCGCCCACCTGAAGCTCGCTGCGGCGATGGACGTCCAGGAGGATCCGGAGCGTCGGGTGTGGCACCTGGCTGCTGGGGCCACCGGCCCGGACGAAGACGTTGCGACCGCGCTCGAGCAGGCGGCGGTCAAGACCCAGGCTCGCGCCGGGCTAGCGGCCGCTGCGGCCTTCCTCCAACGGTCAGTGACCCTGACCGCCGAACCGGGACGGCGCGCCGACCGAGCCCTGGCAGCCGCCCTCGCCAACCTGCACGCTGGCGCGTTCGACACCGCGCTAGGCCTAATGGCCCAAGCCGAGGCCGACTCGGTTGACGATCTCCAGCGTGCCCGCGCGGAGCAACTCCGAGGACAGATCGAGTGGGCATCCGTCGCCGGCCGCGAGGCGCCCGTCCTGCTGCTGCAGGCGGCCAAGAAACTCGAATCACTCCATATCGGGCTCGCCCGGGAGACCTACCTTTACGCCTGGGTGGCATCCTCCCTCGCTGGTCCTCTGGCCGGACCCGGCGGCCTCCTTCGAGAGGTTTCCCGAGCGGCACGCGCGGCCCCACAGCCAGCAGATGCTCCGCGGCCTTGCGACCTCCTCCTCGACGGTCTGACCACGATGGTCATCGACGGGCATGCGACCGCAGAGCCGACCCTGCGACGAGCGCTAGACGCATTCCTCGGTGATCAGGTGTCCGGGGAAGAGTGGCTGCAATGGGGGATTCTCGCCCAGATGGCGGCCATGGCCGTGTGGGACTTCGACGGCTGGGCCGCGTTGAGCACCCGGCATGTCGAGCTCGCCCGCGCATCGGGCGCCCTCGCCCCGCTGTCCATTGCTTTGAACGGACGCGGCCAGGTGGCCACGCACTGCGGCGACCTCGCGACGGCGACGTCGCTGGCCGCGGAAAAGGACGTCGTCAACGAGGTGACCGGGATCCGCCTGGCTACGACCTGTGATCTGTTGCTCGCCGGGTACCGGGGTCGGCCCACGGAAGCGACGCCGCTCTTCTCGGCGACCACTGAGGACTCGATCGCTCGCGGGGAGGGGTGCGCTATCCAGCTCGCCGACTGGGCCGCAGCGGTCCTCCACAATGGTCTTGGGCGCTATGCAGAGGCGCTGGCTGCGGCAGAACCGGCAACCGAGGAAACCCACCAGCCCTTGAGCACACAGCTCATTCTGCCCGAACTGATCGAGGCCGCCGTGAGAACCGGACGGACAGAAGTCGCCCAGGAAGCGCTGGAGCGGCTGTCGGCGATGACGACCATTGAGGGTTCCGACTGGGCGAAGGGCCTCGAGGCGCGCTCCCGAGCGCTGCTCAGCGACGGCCAGAATGCGGAGCGCTGCTACACCGAGGCGATCGAGCGATTCGGCCGCACACCGCTGCGGCCCGAGCTTGCCCGGGCCCACCTGCTCTACGGCGAGTGGCTCCGTCGCGAGCAGCGGCGGCTCGACGCTCGCCGCCAGCTGCGCGCCGCCTACGACCTGTTCGCCGTTATCGGCGCCGACGCCTTCGCTGAGCGCGCACGCAGGGAGCTGCTCGCCACCGGCGAGAAGGTCCGCAAACGCGAGGTCGGCACCCACAGCGAGCTGACCCCGCAGGAGGAGCACATCATCCGGCTGGCCCGAGACGGACGCACCAACCCCGAGATCGGCGCGGAACTGTTCATCAGCGCCCGCACCGTTGAATGGCACCTCCGCAAGGTGTTCACCAAACTGGGCATCACCTCCCGCAGGGACCTCTACGACGCCTTCCCCCCACGAGATCAGCACACACCATCCGGCTAAACGTCGTCGCAGAGGCCGGGGCATGCCCCCTGATGCCCCGAACTTCTATCAACACTCGCGGGTCGCGGGTTCGGATCCCTGGTCGTGCGTTCGCCCAGCGTGGCAGGCTCCTGGGGCAGAATGGCCGGATGGATCTCGGGTTGCGCGGCAGGGTTTACCTCGTGACCGGCGGCAGCCGCGGTCTTGGGTTCGCTGCGGCCCAGGCACTGACCGGAGAAGGGGCCCGGGTCGTACTCAGCGCTCCGCATGAGGCTACGGCCGCTGCGGCCGCGGCCCGCCTCGCGCACAACGGCGCCGCGGCCGATTCCGTCACCTGGGTTGTGGCGGATAATGCCGATCCCGCCACGCCAGGCCTGCTGATGGCGGCCGCCAGGGACCGTTTTGGCCGCTTGGACGGTGCGCTGATCAGCGTGGGCGGATCGCCGCCGGGGACCGTGGCGGCCACCGCAGATGATGCGTGGCGGTCGGCGTTCGAAGGCGTCTTCCTCGGCGCCGTCCGGCTGGCCCGGGCTCTCGCCGCAGATCTGGGTGGCCACGCCGCGCCCGGCTCGCTTGCCGGGACGGGAGGCTCGGTCGTGTTTGTGCTGGCCTCCTCGGTGCGCGTGCCGCTGGCGGAGCTCGCCATCTCCAATGGGCTCTTCCCAGGCCTGGCCGGGGTGGTGAAGACGCTCGCCGACGAACTCGGCCCGGCCGGGATCCGGATGAACGGGATCCTGCCCGTCCGGATTGCTACCGACCGGGTCCGTGAGCTCGATGCCCTCAGCGGCGATCCCGATGAGGTGCGTGCGCGCCTGTCGGAACGTATCCCGCTGCGCAGGTATGGCGAGCCCGAGGAGTTCGGCCGGGCTGCCGCGTTCCTGCTCTCCCCCGCCGCGTCCTACATCACCGGCGCGATGATCCCGGTGGATGGCGGTGCCATCCCCTCGATCTGAGCCCGCAGTCGCTGGGCCTCATCCGCCTACCACTGCTCAGCGGTTTTCGGCGTCGCGGACGCGTTGCACCATCATCTCCAGCAGCGCCCAGGCGGTCTCGGGGTGCTGCATCGCGAACGGGCGGAAGATCCACGACACGAACAGCAGGCAGCGCAGGTCGGTCTCGGCGGTGATCTTCGCCGACCGGTGCGCGTGGTCGATCAGCGCCATCTCGCCGAAGTAGTCGCCCGGGCCCAGGGTGCGCGCGGGCCGGCCGTGCACGCTGACCGCGGCGGTGCCGGTGACGATGACGCCGAAGCTGGTGCCGGCGCGGTCTTCGTCGGTGATGACGGTGCCGGGCGGGAACGTCCGGTCGTGGGCCTCGCTGGCGAGCTCGGCGAGCTGTTTTTTCGACAGCATGGAAAACAGCGGGACCTGCGCCAGGACCTCTGCGGGCGTTGTCATGGCCCGACGTTACACCCGAGGTCACGTGGTGCGGCGGGTACGGCCTGGGCATTCGCAGGTTTTGCGGCGGTGGCTAGGCTTCGCGCCGGAATCGGCGGGCGTTTGCGTAGGCGGAATGGGTCCACCCCGCCGTAGGCTTTGCGGGTGGGTGTCTGCCCGTCGTGTGGCCACGGGCACCAGGTGGGGGCGAAGTTCTGTTCCGAGTGCGGTGCCGCGCTGGTGAACGCTGAGCCGTTCGCGCAGGAGGAGCGCAAGGTCGTGTCCGTGCTGTTTGCGGACCTGGTGGGCTTCACCTCCCGGGCCGAGCAGCTGGACCCCGAGGATGTGCGGGCGCTGCTGTCGCCGTACTACGCCCGGCTGCGGGCGGAGCTGGAGCGGTTCGGCGGGACGGTGGAGAAGTTCATCGGGGACGCGGTGATGGCGCTGTTCGGGGCGCCGGTCACCCATGAGGACGACCCGGAGCGGGCGGTGCGCGCGGCGCTGGCGATCCGCGACTGGGTGCGCGACGAGGAGCGCATCCAGGTCCGGGTCGGGGTGAACACCGGGGAGGCGCTGGTCCTACTCGGTGCGCGGCCGGGGCACGGTGAGGGGATGGCCGCGGGGGATGTGGTGAACACGGCGGCGCGGCTGCAGGCGGCCGCGCCGGTCAACGGGATTCTGGTCGGCGAGCGCACCTTCCGGGCGACCCAGACAGTGATCGACTACCGTCCGGCCAAGCCGGTGGCGGCGAAGGGTAAGAAGGAGCCGGTGCTGGCGTGCGAGGCGCTCCAGGCGCGTGCCCGGTTCGATGCCGACGCCGAGCTAATCAACTGGCGGCAGGGCCGTTCGCTTCCCTACGGCGACGGGATCAGCTTCTGGGCGCTTGGGGAGATGGTGAAGGCACAGGCGGGCATCCTGGAAGGCGACCCGCCGAGCCGGGCTCAGGCGAAGCTGGCCGAGATGACAGCCGACGTGGTGTCGGCCGCGTCCGACGCGGACTGGGTCTGCCGGCACCTGGGCACGCTGGCCGGTTTGCGGGATGGTGTGGTGTCGGCCGGTGGGGATAGCCGTGGCGAGGTGTTCGCCGCCTGGCGGCAGTTCTTCGAGGCCCTGGCCGAG
>Ga0111538_10012179_pt1 | contig 11371 bp, 14 predicted proteins | sample SoiMethybrSBSTD1_FD_79669 | JGI IMG/M metagenome (GOLD analysis project Ga0111538, IMG submission 79669) | Bulk soil microbial communities from a Populus tree surrounding site in Tennessee, USA - Soil MetaG P. TD hybrid SBSTD1 (version 2)... | ecosystem: Environmental > Terrestrial > Soil >... | reverse complement strand
ATGCTTGGTTCCTGGGGCGACGCAGCCGCTTTCAGTTTCTATCCAACGAAGCCATTGGGGGGTATAGGCCATGGCGGAGCGGCGTGGTTCAAAGAAAAAGAACAAGCCGACTGGGCGCGAAGTCGCCGCAATCACGGACGAACACCCGAGGGCAGTCAGGTGCGTGTTGGATATAACTCAAGGATGGACGAAACGAACGCCGCTGTCCTTCGAGATCGACTATCCAGATACCGAGGAAGCATTGATAGCCGTCGAGAACTTAGTGACCGATATAGTCAAAGGGGACTCCTCCCACTTTCCCTCAGGACTAGAGGGGGTGGCGTCCCTGCTTGCTATCCCATTCTGGTCGATCAACGTGAAGCCCTCCGGTTCCGGCTTGCTGACATTGGAGTTGAAACCGGAGTTCACTACGACACTGCACTAAGTGACATGGGCCACCTGGGCGGTCTCAGGAACTGTCCTAACGCCACACGGTTTGCCCAGCGCATCGTGACGCTGCCGTGTCACCCCAAGATGTCTTACCATGATGTAGATAGGATCGCGGATGTCGTTCTCACTGAGTCAGCTAGAGGAGAAACTGAGAACGCTGGGGCCTGATGCCCCCGAACGCCACGTCCTAGGCCAAGCTCTCCGCATGATAAACATGCGGAAACTCGTTCGCTACAACCCCTATCCCTGGCAGCAGGACTTCCATAACGCTGGCTCAGATTGCCAGCAGCGCCTCTTGATGGCAGCCAACGGTGTTGGTAAGACTATCTGTGGCGCGGCCGAGACGGCCATGCACCTGACCGGGCAGTATCCCGACTGGTGGAAAGGCCGCCGCTTTGTCAAACAAGTCCATGTCTGGGTCGGCTCAATTAGCAACCAAACTCAGCGAGATTACACGCAACCGGCTCTCTTCGGCCCAAACCTGGGCGAAGGCCTTGGAACGGGTTACATACCGGGAGAACTGCTCGTTGGGCGTCCGCGCCCGCGTCAAGCTGGTATCGGCGACGTTGTCGATATCGCGTATGTGCGCCACGTCTCTGGTAAAGACTCTGTCGTCACGATGAAAACCTACGAGCAGGGCTGGCGCATGTGGCAAGGCGCTGCTCCTGACTGCATCTGGCTCGATGAGCAGCCAGACGAGACGGCCAAAGAAGAGAAACCCATCTTTGGCGAGGTCATCACCCGTATCTTCCGATCCTCCGGGATCATGTACGCAACCCTCACCCCGCTCTTGGGTGAGACCGATATGATAAGGCACTTCATGTCTGGAGCTAAGGGCACTTACCTTAAGGGCGCGACCTGGGATGATGCGCCCCACCTCAAAGAAGACGACAAGGAGGCCGCTAAGGCCGCCTATGGAGAACATGAGGTGGACGTTCGTACTCAAGGTGTTCCTATGATGGGCACCGGGCGAGTGTTCTCCATCTCCGAGAACGATATCAAGATTCCACCGAAGAAGATTCCAGAGCACTGGGCGAGGATCGTGGGCATCGACTTTGGCGTCGGGCACCCATCAGCCACCGCCGAGCTAGCCTGGGACAGAGATGAGGATGTGATCTATGTGGTTCGGACCTGGCGCCAAAAAGGCGCTGACGTACCTACCCATGTTGCCTCTATACGCGGCGCTGATCCTTGGATACCTGTTGCATGGCCTCATGATGGGCTTCAAAGAGAACCTGGCGTGGATAAGGGGCTCAAGACCCTCAAGCAAATCTACATCGAAGCGGGGGTCATGCACATGCTCTCCCTGTCGGCACGATACAAGAACGACACCGGGGGCGGGCAGCCGGTAGAGCCCATGATCCTAGAGATGACCAATCGCTTCCGCGATGGCCGTCTCAAGGTGTTCGATAGCTGCACTGAGTTCTTCGATGAATACCGCTCATATCACCGTGACGAGAACGGCAAGATTGTGCCCCTCCGGGATGACACTATCAAGGCCGTGATGTACGGGATTATGATGCGGCGCTATGCTAGGCCGAAGGGCCTGAGGAAGAAGGCCCCTGGCTCAGCCTATACGCGGGCAGTGCTCTAGGGCCGCTCGCCATTGAGGGCAGCGTCAATCACTTGCAGCGCCTGTGTGCGGCAGTCTTCAGCATCCGGGTCTTCGATTAGGCAAGTCCATGCTACCCGCAACGCAGTTGTCAACCGCGCTATTTCTATCTCGGCCAGGTCTAGCTTAGACTTCGCGACGAAGTTGGTCATAGCTTCTTAGCTCTCCGTGCTGCAGGGGCTGGCTTAGCCCTGGTCTTCTTGACTGGCCTGGACAGGTTCTTCTTGCCGTGACTCATCTTCCGGCCGTTCCAGCGCTTTGCCATTCTTCTCCCTCTCTATGAGTTGGAGCAGGGCATCCTTGATGATCTCAATGTTGGCCATGCCCGCCTTGAGTATCTCAATGTCCTTCTTGATCTCGTCTAGCGACGAGCAAGTGGTGGGGTCGTCAATTATAGCCCCGGGGGTGGCAACGTATTCCAAGGCCCCCTCATCCTCACCCACAACATAGAATGACCGTTCTCCCCAACCCTCGTTCCCCATGCCTATCCAGCCTCCTATCATTAGGGCCCTTTCTTTTCGAGCTTTTCTGCCAATACCATAGCATGGGCCCGGGATATCTGTAGGCGCTCCAGGGCTTGAACCAGCCGCAGGCGCAGATCAGTATTCTCGTTTAGCAGAGCATCACGCTCGCGTAATACGGCATCAATGATTTCCGCACTCTCAGTAATAGCGGCGTGTAGTGCGGCTAGCCTCTTCTCGACAGTCATGGTGCCTCAGAGGGCGTCTCCTTTGCTAGACGTTGTTTGCGCTCGCTTTCTTGCTGGTTCCACAGCTTACCATTGAGCCAGCTACAGAGATTAGAAGCTTGAGCGCTTGACAGTCGTATATGCCGCACATGCGGCCAGACTGACACGGTGATCTGGAAGCCATCCTCAGCCTCTCTAATGCTGAGGATACCATCGTCATCTATCCGAATTACTGGCATCGGGGGGACTCCATTGCCCGACATCAAGACGTCAATATCGAAATTCGAACAAGTATGCCGGGAATCGAACCTGGCCCCGGTCAAGAGACTCCAAGTCGGCTCCCGGCTTGTTCTTATAGCCGATGGTTACTGCAACGATCACCCAAACTTCCGAGGCCCACACTACACTACACTGTGGGCAGTTGGCAAGGATGAAAACACGCTGGAAGTGGCAAGACCGCTTTATTTCGCGGGCCTAGGCACCGTTGACAAAGAGACCCGTATCGCCGCAGCCGAGCAAGACGGCATAGCGTTCGCAGAGGACATGAATGGCAGATCGGCAGAACGATAGCCTTTCCACACCCGACGCCACTGTCACCGAGATTCGGAACAGGCGCTTCGACTCGCGCGATTTTGACACGATCGCACAATACATAGTCGAAGAGAAAGACCGGCGTAAGAAGGCCCGCAAGGACCGCGAAGAGCAGTGGAAAGAGATCGACCGTCAACTGGCCATGGAGCCACTGACGGCCTACAAGATCAACCCACTCACCGGCATGCCCAAGCAGGGAATGGGGTGGCTGCCTGAGATCGAGCTACCGCTCCAGGCGCAGACCCTCGAAATCCTCTGTGCGGACGCCAGGCGCATGGTCTTCCCAGACAATGGCCCCTGGTTCCGGGCGCATGCGCTCACCTCTGATGAGTACCTGCGCAAGGTGGATTTCCAGTCCTTTATCGCGGGCGACGAGAATGACGTGCCCTCGACCATCAACCAGGACAATGCCGACCGTATTGTGGAAGGCATCATGGGCGATGTGCATGAGCAGTCTGGACTATTCCAGCAGATCGACCGCTTCAATGCTGAGGCCTTCAAGTATGGCACCGCTGTAGGGCGGGTGCGCAAGGCCAAGAAGCCTGTCTATGTTGAGACGGCCCGCGGCGTTACCAACGAAAACCTGCTGCTTCCCGTATTCTTCGCCTCATCTGTCAAGGACACCTACCTAGATACGACTGAGCAGCTTGTGATGAATGAAGGCCACGTCCTCGGTCCATCGACCATCTTCTACAAGCGCCAGCGTCTCGTGGACCTGGTACAGGCTGCCAAGACTGGCTCTGGCGATCCCCGCAATGAGGACGGCGGCTGGATGCCCAATAAGCTCAAGGACTTGCAGGCGGATATTGACGGCCTGGTAGAGGTCATCCGTTACGAAGGAGACCTGGTGGTTTCCCGTAAATCGGTGGACAATCTGTTCATCCCTGGGGTTATCGTCACGGTAGTCGTAGCGGGTGCAGACTCCCGTGTCGTCAGGATGGCCTTCCGCGAGAAGCCATTTGCCTCCTACGTCACACAGCCTTACCACCTGGAACATACCACCTCCCCGTATGGCACCAGCCCCCTGATGAAGGGGGCACCACTCCAGAAGGCTGCTACTGAGATGTTCTGCCGCCTGTTGCAGGCTGGCATCTTAAGTACCGAGCCCCCGGTCCAGTACGACCCTGACGATCCATCTTTCGCATCGACCGGAGGCCCGGTGATCGAGCCCCGCGCTCTCTGGGCTTCAACCGGAGAAGTGAAGCCGATCGAGATCGGAGACCCGACTAAGCTTCTACAAGCCTATACCGCCATTGTCCAGCACTACGCGGACGTCACGGGCATCAACGCCCCGCGGCTAGGCCAGCAGACGGTCTCGCACACCACGGCCTACGCCAAGGGTGTGGAGCTTACCCAGGGCCAGGTCAGGACCGTGGACTACGCCAATTCGCTCCTGGACAATGCGCTGGGCAAAATCCTGGATATGCAGTTTGCCTACCTGGCCGATGTCTGGGGCGAGGAGCGGGACATCTGGATTCCAGAATATGGCGGATTTGTGCGCGTCTTCAAGGACGTGATCCCGCCCAAGTGCGTGTTTGAAATCTTTGGCTCGCAAGGCCCCGCCGAGGAGCGGGCCAGGGCCCAAGAGCAGCTTGGTGCCATCCAGACCTGCGTCCAGATCGACCAGCTTAAGATGCAGGCCGGTCTCGGAGCCCCGATGGATTACACCGCAATTCAGAAGATGATCCTCAAGAAAGTGGGCTTTGCCGATGTCGATGCCGTTCTCCCTGCCGCCGCACCTCAAGCTCAAGCTGGACCTGCTCCGGCGGGACCCGGAGTTCCAGGCGCTGCTCCTGGCGATCCCGGCACCACATCAACCGCTCTACAAGCTCTCGCCTTCGGCGGACTTGCAAGCGGATAATCAGAAAGACGACTGGGTTTTTTCGAGTGGCAGGGTAGCCGGTCACCGGCGCCTGCTAGCGATTTTTGGTGTTGACTACAAGGAGACTGAGAACCGTGACTGAAGAGACGAAGACTGCTGAGACGACTACAGAGCAACCTGCGGTAGCTGAACAACCCAACCCGACTCAGAAAGATGAGGTCGAGGCGGAGAGCAGCGCGGCGCAGAATGATGGCCTCGACGAGCTTCTGAAGGAATTCGATCAAAGACGCGAATCCCCGAAGCCGGAGAAGCCAGCAGGCGAATCTGAGAACAAAACAGGAACGCCGGTTGACGTTAATGCCCTTGCCACCGTCGAGCAGAGGCTCAACGAGTATGAGGCACGAGAGCAACGCCGGGAGCTAGAGCGGCTATTCACCGATCTATCCGATGGCACCTCGGCCGATGCTATTGACGCCGAAGCTTACTTGAACGCCCGCGCCCTGCGCGAACCAAAGCTCAATCAGCTTTACCAGAACAGAGACAGTAATCCTCAACTCTGGGCAAAAGCTTGGGCCAACATCAAGCAGGATTTCTCCAAGCGGCACAAGAAGGTGGATAAGACAGCGACAGAGAGCCGGAATGCTGTTGAGTCTGCGATTCGCAGCGCTTCAACCGCAGCGCCTAGGGAGGAAGTTACATCCAAGGAAGTGCAGAGCATGTCCAAGGATGACTTCGACAACTTGCAACGCAAGCTAGGAGTGCAACCTCTCTAATAGGTGCTGCTCGCTTTTAATCCAAGAAAGGAGCATCACAGATGGCTGTGACAGATACCACAGTCCTCACAAAGCCGATTAACGCAATGTTTACTCGGCGCTTCTTGGAGCGAGCCCAGTATAAGACCCATTACTTCATGGGTACTGACCCGGCCTCTCTCTCCAAGAACGGGGGCACCGCGACCGCTTTGTGGCGTCGCATTGAGCACCTTACGCCTTCCACCACGGCTCTCTCGGAGCTTACTGGTGAAGCATATCCGACCCGCACCGGCGTTACGCCGACCGTGACGGACGTGCAGAAGGCAGTCTCGAAGTACGGCACGCACATCCTCCTCAATGAAGAGGCTGACGTGTTTAACTTCAACGGCACGACCGCCGAACTGCTGGACGTCCTGGCAGACAACGCTGGCCGTGTTGTGAACATGATCGTCCGCAACGAAATGGAAGACAATGCCACGCTGGTCTATTCGACCTCGGGCGGCTCGTCCAATTTCGGCTCGTCTGATGGCAACACCAGCGGCGTTATTGCTTCGGCGATCTTGAACTACGTCATCAACATCCTGCAAAGGAACGTTGCTGACAACTTCCTCGCGATGACGCGCGGTTCTGTGAATGTCGGCACCGTTCCGATTTTGGCGGCCTACTATGGCATCTGCCACCCGGACGTGGCCTACGACATCTCGCAGATCACGGGCTTCACCAGCGTTGAGAAGTACGCTGGCCAGGTGTCGGTTATGCCGGGCGAGTTTGGCTATTATGGCCTTGCTGGCACGGGTATCCGCTTCATGGCAACTCCTGACGCTTCTGTGGACGCCGGTCTCGGTGCCACGGGCGCAGGTGTCGCTGACAAGCGGACGACCTCTGGTGACAACGCCGATCTCTACAATGTGGTCATCTACGGCCGCCATGCAGTCGGCACCCTGGGCCTCGGTAAAGAGCAGCCCACGGATGCTGGTCCTGTTGGTCGGAAGTTCGAGACCATTGAGATCATCAACAAGCCGTTCGGTTCTGCCGGTACGGCCGACCCGCTCAACGAGTATTCCACGATGGGCTGGAAGGCATGGGCTGCCGCCAAGATTCTGAACAGCAACTGGATTCGCTCGGTGCGTTGCGCCGCAACCAACCTGGCGAACTAGTCACCGGCCTGTAGCGTGCTACAGGTTCTCTGGGGGTGTGTGGTGTGTCTTCACCGGCCCTACACACCCCTGGAGCTTTTAGAGAGGAAAAACCGTTGCCTGAGATACTCCAACAGCCGCAGAGTCCCGACGAAATCGCCAGAATAGCAGGCCGTTCTATCTACGGCACCAGCGTCGGTCTTCTTCGACGCGTCGAGCTTTACCGCCTTGGCAATGCCTGGGGCTTCAAGTTCCCCGTGGGCGCTACCAAGGACTATATGCTCCCCTTCTTCATTGACCTGGAGTCCAAGGGGATCGACCCGCTCAGGCCTCCGAAGGGCAACCTAGACACCCTCGTCAAAGCGCGGGCCTGTGAATTCACCTCAGAGAATCACAGCGAGACACCACCGCCTGAGGAACAAACAGAGAACAAAATAGCAACGGTAATGCCAGCGCCGAAGTCCTCCTTCGAGGAGAAGCTGGAGAAGTCGCCGATGCACGAGATACGCAAGCTCTGCAAGCTGAGGGGTGTTGCGTTCACCCCGCGCGACCGGAAACAAGACTTGATCGCTCGCATCGTAGCTGCAAGTGAGGGCAACGACCTTGAGCAAGACGCTCCTACAGGGTGTTAATGACGTCTTAACGAGGGTAGGAGTCACTACCCAGACCGGGGAAATCTCCTCGTTCGACACCCCATCCAAGCAAGTCTACATCGACCTCGCCATGCAGATATGGAACGAGACGGTCGATCAGGTCTGCAACATGATGGGCATTGCCCATCCTGGAGAGCCGGGGTCGTTTGACATCACCCTGGTTGCCGGACAGCGCGAGTACGATCTGCCCACCAACCTGGTGCAAATCCGCTGGCCGTTGATGGATTTCACCGACGGCAACCAGATTGACGAGTATCCCGGCGGCTATGAGCAGATGCGCATTGACCAGTTCATCCCGGGCGACTGGCTAGGCCTGCCCTATGCCGCAGTCATCAACCCGATCACTGGCCTGCTGCGCCTAGAGCGTGAGCCAACCTCCGCTGAGGATGGTCGTATCTATAGCATGCTCTACGACAAAGACCTGGCCATGGTGGATGAGGCGGACACCTTCCCCTTCTCAGACGCCACCTACCGGGCCCTGGTCCCGGCTGTGGCCGAAGGCTGGGAGCGCCTCAAGCGCAACGACTTCGACAGCACCATGTATAACAAGAACCTAGCCCGCGCCCTTAACTTCTCCAACAAGGTCAATCGGAGGACGCATTGGTAGGGCGCATTGCGGCTAAGGCAACCACCCAGTCGAACGAAGGCGAGATCAAGCTCCGCTTCGGCGGCGGGCTCAATACCCGTGCGTCGTCGGACGAGATTGACGATCGGGAGTGTGCCGACGTTAGCCAGAACTTCGACCTCGACCTAGGCAACACACAGTTCCGGCCCAGGCTCCAGTTCGACCTGGCTGGCACCGCACCAAACGCTGGCCGGATCAACGGCTTCGCCCAGCTAGTGAAGACCGATGGCACGATCAGCACCCTCATCCAGGCTGCTGGCAACGTCTATAGCACCGACGATTTCATTACCTGGACCTTCGTGGAGTCGATCTCCACCGCTGCTAGGATCAGGGGTCCGCGCACCCACATCTGGAACCTGACTGATGTGGTGCTCATCAGCGACCTCGGTGGCGTCGAGCCGATCAAGACCTGGAATGGGTCCTACTTCGACACGGTCGCCCACAACCTAACCGGCAATTTCATTGCCAAGTATATCTACGTCGATAACGAGCGGGCGTTCTTTGCCAATGTGAACTCGAACGCCGTGTCCACCCCGCATGTGGTCGTGGGCTCTGCCCAGAGCGACTACACCACCCTCTCGACCGATCAGAAGCCAACCTCATCGCTGTCTGACTCGGACGCCTTCTTCATTCCCATGCCCGACCTCAAGGCCATTAACGGTATGGCTGGGGCCTTCGGGCAGGTCGCTTTCTCCACCAAGCGCGGTCTCATGTTCCGCCTGGTTGGCAACTCCGCCCAGGACTTCCAGATGGAGCCGCTCTATTACGACTCCTATGCAGACGGCAACGAGTCCATGGTGTTTGCCGGGAATGACATCGTCTATGGCCGTCCTGGCCGTATCGAGAGCCTGCTCGGCACCGCTAACTACGGCGACGTCGAGACCGATGACCTCTCGGTCAAGATTTCCAACGCCATCGGTACTTTCAACAACTGGACGCTAGCCTATAGCTCGCGCCATCAGCGCATCTACTGCTACCCGGCTACGGAGGCTGAGCTTTGGGTCTTCCATAAGCCGCTCGTAGAGACCGGGCTGTCGCCATGGATGCGCTGGCGAACCCGACACAGCTTTGGCTTTGGCATCACCTGTATGTGGTCGATGCTCGACCCGGTCTCCGGCCTTGAGCATGTATTCATGGGTGACACAAACGGGCACGTCTTCCGCCTAGAGGGCACCGGCACCGGCGGTGACGGGGGCACCACTGAGATCGACGCCAACCGCGTCTCCAAGCTCGTGGCTCCGCCAGGTCGTGCCCAGGTCTATGACGTCCAGGGCGTGCTGAAGTACCGCCCGACCACCGGAGCCGTGGATAGCCAGGGCACGCTCACCATTAGGTTCCAGGGTGAGAACATTTCAGACAGCACCATCTCAATCCCGATCGTCGGAGCAGACGCCGGGCCTGTTTACAATGCAACTAACTATTATAGCGATGGATCAGTATATGGAAGCGAGTTCGCCGGAAGACTTAGCAGAGAAAACTTTGCCGTTGCAGGCCAAGGCAACGACATCCAGTGTGAGCTTAACATCAGCGGCACCGATACATTCCAGATCAACGAGGTTTATCTCGGATTCAAGGCGTCAGGATAGACCGCCCCCGAGACGGACGCGGCTGTTCCGCAACCGCACGGTGTCGATGCGCACGCTGGACACCGATGATCTCAAGTACCTGTTTGCCGCCTGGCGCATGGGCAAGGTCTCCTTCGACGGTTTCGAGCCAGAGGGTATGACGGCTGACGCCTTCATCGAGGCGTTCGCCCTGTTCATCCAGGAGCGCTACCAGGTCGCCTACACGCTCATAGCCAATGTTCCAGGCAAGGGTGTGATGCCGGTCGGTGTTGTGTTCGGGATCGTGCCGCTGCTCGGCAAGCGCATCATCTGGTGCGGGGACTTCACCTGGTTTCCCTGGGCTTCCAAGCGCAACAAATTAGAGAGCACTGTGCATTTCCTTAACCAGGTACGCAAGGAATGGCTTGTCCTTGGCTTCGCCAGTATGGACGAGGTGCCGTTCTTCGAGCACGTCTGCCGCTACGGTGTGCTCAGACGTATCGGGACTGTCTTTGACATGCTGATCGAGGGACCGACCGCCGTCTTCCAGACACGTAAACCCTACAAGGGGTAACACATGGGCATTTTCAGCAATCCCGCCAATAACGTCGGGAAAGTCTTCAGAAAGCAGCAGAAGCTGACTGATAAGTCCTCTGACCAGGCGGTCAATGAGGTCAATGTCACCCCTTCTGTTAATGCGCTCACGGCAGAGCAGGGGCGCCTTGCTAACAGGGGCCTGCCAGCTACCAGTCTCTCCGGCACCGGCCTGGCCGGGTCCATAGATAAGAGCGGTAATGTGCTCCTGGGGCGTAGCGCTGAGACCGGCGGCTGGATGGACCGCCTACGGTTAGGCCTCTCGTCGGATGAACAGGCCTACGGCGATCTGCTAGGCCGAATCCGGCCTGGCTTCGGTGCACTGTCTGACTCTGCAGTGCAGACCCTAGAGAATGCCAAGATGAAGGCCGTGGGCAACCTGCGCAGCCAGTTAGCCCAGCGCCGCGTGCTGGGCGCATCATTCGCTAACGACCAGGAAGCCTCCGTCCGCAATCAGTACGATCAGGATATCCAGCGGGCCAAGGCCGAGGCCATGGTGCAGGAGCTTACGATGACCCAAGCGGTCATCCAGGACCGCTCCACTGCCAGGCTAAACACTATTAACCAGGGCTTGAGCCAGATCAATTATGAGACCGGCGTAGGCGCCACGTTGATGGCCAATACCCAGAACAACATGATGAAGCTGTCTGATGCGCAGACAGATATTGCCAAGACCCTTGCTGGTATCCAAGCCCAGGCTGCCGTCGCTCGCGGCAATATCCGGGCCAACCTCTCCAGCATCCCGATCCAGGGCATGGCCCAGAATGCCCAACTACAGACGGAGGGCAGGGCGGCGCAGCAGGAGTCTATCGGCAGCACGGTCGGAAGTGTTCTCGGTATGTTCAGCTTCGGCGGCGGCGGCGGTGCAGGCGCGGCATCAACAGCATCAAAAGTGATGGGGGCATAATGTCATCACTCGGTGGAT
>Ga0111538_10012178_pt1 | contig 11371 bp, 9 predicted proteins | sample SoiMethybrSBSTD1_FD_79669 | JGI IMG/M metagenome (GOLD analysis project Ga0111538, IMG submission 79669) | Bulk soil microbial communities from a Populus tree surrounding site in Tennessee, USA - Soil MetaG P. TD hybrid SBSTD1 (version 2)... | ecosystem: Environmental > Terrestrial > Soil > Tree... | reverse complement strand
TCGGGCACGCCTGGCCACCACCGGCAGATCGCGACTGCACCGATGAGAATCAGCGCGCTGCGACTGATTTCTCGCCATACCAGCGCCCAATAGCCGAGGTCGCCAGAAGCTAACGCCACGGCGACCGCAGCGCTCAGCAACGCAGCCAACGTTCGAACCACCGACTTCGCTCCGAGGCGCATCTGACGTGCGAGCAGTGCTTCGTGCTGCACCACCAGGCCGCCGAGCACGAAATTCACTGACAGCGCGATGGTGATAGGCGTCAGCCGTGCATCGTGGAAATAGAGCGCCATAAGGGGCGCGAGCGCACAGACAAGCAGAGCGAGCACCGTTCCGGCGGCGAAGTTGATCCAGAACAGATTGGTCACTTCTGCGTGTGTGATCCGGTCGCGTTGAATCGTTGCTGTGGACAGTCCAAGGTCGCGGAACTGATCCGCAATCGACGTCACGGCGACGACGATCATGAAAAGGCCGAAGTCTGCCGGTGAGATGAGGCGCGCCAGGAAGGCAGTTGACGCGATCCGGATGACGAAGTCGGCGCCGCCGGACGCGACGCTGTAGCCAAACGCGCGAACGGACCGCGGGCGCAGCTCGCCTCGTAGGGCCGCCGTGCCCGCAAAGCGCTCGAATCGTTCGTTGGCTGTCACGGCGCGATCAGGAGTGATGCACTCAGAGGACGCGGGCTTTCTGAAGGAGCTCGCACACCCGATCGGCCGACGCGGTGTAGTCGAGCGTATCGGTGTCGAATGTCGCAAAGGCGTGCGTCTGACGACGCAGATTCGTGATGGCCCAGAAACACCCGTTAATGTAATTCGATCCGAAGAGCTCGACGACGGTCGCTCCTTCAGGGCAGAAAACGATGTTGGTCAGCCCTGCACCGTGTGGTCCCACAATCACCTGCGCCTCGCTAAACAGAGAGACCTGGTCGAAGATCGACATGTCGCCCGGGCACACTACCTCGAACCCATGCGGCAACAGGAATTCGACGATCTCGTCTTCGTTGAGGATCCTTCTGCGCGTATCGCGGCGAGTTACATACAGCCGGCGGAACGGTTTCCTCGTCGACAAGTGGGGACGAAACGTGTCACGCAGCCAGCGAATGGCGTGTGGAGAAGTATGTCCCGTCGGACTGAGCAGTCCAGGGTAATACAGGCGGTCGACTTGGACCGCGTTCGTGAACCCAATCTGACGTGACTTCGCCACACCCGCTGCCGTCAACGACTCTTCATGGTACCGGTGCAACGTTGATGGCACGATGAGCGGGAGTCGTGCTCCATCAGGGATCGCGTCCAGCAGGGAAAGCCGCGGGAGTGCGTCGATCAGCCAGTGGTAATAGCTCCGCTCTGACCACGCGCTTGCCAGCAGGACATACGACCCGCGCTGCACCGACGGTTTGGGCGGCAGGACCTCGTGGAGAACGCCAGTGTCCTCGAGCACATTGATCAGCCCATGCGCCGAGTCGAGGTAGATCTCGCCGGTTACGGATGTCACCAGAAAATCAGGGTTGCGAAGGCGCGCTGGCCCTATTGACGCGACGAAAACCTCAGGGAGCTCAACGGAGGTGCCGAGTTGATATTTTGTACTGCTGTACTCAAACCTCCTGGCGTCGACGTCGTTTAACGCGATCGGAGGCTCCCGCCGTATGCATTCCGGCGGCCGGACGACGACATAACGGTCCAACGACGCGGCCTCTGCGGTCAACGACCCGACAAGTGTGCAGCTGTCCTTGAATCGCGTGATGTGGCGACGTGGATCGCGATGGGAGAGCCCCGGCACCTGAAACAACGTGCGGGCGCCCCGTTGCTTCACTACCTTCCAGGACCTGGCGATCTGTCGTCGTCCTCGTGCGGATGCTTTCCGCAGAAGCTGCGTCATCATTGCGCCGCTCGATCCCGCCCTGCGCGGAGGCAGTCGTCCACCGCGGCCCATATCTGCGGCCGGATCGCGTCCCACGTCCATTTCTGCAGGAACTGCTGCCACGCTCGTTCCGCCATTGCCCCCGCCGCCTGCGGGTCGCGGATTGTTCGGAGGCACGCCGCCGCAAACGTGTCGGCGGTGTCCGCAATCAACATGTCGTCGCCGTTCTCCGAACCGTAACCGTACGCACCGAGCGTCGTGGACACGACCGGACAGCGCTGACTGAATGCGTGCGCGATCTTGCCGCGCGTGCCGGCGCCGATGCGCACGGGAACCACCATCGCCGACCACGTCGCCATTTCGTCCGTCGGATCCGCCACCCATCCGAGGGCGTCGATGTCAGCGCCAGATGGTTTTGACGGACCGTCGCTCAATCGTCCGATCACCCGCAGGCGCGCATCTGGCACTTCCCGCTTGATCTTCGGCCAGACCTCGCGCGCGAACCAATGAATGCCGGCGACGTTAGGGAGGTGGTCGAAGACGCCGATGAATCCAACCCGCGGCGGATGAGTGAGCTGCCGCGCCGGCGTCCGGGTCGGTCGATCGAACCCGTTCGGGATAACGTGGATCGGAGCGTCGACCCCGATCTGGTGCAGGTGCTCCCGGTCGGAGTGGCTGCACACGGCAAGCACGGTGAAGCGCTGTGCAAGGAGACGTTCCCGACGCTTCCAGCTCCAGACACGCATTGCGGGCGTTACCCGGCGCAACGTCGAGGGCTCGGCCAGCATGACCGATTCCTCGAACTTACTTGGGATGTCGTCGATATCGACGACGGAACGCGCCCACGCCCATCTCGGGAACATGTTCGCCGTGCGCAGTTTGAAGAACCACACCAGATCAGACGCCTCGAGTCCGCGTAATACGGTTTCCAGATTGTCGCTCCCGACTGCGACCCCATGCGGATAGCGCGCTCGAGGATTGAAAATTCGGTCAATCTTGCCGGCGACGCCGCGATCTGCGGTGGAGTGGACGCGAAGCACGGAGGCAACGTTGACACGATCCTTGTCCGCCAGTTGCGCGTAGCTTTCCACCGCCACGACATCGACGGTCCCCGTCGCTCGCAGCGCGCGCTCGACGTGCTGCGAACGGATACCGGAGGCACTGTCCGAGCAGTCTCCCCAAAATGGCGTTACATACGAAATCCGTGGCGATCCAACCCTGCGCAGCACTGCAGGGGAATGCCCTAAGACGGCTTGATTCCGCGCGTCGACAGAAACGTCACTCACCGTCAAAATTTCGCTGTCTGAGGCGACGATACGCTCGTGTTCGATGCAAATCGTCCCGATGAACTCATCGGCACGCGGGTTGCGTTCATCCCGCACTCAGCACCCGTTTGGATTCTTCTACACATCGCTCTGCAGTTCGGGGTCAGCATTCCTGAACGGTGCAGTCTATCGACCGGGAGCGAGTCTAAGGAGCGGCGAAATGTTTCGGACAAAGGTGCAGGTATCTATTCTGGCCGTCGGAATGATCGTGGGGGTTGCGGCAACACCCGCCACGGCGGCCGACATCACCGCTGGAAGCTGTTCGCAAGCACATATCCAGGCGGCCGTAAACGCAGCGACAGACGGCGCGACCGTGAACGTGCCGGCGGGCAACTGCACCTGGAGCGGCACTGAAGATCTTGTGAAGGTCGAAAACAAGAACATCACCATCCGCGGAGCGGGCGTCGGGAATACAGTAATCACGCGCAACGGAAATTTCATTTTCTACGTGATCATGACCGGCGCCGACCGTGGCAACGTTCGTATCACCGGGTTCACCTTTCAGGGAGAAACGACCGGATCCGTATTCGAGATGCGGTCGATGAGTTACAACGGCATCCCATCCGGTCGGTGGCGCATCGACAACAACCATTTCAATTACCCCACAGGCCAGCGTGTCGGAGTGGCTGTTGACGGTGTCAACTACGGAGTATTTGATCACAACACGGTGACATGGAGCGCGGGACAGTTTCTCTTGTCCCATGGGTTCCTCGACTCCGAGACGAATTCAGTGTTCGGCGACCTGCTGAATCAGCAGCCGCTGGATTACGGCACCGACAAGTTCGTGTTCGTTGAGGACAACACCTTCACGCCGGGTGGAAGTAGCCCGGTGAACGTCTTCGACGCCGCGGGCGGCGCGCGTTTGGTCTATCGCTATAACACCTGCACCGGGTGCTTTCTTTACAACCACTGGACACGCGGCCAAGAGATGGCGGGACATGTGTTCGAGATTTACAACAATTCCTGGATCGGCAACTCGGCGTACGGTATCGCCGTTGGCGCGGGATATCCGGTTCGGCTCGAAGGCGGCACCGCAGTCATTTACAACAACTACGCCGCGAATTTTCACCAGGACGGTGTGAGCACACCGTATGTGTTCCTCGACGACCGGCGTGCCGACGGCAGTGAAAGCGCGGGATTATTGAGTTCCTGTAATGGGAGCCAGCCATGGGATGGCAATATCGAGTCAAACGGTTGGCCTTGCCTCGGGCAGATCGGCCGCGCGCCGGGAAAATCCTTTGCGCAGCTGAAGGCTGGCCAAAAGCAGGCCTCGTCACCCGTTTACCTGTGGAACAACGGTTCTGAGCCAACCTGTGCGACTGGTGGAGCGTGCACGAACACATGGGGCGTATACGGTACCCCGGGCTCGCATATCAAGGCGACACCACACGTCAACGGCGATGTCGATTACGTGTTGGGTGGCAAGACGGCGAAGCCAGGCTATACGCCCTATGTTTATCCACATCCCCGCGTCACCGGTGTCGGCTCGGGTGGCAACGTTGCAGGTCCACCGCCGCCGTCGAACGTCCACGTGCTTCCGAATTCTTAGGAATCGCGTCTCGGTTCAGCAAGTGGAGCCGGCGGGAGGAATTGAACGCTCCATCCACTGAATACGATTCAGTCGCTCTACCGTTGAGCTACACCGGCGCATGTCTCTATGGTTCGCTGTCGCGGGTTTCGGAGCTCGATGACGATGCGTCGTTCCGCCGAAACACCCTGTTCGCCGACTCGCGTAGACGCAGTAATTCCGCGATCAGCGGAGCCGGCAGCATGCCATGCATCCCGCGATGCAATCCGCATGCGAGCGCAAGCTTGCCCTGCATCGTCAGCGGGACGAAGTATCGAGGGTACTCGAGTCGCTCGAAGCCGTTACGGATCTTGAACTCAATCATCGAGCTGGTGGCATTGTTCCCGTACTGGAACTTGCTGTATACCAGGTGTGACATGCCTCGCTCGCAGCAGCGCTCGACAGCTTTGGCGATGAGCGCATTCATAGGCCGAGCGTCGTTGTGTGAGGTCTTCGCAACGATCTGCATGATCTTCGCAAACCGCCCGACGTAGACGATCTTCATGAACCCAATGAGCTCACCGTTCAGATGTGTGGCGAGAAAGTCGCACCTGTCGAGATATGAGCTGTTGTCGCGGATAATTGTTGCGACGTCCTTGCCGTAGTGCCAGAAACGGCGCCCCTGCCGAATCGGGCTTTCATCGTAGACGCCTTTGATGCCGCAGGCCAGGGCCTCGTCAAGGGAAACGACCTCGGTGCGTGCGCCGCGACGCTCGGAGCGCCGGCAGTTCTTCCGCGTCGCCTGCGGCAACTTGTCCCACCACGCTTTGAAGTTACGCGTGTCGATCGCGGCCGCATTGTCCGACTCGAAGTAGTACGGATGCAACGGGTTCGGCTCGTCGATTTCTTGGGCGAACGTCAGGACGTCGGCCGGAAGGGCGCTGCCGGCGACGGCGTCGACGAATTGCGTCGCGTTCTGCGATACCGGGCTTCCTACCCAGTTCTCATCGGCGACGGATGCCATACGGGGAAACTTTCCGCTGACGATAACGGTCGCACCGTTCACATTGACCGCCGGTACTAGGACCGACTTCCCCTTGAGACTGATTGCGAGCTGTTGCACCGTCATACCGGCTGCACGAGGCCTACCTGCCTGGTCTTCCCAAGGCGGCGGCTCGTCCGGATAACCTTCTTCAGCGACCACGCTTCGTAGCGTTGCGCCAGGCGCCGACGCACGCGACTGACGTTCGGACGCCAGGTCCCTTCCATGAGATGAACTCCGAAGTTCCCAAATTGGTTCCACGACTGCACGTCGCAGACGTCGTCAGGAAAAAGCACCGTGACATCCGGTGCGAGTATGGGGTTCTCCGCCAGCGTTCGTGAGAGCACACCAGGGCCAGTCGTATAGAGCACCTGGTACTCGGACTTTGAAAGTGTTGGCACACCCCGCATCATCTTTCGGACCCACGTCGGATCAGTCTGGGATCTGACACAGTTGGCGATGACAGCTTCCAGAAACGGGTGTCCGGCGGCGGCGCCGAACGCAAAGTTTCCGATCTCCCAGTCCATTCCGCGTTCGCGTAGCAGGCGACTAAACGTCAGGCCCTCGAACGGGAAGACGCACTCGTGCGCACACAGGCTCGACAATCCAATGGCGAGCAGGACGTCAAGATCAAGGTAGAAACCACCCATCCGGTGGACGGCGAGGTATCTGAAGAAGTCGTACCTCTGAATCGGAAAAGCGAACTCGTCGAACATGTGGCGATGTTCCGGAAACTCGCTGCTAATGAATCGGTTCACGTCGGCATCGTCAAAAAAGCACCAGTCGAACTCCGGATTGAGCAGCCGAACATTCGCCGCGAAGGCGCTCTGCTTGAGCGGCAACTCGCGGCGTTTGCCAGTCTGGATGATTCGCTTAGGAATCGGCACGTGTCACAACCGGGATCAAGCGTCAGCGGCGCCGCCTGAACGCGTACCGCGACGAAGCCGCGTTTGTCGTTTCGGTACGGGTGTACGCATGTGCTGCTACCGGCTGCGCGCGGGTATGGAACCGTAGATGCGGCGCCGTTGGCGCCGCGTGCTGCTCGACCTTCGCAGGCTGCGTGACCGGTGCCCCTGGCAAGTTTATGGCTGCTGCGAGAAACAGCACCCACATGTTGTTGATCCCGTAGAATGACGCTTCCGTGTAGTTGTACAACAACGCAACCAGCACGAGGCACAACCGCAGGATGGCGGTCTGGTAGTCCAGCTTTAACTGACGGCGCATCGCCCACAGCGTCAAGACAGCGAGCCAGATGATGAACGCCACCCCCACGTACCCGAGGTTCAGGTACTGCTCCAGATAGCCGTTGTGTGCCTGGTTGATGCCGGGCCCAAGCTGCGCCCACACTGCCGCCATCCGATCGCCATTCCAGAAAGTCATGAACCCGGTGCCAACTAGGGCGCTCGTTTGCAGCGAACGAACGGTCTCCCATACGCTCGTTCGGTTCGTGAACGTCTCATCGCGTCCGAGAAACCCCAACACGTGGTCCTGCAGATGGAACCACGAGTCGGCAAGCATGTACACGCAGACCACCGCCGTCGTGACGGTGATGATGCGCGTCGGGCGTCTCGCTACCATCTCGAATTGTGCACAGACGAAGAGCGCGATCGCGACGAGCAAACAGGTAAATGCAGTCGCACTGTTTGCGATCTGCATCACCCACACCCCGAGCGCTAGCAGAAGAAATTCAGGCCAGGTGAACGGCCGTTTGAGCATTAACCGGCTCCAAGTGTAGGCGATACCAATCAGCATGCAGGACAGCCCGAGCGTGTTTTTCTGGTCCGCGACCCCTGTATACGTTGGAAAGCCGCCGACACCGTAGGTGCGCCCGAGTTCCGGATAGTACTTGATGAAGAGCGCAGACAGCGGCACGAACAGGAAGGCCAGTCTGCGAAGCGTAGCCGCCATCGCCACATACGGATCGCGTTCGGTCAGGATGATGAGCGCCATGATCGGGTTACCGAGGTCCTTTATCCAGCGCTTGATCATGACCTCAGGCGCGTCCGTCCAGGTCACGCTCGCAAGGCAATAGAGCAGGTAAGCGATCAGCCATTTGTTGCGGACGAGCAGCGGTCCCCATGCGATCTCACGGCGCGAGAGAACGACGGCTCCCCACACGATGAGCGCCATGAACACTGCGCGATCCACAGGACTGCCATCGCTGTACGCCTCCACTCCGCCAGGTCCACGCATGCTGAGCCAGACAGACACGAATCGCGACCCGGCGATGAACATCCAACAAAAGGGCGCCCAGGAAATCCTCTGGCGATCGGCACGGGTGAACTCCTGTTTGAACAGCAGTGTAATGAACCCGACGCAGACCACCGTGGCAATGTAGGACATCAGCCGAACACCAGGAGATAGGCGCGATTCGTCATCGGCGATCGTTGCCGTGCGAAGGCGCACAATTCGGCGAGCGCGATTATCGCCAAAACCGCTATGAGAAACGGAACGAGCAGGCTGATGCCATGTAGCGGTGTGCCCCGCAGCATGCGAAACAGCAGCTGAAGCATCACAATCTGCGCGATGTAAGAGAGCAGGGAGTACTCGCCTAGCCGGACAACCAGACGTTGCACGAAACCGCGCGTGCCGACGACCGTCGCTCCGACATGGAGCATCAGCAGACTCACGCAGACTCCCACTACCTGCAGGACAAACGGGATGTTCCACGCCGCCGTGGCAACGATGTACAGACCGTAGGCGACGAACACCGACGACATAGCCCGCATCGATTGCGGCCCGGCAATACCGCGTGCGCCCGCCGCCAGACCCAAGAGTGCGACCGACAGCATTTCGAGAATCGGATTACTCTCTCCCTGGTAATCTGCGACTACCATTCCCATCACCGCCATCGCGGCGATTAACCAGAGGGGCAGTTTGAAATGCTTCGACACCGTGAGGACGATAGGAGTGAGCAGTAGAAAGTAGGCGATCGATACCAGGATGTCGAACGCAGCGCGTGGGCTGCCGTACAGGAAGACTTCCTCGGCGGTTTGAATAAACCAGGCCAACGGCGCGCCATGTAGTCGCAAACGACCGCCAACCGTGTACTCGACGAGTAAGTTGAGGCCGACAAACAACGCCAGCAGTTTGATTCCCCGCCAAACGAGCCGGGCATGCAGCCTTCGGTCGTCATACGTGTATCGCTGGAGGTACACGCGCCCGATCAGAAACCCTGTCAGACAGATGAACGACGGTGTCAGGAACCTCAGGTAGCGGTACCCTCCCCAGTCCAGCCCGATGAAGTAGTTGATCCAGTGATACAGCACCATTATCAACACCAAAGTGCCCTTGACGAAGTCGATTTCCACTATACGCGCCGTGCGGACCTGTGCGTTGGTGCCAAAGGTCGTTGTGGCGGCTGTGCCCCCGATGGTAGGCATGGTCCGGTTACGACGGCGCCAGCGTGGCAGATGACGGGCGGGCGCCACTTCCTGGTGAAATGGCAGCATCCAGCGTCTCGAGCAGTTCTGCGAGCGCCTTGACCATCGTGCCCTGGCCCCAGTGCAGCATCGGCGTATTCACGGTCATCCATCCGAGATGCCGGTACTTGAAATGACCATCGCTCGCCTGCAGGTTCGCAATCGTCCACTCTGCAACCTTGACCGCTAACGGCAGCGTCTCAAAACGGTCACTTCGGATACTCACCAGCGTCTCGATCGCCTGAGCCGCGCACTGGATGTCGACCGGATATGTTCGATCGTGAAAATACTTCGGTCGGCCGTCCGACTCGAAGAAGTGGGCGACGAAGAAAGCCGAGCCGCGGGCGAGGTGGCCGTCAAAACTCTGGTCACCTGACGCGTCGCGATAGGTTCTGAGCGCCGAAAGGTTGTACCCGGTGTGGAAATTGTCGATCCAGTGGTACTTCGGAGCTTCTCCATAGAACCAGCTGCCATCCGGCCGCTGGCGCGTACACGTGTAGGTCATCGCCCGGCGTGCGAGCGCAACCAGCGCCGCGTTCCCGGTTGAAGCGCCCAGACGCGCAAGGAAAGCTGCGCCCATCGCGTTCGAATTGTGAATCGACTCCTGCCCATAGGCGTTGTAGCTCAGGCACGAACCGGACGTGGTCTCTTCAATTGGCAACGACGCAACCCATTGGGCCGTGCTGCTGGCGACTTCGAGATACCGATCGTCGCCGAGCACCTCGTACGCCTCCAGAAACGCCTGCCCGATGAGGGAGGTCCAGATGAGGATCGGCGCACCAAGGGGACGCAGACCGCTACGCGTAGCGTAGTCGTAAGGGTCTCCCCAGCACGTGTCCCGGTGTCCCTGCGCCCGATGCTCGATGAGCCAATTGAGGCACGAGATCGCCTCCTGCCGAATCTCGGCCGGTGCGCCGCGGCGGCAGAGGATCAGATAGCCCCACGCCATATAACCGCGACCGATCGCCGATTCGTGCCGCGCGACACCCAGGAGTGGACGGATGTTGACGGGTGAACGGAGCACCACCTGCTGGAGAATCCGCATCGGCCAGATGCGGCCGCCGGTCACCGGAAAAAATATCGATGAATTGCCGTCCGCAGGTTCGTACGCCTTGTAACCGTGCTGCTGCACCCAGGTGATGACGCGGTGTAGGCAGTCCTCCAACCGACTAATGGTTGCGCGGTCGGTCACGTTACGTCTGTCGCTCAGTCGTCAGTTGAACGCCTGCCAGCGACAGGAGACGCGACGAGTGCTCCAGCAGCTTCATTGCGTAGCGGATGAATATATGGTGGCCGATGAGCGCCAGAACCGGGAGGGCGATCGTGTAGCAGGGGACCGCGACCAGTGACTTGGCGATGTTCCTGCCCCGCTGTCCCGATTGCTTCGGGAAGTTGCTGCCGCGGAGCAGTGCACGACTGGCCAGAAACCGTCGCGTGCATCGATACGGCGGCACGAGTTCATGCACGACCGCTTCGTTCGACCACACGAATATGCAGCCCTTTTCTGCTAACCGGCGGAAGAAATCCACGTCTTCGCCACCGCTGCCGAACTGCGGTCGGAAAGGCGGATCCAGCAGCTCCATACTCTTGCGGACGAGCAAGACGTTGCCCGTACGTGCTTCCGGCCACATCACCCGGTGCCCGGTCGCGTGCCGCGGTCGCTCGAAGAAACCTCCTTTGGTCACCCACGTGGGAGGTTCCTGCTGGAAGCGCGACTCTACTGGACCGAGTACCGCATCCGCTGGGTACGATGACAGGGTTCTGAACAGCTCGACCAACCAGTTCTCGCTCGGGATCTCATCGTCGTCGATTAGGGCGACGAAATCGCCAGTCGCGCATGAGACGGCGGCATTACGTGCCAGCGCGATATTTGTAACCGGTTCCACACAGTATGTGACGCGTACCTCGGAGTTAGAAGTGAATTCTGATGCCACAGTTTCGGCAGATCGAGTCTTGTCGTTATCAACAATGACGATATCGTAGGTGAAGCGCCTTTCGGTACGCTGCGATGTGAGGACGGCGAGAAGCTGTTTCAACATCTCGCTGCGCTTGAACGTGCAAACGCAGACAGTGATTTGCGGGATGCGTTTAGTCAATGGCGCGCGGCGGAATTCCCGACGAGCACTCTGTGATCACTTTTCTTCAGCGCACCCGTTGACTGAAGGAACGGAACGGCGATATCCAGAAATCGAGGGTTCAGTTTGTCCACACCGTAAAG
>Ga0111538_10012172_pt1 | contig 11374 bp, 11 predicted proteins | sample SoiMethybrSBSTD1_FD_79669 | JGI IMG/M metagenome (GOLD analysis project Ga0111538, IMG submission 79669) | Bulk soil microbial communities from a Populus tree surrounding site in Tennessee, USA - Soil MetaG P. TD hybrid SBSTD1 (version 2)... | ecosystem: Environmental > Terrestrial > Soil >... | reverse complement strand
GCGCTGCAGCTCGCCGTCGGGCTCACGTTCGGCCGGCGCTTCTGCCTGGCGTGCGTCGCGTACTTCGAGCTCGTCCAGCCGCGGTTCGGCGAGGGCCCGCTCGAGGACTCGCGGCCTCCGCGGGTCGCGAACATGGTCGGGCTTGCGGTCCTCGGTTCGGCCGCGCTCGCCTACGCGGCCGGACAGCCGCTCGTCGGCGCGATGCTTGGCGGCCTCGTGGCCAGCCTCGCGCTCATTGCCGCCGCGACCGGCTTCTGCACGGGCTGCGAGGCGTACAAGCTCGCGTGCCGCCTGACGGGGCGGCCGTTCGTCTCGTGCCCGCTGCCGCCGCAGCCGGCGCGGTGAACTGGCACCTCACGCTCGCCGGGCTCCTGGTCGGCCTCCTCGTCGGGATGACCGGAATGGGCGGCGGGTCGCTCATGACGCCGCTGCTCGTCCTCGTCTTCGGCTTCAAGCCGTCGGTCGCGATCGGGACCGACATCCTCCACGGCGCGATCTTCAAGTCGTTCGGGTCGTGGAGGCACCGGCGCCTCGGGACCGTCCACGCGCATCTCACCCTGTGGATGCTCCTCGGGAGCGCGCCCGCCTCGATCGCGGGAGTCGCGTTCGCCACCTCACTCGAGCACCGCTACGGCGAGGGCTTCGAGGACGCGGCTGCGCACATCCTCGGCGCCGCGCTCATCGTCGGCGGCCTCGGCTTCCTGCTGAAGACGTTCGTCACGGGCCGTGAGAAGACCGACGCGCCGTTCATCATGGCCCGCCGCGACAAGGCGATCGCCGTCGCGCTCGGGCTCGCGGGTGGGTTCGTCGTCGGTCTCACCTCGGTCGGCAGCGGCACGTTCTTCGGGCTCGTGATGCTGCTCGTCTTCCCGCTCACCGCGGTGAAGGTCGTCGGCACCGACATCTTCCACGCGGCCGCGCTCCTCTGGGTCGCCGGCGCGAGCCATCTCGTCGCGGGCAACGTCGATCTCGGCGCGATGGGCTGGCTGCTGCTCGGCTCGATCCCGGGCGTGCTCGTCGGGAGCCAGGTCACGGTGAAGCTGCCGGATCGGCTGCTGCGGGTCGGGCTGGCGACGGTGCTCACGCTGAGCGGGGTCAAGCTGCTCGACGCCCCTGCGACCGTCCTCGTGCTGGTGCTCGCGGGCGGCGTCGCGCTGATCGCGGTCGTCGCGCGACGGCCGCAGCTGGCGGCCGACACGGCGTCTTAGCCGCGCTTTAGCGCGGAACGAGTCCGCTCGTTGGGCGGGAAGCGCACCGTCGGTGCATGGACCAGCGCACCGTCCGACAGCTCGCCTTCGCCGCCGCGGCGCTGGCGATGCTCACTCTCTTGCTCGCGCCGAAGGCTCACGGAGCGGAGCCGAGCCGCCTCGATACGGCGGCCGGCTACTTCTCGCACCGCCACCCGGCGATCCTCTGCCCGACCCGCCTCGACTGGGACGAGGACCCCCTCGTCCTCAGTCAGGCCGCGCCGGAACACGTTCTCGGCTACACGCGGATGTTCCGCGACGAGATCGTGCTCGCGCCCGAGGTGTGCGAGGGGACGCGCGGCGCGGCCGACCCGCGGCTCCGTCCGGAGGAGCGTGCGGTCGGGATCCTCGTGCTCGTCCACGAGGCCCTGCACGTCCGCCGCTGGAAGAACCGCTGGGTCGAGGCGAGGGTCGAGTGCCTTGCAATCCAGGACTTCACCTTGGGCGCGGTGCTCCTCGGCGCGACGCCGGAGGAAGCCGCAGACCTGCTGCCCTACGCCCTCGCGGCGCACAGGCAGATGGGCGAGTTCTCGCCGCAGTACGCGGACCCCGGCTGCCGGCTGCCGTAGCGCGTGTAGTTCCCGTTTGACTTGGGCACGGAGCCTTAGATAGACATCCCTAATAAGCGCTATTAGCTCCGCCTATCAGGAGGTCTCCGTGCCCAGACGCATTCTCGCACTGTCCGTGCTCGCTGCAATCGCCCTGGCGCTCGTCGCCGGCGCGTCGGCCCGAACGAACAGCGGCTCGATCTCGCTCGTCGCCTATTCCACGCCCCGCGCGGCGTACGCCGACCTGATCCCCGCGTTCCAGAAGACGGCCGGAGGCAAGGACACGTCCTTCTCGCAGAGCTACGGCGCGTCGGGCGAGCAGGCGAGAGCGGTCGAGGCCGGGCTCAAGGCCGACGTCGTGGCGCTCTCGCTCGAGCCCGACGTCACGGCGCTCGTGAACAAGGGGCTCGTCCCGCGCACGTGGAAGAACGACAAGTTCAACGGCATCGTGACGCGCTCCGTCGTCGTCTTCGCCGTTCGCCGCGGCAACCCGAAGAAGATCCGCGACTGGGCGGACCTCGTGAAACCCGGCGTGCAGGTCGTGACGCCGAACGTCCAGACCTCCGGTGGCGCGAAGTGGAACATCATGGCCGCGTACGGCGCGCAGCTCCGCAAGGGGAAGAACCACACGCAGGCCGTCGCGTACCTCCGCAACCTCTACCGGCACATCGTCTCGCAGGACAAGAGCGCGCGTGAGGCGCTTCAGACGTTCCTTGCCGGCCGCGGCGACGTGATGCTCGCCTACGAGAACGAGGCGATCTTCGCGAACCAGAACAACCAGGAGGTCCCGTACGTCATCCCGAAGGCGACGATCCGGATCGAGAACCCGATCGCCGTCACGACGCACTCGCAGAACAAGACGACTGCGAACGCGTTCCTGCGCTACCTGCGCACGGTTCCGGCGCAGCGGATCTTCGCGCAGAACGGCTACCGGCCTGTCGTGCCGGCCGCGGCGAAGGGCTTCTCGTTCCCGGTCCGGCCGCAGCTCTTCTCGATCAAGTGGCTCGGCGGCTGGGCGAAGGTCGACAAGCGCTTCTTCGACCCGAACACGGGCATCGTGACGCGCATCCAGCGCGAGACGGGGAACTGAGCTGAGCGCACACGCAGAACCCGCGCCGCGCCCGGCCGCCGTCTCACGGCCGGGCGCGGCGATCGCCGACGGGCTCGTCACGGCGTACCTGACGCTGATCGTCCTCGTCCCGCTCGCGGCTGTCGTCTGGAAGTCGACTCAGGGCGAGCGCAGCTTCTGGGACGCGATCACCGAGCCGCAGGCCGTCGCGGCGCTGAAGCTGACGTTCGTCGCGTCGGTTGCGGTCGCGCTGATCAACGCCGTGATGGGGACGCTCATCGCGTGGGTGCTGGTGCGCGACCGCTTCCGCGGGCAGTCGATCGTCAACGCGATCATCGATCTCCCCTTCGCGCTGCCGACGATCGTCGCAGGCCTGACGCTGCTCGCCCTCTACGGGCCCAACGGGCCGTTCGGGATCGACGTGGCGTTCTCGCGGACTGCGGTCGCGATGGCGCTGCTCTTCGTCACGCTCCCGTTCGTCATCCGGACGGTGCAGCCGGTCCTGCTCGAGCTCGACCGCGAGATGGAGGAGGCCGCCGCGTCGCTCGGTGCCGGGCCGTTCCAGATCTTCAGGCGCGTCGTCTTCCCGAACCTGTTTCCCGCGGTGCTCTCCGGCGTCGCGCTCGCCTTCGCGCGGGCGATCGGCGAGTTCGGCTCCGTCGTTCTCATCACCGGGAACCTGCCGTTCAAGACCGAGGTCGCCTCCGTGTACATCTTCGGGCGGATCGAGAGCGGCGATCCGGCGAGCGCAGCGGCGGTCTCGGTGCTCCTGCTCGTCGTCTCCTTCATCGCCCTTCTGGCGATCGGCGGCTTGCGCCGCCGCGTGACGAGGCACGACCGTGCTCAGTAGGTACGGGCTCCGCTTCGCGGCGCTGAGCTACCTCACGCTGCTCCTCGTGCTGCCCGTCGCGATGGTCTTCCGGCGCGCCTTCGAGAACGGCGTCGGCGCCGCCTGGGACGCCGTCACGACGCCCGAGGCGAAGCACGCGTTCCTGATCACGATCGTGATCGCGCTGATCGCCGTGCCCGCGAACACGATCTTCGGCATCGCGTGCGCGATCGCGATCGTGCGCCACCGCTTCCCCGGCAAGGGCGTCGTGAACGCGATCGTCGACCTTCCGCTCGCGCTCTCGCCCATCGTCGTCGGGCTCTCGTTCCTGCTCCTCTTCGGCACGGGCGGTTGGTTCGCCGGCGTGCCGTTCGAGGTGCTCTTCGCCTTACCGGCGATGGTGCTCGCGACGATCTTCGTCTCGCTGCCGTTCGTCGTGCGCGAGGTCGTTCCGGTGCTGCGCGAGATCGGCACCGAGCAGGAGCAGGCCGCGTCCACGCTCGGCGCGTCGTCGTGGCAGACGTTCCGCCGCGTGACGCTCCCGGCGATCCGCTGGGCCGTCGCCTACGGCGTCGTGCTCACGACCGCGCGCGCTCTCGGCGAGTTCGGCGCCGTCAGCGTCGTCTCCGGTCGGATCGTCGGCAAGACCGACACGCTGACCCTGCACGTCGAGGAGCGCTTCCAGTCGTTCGACTACGTCGGCGCGTACGCCGCGTCGGTCGTGCTCGCCCTGCTCGCGATCGCGACCCTCGTCGCGATGAGCGTCTTCAAGCCCAAGGAGGGCAGATGATCGAGGCACGTTCGGTGACGAAGCAGTTCGGGACGTTCGTCGCGCTCGACGACGTCTCGGTCGAAGTTCCCGCCGGGTCGCTGACGGCGCTCCTCGGGCCGAGCGGCAGCGGCAAGTCGACGCTCCTGCGGATCATCGCGGGGCTCGAGCAGCCGGACGCCGGGCGCGTGCTGATCGACGGCCACGACATCACGTCGAGGCCGCCGCAGAAGCGCGGCGTCGGCTTCGTCTTCCAGCACTACGCGGCGTTCAAGCACATGACGGTCTGGAAGAACGTCGCGTTCGGGCTCGAGATCCGGCGCCGGCCGAGGAGCGAGATCAAGGACCGCGTGACGCAGCTCCTCGAGCTCGTCCAGCTCGGCGGCCTCGCCGACCGCTATCCGGCGCAGCTCTCCGGCGGCCAGCGGCAGCGCATGGCGCTCGCCCGCGCGCTCGCGGTCGAGCCGAACGTCCTGCTCCTCGACGAGCCGTTCGGTGCGCTCGATGCGCGCGTCCGCAAGGAGCTCCGCGCCTGGCTTCGGCGCCTGCACGACGAGGTGCACGTGACGACGATCTTCGTCACGCACGACCAGGAGGAGGCGATGGACCTCGCCGACCAGATCGTCGTCATGAGCCACGGGCGGATCGAGCAGACGGGCGGCGCCCGCGAGCTCTACGACAACCCCGCGAACGAGTTCGTGATGACCTTCGTGGGCGAGGTGAACCAGATGGGCCGGTCCTTCGTGCGGCCGCACGACGTCGAGTTCGGCGAGGGCGACGAGGCGCTCGTCGAGCGCGTCGTCCACCTCGGCTTCGAGGTGCGCGTCGAGCTGCGGCTCGCGAACGGCGAGGAGCTCTGGGCGCAGGTGACGCGCGAGGAGGCTGAGCGGCTCGAGCTTGTGGAGGGCGCGCGCGTGCGTGTTCGCCCCAGGCACGCGAAGGTCTTCGGATAGCCTCGCGCGCGGGTTGCCGCGCGTCCTCTCCACGGTGCTCGTGCTCGGCCTCCTGGTCGGCACGTCCGCCGCGTTCGCGATCACCGAGAGGCTCAAGCTCGTCCCCTCGCCGATCATCGCGCCGAAGGTGACGGAGGCATTCTCGCCCGCCTGCGATTGCGCGACGGACGTCGCACGTGTGCAGTTCCGCTTGCGAAACCGGGACCGGCTGACCGTGTCGATCGTCGACGCCGACGGCGGGACCGTGCAGACGATCGCCGAGGGCGAGGAGCACCCGGCCGGGCCGGTCGAGTTCAGCTGGGACGGACGGGGCGCCTCGGAGGGCGAGTACCGCGCGAAGGTGCACCTCGCCCGCGCGCGACGCACGATCGTGATCCCGAACACGCTGCGGCTCGACACCACGCCGCCGGTCGTGACCGTCGAGGCGATCCGGCCGCGGGTGTTCTCGCCCGACGGTGACGGGCGAGCCGACGCCGTGCACGCCTTCTTCACGGTGTCGGAGCGCGCCTCCGTGCTGATGCTCGTCGAAGGCGAGCGCGCGGTCGAGAGCCCGCCGCGCCTGAAGGGGAAGCTCGACTGGTACGGCCGCGGCAAGCCCGAGGGAACGTACGACGTGAGTCTCGGCGCCCGCGACCTCGCCGGGAACGAGGCGCGGCCGACCGCGCCGACGCCCGTCCGGCTCCGGTTCATCGAGCTCTCGCCCTCGCGGGTGGTCGCGCCGAGCGGCGTGCGCTTCGGCGTTCGCGTCTCGACCGACGTCCCGCGCTACCGCTGGCAGCTCGGAGGTCGCCGGGGCTCATCCTCGGCGGGCTTGCTCGTGCTGCGCGCGCCGCAGCAGCCCGGCCGTTACACGCTCGCGGTCGCCTACGACGGACACAGCAGCGCGATTCCCGTCTTCGTGAGGCCGCGTCCGTGATCGCGGGCGGCGTGATCGGGGCGCTCGGGCTCGCGGCGCTCATCGTGGTCCAGCAGCGGAGGCTCCGGCTCGTCGCGCTCGCGCTGACGGTCGTCGGCGGCGCCGTCCTGGTCGTCACGCTCCGACCGTCGGGAAACGACGCGCTGGTCGCGGCGGCCGGCGTCGTCGGCGCACTCGCCGCGGTCGGCCTCGGCGCCGTCTTCGTCCGATGGCCGTGGGTGCTGCCGATGGCGGCGCTCGCGTGCGCGCCCGCGCGCGTGCCCGTGAAGGTCGGCGGCGAGGAGGCCAGCCTGCTCCTGCCGCTCTACCTCGTCGTCGGCGGAGGAGTCGTGGCGCTCGCGTGGGAGCTCTGGCGCGGCGACCCGCGGTCGCGCGAGCTCGGGCCGCTCGGCTGGCCGCTCGCCGCGTTCCTCGCGTGGAGCGGCGTCTCCCTCCTCTGGAGCGACGGCCCGCGCCAGGGAGCCGTGTCGCTCGCTGCGTTCTTCCTGCCGTTCGGGCTGCTGGCGCTGATGGTCGCGCGGATGCCGTGGCAGCGCCGCTGGCTGAAGGCGCTCACGGTCGAGCTGATCGCGATGGCGGCGGTGTTCGCCGCGATCGGCGTCTACCAGTGGGCGACGCGCGACGTCTTCTGGAATCCCAAGGTGATCGTGTCGAACGCCTACGCGCCGTTCTTCCGCGTCAACTCGGTGTTCTGGGACCCCTCGATCTACGGCCGCTTCCTCGTCGTCGCGATCGTCGTCGCGCTCGTGGTCGCGCTCTACGGAGCGGGTCGCGACTGGATGTACGCAGGGATCGCGATCGTCGGGCTCTGGGTCGGGCTGCTCTTCTCGTTCTCGCAGTCGAGCTTCGTCGCCCTGATCGCAGGCGTCGTCGGGGCGATCGCGCTGTCGTGGCCGCGGCGCTGGGTCGTCGCGCTCGGCTGTGCCGCCGTGGTGCTCCTCGCGGCCGGGTTCGTGGTGCCGTCCGTCCGCGCGGAGATCCTCGACAACACCGACCGCGCGACCGGCAACCGCTCGAGCCTCGTGCGCGAAGGGACTCGCATCGCGGTCGACCATCCGCTCGGCGGCGTCGGGCTCGGCGGGTTCAAACGGGCGTACGGCGAGCGGGTCGGCTTCCGGGCCGCGGACCCGGCGCGAGCGGCGTCGCACAACACGCCGGTGACGGTCGCCGCCGAGACGGGCCTGCCGGGCTTCCTGCTCTTCGGCTGGCTCGTCGCGACCGCGCTCTGGCTGCCGTTCCGACGCGTGTCACGCAGCTTCGCGGGACGCGCGTCGCTCTGCTTCGGGCTCGCGCTCGTGACGATCCTCGTGCACTCGCTCTTCTACAACGCGTTCTTCGAGGACCCGATGAGCTGGGGCCTCCTCGGCCTGACCGCGCTCGGCTACGCCTGGCGGACGAGCACGCGCACGAGCCGTGCGCGCTCGAACGGCAAGTAGAACCCGACCGCGAAGAGCACGAGCGGGTACGCGAGGATCAACACGATCGAGACCTCCAGCCGGTCGACGAGCCGTCCGACCACCGTCAATGCCGCTGCAGTGAGGATCACCGTGCAGACGCGGCGCCACTGGTACGGCACCGGGTAGAGGCGCTGCGAGTAGACGGCCATCGCCACGAACATCACCGTGAACGCGGTCAGCGAGGCGGCCGCTGCGCCGCGGATCCCGTACTCCGGTATGAGCAGCAGGTTGAGGACGACGCTGACGAGCGCCGCCGAGCCGGTGACGACCCAGTTGAACTGCGTGCGCCGCAGCCGCCCGATCCCGATGGCGACGACCGTGTACGCGCCCCAGAGCGCGCCGGCGAACGCGAGCGGCGCGACGACGTCGGCGCCGGGCCAGAACGCCTCGTCGCGCGCGAGCACCCTCACGATCCAGGGTGCGAGCACGCCGAGCGCGAGCGAGAGCCAACACGAGACGTAGAGCAGATACGTGAGGACGAACGCGTACGTGCGGCGCGCCTCCCGCTCGTCCTCGATCGAGTACGCGAACGCGGGCCACGCCATCCGGAACGCGACGAGGAGCAGCACCATCGCCGATGCGATCCGGACGCCGAGCGAGTAGCGGCCGACGTCCTCCTGGCCGGCGATGCGGGCGAGGAAGAAGCGGTCGCTGAAGGTGAGCGCCCACAGCGCGAGGCCGGAGGGTACGAGCGGCAGCCCGAACCGGTTCATGCGTCGAAGGAGCTCGCGATCGAACTGGAGCCCGAGCTGCTCGCGGCGGTACCCCAGGAGCGCGAGGTAGACGAGCAGCGTGCCGGTGAAGTTGCCCACGACGACGCCGAGCGCGCCCTCGTCGAACGCGACGACGAGCAGGACCGTCGTGCCGATCGTCAGCAGCACGTTCGCGAGGCTGGCGGCGACGAACGCGACCGAGCGCTCCTCGACGCGGAAGAGCGACGTCAGCTGCTCGTAGTTCATCTGGGCCCAGAGGCCGATGAACGCCGCGCGGACGAGGGTGTCGTCGTCGATCTTGAGGAAGTCCGAGATCGCCGACGCGAAGATCCATCCGAGCACGAGGCCGAGGGTCGACGTCGCCATCGTGAACCAGAACGACGTGCGCAGCACCTTCAGGCGCTGCTCGGGCTCGGTCGAGTCGAAGTAGAAGCGGAAGAACGCGGTCGAGATGCCGCCGCGCAAGAGGGTGACGAGGATCGCGTTCAGGGCGACGAGCGTCTCGACGCGGCCGAAGTCGGCAGGCGTCAGGTAGCTCGTGTAGAGCGGCAGGAGGAGGACCGCGAGGATCCGCGAGACGAGGCCGCCGAGGCCGTAGATCGCCGAGTGCTTGCCGAGCCTGCGGAGCTGCGCGCCGATCATGCGAGTACCTCGTGGACGTTGCGGAGCCGCGTCGAAAGGAGTGCACGTGAGCGGGAGGAGTCGAGCGTGCAGTCGAGCGGCCGCGTGACGCCGGCCTCCTCCGTCGACGTGCAGGGGACCTCGCGCCGCGCGATCAGGCGCGCGAGCTCACAGCGGCTCACGGCCTCGTCGGCGGCGACGTGGAGCGGTCCCGCGACGTCGAGGCGGGCGAGCTCGAGGAGCGCATCGGCGAGGTCGGCGACGTGCGTCGGGCAGCGAAGCTCGTCGGTGAAGAACGGAAAGCGCGCCTCGAGGGCGTCGCGCTCGTGGCGGCCCGGCGTCGCGCCGCCGTAGAGCAGGGACGTGCGGACGAGGAGCGCGCCCGGGTGCGCGCGTGTCACGACGCCCTCGGCCTCGGCCTTCGCGCGCCCGTAGTCCGTGACCGGGTCGAGGTCGCCGTCCTCGACGTAGCGCCCGCGCGCGCCGCTGAAGACGACGTCGGTCGACATGTGGATCAGTCTGGCATCGGCCGCCGACGCGGCCTCCGCGACGGTGCGCGAGCCGTCGACGATGACGGCCCACGCGTCCGGCGGCTCCTGGCGGTAGGCCGTGTGGATCACGGCGTCGTAACGCGCGACGGCGTCGCGCACGGCAGGCGCGTCGCGGATGTCGAAGTCCCGGGTGGACACGCCGTCGCAGCCGCGTGCGACGAGCTCGCGACCGAGGTAGCCCGTCCCGCCGGTGACGAGGACCCGCACGCCTCAGAGGCGCGCGTACAGCGCGAGCAGCCGGTCGGCGATCTTCTCGTCGTCGTGCACGGTTTCGACGTAGCGGCGGCTCAGCGCACCACGCCGCCGCCGCTCGTCCGCGTCGTCGACCAACGGGCGCAGGACGTCGGCGAGCGTCTCCTTCGACGCGTTCGCGATCGGAACGGGAACGCCGAACGCCTCCTCGGTGCGCCTGACCGCCTCGTCGTGCAGGAACGTCACGACCGGCTTGCCGAGCGCCATCGCCTCGATCGCGAAGAGGCCGTACCAGCCGGCGTTCAGCTGGTCGACGACGATGTCCGCCTGTCGGTAGCGCTCGACCGCCTCGTCGTGCGTGACGCCGTGGACGACGTCGAGGTCGACCGGGAGCTGTGCGCACGCCGCCTCGACGAACTCGGTCCCCTTGCTCGCCTTGCGCGACGGCGCGTGAACGACGAGCGGTCGCTCGTCCCCGCGGCCGGGCGACGGCATGTAGCGCTTCAGGTCGATGCCCGGTGGGATCACGTCGGCGTCGGGCACCCAGCGGATCGCGTCGTACGACCCGACCACGCGCGCGTCGGCCTGCTGCGCGTAGGCGAGCTGCTCGGGCGTCTTGCCGCGGATGTCCGAGCCGACGAAGTGGAAGACCGCCTTGCGCCCGGTCGCGCGGAGGATCGGGAACTGCAGCCGGCGCGGCACGAGCGTGAGGCCGAAGTAGAAGTGGAAGACGTCGGTCTTCGGGAGCAGGTTCGCGAGCGCCCGCCACTGCGTGAGCTGCGCGCGGAGGAAGCCGTCGGGCCGGTTCAGGTTGACGTCGAACTCGGTCGGCCGGAACGGCTGCGGCTTGAACACGACGAGTCGCGCGTCCACGCCGCGGCGCTTGAGCGCCTCGACGTTCTTGTACGCGATCCCGGCCATGTTCACGGGTGCGTGCGTGACGCGGAGCGGCGTGTTCACGAATCGCCCCGAACTCGGCACGAATCCGACACACAGGCGTCACACGGAGGCGTGTAGCGTCGAAGCGACTCCAGTCGGCCCCCCTTTGGGAGGGTGGGGGGTGAGTGGGTGGGGGCGACGCACCGGGCGCGCGGGGTCACTCGTCCCATTCGACCTGGTCGAAGTAGCGCAGGGCTCGGCGGGACGGGCGGACGCGGGACGCGTATGCGGCGAGCTCGTCCTCGTTCAGCTCGCCCAGCGCGAACTTCACGCCGAGGTACGGGAGGTTGAGGTCCTCCTGGTAGACGATCGTCGAGATCCGCGGGTTGATCTCGATCACCTTGTCGCCGACGAGCTGGATGTTGAAGAAGTGGTCGAGCGCCAGCTCGGCGACGATCCTCTCCGCGACGTCGGTGAGCCACGGGTCGTCGAGCGTCTCGAAGTACATCGCGAGCCCGGCGCGCATCGCCTCGCGGGTCTTCGGATGGCCCAGGACGATCCGGCCGCCGCTCGCGATGCCGTCGATCGTCCGCTCCTTTCCGTGCGCGAGCTCCATCACGAGCAGCTCCG
>Ga0111538_10012171_pt1 | contig 11378 bp, 9 predicted proteins | sample SoiMethybrSBSTD1_FD_79669 | JGI IMG/M metagenome (GOLD analysis project Ga0111538, IMG submission 79669) | Bulk soil microbial communities from a Populus tree surrounding site in Tennessee, USA - Soil MetaG P. TD hybrid SBSTD1 (version 2)... | ecosystem: Environmental > Terrestrial > Soil > Tree... | reverse complement strand
GGCCAGGGCGGGGCGCCGCTCGACCGCGCGCTCCACGGTGACCGGCGACCCGCTGCCGGCGGTCACGCGCGCGCGCAGCAGGTACGTACCGGGGGGCGCCGGCAGGTCGACGCGTCCCTCGGCGAAGAGCGCCCCCCCCTCATTCGCCCGCCGCACCGGCAGCGACAGCACCCGGTGCGCGCCGCCGGCCGGCGGGACCACCTCCAGTGTCACGCCGATCGCCTCCGCCGCCGTCCCGGCGCGCGGATAGACCTCGACGTAGACCGCCAGCTCGCCGGCCGCGGTGGACCCGGCCAAGAGGCGCAGCTTGCCCGCCTGCCGCTCCAGGACCATGAGGTCGCTGGCCGCCAGGCCCTCCGCTTCCATCAGGCGCAGGCGCAGGCTGCGCTCCTCGCGGCCGCGGCCGCCCGCCGCGTCCCGCACGCCAATCTTCAGCGTGTAGTCGCCGGGGACGAGCAGCACGGCGTCGTCGAAGCGCAGCGCCGGGCCGCCACCCACCATGGACGACGACTCGCCGGCCACGGAGCCCGCCGCGTCCACGATGCGGTACGCCACCCGTGCCGGGGCCGCGCCTTGAACCTCCGCCGCCAGCAGCACCTTCACCTTCCCCCCGGCCCCGGCGTCGAGGGCCACGGTGGCCACCTGCAGCGGGAGCGCGGGCGCGGCGGGCGGGGCGGCGGCATGGGCGGCCGACGCGCGGGGACCGGCCACGAACTGGCGGCGCGCGCGCACCTGCACCTTGGGCCGCGTGACCGCGACGGCCAGCGTGCGCGGCTTGCCGTCGCGGTCGCGCTCGACCGGCTCCAGGCCCAGCAGGTAGTGGCCGGAGATCTCGCGGGCCACCCGCTCGAACGTCCCGCGCCCGGCGGCCACCACGTCGAGGAACGTGCCGCCGGCCAGGCCGTTGAGCGCCTCCAGCCCTTCCATGCGCAGGCGCTCGTCGTCTTCGGCGGTCAAGGAGCGCAGGCCGCCGCGGCTGGCGTCGAAGTCGGCGCCGAACTGGCGCAGGTGCAGGGTGTAGAGCGTGACCCGGGCCGCTGCGGCCTCCTCCGCCACCCGCTGCATCCGCCCGGTGACGTCGGTGTCGGCGGCGTGGAAGGTAGACATCAGGCCCGCGCTCAGCAGCACCAGGACCTTCGGTCCGGGCAGCGCGGCCAGGTTGCGGCAGAGGGACTCCAGCGCGATGAGGCGCTCCCGCACCTGCCGCCCGTAGTCGGTCACGAGCTGCCGCGCCTGTGCCGCCACCTGCACCCGGCAGCTCTCGAAGGCCATCCCGGCCGTGACGAATTGCGCGCACTCGCGGGCCGTCACCTCCTCGCCGTGCACGTCGCCGGCCACGAGCTGCATGGCCTCGGCCAGGCCCACCCGGTACTGGCCCAGGACCAGGTCGCTCGCCGGCCCGATCTTGTCGAAGGCCCGGCGCACCGCGGCCCGGTCGGTCGTGAACTCGAGACGCGGCCCGGTGGGCAACGCCAGCACCGCCACCCGGTCCTCCGGCGACAGGCCCGCGACCAGCCGCTGCGCGGACTCCAGCGCTACCTGCAGCGCGCCGAACGTGACCTGGCCCCGGTCCACCGCGAACACGATCAGGCGGCCGGGCGCCACGCGCCCCGGTGCCTCGTCGACCGGGCCCGGGACCGCCGCGCCGGCCGACGCCGGCTCCGCGCTCGGAGTCTCGATGAAGTCGACCGAGAGCACGCGCCGCGGCTGTCCCTCGACCTTCACCTGGAAGTCTTCGGCGGCCAGCCCGCGCACCGGGTTGCCGTCTCCGTCCACCACGTTCACGTCCACCGCCACCAGCTCGACGTCGCTGGGGAAGACCGCCGGTGGCCGGCCCTCCTGCGCGGGCAGCGGCACGGCGGGCAGCAACGGCAGGACACCGACGACCACGGCGGCCAGGCGCCGGTGGAACATTCGAAGACCTCCGGTTGATGTGGATGGGCCGGTCCGAAGCAACGTCCTGGCCAGGATACACAAGGCGCGCCGGCGCCGCGTGCTAGCATCGCCGGATCCTGATGTCCACGCGTGTGCGCCTCGCCCTCGGCCTGCTCGCCGTGCTGGCCGTGGCGGCGGCCGCGGTGTTCTTCCTGCGCCGGCCCCCGGTCCCGGCGGTCCGGCGCGTGATCGTGGTGGGCCTCGACGCCGCCGACTGGCAGCTCCTCGACGGGTACGTGGCCGCGGGCACGATGCCGGAGCTGGGGCGGCTGCAGCGCGAGGGCCGCTGGGGCGTGCTGCGCGCCTTCGCGCCTTCGCTCTCGCCCCTCCTGTGGACGACGATGATGACCGGGCGCGGCCCGCTCGAGCACCGCATCCTCGACTTCACGCGCTTCAACCCGAAGACCGGGGTGCGGGAGCCGATCACGTCCGACGAGCGGCGGGCGCGCGCGGTGTGGGAGATCGCGGGCGAGGCCGGGCGGCCGGTGGCCGTGTTCGGCCTGTGGGCCACCTACCCGGCCGAGCCGGTGCGCGGCCTGATGGTGTCGGACCGCTTCTTCTCGTTCCACCGCGTGGAGACGGAGATGCCGCCGGGGGCCGTGTGGCCGGCGGCGGCGCAGCCGCGGCTCAAGGCCCTGCGCGACGAGGTGGAGGCGGCGGTGGGCCTGGCCGACCTGCAGGCCTACCTGCCCTGGCTCACCGCTCCCGAATACCAGGAGCTCCTCGCGCGCGAGAGCCCCTACGCGCACCCGGCCACCGCGCTGCGCCGCATCCTGGTCGAGACCCGGCTCTACCACCGGCTGGCCCTGGAGACCCTGGAGAAGGAGCGCCCGGCCCTCGCCATCGTGTACTTCCAGGGCACCGACTCCATCGGCCACGTGTTCGCGCCCTTCGCGCCACCGCGGCAGCCCTCCATCGCGCCCGAGGACTTCGACCGCTACGGCGGCGTGCCCGAGGCCTACTTCCGCGAGGTGGACCGGCTGCTCGGCGACTACCGCCGGCGCGCGGAGGAGGACGGGGCCACGCTGCTGGTCGTGTCCGACCACGGCTTCCTGTGGAAGGAAGGCCGGCCCGCGCGGCCCGACAGCCAGGCCGCGGCCACCGCCGGGCGCTGGCACCGCGACCAGGGCCTGTACCTCGTCTGGGGCCGCGGCCTCGAGGCGGCGGGCGCACGGGGGGAGGGACACGTGGGCCAGGTGGCGGCCACCATCCTGGCCCTGCTCGGCCTGCCGCGCGGCGCCGGCCTGGAGGCTCCCGCGCTGGCCGGCCTGCGCGAGAGCCCGGACCGGCGCGACTACGGGCCGCGCGCGGCCGCGGCGCCGCTGGTGGCCGGCGACGACACGGCGGCGCGCGAGGCGCTGGAGAAGCTGCGCGCGCTCGGGTACGTGGGCGGGAGCGAGCCCGGCGCGCGGGCCACGGGCTCCACCGGCACCCGCACCGCCGGCTCCTACAACAACGAAGGGCTGCTGCTGCGCGAGGCCGGCCGGGCGGCGGAGGCGCGGGCCGCGTTCGAGGCCGCGCTGCGCACCGATCCCCACCTGGCCTCGCCCGCCCACAACCTGAGCGTGATGCTCACCGACTCCGACGCGCAGCAGGCCGACGCCCTGCTGCTGCAGGCCCTCGCCAACGGCCTCGGCAACGGCCCCCCCATCGTGGCCTCGGCCATCGCCGCCCACGAGCGGGCCGGCCAGCAGGAGCGCGCGCGGCGCCTGCTCGACGGCGCCCTCGAGCGCGTGCCCGACGATCCGATGCTGCGCGTCCACCGCGGCCGCCGGCGCCTGGAGGCGCGGGACTGCCAGGGCGCGTTCGCCGACTTCGACCGCGCCCGCCGGGCCGCGCCCCAGGTGGCGCTGGTGCAGGGACTGGCCGGCACGGCCCTCCTTTGCCTGGGGAGGCGGGCCGAGGGGGTGGCCGCGCTCCAGCGCTCGCTGGAGCTGGACCCCTCCCAGGCGCGCCTGCGCGAGCAGCTCGCGCACCTGCGCTGAGGCGCGGAACTTGCTTACAGTGCTGGAGTAGGGCGATTCGACGCCCTACGCAACACGTGCCGCCCGTCCCGCGGCAGGAGTTCCAGCATGACCTTCCTTCGAAGACCGGCTCACCGCATCCCCCTGGGCAGCACGCTCGTCCTGGCCGCACTCCTGCTCGCCTCGCGGGGCGCCACCGCCCAGACCCCGCCCATCGGCGACCAGCCTCCCCCGAAGGCCGCCCCCGGGCCGCGCGCGGTGTCGCGGTGGACGGCCATCGTGGAGGCGGGCGTCTCCGACGTCCATGGACACACGGAAGCCGACGGCTTCGGCGGCGGCCTGCGCCTGCAGCGGCGGATCATGGGGTACGACTGGATGCGGGGCGAAGTGGCCTTCACCGGCGGCACCGCGGACGAGAACTTCGGCACCGCCGAGCTGGGCCTCGAGTTCCGCCTCTGTGCGCGCTGCCGCTTCACCGGCTTCGTGGGCCTGGGCGGCGGGTACCTCAAGGAGGAGCACTGGGACGGGGGCATGCTCCGCGCCAACGCCGGCGTGGAGGCCCGCGTCTGGAGGCGGCTCTCGGTGCGCGCCGCGGTGCAGGCCGGGACGCACGACGGCATCCGCGGCCCGCACTTCGCGACGCTCGGCCTGGCCTGGGGCTTCGGCCGCCAATTTCCGGACTGAGCCCGGTCCTCAGAGCGACTTCAGGTACTCGACGAGGTCGGCCTTCTCGCTCTCGCTCAGCTGAAGCTTCATATGGCCGTCGTAGTGAGCCACCACCGCCTGCAGGTCCGCGAAGCGGCCGTCGTGATAGAAGCCGCCCTTGGTCCTCGTGAACAGGCCGGCCAGGGGCGTCGTGCGATAGAAGCGCTTGTCGGGCGAGCGGCTGGCCTGGAAGTCGTCGATCCCGATCTCGGCGCCGGTGTGCATGGGCCAGCCGGGCTCCACGAACAGCGGCGGCACGTGGCAGGACGCGCAACGGGCCTTCCCCTCGAAGACACCCTTGCCCCGGGACGCGGCCGCGGCCGAAAACGACCCCGCCGGCGGCTTGGGCGCCGGAATCGAGAGCTGGTAGTAGTGCAGCGCGGCCAGCTTCGACGTGACCTGGTCCGGCGTGTTGCGCACGTTGTGGAAGCCGGCCTTCACGGCCACCGGATACTGGTCCTTGTCGTTCAGGCGCGGATCGAAGAAGGTCCCCTGGCCGTGCATCTGGGTGACGGCCACGTACGCGTTCCAGTAGGTCACCGACCCCCAGCCGTTGTACGTGTGCAGGTTGACTCCGGCCAGGCCGAAGGCGGCGGGCAGGAGGGTGGCGGCCGACTTGCCGTCCGGGCGCTTGGCCTTGCCGTCCTGGTCGAGCTCGGCGTCGTATTTGCCCGGGCCCCAGCTCTTGAGCACGGAGCGCACGGCGGCGTCGTCCACCCCCAGCAGCTCCTCGAAGGGCTTCAGGCTGGGAGCGGTGGCCACGATGGCGCCCACGTCGAGGTCGCGGTTGGGCCAGCCGTCGCGGCGGCGGCCGATGCCGGGCGCGAAGGAGTCGTCCACGGTCGAGTGGCAGAGGGCGCACTGGATGCCCAGGCCGGTCAGCGTCTTCTTGCCCGCGTCGAACGTGCCCGTGAGCCCCAGGACGGCGTTGAGCTTGAGCAGCTCCACCGTCGTCTCCGGCTTGTCGAGGCTGATGGCGCCGCTCTTGATGCCGTCGACCACGGCCTTGGGCAGCGCCGCCGCGTCGACCTTCAGTCCGAGGGAGAGCGCCGTCTTGGGGCTGACACCCTGGCCCACGCCGCCCAGGCCCTGCCCCAGCACCGCCTCGTGGAGCCGGAGCTTTCCTCCCCAGAAGGCCTCGCTGCCGAAGGTGTCGTAGCGGAAGACGCGGCGGCCCTCCACCAGCAGGGCGCGCGCCCCGCGGTCGATGCTGTCATCGGTGCCGGAGGCCGGGGCCGCGGGGGGCGCCGGGGCCGCGCCGGCCTGGAGGTGCGTGATCAAGAAGACGCTCCCGAGCGTCGCCAGCAGGAGGATCAGGATCGAACGGTGGCGTTTCATAGCGGTTCTCCTACACTGAACGTGTGGGGAAGCCTCCCGTCGCCGAGGCCTGGCCAGCGCCGGCCGAAGTGGAGTCTCCGACCGGCCTGCCCTTCACGATCGTAAGCGCGGCCGCAGCGTCAGGTCAGTAAGTCAAGAAATTATTTGACATTCATTGGAGGACGTCCCTGAACCGCTGGAACGAACGGTTTGCCACGACCACCCGGGGCCGCATCCTGGCCCTCCTCCGCCCGGGTGCCCGCACCGTTGACGAGCTGGCCACGGCGCTGGACCGCACCGACAACGCCGTGCGCGCGCACCTCACCGCCCTGGAGAGGGACGGGCTGGTGCTTGCCGGCGGCGTGCGGCGCTCCGGCGCCGGCAAGCCGCCCCAGGCCTATGCCCTGTCGCCGGAGGCGGAGCGGCTCTTCTTCTCCAGCGCCTGCGCGCCCTTCCTGACCCAGTTCCTCCGCGCGACCAGCGCCCGCCTGCCGCCGGCCCAGCTGGCGGCGCTCATGCACTCGGTGGGCGAAGGCCTGGCGGCCGATCATCCGCAGCCGGCCGGGGGACCCCGGGCCCGGGTGGAGGCGGTGGCGCGCGTGCTCGACGACCTGGGCGGCGTGACGAAGGTGGAGGGCCGCAACGGCCGCCTGGTCATCCGCGGCCTGAGCTGCCCGGTGGGCGGCCTGGTCGAGTCGCACCCGGAGGTCTGCCAGGCGATCGAGAGCTTCGCGGCCGCGCTGGCCGGCCTGCCCGCCCGCGAGCGCTGCCTGCGCGGCCAGGGCGCGCCCCGTTGCACGCTGGAGCTCACGCCCCCTCCGGCCCGCCCGGCCGGCCCGGCGCGCCGCCGGACCCGCCGGGCCGTGTAGACCGGGCGGCAAGGCGTTGGCGCCTCTGCAGTTCACGACTCAGGCGCTCTTCGCTTGATCGGCGCGGGGATGCCGCCCACCTTGGCCCCATGCGCAGAGCGGTGGCGGCGGCGGGAATCGTGGTGCTGTGTGCCTGCGGAGGGGGAGGCGGCGCGGACCCGCCCACCGGCCCGCGGGTGCTCGCCGTGGCCGGCGACTATGCCCTGGCCGTGGCCCTGACCGAAAACGACTGCGGCGCCGTCACCGTGCAGCCGCTGCCCACCCACGTGGAGCACACGCCGGGCGCGGGGCGCCTGCGCCTGACCCACGGGCCCAACACCTTCGACGGCAGCGTGTCCGCCGACGGCGCGTTCACCACCGACGCCCGCACGCTGAGCGACGGCGGCGGCACGCTCACGATCACGGTGAACGGCCGCTTCACCACCGGCGGCCTCGAGGCCCTGGCCACGGTGGCGCTCTCGCGCCCCTGCCGCTACGTGGTGCGCTGGACGGGCACCAAACAGGGCGCCCCCAACGTGATCCCCTAGGACAACTGCAGCCGCTTCATCAGGGCGCGGAAGGCGGCGTCGCCGCGGAGCGCGTCGAGGTCGGGGTCGGTGGCCAGCGTGACCGGGAGGGAGAGCGCGTGCTCGCTCGCGGCCACCTCCAGCCAGCGCAGCGCCTCGTCACGGGCGCCGGCCGCGGCGTGCAGCACGGCCATGCGGTCGGCGAAGAGGGCGGGCCGGCGGGCGGCGTCCACCTGCAGGTAGCCGATGGTCCCGGCCAGGAAGGCGTGCATCTCGCGCGCGCTGCGGGCCGGCTCGAAGAAGCGGGGACCGGGCTCCACGCCCACCAGGCCCATCACGGCCTGCGCCTCCTGCAGCGCCTCCCGCGGCAGGTTGGCCTGGCGGTACGCGTGGAACAGCTTCTCGTGGGCGCCGATGGAGTTGGCGGCCACGGCGGCCGACTGCCGCCAGGCCGCCGCCGCCTCGGCGTAGCGGCGGGCCGCGTAGTAGCTGGCGGCCACGCGCCCGGTCACCGTGGGGCACACGGGGTCGATCTCCTCGGCCCGGCGCGCCTCGCGCACGGCCGCGTCGGCCTGGCCGCGCACCAGCAGCAGGTCGGCCAGCTCCAGGTGGGCATCGGCCCGGTTCGGATCGGAGGCGATCGAGCGGCGCAGGAAGCGCTCGGCGCCGTCCCAGTCCCAGTCGAAGCGCAGGGCCACCGCGCCCAGCACCCGCAGCGCGCGCGGGTCCTCGCCGCTGGCCACCGCCCGCGCGGCCGCCTCGCGCGCGAAGGGCAGCCCCAGGCGGGCCGGCACGCGGCCTTCGCCCACCTCCGTCATCCAGGCCTCGGCCAGCGCCGACTGCACGGCCGCGTTGCCGGGGTCGAGGCGCGCGGCCTCGCGCAGCGAGGGCAGGCCGGCCCCGCCGCTGAAGCGCGCCTCGTAGAGGCCGCGCACGTAGGCCGCGCGCGCGGGAGCGCCCTCCGGCGGCGCCGCCCCGTCCACGGCCGGCCGCGATCCGCTCGAGATGGAGAAGAAGCCGAGGGCCACGGCCGCGGCGGAGGCGCATGCAGCCGCCCAGCGGCTGGGACTTGGGGAGCCAGGGGCGGCGTCCGGGCTTTGCCCGGACTGCAGAGCATCACGACTCACGGCGGCGATGAAGCGGTAGCCGCGTCCGGGCAGGGTCTCCACGTAGACGGGACGGCGCGCGTCGTCGTCGAGCGCGCGCCGGATGCGGCTGATGCAGAAGTTCAGCCCGCGGTCGAAGTCCACGAAGGTGCCGTCGGGCCAGACCGCCTGCCGTAGCTCCTCGCGCGTGACGAGATCGCCCGGCCGCGCCACCAGCAGCCCCAACACGCGGAGTGGCTGGGACTGCAGGGGCACGACCACCCCCTTGCGCCGCAGCTGCCCCTGCGCCGGATCCAGCTCGAAGGGACCGAATCTGAGCGTCGTTACCCCAAGGAGTTCACGCCGTTTGGATCACGCGCAGGACGCGCATGTTCTGCACCGAGATCTGGGCCGCCACCTTGCCCGCCAGCTCGATGAAGGCGGCGCCGGCCGCCGACTCGGGCGCGGCCACCACGATGGGCCGGCCCTCGTCGCCCCCCTCACGCACGCGGGTGTCGATGGGCACCGCTCCCAGGAAGGGGATGCCCATGTCTTCGGCCATCCTCCGGCCGCCGCCATTGCCGAAGATCTCGGTGTGCTGGCCGCAGTGCGGGCAGGCGAAGTCGGACATGTTCTCGATGACGCCCAAAACGGGGATGTTGAGCTGCCGGAACATGCCCACCGCCTTGCGCACGTCGGAGACGGACACGCCCTGGGGCGTGGTCACCACCACCGCCCCGGCCATGGGCACGCTCTGGGCCATGCTGAGCGCGATGTCGCCGGTGCCCGGCGGCAGGCCCACCACCAGGTAGTCCAGCTCGCCCCACTCCACCTCGCGCATGAACTGCTGGACGGCGCCGTGCAGCATGGGCCCGCGCCAGATCACGGCCTGGTCGGGCGGCACCAGCATGCCCATGGAGATGACGCGGATGCCGTGCCCCTCCGGGGGGAGGATGCGCTTCTGTTCCGTGGCCTCGGGCTGGGCGGTGATGCCCAGCATCTGGGGGATGTTGGGGCCGTAGACGTCGGCGTCCATGAGGCCCACGCGCGCGCCCTTGGCGGCCAGGGCCAGGGCCAGGTTCACGGCCGTGGTGGACTTGCCCACCCCTCCCTTGCCCGCGCCCACGGCCACGATGTTGCGGACGCCGGGCACGGCCTGGCGGCCGAAGCCGCCACGCGCGCGCACGTCGGCCGTCATCTTGGCCCGCGCCGCCTTCACGCCCGAGAGGGCGGCCACGCGCCGCTCGGCCTCCTCCTTCATCTGGTCGCGCACCGGGCAGGCGGGCGTGGTGAGCTCGATGGTGAAGTCGACCTCGCCCCCCGCGATCTTCACGTCCTTCACGAAGCCGAGGGTGACGATGTCCTTGTGGAGATCGGGGTCCTGCACCGCGCGCAGGGCCTCGAGGACCTGTTCCTGGGTCACGCTCACTTGTAGTTCTCCTGGGTCAGGAGGCGGACAGGGCCGCGTCCACCCGTCGCTGCAGCTTCTCGAACTTGCCGGGTGCGCTGCCCACCATCTTCTCGACGATGGTGCCTTTGCCGTCGATGACGAAGGTGGTGGGCAGGCCCTGGTTGGCGCCGAAGGCGTCGGCCACGGCGTCGGTGCCCACGAGCTGGCGGTAGGGGATGCGGTGCTCGCGCACGAAGTCCTCGATCTCCGCCGGGGCGCCGGAGTCCAGCACCACTCCCACCACCTCCACCCCCCGCGGGCGGTTCTTGTTCCAGAACTCCGCGTACTCCGGGATCTCCTGGATGCAGGGCCCGCACCAGGTGGCCCAGAAGTCGAGCACCACCACCTTGCCCTTGAAGGAGTCCAGCGTGGCCTGGCCGCCCTTCAGGTCGGCCAGCGAGAAGGCCGGGGCCGGCCGGGCGCTGGACACCGGGGGCTTGCCGCAGCCGGCCAGGGCCAGCGCGGTGAGGGCCACCGAAGCGACGATCGGGCGCAGACGCATCCCCCGATTATAGGTCCCTTCGGCCGGGGCTAGCCGACCTGGGCCAGGCCGGGGAAGAGCTTCGAGAAGAAGCGGGCCAGGACGCTGAGCCGGTCGGTGAGCAGCAGGACGCCCACGCCGATGAGCAGCGCGCCGGACACGTATTCGATCACGCGCATGTGCTTGCGCAGGCGCGAGGACGCGGCCAGGAAGTGGTTCACGGCCAGCCCGGCCAGCAGGAACGGGACGCCCAGGCCCAGCGAGTAGGCGGTGAGGAGCAGGATGCCCTGGCCCACCGTGTCCTGCTGCGAGGCGTAGATCACGATGCTGCCCAGGATGGGCCCGATGCAGGGCGTCCAGCCGAAGGCGAAGGCCAGGCCCACCACGTAGGCGCCGGCCAGGCCCAGGGGCTTGGTCCGCACCTCCGCCCGCTTCTCGTAGAGCAGCCACTTGATGGGCAGGATGCCGGCCGTGTGCAGGCCCAGGATGATGATGATCACGCCCCCGGCCATCCCCAGCTGCCGCTTGTACTGCTGGAGGAAGTAGCCGATGTAGGTGGCCGCCGCGCCCAGGGCGATGAAGACGGTGGAGAAGCCCATCACGAAGAAGAGGCTGGTGACGGCCACCCGCCGGGCCAGCCCGGGCGGGGCCTGGTCGCCCGCCTTGAGCTGGGCCATGTTGGCCCCGCTGATGAACGAGAGGTACCCCGGCACGATGGGGAGCACGCAGGGCGAGATGAACGACACGATGCCGGCCAGGATGGCGGCCAGGAGGGAGACGGAGTCGCTCATGCCGTCCACTATACGAAGTGGCGGCGCCACCCGGAAACGGGGCGTGTGCAAAAAGGTGTGTGCCGGCGGCGTGCGTGGCGTCACAGGCCCGACCTCGATCGTCCTCCGACCTGTCAGACCTTCGACCCGGGTCGCCAATTCCTATCCTGAATGGGTTGCTCCCGTCGCCGCCCCCCGCGGCGGAGGGTGAGGGCCGCACCGTCGCCACACTCGTCTTTTTGGAGGTCCGCACATGCAGTTCACGAAACGTACGCTCACTTTCGCCGGCGCGCTCG
>Ga0111538_10012169_pt1 | contig 11380 bp, 8 predicted proteins | sample SoiMethybrSBSTD1_FD_79669 | JGI IMG/M metagenome (GOLD analysis project Ga0111538, IMG submission 79669) | Bulk soil microbial communities from a Populus tree surrounding site in Tennessee, USA - Soil MetaG P. TD hybrid SBSTD1 (version 2)... | ecosystem: Environmental > Terrestrial > Soil > Tree... | reverse complement strand
TTGTTTCATTTGATTACCGCACGGCATTTTTACGCGGGTGTTGGCACCCACGATTTTTTTTGGCCACTAATACTTCGAGGTGCGGGGCAGGTGTTTCTGTACTTATCGCTTGGGATATACGTTGCTGAAAATATTCCGAAGCATTTGAGCGGATCAAGGGTGATCGTTTCTGTTTTTTTCAAAATTATAATGGGAGCTTTTATCGGTGGGGCATCATTCGGCTATTTTAGCACCCGCGATAACGAGCTACACGCGACCGGCATTTCGCAAGGCGTAACACTAAGTAACGAATTAGCGCTACAGCAATATAATTCCGCACGAGGGGTAGCGCTTCTAAACGGTGCGAATGAACAGGAGAGTAATCAGTTTGCCACAAAAGTAATGTCATCAAAAATTAATGAGCCTGCGTCTTTATTGGCGAGCAAAGATATGTATCTTGTTTGTGGGATGATCAGTTTGCTACTCGCTTTAGTGGTTTCGTTGTTTAAATTTATCCAACACCCGCCTGGAAATATTGAAGTAGAACCCGTTCCAATTTGAATTGATTATATAGAAGTTGCTTTAATGGAGGAATAGGCGCAAGTATTTTTCGGTAATCAAATTAATCTGCACGGACGGGTTAACCCGTGATTTTGTATGATGGAAACAATCAAAAAAGATCTTCCGCTGTCGTTCAACAACTCAAATGCCCTGCTGCTTTTGTGCCTTGTCCTGATGGTATTCTTCGTTCCCATGTTTCCCGTTTACGCTCACGAAATTGCCTATAATTTCTTGTTCTCATGCGTTTTTCTTTTAGCCGCGCTTTCCTTGCAACATGTAAAAAGAAAAAGTATTGTAACCATAGCCTTGGTTCTAATTGTTGTAATCTGGTTAGCGGATAAAGTCGATCTTGCAGGCCTTGCTACTGTGTCAAGGGCGGGGCAGGGGTTGTTTTTTATTTTTATTGTGATCCGGCTTATCCGGCAAACCGCAAGGGCCGAAAATGTTAGCGTTAAGGTTATCGCCGACTCGATTAACGGATATCTTCTTGTAGGTATAATGTTTTCATTAATCGTATATTCATTGGTCCGCATTCAGCCTGACGCATATCATTTTCCGGAAGGAATTACCGGCGGCGGGCAGATTGTTATGAGCAAAATGTTTTATTATACATTTGTTACCTACAGCTCGACAGGATATGGAGATATAATTCCAAAGCTTCCGGGCGCGCGATCATTGGCTACTCTTATCAGTACCACTGGTCAGTTGTATGTTGCAATCATTATTGCTCTGCTGGTGGGAAAATTTTCAAGTACCGGAACGAAGGGCTGAGGATGCGTCGCTTTCTTTTCAAATTGATGAAGACTGGTGAAAAATTTCAATATATTGACGATACCAAAAAGGATTGCCTGCCATTCACGTCCGGAGTATCGTGAGTCACAACTAACCGAATATCTATTATGGAATCAAAGAATCCTCAGATCATTTCACCTACCAATTTTGAAAAGACGGTAGATACCCTTATCCGTCTCGGAGTACTTCTTTTTCTAATAGGTTGGTGCTTCAGCATACTACGCCCATTCGTTCTGATCTTGACCTGGGCCGCCGTGATCGCGATAGCTATTTATCCGCTGTACCTCATGTTTATAAAGTTGTTCCGACGTAAAGCGTTAGCGGCGGTAGTGCTAACCCTGTTGTTGCTGAGCATATTAGTAATTCCCAGTTGGTTGGTGACTCAGTCCCTTTTCAGTGAGATAAAGCATTTGCGGGAACTGAATAAACAAGGACAATTAGTTATACCGCCGCCCGGAGAAAATACCGCCAACTGGCCGGCAATAACTAAACCGATCGTTGAGTTCTGGCAACTTGCTTCCGACAACATACAGACGGCGGCAACGGAGTACTCCACTCAAATTAAGGCGGCGGGCGCGTGGTTTCTTTCTGCTGCTGCAAGTGTTGGCACGGCAATCCTGCAATTTGTGGTCTCCATAATTATAGCTGGTGTTTTCCTTGCCTTCTCCGATTCTGTAGCAAAAGGAACCACAAGAGTTTTTGTCAAGCTGGCTGGAAAAAAGGGAGAACATTTTGCTGATGTTACCGTGGTCACCATCCGTAGCGTTGTTAAAGGTATTCTTGGTGTGGCGGTAATACAAGCAACAATGGCGGGACTGGGATTCTTCATTGCAGGCGTACCATATGCAGGTTTGTGGACTGTGGCTTGTCTGTTCTTTGCCATCATACAGGTGGGTGCAGGGCCAGTCGCAATTCCTGTTATGATCTACATGTTTTCTGCTTCCGATACATTAACGGCGGTGCTACTGGCTATTTGGCTGGTGATCACCTTGCTTTCTGATAACATATTAAAACCACTTTTGCTGGGTCGCGGAGCACCTGCGCCAATGTTGGTTGTTTTTCTTGGCGCAATCGGTGGATTTATTACGATGGGTTTTCTTGGATTGTTCTTAGGTGCGGTTATTCTTACCATTGGCTACAAACTATTTATGACTTGGTTAGAACCTGAAACAGAGGCGCAGGGAGTAAATTAGGCTATATAGTATGCCCTAACGAGACTCTTTTAAAAAGTACTTGATGATCCTTTCGTGTCAATGGTCAGTATCCTTTGGAGCCTTGCCAAACCACGAGGTTTGCCAGCCGATTGAGATCGTTGTAAAATCCTGACCTGCGCGTACTATCGCCCCCGTACTGGCTGCCAGTTTAATTGAGTTCTTTTTTCCTACCGGCATCACGGCTGTTATTCCAATACGTCCGTTCGCCTGGCGGTCATCATTATATTGATCATTGATGGATGATTTACCCCCGACATAATATGTTGCATTCAATGCCACCCACAACCGAGGGCGAATGTTATAACTCAAGTGGGATTGGAAGGTACCCATGGGTTGCTGAGTGCGGTCGGCATCGCCTGGGTAAAATGTGTGGTTTGTGGTGAAGAACCAGACACCGGCAAACACATCGATGACCCAACGCTGCCCCAATGGCTGTGACAATGCAACCTCAGGCCTAAACGACCAGCGATGAGTTCCTAAGTTGATCAGTTTATCAGAATAAAACTGACCGGTAGGCGCAATGATATTCATGCTTACTCCGATAGTTGTTTTCTTTGGCGCCTTCACGAACTCTTCTAAACTTACCGCAGGCGCGCCGTGAACGAGTACTGTAAGGCGCAACCGTGTATCTGCAAATCCTGAGCGGGTAATTTCCTGCAGTTGGTTGACAACTTCTCCTGAAACCTGCGCCCATGTATAGGGCAGGGCGACCATGGCCTGAGCCGATAGACCAAGCAAACTAAAAGAATGAGCATAGCCTAGTGATACGGCTTGGACTGAAGCCTCCAGATTTTGAATGGGTAGTGCCGGGTCCGTAACAATACTGCCATGAGAATAAGAAAAACCGGCTATAACGGTATTCGTTCTTATGGGGAGTCTGAGATAAGCTCTTGGATCGAGGTCTTGCGCAACTACTTCAGTTACAGATAATGTTATGCAAAACAGAAACAACCTAATCCATGCAACCTTCCAATGATTTAATCTAAGTATCATATTGTAACTGCATAAAATTTACAATCGTGATTTTATCTCTTGAATCGGTCATCATCACTCTTGTACTAATCTATGACACAGATGACAACAAATTTTTCATCTACGTAAAGACAATACTATAACAATGTTATACATATATGTTATCTAAACTGAACCCTCTGACAACAAATAGAGGATGTCCAGTGTTAGTCATTAACCATAGAAAGTTAATCAAATGCTTTGTTTGGCGTTGATCATCGGCAAAGAACATTTGCTAACCATTTAATGACTCATGTATGTGTTGGTATTGATAAGCCGGTAAGGCAACCTGAGTTTTGTGATGATTCAGGCAATAGTGGACGATTACCTTTGGCTGATGAATCGTCAATGCAAAGGTGTGTGGTAAGGTTCAGGTTGTATGCTTTTCCGGAATGTGGGACATAGAAATTTACAGTAGGGCTCAAATGAGAGCTAATGTTATGATAATGTGAAGAAAGACGGGCGCAAACGGTCCCGAATAAAGGTCATTGTTGAATAATTGAATTAGGTATTTTGATTCGAATCTATTTGGTACCTTGTTGTGTTAACGTTGAAAGAACGGCAATCCCAAAAGACCCTATGGAAGAGTTGTTTACGATATTGTCTTATCTAACCGCAGGAGTTTCCCTCGCTACCGGGGCGCTTAGTTTTTTTATAGGACTACATAAAGTGGACAAGACCCACCTGATTTTTGGGATAATGGGACTCAGTCTTTTTATATTTTTCATGTTGCCTCCAGCGGGATTTATACTTCATGATCACGCTCCGTACAGCGTCGGAATTATTGTTAAACGAATTTTCATTTTTGCTTACTACGGATTGTTTCCGTGGTTCATAAAGTTATATACTGGAAAAGAAGATGCTAAAGTACCTTTTTTCATCAGCCTTACCGTTGTTGCCTGTTATGGTATAATGTTTTTCACCACTGAGGACCGTTCAAAACCAATTTGGTCGATGGCATCAGTTCCGGTGTTCGGCGCAATTGCACTTTACGGAGTAATCTCCGGAATCTCGCAGTATAGAAATGGAGAAAAAATCAAGGCCACGTGGCTTCTGGCGGCCATCGGAATCTACGGAATTTTGGTTCTGCTTACAGGTGTCAATCAATTAACGAATGGTCTTATCGCGGGAAAAATGGGAATGAAGCTCTTTTTTCCACTTCATCTGCATGCCCTTTTGTTTATGCTTTTCATGGGGCTGCGCGTAGTTGCCGATGTATTGGAAAAATATAAGCTTCAAACCTTGGTAGTGGCGAGAGACAAGCGTTGGCAATCGTTCATGTATCATGCGCCAGTGTTTGTTCTTGAAATGGATAAGCAGGCAACCATTACCTACATTAATACATTTGCGGTGAAGCAACTCGGTTATAAAGACTCTCAAGAGTTGTTGGGCAAAAATTGGTTTGACGTGCTTTCCCTACCCTCGGATAGTATGTCGACCCGTGAGCTATTCGATAAGGTGATTAGGGAAGAAAAAATGACTCCCTACTTCCAGAGTAAAATTTGCACCAGGCAGGGAAAAGAGATCCTAGTGAATTGGGTTAATTATCTAACTCATTCCGACGATGGTCAGGTGAACGGGTTAATGAGTGTAGGGCGGGATATCACGGCCGGGGTAAGCGCGCAGCGACTTATCGATCAATTGAGGCTTGAACTGGAAAAGGAAAATATTGTTCCGCACAAAAATCTGGGTTCAACAGAGATTATAGGATCCAGCCCTGCCATTGCTTACGCGATTCAAAAAGCAAATCAGGTTGCAACTACAAGTGCTCCTGTTCTATTGGAAGGTGAAACAGGAGTTGGCAAGGAATTGTTTGCAGATCTAGTCCACAAGCTAAGCTCTAGAAATGCTGTGCCCATGATAAGGGTAAATTGTGCAGCGTTGCCCAGAGATCTAATAGAAGATGAGTTGTTCGGGCATGAAAAGGGCGCTTTCACGACAGCGATTCAATCCCGTAAAGGACGATTTGAGCTCGCGGATGGCGGCACTATCTTTCTGGATGAAATCGGCGAACTTCCCCTGGAGCTACAGCCGAAATTATTGAGGGTGCTTCAAAACGGCGAATTTGAAAAAGTAGGGGGGCAAAAGACCATCAGGGTGGATGTTCGTGTTATTGCCGCTACGAACAAAGATTTGGCGCAAGAAGTGAGTCATAACCGCTTTCGTGACGATCTGTTTTACAGACTGAATGTCTTTCCGATTACGATCCCTGCCATTCGAAAACGCAAAGAAGATCTGCCGGAACTAATCAATTATTTTATTGGCGAGGAATCTGCGAAGTACAATAGGTCTCTTGAGCAAATTTCAAGAGCAGACATGCAACGACTGACAGAGTACGACTGGCCAGGAAATGTTAGGGAGTTGAAGAACGTTATTGAACGGTCAGTGATTGCGTCCAGCGGGACGACATTAAAATTAGATTGGTTCCTGGGAGCAAAACTACCTGGACAACAGTCCTCTGAGACGCTGGAGCAGATCGAACGGAATCATATTGTTAAGATCATGGAAGAGTGCAATTGGAAAATCAACGGAGAGCGTGGCGCTGCGGAGAAACTGAATATGCATCCCAATACCCTACGTTCCAAAATGAAAAAGCTCGGCATCAATCGCCCTCTTGAAAATCCATCTGAAACGATCAGTCACTAACCTGGGAATCGTGGCCATTTCATTTTCGCCACATGATCAGTTAATATATTGTTAATTTCGACTCACGATATTTCGTTAGCCTCACGATAAACGATGCAGCAAATGTTGGACTCGTATGACTCCAATATCATTCCATTCAAACTAATCCTCTGAAGCGCAGTACATTGTAAAACTTTACTCACGCCCTCATTCGTGGTACAGTCCTTGGTTAGGGACATCCCGCACCGTGTTAAAAACTAAGCCTATGGTACGAGATAATCTATACTTTCTCAAAATCTCCGGAACCGTAGGCGCAGGCAAACAACGTGAATTCCAACAAACGGTTCAGTTTGTATTTAATCACCTTTCATCCGGTTGTCTGAGCCATCATCTCACCCTGGATGTGTACGCTCCGGAACATTATCATGTCTATTGTTTGTGGAATTCAGAAGATTCGCTACTTGCGTTTAAGAGCAGTCATGAATTCGGTTTGATCAAAGGAGCCTTTCAGACGTTAGGCTCTTACAACCAAACGATGTCGGGTAGATGGGCCGATATTCAATTATTTGAACTAATTGACTTAGAAAACTAGCATATGATCATTGTCCAACTGGCAGTTTTACTAGTTTGTATCTTCATTGGGGCGCGGATGTCCGGGATAGGTTTAGGTGTAATGGGTATGATCGGCTTGCTCATCCTTCTCTTTGTGTTCGGAATGCAGCCCTCAGACCCGCCGTTGGAAGTTATGCTTATCATTTTGAGTGTAGTGACAGCAGCGGCAGCGTTGCAGGCAGCCGGTGGGATGGAGTATTTAGTTGAGGTGGCCGGAAAAATTTTGCGTAAACATCCGGGACAAATTACCATCCTTGGGCCGTTGGTAACGTACGCTTTTGTGCTGTTTGCAGGCACTGCCCATATCTCGTATTCGATTATGCCCATTATAGCAGAGGTTGCCATTAAGAATAGAATACGACCGGAGCGGGCAATGAGCATGAGTGTAACAGCCGCACATATGGCGATTACTGCCAGCCCCGTCTCGGCCGCTGCCGCAGCGCTGCTTTCGGTAATAGGTGGAACAGGAATGGGGCTAGCTCAGATTTTAATGGTTGCCATCCCATCCACGCTTATTGGAGTGCTTGTTGGAATTCTGTTTGTATGGAAACGCGGTAGGGAGCTTAACGACGATCCGGAATTTCAGGAAAGAATGAAGGATCCGGTTTTTGTAAAAAATTTAGAAGGCACAGGTGGGCAGGCTGCAACGACACTCGCTCCTGGCGCGATTAAGTCGGTAATAATTTTTGCTGTAGCCATCGTCGCCGTAGTGATCCTGGGATCATTCCCCGATCTGTTGCCACAATTTTCGGGAAGAGCAGACTTTACTCCAGGATTCGCGGTGAATGCAACGGGACGTGTTCAAATGCCCTCGATGATCATGATGATAATGCTGGGCGCTGCCGGATTGATTATCCTGTTCGCCAATACAACCGCTGCAAAGGTCACAAAGGCAAGTTTGTTTGCCTCAGCAGGTCAGGCCACTATTGCTGTGTTTGGCGTGGTATGGATGAGTAGTACATTCATGGACAATAATTTTGATGTGATTAAGAATACCTTGGGCGATGTGGTAGCGTCTTACCCATGGCTTTTTGCTGTTGCTTTATTCCTTTTAAGTATGTTATTGTACAGCCAGGCGTCAACGGTAAAAGCCTTGATGCCATTAGGGCTTTCTCTCGGATTATCTCCAGCTTACTTGATCGGAATATTCCCCGCGTGCAACGGGCATTTCTTTATTCCGGGGTATCCGACATTGCTCACTGCAATTCAATTCGACCGCACTGGTACGACCCGCATTGGTAAGTATGTGTTGAATCACAGTTTTATGCTTCCCGGTATTGTAACAACAGCTGCCTCAGTATTGGTTGGTTTACTACTTCAATCTTTTATCCTGTAACTAATAAAATGAAGATAGATCGTATTCACATTAATTATTATGAATTCAGAAAATAACAATAAAAAAACACCCAAAAATAAAATCAATATGAAAAAGTTACTTTCCATTTTAGCCTTCCTGATCTTGACCGTACAAGTTCAGGCTCAACAATTACCAAGGGTAATAATTCTGGCAACAGGAGGAACAATTGCGGGCGCGGGAGCATCTGCCGATAGGGCAGGTTACACAGCTGGAAAAATTCCTATCGACGACCTGGTCGGTACTATTCCTACAGTAAAGAAAATTGCAAATATTACCGGTGAGCAGGTAGCATCTGTTGGTAGCCAGGATATGACGATCGAAATCTGGAAAAAACTGGCTATTCGTGCCAATGAAATCTTTGCGAAAAACGAAGCGGATGCAATAGTAATTACTCACGGGACTGACACTCAGGAAGAAACCGCTTACTTTCTAGATCTTGTTCTTACCTCCGACAAACCTGTGGTATTGACGGGTTCTATGCGTCCGGCAACAGCTATCAGCGCCGATGGTCCAAAAAACCTGTATGATGCCATCACCGTAGCCATTGATCCTAAAAGCAAAGGCAGGGGTGTGTTGGTCAGTTTCAATGAAGGTATTTATGATGCACGTGAAGTGATGAAGATGAGCACCACAAAAACAAATGCGTTTGGCTCTCCCAATACAGGTCCCGTTGGCCAGGCTTACGATGGTAGAGTAGAATATTATTCTTCTTCTGATCGTGAAGTGAATCCCAAAAAACCAATTGTGTTAACAGCTGACACTAAATTACCACGCGTCGACATTGTTTACATGTATGCAGATGCACCTGCTGATCAGATTGATTTGCTGATAAGTAAAAAAGTTGCGGGAATCGTTATTGCCGGTGTGGGAAATGGCAACTTCAACAAAGCCTATATGGATGCCGTGAAGAGAGCTGTAGCAGCAGGTATAATCGTTTGCCGTGCAAGCAGAACTCCTTCAGGTAGAGTGGTGCTTCACGATGAGATCAATGATGAACAATTAGGCACCATCGTTTCTGATGACCTTACGGCTCAAAAGGCCAGAGTACTATTAATGCTTGCCCTTACAAGAACAAAGGACAAAAAGCAGCTTCAGGAAATTTTCTTTACATATTGATTTCTGAACAGATATAGTGAAATGGCGGCCAGGTTCATCATCGGGCGCAATCTATCTGGGAGGTGTGAACGTATTATTCGGAAATAAAAACAAAAAAATGAAGAAGGTTAATTATATAAAACTACTGCTATTGCTTATCAGCTTTGGATCTGCACAGGCACAAGCAACGCGGACAGAGAAAGATCTGTTGGGTGAAAAGCAAATACCAGCAACCGCATACTATGGCGTACAAACTGCGCGTGCGTTGGAGAACTTTCAGGTTAGCGGGATGAAAACAAACTTCTACCCTGACTATGTAAAGGCTTTTGCTATCGTCAAGCTCGCAGCCGCCCGGGCAAATGCAGAAGACGGTCGCTTAAGTAAAGAGAAACTAGTGGCGATTGAAAAGGCTTGTCTTGCCATCATGGATGGAAAGTACCACGATCAGTTTGTTGTCGATTTATATCAGGGGGGTGCAGGCACTTCTGCCAATATGAATTCATGCGAAGTAATTGCCAATGTTGCTCTTGAAATGAGCGGACATAAAAAAGGTGAATATCAGTTCATCGAACCACATGATGATTTAAACATGGGCCAGTCTACGAACGATGTTTATCCCACGGCTATCAAAGTGGCTCTGTTGCTCCATAACGACAAATTGATCACGGAAGCCACGGCGCTTTCACAAGCCTTTCACAAAAAAGGAGAGGAGTTCAAAAGTATTTTGAAAATGGGACGCACGGAAGGACAGGACGCTGTGCCGATGACGGTGGGTCAGGAATTTCATGCGTTTGGCAACCAACTCGATGCCGAGATTGCAGCGCTTCGCAAAGCAGAATCTTTCTTGTGCGAACAAAATATGGGAGCCACTGCTATAGGTACAGGCATTACCGCTTCACCAGGTTATGCAGAAAAGTGTGCCGTTCATCTGGCGAAAATTACGGGTAAGCCTATCGTTATGAGCAAAGATCTTATTGCTGCTACCAGCAGTCAACAGGGATTTGTAGTCTACTCATCGGCGTTGAAAAGTTATGCCATCGCTTTATCAAAAATCAGCAGTGATCTGATTTTCCTGGCGTCTGGCCCCCGTACGGGTGTGTTTGAAATCAACCTTCCGGCACTACAACCTGGTTCTTCGATCATGCCAGGCAAAGTAAATCCGGTGATGCCTGAGCTGATGAACGAAATCTGTTTCAAAGTAATTGGCAACGATCTAACGGTAACTATGGCTGCACATTCCGGTCTTCTACAATTGAACGCTTACGAGCCGGTAGAAGCTATCGCAATGATGGAGTCACAGGGATTACTTTTTAAGTCCCTTCCTCTTTTCCGCAAGCAGTGTATTGATGGTATTACAGTCAATCAAGACATACAGAAACGCTACATCGAGCGAAGTATAGGGATTGTTACTGCCCTTAACCCCGTATTGGGATATGATAAAACAACTGAACTCGCGAAGGAAGCGCTTCAATCAGGCAAAGGAATATTGGAACTCATTCGGGAAAAGAAATTGCTGACGGAAGATCAGATTAAGAAACTTCTAGACCCCGCCACCATGACTGGCCAAATTAAAAAATAGAAATAATAAACGATATGGTTATGAAATCTCTACTCAGTATAACATGGTTGTTTTTGTTTTTGCTGCTGCCCTCAATACTGCTGGCTCAAAAACAGGAGAGGCAGATGGGCGACACCACATACTACAAAACGCTGATTCCAGAAGAGAAACAAGGGCTACTTAAAAATGTGAGTGTTATTGCAAACATGCAATTTGCCTTGAGAAATGAATTTATGGACGGTGAATATACCCAGACCAGGTTCCGTAATGAGCAGTTCAGATTGGAAATACGGGGACAGGTTCATGAAAAAGTGTTCTTTCGTTTTCGTGATCGATATACGCGGGCACAGACGTCCGAGGGTATCGATAACCTGAGCCGCTCTGTGGACCTTGCCTATCTGCGTTTTGACCTCTCGGAAAAATTCAGCATCGCAGCAGGTAAGATGTGCGCCGATTGGGGTGCCTGGGAATTTGATTGGAATCCAATCGATATTTATGAGTATTCCGATATAGTTGAATACGCGGATAACTTCCTTACTGGCGTGGGATTTACATATACCCCCAGTAAGCGAAATC
>Ga0111538_10012166_pt1 | contig 11381 bp, 6 predicted proteins | sample SoiMethybrSBSTD1_FD_79669 | JGI IMG/M metagenome (GOLD analysis project Ga0111538, IMG submission 79669) | Bulk soil microbial communities from a Populus tree surrounding site in Tennessee, USA - Soil MetaG P. TD hybrid SBSTD1 (version 2)... | ecosystem: Environmental > Terrestrial > Soil > Tree... | reverse complement strand
TCCAGTTACATTCCCGCCCGGTCGCGCGAGGCTAGCGACAAACCCGCTCTCAACAGGATCGCTGTCCGACGCCATGACAATGGGGATTGCAGTTGTTGCTTCCTTGGCGGGACCGGTAGCGCCTGAACCGCCCGTGACTATGACATCCACCTTGAGCCGTACCAGTTCGGCTGCAAGGCCGGGTAAGCGATCCGCCTTGCCGTCCGCAGAGCGCCATTCAATCGCGATGCTTTGCCCTTCTACGTAGCCAAGTTCACGCAGACCTTGCCGAAAGGCGGCGATGCGAACCGAGTTGGCAGAGAGTGAGGCACCGTCCAGATAACCGATCCGCGGGACTTTCTGTCCGGCCGGCTGCGAACCCGCGCCGAGCGGCGTGGCGAGGAGAGCCAAGCTGATGACGACCACAAGCCCGATCAGCCGCATATGCACCTCGTGGGGGGATGGCTGGCGGGAGTCTAGCTGAACGCCGAGACGCGCACCAGCACCGCGCCGCATGAGCACGCGCTATTCGATGACCTGGTCCGCCCGCAGCAGAAGCGTCTGCGGGATTGTCAGCCCGAGTGCTTTGGCGGTCTTGAGGTTGATCACCAGCTCGAACTTCGTAGGCTGCTCGACGGGAAGATCGGCGGGTTTAGCGCCCTTGAGGATCTTGTCGACGTACCCGGCGGCCCGGCGGAACAGGTCGCGATCGCTGGGCCCATAGGACATGAGGCCGCCGGCGTCCACGAATTCTCTGCCGCCATAGATGGACGGCAGGCGATTCTTCTGGGTGAAGGTCGCGATCCTGGCCCGGTTCGAGAACGTCACCGGGCTCGGTCCAGCCACGGTCAGCGCCCGCGCGCGGTGCTCTGTGATTGCCGAGAAAGCGCGATCGAGATCCTCGGCCCGAGTCACTTCGACGGATTGAAGCGAGAGACCCAGCGAACGGGACGCGCCCTCCGCCTCTTTGTACTGAAGCGTGTCACCCCGAACGCCGGGATTCCAGAGGAACGCTACACGCGAGAGCCCGGGGATGGCTTCCTTCAGCAGTTCCAGGCGCTTCCCGGTCACCTCGAGGGAGATCATGCTGAGGCCGGTGACATTTCGACCCGGCCGCGCGAGGCTGGCCACGAACCCGGTGCCGACCGGGTCGCTGCTGTTGGCCATCACGATCGGAATCGTCTGGGTCTCTCGTGAGACCGCCGCAATCGCGACATCCGTGGCCGTCACGATCAGATCGACCTTGAGGCTCACCAGCTCCCGCGCGAGTTCGGGAAGTCGTTCGGGCCTGGCCTCGGCATAGCGCAGCTCGAGGACGAACGTTTTCTCATCCACGTGGCCGAGGTCGCGCAGCCCTCGCCTGAATGCGTCGAGGTTTTGCGCTACAGCTGCTGGAGTGCTTGGACTAAGGTATCCGATCCGCGCGATCTTTGGTGCCTGCTGCGCTCCAGCGGCGAGTGGCGCGGCGAGAAGGCTGACGATGAGAACGATCACGAGCCCAATATGCCGCATGCGCACCTCGTGGAGGATGGCTGGCGGGAGTCTAGCTGAACAGCACGACGCTGGCGAGCGTGCGCTACTGGATGATCTCGTCGGCTCGCACGAGAATCGACTGCGGAATGTTCAGACCGAGCGCCTTGGCGGTCTTCATGTTGATGACCAGCTCGAACATCGTGGGCTGCTCGACGGGGAGGTCGCTGGCCTTGGCGCCTTTTAGGATTCTGTCTACGAAGAATGCCGCGCGCCGGTAGTTGGCAACGGTGCTCGGCGCATAGGACAACAGCCCGCCCGCTTCGACGAACTCCCGGTTCTGAAACACCGACGGTAGGCGCTTCTTTAGTGCAAGCCCGGCGATCTGTACTCGATTCAGGTAGAAGCCTGCTCCACCGACCACGAGCAAAGCGCTCGCTCGGTCGGCGTGCATGGTCGAGAATGCCCTTTCGAGTTCAGTGGGCGTCCGTGCCTCGACAATCCTGAGCTGCACGCCCAGTAGCTTCGCAGCTTGCTTGACATCCTCTACCATCCTCGAGCCTAGGGGGTCTGTGGGGTTCGCAAGGAGTTCGACTCGGGTAGTTTCGGGGAGTGCTTCCTTCAGGAGTTGTAGGGTCTTGCCAACGATGTCGCGGGTCTGCCGGGACAAGCCCGTGACGTTGCCGCCAGGCCGGGCAAGACTGGCGACGAGGCCGGCTGCTACAGGATCCGGCACGCTCACCATCACGATCGGGATCGTACTCGTCGCGTTCTTGGCGGCCAGGGCCGCCTCGGTGACCGACACCACGAGCACATCCGGCTTGAGTTGAACAAGCTCGGCGGCGAGCCGAGGAAACAGTTCGGCGTGTCCCTGGAGCGCTACATCGGTGTAGCGGTATTCGATCCTGATGTTCTGTCCCTCGATGTAGCCAAGATCGCGAAGGCCCTGCAGGAAGGCTTGGACGAGGCCGCCCGCTGACGGTGGGGGTCCGAGAAAGCCGATCGTGTGCACATTCCGTGTCGGTTGCGCCTCCACCGCGAGCGGCACAAGCGCGAGGCTGACAGCGAGAACGACTGCGAGCCCGATCAGCCGCACGGACACCTCGGTAAGGATGGCTGGGGGGAGTCTAGCAGACCTGAACTTATTGGCGGCCGGGGCGAATGTTCGGGTCAATGACCGTAATTCCTCGCGATCCAGGCGGTTCCGTAGCAATCAGTCCGGACGGAGCCGCTTAGTGGATCGACATGTCGTAGCCCTTGATCCGCTCGTCTCCCCTCGCTCTCCAGACCAGTCGCCTATTCACCCCGTAGAGATCGATCTGCTGGTATAGCGGCATTGCGGCAGCATCGTCGATGACGATGCGGTTGATGCGATGGAACAGTTCCAGGCGACGCGCCGGATCCATGCTCTGTTTCGCCTCGTCGTTCATGGCGTCGAGGTCCGCGTTGTAGTAGTTGGACAGGATCTTTCCCGAGCGAAACAGCGGGTCGTAGACACCCTCGGCATCGTAGGTACCGCCCGAGCCCCAGCCAAGGAGATAGACGGGACCCGCCTTGTGGACATAAAGCGCATTGTTCAGCCAGCTGACGCCTTCGTGAATGCGGAGCGTCGTGCGAATGCCCACCTTGCCGAGCTGCCCAGTGATCGCCTCGGCCACTTCGCGGTCGCGCAGAAAGCGCCCCTGGGACGAGTTCAGAACAATATCCAACCCATTCGGAAAGCCCGCCTCGCTCAGCAGCTGCCTCGTCCGGGCCAGATCCTGCGTGATGGGCTTGAACTTCGGCTCGAATCCCACGTGTTTGGGAGTGAGCATCAGTGCGAGGCGCACGCCCTTGCCGTCGAGCACCGTCCGGATGATCTGGTCAATGTCCAGCGCGTAGTTCATCGCGAGGCGTACTCGCCTGTCCGCGGTGGGGCCCGCGTACGGCCCCTGGAGCCTGTGCTGGGCATCGTACTGGTGCGTGTAGTAGAGGAGCTGGATGGTCCGCGTGCTTGGCGCAGTGGACAGGAACAGCTTCGGATGATGGGCGATTATGTCGGCCAGGTGCGGTGGGATATTGACGGCGATATCGACTTCGCCGTTTTGGAGGGCAGCCACACGCACGGCGTCGTCGGGAATGGGCTTGAAGATGAGGCGCTGGATTCGCGGAGCGCCTCGCCAGTACTTCTCGTTGGCCTCTAGCGCGATGTAGTCGTCCTTCACCCAACGTACGAGCTTGAAGGGCCCGGAGCCGACCGGATTTTTCTGCAGGTATGGCATGTCCTTGTCCCGGTAGTACCTCGGCGGCAGCATGGCCGCCTGACCAATAGTCACTACAGAGGGCAGGAGTGGCCAGCCGGCCTTGCTGTGCACACGCACCGTGAAAGGATCCACGATCTCGACGTGACTCAGAGGCGTGAAGGCCGATGCCCCGCGCAGTTTGAGCTTGGGATCGATCAGTCGCTCGAGGCTAAATTTCACCGAGTCGGCATCGAATGGCTCGCCGTTCTGGAACCGGATATCTCGTCTTAACTTGAACTCCCAGGTGGTCTGGTTCACGCTCCGGTACGACTCGGCCAAAAGGGGGACGAGATTGAAATCCGCGTCTCGTTCCAGCAGCCCGTCGAAGAGATTGTTGGCTAGTATGGTCGCCGACACTTCCGAGTGGTTCATGGGGTCGAGTGTGGTCGGGTCGACGCCCAGTGCGACCACTACCGTACCAATGCCCGCGCCCAAGGCCCGGGGGATGGCTGGGGACAAACTCCACGCCACGAGAATGCCAAGAATGACCAAGCGAAGCCCTGACATGGGTGCCTCCTTCAGGTTCCGCTGTTACCGAGGTCTGCTGAAGAATGCCCTTGCTGAGTGATGGCGGCGGTCGACGCTTACTCGGCTCGATGTACCGGAACCGTAAACGTGAACGTCGAGCCCACGCCCACCTGGCTCGTGACCCAGATCTTGCCGCCGTGGAGTTCGACGAACTTTCGGCAGAGGGTCAGCCCCAGCCCGGTGCCCTCCACCTTCTTGTCCGCCGTCCCGACCTGCCGAAACTCCTCGAACACCGCCTCTTGGTCCTCCGGCGCGATGCCGACCCCGGTGTCGCTGACGGAGACCTCTACGAACCCGTCCTTTGGCGTGGCGCCGACTTCGATCCGCCCACCTTCGGGCGTGAACTTGATGGCGTTGGACAGCAGGTTCAGCACGACCTGCCGGACCTTCCGCTCGTCGGCCTGAATCTGGCCCAATCGGCTATCAACGTTCATCTGCAGCGCGATGCCTCGGCGCCCAGCCCGCTCACGGACCAGGGTCAGGGCGCTATCGAGCGCCGTCGGGAGATGGAAGTCGGTGAGTTCGAGTTCCATCCGCCCCGCCTCGATCTTCGAGAGGTCGAGGATGTCGTTGATCAGGGACAGTAGATGGGTGCCCGAGGCATAGATGTCCTTGAGGTACTCGTCCTGCTTCTCGTTCAGATCGCCGAACATCCTCTCCGACAACACCTCGGAGAAGCCGATGATTGCGTTGAGGGGCGTCCGCAGCTCGTGCGACATGTTGGCGAGGAACTCGGACTTGTGCTGGCTGGCGACTTCGAGCTGGCGGCTCTTGTCCGCGATTTCGAGGAAAAGCCGCGCGTTCTGGATGGCCAAGGAGGACTGAGTCGCGAACGTTTGCAGAAGCTGGATGGTGTCCGGTGCAAACGCCCCGGTGGCCTTACGGATCACCGTGAGTCCACCGAGCAAGTGCCCCTCGCGGACAAGAGGCACTGCCAGCAGGGCTCGGTATCCCGAGCGCACTAGCGCACCACGCACTCGACTCTCGGCGAGGGCCGCAAGGATGTCGGGCACTTGGATCGGCTCCTGTATCTCCGCGAGCCGTCCGGTCGCTCCTTCCCCTTTTCTTACCGGCATGGCCAGCATCGTCTCGACGATCTCGGCCTCAAGATGCTCGGTGGCACGTGGCACGAAGATCTCGCGCTGCTCGTCGTACTCGTAGATGACGCCCGCGTCGGCGCCCGAAAGCTGCGTGGCCCTGGCCACGATCGTGCTCAGCACGGTCCGGAGGTCCAGGGTGGAACTGATCGCCTGACCGACCTCGCCGAGTGCGCGCAGCTCGCCAACGGAGCGTGTGAGTTCCTGCGTGCGGGCTTCGAGTTCCTTAAAGAGGCGCACGTTCTCAATGGCGATGACCGCCTGGTCGGCGAAGGTCTTGAGTAACTCGATCTGCCGATCCGAGAACGGTCCCGGTTCGGTGCGGACAACAGTCACAGCGCCGATCGCCTGCGCTTCTCGGAGCATCGGCACGGACAGGAAGCTGCGCCAGCCCGTGGCACGCGCGACCTCCTGCGGATAGTCCGGATCCCTGAGGACGTCTGGGGCATGGACGACCGTGCGGTCTAGGATGGCTCGACCCGACATGCGGCGACGGTTCGGCGCCATGGGGTAGTCCTGCGGAACGATCGCGCGAACCGCGGCCGAGAAATTTCGGTAGGCGGCGAGATGGATGAGCGATCCATCGAATCGCAGCACGCCGCTGACCGCAGCACCGCACAGCCGCATGGCACTCTCGGCGATCGTCTCGAAGACGGGTTGCACATCGGTCGGCGAGCTGGAGATGACTCGAAGGATCTCCGTCGTCGCTGCCTGCTGTTCGAAGGCCTCGCTCATCTGCGCATGGGCGGTCGTAAGCGCCTTGTTCTTCTCTTGAAGTTCCGTGAACAAGCGCACATTCTCGATGGCGATCACCGCTTGGTCAGCGAAGGTTTTCAGGAGCTCGACTTGCCGTTCCGTGAAGGGGCGGACTTCAGTGCAAAAGAGTTGGATCACGCCGATGGCCACGCCCTTTTGCATCAAGGGCACGCTGAGTAGCGTTCGGAAGCCTAGTCGCTGCGCATTCTCGCTCGCCTCCGGGAACTCCGCTGCTTCGGCCTGCACGTCCGCAATGTGAAAGGTCCGTGCGTCGAGCACCGTTCGCCCACCGATCGTCCCTCGGTCCAGTGAAAGGGTGAACTCGCCGATGGTCCTAGCGTGGATCGGGCCATGGTGGGCGGCGAGGAGGAGTCGCCCTGCATCCACGCGAAAGATAGAGGCGTCGTACGCCTCGCACAGCCGAGAGGCGCTTTCCGCGACAGCGTCGAAGACGGGCTGGACGTCGGCCGGCGAACTCGAGATCACCCGCAGGATCTCTGCCGTTGCCGTCTCCCGATCGAGCGCCTCCCTCAGTTCGCGGGCGCGTGCCCGGAGCCGCCCCAGCGCCTCCGCCAGGCCCTTCTCCAGGTCGCGGACCCTAGCGCCGTCGGCCTTGGGCGACTTGCGGGCAACAGGGGGCTTGGCTTCCTTGGACTTCGCGGGCTTTGGACCCCGACGCATCGGTTCCCCCTGCCTCCTATGAATCGGCCGGGGACAGGCTAGGCGAACGTGCCGGCCTGGGCAACCACGAACGACTTGGCGTTAGCAGAGGATCAGCCTTGGGGACCTGCTCATGCGAACTGCCTCAGCTCCGCCTCCGCCTGCTCCAGCCAGTACGTCATCCTCATCTCGCGGTACATCGTCGTCGCGGTGGTGAGGTGCTCCTGTGCCTGCTCACGCTTAGCCATGCGCCGGTAGAGCTTGCCGAGGCCGAGGTGGCAGTGGGCGACGAGGGGGCGCATGCCGAGGTCTTGAGCGAGCGCCAGCGCCTCGCGGTAATACGATTCAGCGTCTCCCCCGGCGCCCGCCGATGCGACGTCACCGGCGAGGCAGAGGGCGTGAGCCGCAGCCCCCCGAGCCCCCAGCCGCCGGGCGATCGCCAGGGCCTCCCGCGCGTGTTTGGCGGCCTCGTCGATCCGTCCGGCCGAGAGGTAGGTCGTCCCCGCGCACAGAAGAATGAGCCCCGGCTGGCGGTGATTCTGGCGCCGGCGGAACTCCTCGACGGCGTCCGTGACCAGCGGGAGCGCCTCGTCAGCCCGGCCGGCGAGGGCGTAGGCGGCGCCGAGGGCCGCGGCGAAGAACGGTGTCCCGACGACGATCTGCCACGTTCGGCAGAGGTCGAGGCCCCGCTCGAGGACCCGGTTCGCCCGTAGGAGATCCCCGCGACGAAGGTGGGCAAGGCCGAGATCGAACAACCCGAAGTACAGCGTGAAGGGATGATCGGCCGCTTCAGCGATGCGCACGGCGGCGTCGGCGTGCCCGATGGCCTCGTCGAACCGGCCGAGCTGGGAGAGCACGTCGGCGAGGAGGGCCCCGGAGAGCGCCGACTGGATGGCGGGCGCCCCGAAGCGCTCGGAGCGCAGGTCCCCCTCGAGCGCGACGTTCCGCTCGAGGAGGGTGGCCGCGTCGCTGAACTCACCCCTGGCGACGTGCGTCATGCCTAGAAAGGACGTTGCGACCACCTCGATCGAGCGGTCGCCGAGGGTGCGCCCGATACTCAGGGCCTCCTGCCCGAATCTGACGGCCTCGTCGTAGTCGCCACTCCCCAGGCACTGGATCACCATGAAGGTGGCGATCCGCGCGAGCCGGTGCTGGTCTCCGAGCGTCCGGGCGAGCAGCTCCGCCTCGTGCAGATGCTCCCCCATGCGCGCCCGCTCGCCGAGCGCGTTGAGCGCGTTCCGGAGGTCGATGCGGATGTCGATGGTCAGCTCGGTCGTCTCCCGGGTCTCGGGGAGGTGGCGGAGGGTCCCGAGCGTTTGCTCCAGGTGGGCGATGGCCTCGCGGTTGGCTCCCCGCGCCATAGTCCGGAGCCCCGCCTGGCGGAGATAGGCGACCGCCTTGTCCCACAGCTCCCCGCGCAGGGCGTGGTGGGCCAGCCGCTCGGCCTGCTCGGCGACGCGCTCGGTCGAGAGCCGCTCGATGGCCTCGGTGATGCGGGCGTGCAGGGCGCGCTGCCGGTCGTGGAGCAGCCCCCCGTACGCGACTTCGTGAGTGAGCGCGTGCTTGAACGTGTATTCGAGGTCCGGGAAGAGCCGGGTCTCGTAGAGGAACTCCGCAGCCTGGAGATGAGTCAGCTCGGCGCGCACCTCGTGCTCCGCAGAGTCGGCGATGGCCAGGAGCAGCGGCATGGGCACGTCCTTGCCGATGACGGCGGCCGCCTGAAGCAGGCGCTTGGCCTCGGGCGGCAGGCGGTCGATGCGCGCGGCCAGGATGGCCTGCACGGTGGCGGGGATCGTCAGCGGCTCGACGGGCCGGGTGAGCCGGTAGGCGCCGCGCTCACCGGCCAGGGCCCCCGTCTCCACCAGGGCCCGCACACTCTCCTCGAGGAACAGGGGATTCGCTTCCGTCCGTTCAACCAGGAGCCGCTTGAGCGGAGCGAGTGCCACGTCGGTGCCCAGGAGCGCATCGAGCAGCTCGTCGGCGCTCTCGGCCGGCAGGGGATCGATCCGGAGCTGGCGGTAGTAGGTCTTGCCGCCCCAGGTGTGCTGGTACTCGGGGCGGTAATTGACGAGGAGCAAGAGGCGCGCTGCGGGCAGGCTCTCGACGAGGCTATCGAGCAAGGTCTGGGTCTCGCCGTCGATCCAGTGCAGGTCCTCGAAGACCACCACCAGCGGCTGGACCTCGCTCTGCGCGCAGTAGGAGGCGCTTGACCGCATCGAGCGTCTGCTGGCGCCGCTGGAGCGGATCGAGGGCCTGCCAGGACGCCTCCTCCACCGGCACGTCGAGAAGCGCCAGAAGGGCGGGCACCGCGGGCCCGAGCGTCGGGGCGAGTGTCAAGACCTTCCCCGTGACCTTCTCCCGAATCTTGCGCGGGTCGTCGCGGCTTTCGATCTCGAAGTAGCCTCGAAGCAACTCGATCACGGGCAGGTAGGCGGTGGCCTTCCCATAGGAGACTGAGGCGGATTGCACGGTTAGCCAGCCGTGCACCCGATGGGAGTGGGTGAGCTCCCAGAAGAGACGCGATTTACCCACGCCCGGCTCCCCGACCACCGCGACCACCTGACCGCGCCCCTGGCTCGCCCGGTCGAGGGCGCCTCGCAGTTGCTCCGGCTCCGCGTTCCGGCCGACGAAGCGCGTGAGCCCGCGCCGCGCGGCGGCCTCGAGGCGGGTGCGGGCGGCGCCGGAACCCACCAGCTCGAACACCTCGATGGGCTCGCCGAGCCCCTTGATCGGCACCGGGCCGAGCGGGGTGACCTGAACGAAGCCCTCGGCCAGGTGCAGCGTCTCGGCGGTGAGCCGGATGCTGCCGGGCGCCGCGAGTTGCTCCATGCGCGCCGCCAGGTTCGTGGTCTGGCCCACTGCGGAATAGTCCATGCGAAGATCGCTGCCGATCGATCGCACCACGACGTCTCCGGAGTTGACGCCGACGCGGATCTGCACCTCCACACCCTGGGCACGGCGTAGCTCCTCCGAGTAGCGACGCACGACGTCCTGCATCCGCAGCGCTGCGTAGCACGCGCGTACAGCGTGGTCCTCGTGGGCGAGCGGCGCGCCGAACAGCGCCATGATCCCGTCGCCCATCACCTGGTTGACCGTGCCCTCGTAGCAGTGGACCGCCTCCATCATGTGTTCAAGGACGGGGTCGAGGATCTTGCGCGCCTCCTCGGGATCACGATCGGCAAGCAACTCCATTGAGCCCTTGAGGTCGGCGAAGAGCACGGTCACCTGCTTGCGCTCGCCCTCAAGGGCACTCTTCGAGGTGAGGATCTTCTCGGCGAGGTGCCTCGGCGTGTAGGACTCGGGCGAGGAGAACTTCTCCCCCGCAGTGGCCGGAGGCGTCATGGCCACTGGCTGGCCGCATTTCTTGCAGAACTTCGCGCCAAGTTGATTGGCGGTGCCACAGCCGGGGCAAGCTAGCTCGAGCTGCTTCCCGCACTCCTGGCAAAACACGGCATCAGCAGGGTTCTCGTGCTGACACCGGGGACACTCCATCGGGACCTCCCGATAACCAGATCGCGGACGGGTCGGTGAGCGAGCTTAGATCGCTCTCCGCTTCTTGGTCAATTGGCCTTGCATGGCCTCTGGTGCTCTATGAGATTTCCCGCTTTCTTGGGCGGACCGGCTTTCTTGACAGGATTGCCACGACATTGCACAGTGCGCCGCGAGGCCTCGTGACGTGAACGGCATCCACGACATGGGCGGCATGCACGGTTTCGGGCGCGTCGAACGTGAGCCCAACGAGCCCGTCTTCCATGAAGGCTGGGAAAGGCGAGTCTTTGGGCTCACCGGCCAGTGCCTACGCAACATCGACGAGTTCCGCCACGCCATCGAGCGGATGGCCCCGGTTGACTACCTCGGCTCGAGCTATTACGAGCGGTGGCTGGATGGCACCCTGCGGCTGCTCATCGAGAAGGGCGTGATCACGCGCGAGGCGCTGGAGCGCCGCATGGCCGAGCTGGCCAGTGGGCCCGATCCAGCGCCGCCACACTCAGACCCCGAATTACTCGCTCGCATTGTGCGGCGGCTGAAGGCACGCACCCGATTTCGCCAACCCGGACCGCCGCCCCGTTACGCGCTCGGCGATCACGTCGTCACGCGTCATGACGCGCCGGTCGGACACACGCGGCTGCCGCGCTACGCGCGCGGCAAGCTCGGCGTCATCGTTTGCATGCACGGGTCCTTCATCTTTCCGGACACCAACGCACATGGACAGGGCGCGCAGCCCCACCCGCTCTACAGCGTCCGCTTCGAGGCCGCCGAGCTCTGGGGTGCCACCGCCGAGCCGTGCGCGCCCGTCCACCTCGACCTCTGGGAGCGCCACCTCGAACCAACTGCTCCCACAAGGCAAACGTGACAGAAACGTGACGAGCGAACGGCTCGGAGCAGCAAATCGAGGCTGCTTCCGAGCCTACGCAGACTCACTCAAGTGCGCGGTCGATAGAAATTGTGCGCGGCAAGCTCGCCACTTCGCTGATGTCTCCTCGCTCTCATAACCCATATCTGAAAGCGCTGCGCGGTCAAGCTGAAAGCTTGGCGCTGCCGTTTTTATCGAGCGGTCAGTCTCTCTGTGTCACTTTGCCGCCTCCAGAAGACACGATCTCGAGTGAGG
>Ga0111538_10012164_pt1 | contig 11383 bp, 12 predicted proteins | sample SoiMethybrSBSTD1_FD_79669 | JGI IMG/M metagenome (GOLD analysis project Ga0111538, IMG submission 79669) | Bulk soil microbial communities from a Populus tree surrounding site in Tennessee, USA - Soil MetaG P. TD hybrid SBSTD1 (version 2)... | ecosystem: Environmental > Terrestrial > Soil >... | reverse complement strand
GGTTTCGCCGCTGCGGCGCCGCAGGTGATCGTCGGCGACCGCGACGGGTTCCGCCAGAGTGTGGCTGACATGATCCAGCTGGTGCGCACGATCCAGACCGGCGTGGATGTCGATGGCGACGGAGTGGCGGACCTCGATCCGTTGCGCATCTACTACTTCGGGCAGTCGCTCGGCGGCATGTACGGCGCGTCGCTGTTGGCTATCGAGCCTGGCGTCCGCGCCGGGGTGCTCAACGTCCCCGGCGGCCCGCGGACCAGCCGCGCACTCAACAACTTCGGCGACCGTCCTCTTTTGGGCAGTTCTCTCGCGGCCCGAATGCCATCGTTGATCAACGCGCCGGGCGTCACGCAGATCGACGGTGTGTCAATCGCGGGGCCGACTCGATACGACGAGAACAGGCCGCTTAGAAACGGCCTTCCCCTGACGGTGACGCTCGAAGACGGAACGACGCGGGTGGTTCGGTCACCAGTGGTCAACGACGTGCCCGGCGCGATCGCGCTCCAGGACTATTTCGAGCACGCCGAGTGGGCGATGCAGTCCGCCGATGCCGTCGCGTGGTCGCCGTACTTGCGGAAAGCCCCGCTCGCCGGCATGGCGGTCAAGCCGCTCATCCTCCAGCTCGCGAGAGGAGACCAGGCGGTGCCGAATCCGGCGACGACAGCCATGATACGCGCCGGCGATCTGGCGGATCTGACGATGTTGTATCGGCACGACCTCGCCTCCGCGGAGCGGCCGACGCTGCCGAAGAACCCGCACGGATTCATGTTCGGCGCGCCACTCGGATTCGTAGAGATCGGCCTCTCCGTTCAACGACAGATTGCGACGTTCTTCGCCTCTGACGCGAACCTGATCACTCATCCCGAACCGGCACGGTTCTTCGAGCTGCCGATCGGTTCGCCGCTGCCCGAGGATCTGGGTTACATCCGGTGACGAAAGAAGCCTCCCGGCGCGGTGTGCACCGGGATGTTGTTACGGCGCTCGGTTTGTTAAGACGGACTCACTCAGCCGCGACGGCACGAACCCCCTTTGTCGTCGCGGCGATGGACTCTCATTCCAGTCCGTTAGCGGTCCAGGGGGGACAGGGTGCGCGGGCGAACCCTACCCCGTTTGCCGACATCGAAGGGGAGGCCTTGAGCCACGCGAACTGCTCTGATCTCTGAAGGTCAAAGGACTTGAACAGCCGGGCGTCAGTCGCAAATTGAACTTTTGATTGGGGGCTCAGTTCGCAGCGATCGGCATCGCGGTCGCCAGCGGCATGCAACCGCGTGCACCGCTCGACTTCACCGATGGCGGGCAACTCCTCGCTGCCGCTAAGCCGCAGATCGCGGGTTGAGCAATCACCGGCAAGCTGTAGTCCGAATGTAGTCCAATAGGGCCCTAATACGAGGCAAAACGGGGGAGCTGGACAGACCAAAGACCAGCACGAGACAACACGATTCACGACCCCACTAAATCTGCAAAACCTCCATCCCCGGTTCAAATCCGGGCGGCGCCTCCAAACTCCTCACGAAAAATCACTGTTTCGCGAACGCGGCGCGGCTCATCGCGCCGCGCAGTGTTCCCAATTTGTTCCTACAACGCCGTGGGATCCGAACTGCGCAATCCACAACTGACTGGCGTTCAATGTCTTCTGCAGAAGTGGGCGTGCAAGGGTGGAGGTGTGGAGAACCTCCGCCTTCGGACACGGCGCAGTGTAACGCGATCAGGCGGACGATGATTAACAGACCGTGGAGATTGACGCCAAGTACTTCGACATCGCGTGCGCGCGCATCGTTAGGGCTTCTCGCCAGACCGATCTACTTGTCGACTCAGCTGCGTGCTGAGGTCATCGGGTCAGCCCATTAACATGTCCGGCATCACCCGCGAATCCCACTACGTTCCACAAGCCACCCTACGTCGCTGGTCCGACGACGGGCGTGAACGTCTGGGCCTACCGGCTGCTTGGGCCGAGCGAGAAGATCGACCCGTGGCAGTTGTGCGCCATCAAGAGCCTGACCAAGCAGCGCGACCTCTACACGACGTTCGAGGGCGACCAGGAGGGCGACGACTTCGAGAAGTTCATCACTCGCGAGATCGAGGAACCCGGTCAGGCTGCCATCGAAAAGGTGATCGACAACTTCAAGATGAAGCCCGCCGGTTGGTATGCCATCGCGAAGTTCGTTGCCGCGCAGCAGATGCGAACGCCGCTGTACTTTGTCGAATGGGTGCGCCGAATCAACGAGGACATGCTAAGGACGCTCGAGTCCGTGCTGAGCGAGCTTGGACAGAAGTCGGCAGCCCAGATCGCGGCGGAGAGCCAAGAGGCCGAGGACGACCGCAACTACCTGCGCGAGAAACTCCGCGTGACGTTCGACCCGGTCCCCCGCGGGAACGGGCTGGCACTCGTTCAGGCGCAGGTCAGCTCGTCTCGAACCGCGTAGCTACGGTTCATGAAGCGGATGCTCACCGACCGCATCCATTTGTTCTGCCAGCACCGCTGGCGCGTCATGAAGCTCGCCGCCGACGCCGAGTGGCCGCTAACCGACAATCCGGTGCTGGCACTCAACTACATGAAGCCCGGTGAATACGACTTCGGAGCCGGATGGGGCAGGCACAACTCGAACTTCATCATGCCAATCTCTCCCCGCCTCGCGATTTTCACCAGGTGGGCTCGAAGAAGACCGGACGATGGCATGCGTCGCCGGAGCAGACGCTGGAACTTCAGGGCTTCGCCGTCGAGCGAGCGCTGCGGTGGATCATTGCTCGGAAGCCTGACTCGCGGATCGTCGCGATGCGACCGCGCATCATCGACGCCGAGGCCTACAAGACCGAGCAGGAGGGGTGGAGCTCCTGGAACGACATGCACCTCGAGTCCGAAGCGGAATTCAGCCCACCGCGAACCGTTTCGTGGAGCCGCGACGATCCCGGCCGCCGTTCGGGCGCGTAACGCGTGCAACTAGGCTGGGAACGCTGGGTTCCAGATGTTGATGGTACACGTCTCCGCCGGCCGGGACTGACACGAAAAAATCACCACAATCGACGTGCACCTGTCGGCGATTTCTGCCGCAGCGAGGTGTCCCCGGCTCCCCAGACGACGTGCGGCAGGTCAAGTAGAATGCGGCGGGCCTTCGGTTTGTTGCGCAGGACGGCCGCCAACAGCGCGCCATGTCCTCCGCCGTCGAGGAACTCAAGACCGACTGCTATTCGCCATGTCGAGGACGTCCTGCACCGGCAAAGCGCGTCCGGTCGCGGCGGCATCGCCGAATGCGATCTGCGCGATCGCCTGGCTCAGATATCGATCCTGCACTCGCGTCACGGTCGTCTGACCCGTCGCGCCGCCCCTCTCGAGCAGAGCTTCGGCCGCGCCGTAAATCATGGCCGCCTCGCGCGGCCGACCCGCGGCGGCTTCGAGCATCGCGATCGTCTGCAGGCACCAGCCCATGCCTCGACGGTCCTCCAGCGCCTGGTCGGCCGCTCGCCGAGCTACCTGGCACGGCAGATGTACGACATGAAGCTCGGTACCCGAAAGGGCGCCATGACGGCACTGATGATGCCGGTGCTCGCCAACCTCACCGACGCCGATATCGTCGATCTGCTGGCGTATCTCTCGTCCCGGGAACCGTAGCGGGCGGAGCCCGGCGAACGCGGCCGGGCTCCTCGAGACAAGTCAGACGCAGAGAGGTCCTGAATGGCCGACACGACCCAGGCCGCCAAGGCGGGAATCGGATTTGGCAGCGCCCTGGCGATCACCATTTCCTGGTCTCAACAAGTCCGTTCTCTAGGCCTGCATCCACGGCGTGCTGTCCTGGTTCTACGTCGTCTACTACCTGCTGAAGCACCGGTAGCGGCGCCGGGGCCCGCGTCTCAATCCTGGTCGTCATCGGGCAGGGTGATCGTGCCGGAGGCGACGATCACGGCTCCTGCGTTGAGGTTGACGAGCCCTGTACCGCTGCCGGTCGCTCCCTCGAACCGGCCGGTGCCCTCGACGATCCTCTGCGTGATCTCCAGGAACCCGGTCGAGTCGCCGTGAGTGATCACCCCGACGACGCTTTCGACAATCAGCACCGAGCTGCCATCCTCGAACTCGATCGTCCGTTCGTGACAATTGATCCCGCAGGCGTCGAACTGGATGCACTGGTTGGCAACATGCCCCATCCCGCTGATCGTCCCGCTGCCGCACGACGACCCTGTTCCGTTGTCGCCGCCGATCTCGACGAAGGTCGCCCGGTACATTCGCGTTTCCGCGGCCGCGGGAACGGCGGTCGCGAGAAGCATCAGCGCGATCGCGGTGAGAATGGAGACTCCGATCCGTTTCATGGCGTGTTCTCCTTTGTTGTCGGGGGTGTTAGTCCAGCAGTTTCATGAACGCGACGATGTCCCGCTTGTCCCGCATCCGGCCGGCTCGATCAGGGCTGGATCTCATTGCGATTCCCCTTTTCAGGACGGCATTATTCGCAGCCGAAGGGGTAACTACCCTGAGAGTATGCGGAAAAGGGCCGGACGAGCTGTCAGTCAGACGAGGCGTTCGCGGAGGGCCTTGGCGACCGCCTCGGTCTTCGAGTGGACCTGCAGCTTCTCGTAAATGTGCTTCAGGTGAAACGACCGCGTCGTAAGCGCGGCTCGTTCGGATCCAGTGGTTCACGGCTTGGCGTTTCGCCTCCATGACGGTGGTCCAGAAGCCAGGGAAGGGAAAGCCTTCCACGGGATTAAGTGTCCCGCCGTAGACGCGCCGACCCATCGCACGGGCGCGATCGATGATCTGCCGGTGACCCTGGATGATCTGCGCCGCGCTCACGTTCTGGGTGGGGATCCCGATCAAGTCAGGAATGAGGATGTCGACGTTCCCCTGCAGGACGATCAGGTGCGCCGCGCCGGTTTGCACCAGCACGTCGCGGTCGAGTCTGAAGAGGGACCCGGTGCCCACCAGATCGTGCAGGACGCGGTTGCCGCTGACACCCGGATTCAGCACGGCGACGTCCGAAGTTCTCTCATGCGACTGCAGGCGCTCAGCCAGGAGGTTCGGCCAGCGCTGATTCATGTCTGGTGTCGAAGCGAATTTGTCGGGGACCGAGTCTCCCACTGTCACGACGGCCCTCGATTTGTTCGAGGCGCGGACCTCTACCGCCGTCAGGAAGTGATAGGACTGCGTCGTCGTCCCGCTGAAATCGTTCGCATCGGTGAAGTCTCCGGGGGCCGAGAGGTAGTTCGTCTGCAGCCCGACGTCGTGACGAGTGGTCGCGCCTACATCGCCCGGCAAGTAAATACTCACCGCCACATCGCCCAGGGCCGGTACCCACAGCCTCACCGGATCGCTGACCACGAGCGTGCCCGGGGAGATGGTGATCGTTGGCGAGCCATTGAATCGCAGGCTTCGAGTGGTGCCATCGACAGTCGCCGCTCCGCCCGCGCTCAGCGCCACGCTGGCAGCGCCGACGACAACATCCCCAGTGACGTACGTGTTCGACAGGCGTATACGCACGGTGTCACCACCAATGCTCGTGTGGACGATCTGCCGCAAGGTCTGCCCGTTGATCGGGAGAGGATCGGCTACCGCCTGGGGGCTGACGGCCCAAGTGCCTAACCAGCCGCGTCCCTCCTCCTGCTCGGTCGCGAGCAGCACGGGATGAACCAGGAGGACTGCAGCGGTTAGCGAAAGGGCGATCGCGCGGGCGAGGAAACGTCCGGACCATGACGCCATTTGAGACCCCTTCAGTTGGTCTTGCCGGAGCCCGATTGTGCAGGGTTGACACCCGGGTTTGCCATCGACATGAGCTGGAAAGAGTCCTGAATTTTTCTTGATGGCGGTAGGATCCACCCGTGAAATACCGCTTCGGCGAGTTCGAGCTGGATGTGTCTGCGTACGAGCTGCGGCAGAGCGGCCGGGCAGTGAGACTGGCCCCGCAGCCCATGGACGTTCTATTGATGCTGTTGAACCGCCCCCGGGAGCTCGTCACGCGCGAAGCCATCGCCCGACGTTTATGGGGGCCGGACGTTCACACTGATGCAGATGCCGGCATTCACACCGCGATCCTGAGGATTAGGCAGGTGCTGGGCGACTCGCGCGAGTTGTCGCGGTTCGTGGAGACAGTGCCGGGAAGGGGATATCGGTTTGTCGAACCGGTCCAGGTCGTGGATATTTCGCCAGCCCCCGGGAATCCAGGGGTCCGAGCAGTGCGGGTGGTCCCACCTCGCCACAATCTCCCGGCGGAGCTGACGAGTTTCGTCGGCCGCCGGCGGGAGCTCTCCGAGTTGCCGGGAATCCTCGCGGGAACGCGCCTGCTCTGCCTGACTGGCGCCGGCGGCGTCGGCAAGACGCGGCTGGCCGTGCGCCTGGCCCGCGACTTGTGTGGTGACTTCCGCGACGGCGTGTGGCTCGTCGATCTCGCGCCGCTCTCATTGCCGGAACTGTTGCCGCAGGCGATCGCCACGGCGCTCGGCCTTCGAGAAGGCCGGCAACGATCCGCCCGCGACGTGTTGCTCGACACTCTGCGGGACCGCGACATGCTGCTCATCCTGGACACCTGCGAACACCTCGTGCCGTCGTGCGCCGAGATCGTGCAGGCGCTGCTCACCGAGGCGCCGGCCGTGCGCATCGCGGCAACGAGCCGGGAACCCCTTGGCGTGTCCGGCGAAATCGTCTACCGGGTCCCGTCCTTGTTGATCCCGGAATTGACGCCATCGCTGACGACCGACGCCCTTGCCGCCTTCGAGGCGACGCAGTTGTTTCTCGAGCGTGCGCGCGGTCTCGAACCGGCGTTTGCGCCGACGCTACAGAATGCTGCCGCCATTGTTCGGCTCTGCCGGCGCCTCGACGGCATTCCTTTGGCGATTGAGCTGGCTGCCGCCCGCATCGTCGTCCTGTCACCGGAGCAGATCGAGCGCAGGCTGGAGGATCGATTCCGGCTGCTGACCGGCGGCGCACGAAACGCGGTCGCCCGTCAGCGCACGCTCGAGGCCACGGTCGATTGGAGCTACCAACTGCTCTCGCCATCCGAACGCGAACTGCTCTGCCGCCTGGCGGTGTTCCCGGCAACCTGGACACTCGACGCGGCCGAGCAGATCTGCAGCGGGGATGGCGTCGAGGCGCACGACATCCTCGACCTGTTGACACGGTTGGTCGACAAATCGCTCATCGTCGCCGAGACCGGGCTCGGAGACCGGCGCTACCGGCTTCTTGAAACGATCCGTCAGTTCGTCCGCGCGCGGAATGCCGAGCCTGATGGCATCACTCGGCTGAGCGCGAGCCACTTCGAGTTCTTTTTCCACGAGTTCCGCGGCGTGCTCCATCGCACCCGGCACCACGAGCAGCTTCATTGGCTCCGTCGGCTGCAAGTAGAGCAGGACAGCATTCGCGCGGCGCTCGACTGGGGATTGTCGAGTCCGGCGTTCGCCGACAAGGCGGTCGAACTGGCTGGAGCCCTGTTCTGGTTCTGGAGCAAGCGTGGGTTGTACGAAGAAGGTCGGCTCTGGCTCGAACGAGCGGTCGCCCTCGGCGGCGACATCCCGCCCTTGGTGCGGGCACGTGCGTTGATCGGCTTGACCCATATGCACCACTTCGGAGGGCGGCCATTCGACGACGTGATCGCCGAGGCGGTGGCGATCGGTCGTCAGGAGTGCGACGCGTGGACGACCTCCTTCGCGGTGTTCATGCAGGCTCTGGCGGCTCTCGAACGCAACGACTACGGGCAGGCAACGGGGTTGGCACGGGAATCCGAGCGTATCTCCCGGAGCTGCGAGGAACCAGAGCAGCCTGCCGGCCCGCTGATGGTGCTTGCCAACGTAGCTGTTCAGAACGGGGACCTTCCACGTGCGCAGCAGCTCTATGACGAAGCAATCGCATTGGAGCGCCTCGGTGGCGAGATCTGGGGACTCAGCATCGTTCTCGCCGCGTCGGCGCGCCTGAGCCTCGTTCGCGGGCAGAACGAACAGGCCCGTGGGCAGGCGTCGGAGGTTCTGGGGCTCTGCCGGCAACTTGAGGACCCGCGTGGTATCGCCTGGAGCTTCGAGATCTTTGCAGGAGTGCTTGCCGCGGAAAGGCGCAGTCGGGACGCGTCGCGGCTGTGGGGCGTGTCCGACAGATTGCTCGAAGGCGTCGGCGGCGCACTGTCACCGGAGATCAGCTGGATCCGGAACCGCTACATGAGTGCTGTCGAACAGTCGCTCGGAGTCGAGGACTTTGCCAGCGCCCGTGAGGAAGGGAAAGAGATGCTCCTCGACGACGCGGTGGCGCTTGCGCACGGGCGGACTGTCGCGGCGCGTGAGCACTCAACCCGCCCGCAGTTCGGCCAACGTCGCGAATATCGTGGGTCACCTGAAGGAATTCACGACGGCGACGCCGGTCGTACTCATAGTGGGCAGGTTTCGGGTGACGACGGTGAAACTGCGTATTGAGAGACGTCGCATCCTCGCAGGACGTCGGAACAACTTGGGAGCAATTGCGCCCAACCACCGGGGAAAAAGAGGGGGGCAGGGCCGACCAGAAAGCAAAGCGAGTCAACAACATAGACAATCCGGCCCTGTCTGCAAAACCTCCATCCCCGGAATTCGTGCGAACCCTCTGCGGGAGTCCTGATCGCGGGATCTGCAAGGCCTCTTCCGGAAACCATCAGAATCCCGCCACTTCGGACAGTCGTCCCGTGGTAGGTACCTTGCACCATTCCGCTGTGTGCCATCGCCTCGACGCGTGGTCTACATCCTGAGAAACGATGCCCAACCGCCGCGGTACTACACCGGAGTGACGTCGGACCTCGCGTCGAGGCTGCTGGCTCATAACGAGGGCCAATCCCGGCACACCGCGAACGGCCGCCCATGGCGCGTAGACGTTCTGATCGAGTTTGGTGACGAGCATCGCGCGGTCGCGTTCGAGCGTTACCTGAAGTCCGGCTCGGGTTGCGCCTTCGCGAGCCGACATTTTCGATAGGACGCGGAAGGGCAAGCGCCGGAGCACGTCATCGATGAGTCCGATGGCCGTCCGTTGATTGCAGCCATCGGAGACCTTCAGCACGCGAATGCGGGGGCAATCGTCGATCGCCGTGAATGGGTAGAACCGCCGGCGCGTACCCGCGATGCGCTCGAGAAACTTGACGTCGACTTGGTGGTCTGGCGAGGGCTCTGACTGCAGTACCGTTCGTGTCCCCATACCGGTGGCGTGTGCGCGATGAAGCGTGTAGATCGCTGGCCAGCCCGCGCTTTCGGCGTGGTCCATTTAATCGTTGCGGTATCTGACGCCACTACTAAAATCAGCCCACACTCATGCGGTTGGCCGAGGGGGCGCGCCTCGGGTCGTACGAGATCCTTTCCGCCCTCGGGGCTGGCGGCATGGGCGAGGTGTATCGGGCGCGGGATACCCAGCTCGATCGCAACGTCGCCATCAAGGTCCTTCCCCAGACGTTCGTTGCTGACACCGAACGCGTCGCCGGAGCTTCTGGATCTCCTGCCGGAGTTCCGGCGCCGTGAGGTCCGCCAGGTCCACAGTCACCACGACTCGGGGCGCCGCGCGGAGCCATCCACGCGCGGTCGAGCGTGGGACCCCGAGATCGGTCGCGATGGTCAGGTCTCCGGTGCGTTGGACGAGATCCCGGAGCCGATGGTCTGCGGCGTTGAGCGCGACAATCGTCAGGTCACCAGCTGCCGCGTAAACCGCCATCTCCCCAGAAGACAGGTAGCGTATGTGAAGTCGTGACCGCACCGCGATTGGATTTGCTGGATTGGCGCAAACTACTCGGCGTTTCGCGGTCTTCCGTCTAGACGATCATCGTCCTTTGCAGCCCGACGATCGCCTCGCATTCGAGCGCCCGAAGCCCCTCGGCGTTCGCGTAGATCGCCAGCATGGCGTTGAGGAAGAGCGACAGAACGCGAGCCCGAAGAAGTTGCTCGGCGCTCACGGGTCCGTACGCGTGGCGCATTGCCTCACGACCCGCCGGTGACAGCAGGCTCCAGTACAGTGAAAGGTCGATTGACGGATCGGCGCGACAAACGTCGCCCCAGTCGATGACACCGGCGGGGCTCGCGTCAACGTTGACGAGAAGGTGGCGGACGTGGAGGTCGCCGTGTGCGACGACGGTCGGTGGTACCGAAGGCAGGTCCCGAGCGGCGTTGAGAACGGCGGCCACCGATTCTGGGATGGCCCACAGACCAGCGCGCCCAATCTCCTCTAGCCGCTCGCGTGTGCGTTCGACCCGCTGACGCATGTCCGAGCGGCCCATCGGATCAGCAGGAAGGAGTTCGGCGAGCGACTGGAGCCGCGCGGGGGCGTGCAGTGATCGCAGAAAGCGGCCGAGAGCTGCACCCATGGCCTCCCGCCGCCCATCGTCCAGGGTTACGTCCGGGAGTTCTCTTCCTGCAATATAGCGTGCGCCGAAGAACGGCCACGGATAACGTGAATTGCGGGTGCCGATGAAGCGCGGCGTAGGGATCGCCAGCGGGAGAGCAGTCAATCGTGGAAGGACCGCAATCTCCCGTTCGATGCCCGCGACGGCTATCTCGCGCCGTGGAAATCGGAAGACCCAGGCCTCATCGACGAGATAGACGGTATTGTCCCAGCCGGTCCCAAGCGGTCGAAGTCGCGTCGTCGGGAGATCGTCAAACTGATCGCGGATGAGCCGTCGAGCGAGCTCGGGATCGACGGTAATTTCCGCTGACCACTCTGCCACACACGGAAGATACCCGGTTTGCCGCCGGCGTTGCCATGAGCGCGGGCGAAGTCCGCCGAACTCAGAGCCGCCTTGTGAGGCGGTCCGTCTCCTACGGGTGTAGTATTCAGGCATGCCACGAAAGGCGTCGGCGCCGCCTCCTCGTCTGACGGCGCTGCAACTGGCCGTCATGCAGGTGCTGTGGTCGCGCGACGAGGCGTCGGTGACCGACGTCCAGCGCGCGATGACGGGACGGCGGCTCGCGCTGACCACGGTGGCGACGATGCTCGTCCGGCTGGAGCAGCGCGGACTCGTCAGCCACCGCGCCGAGGGCCGGCAGTACATCTATCGATCGCGTGTGTCGCCGGCCGACGTGCGGGAGACGGTGACGCGCGAGCTGTTGCGCAATCTGTTCGACGGCGACGTCACGGCCTTCGTCACTCAGTTGCTCGACTCGCGCAAGCTGACGCCGGAGGAAGTCGCCGATCTGCAGCGTCTGGTACGCAACAAGGCGCGTCGCTGATGGAGCCCATCCTGACCACCTGGCTCCTGACGTATGCCGTGCACGGCGCGATGTTCACGGCGCTGGCGTTCGTCGCCGAACGCACCCGCTGGGGAGCGGTCGCGTCGCGCCGCGACGCGTTCTGGAAGCTGGCGCTCGTCGGCGGGGTCGTGACGTCCACCGTGTTTGTGGTGGCAGGGTCGGCGCCGTCCGGCGCGGCGGTTCGTCTGTCGCCGCAGGTCGCGATCGCACCGGTGCTGGACAGCGACGG
>Ga0111538_10012161_pt1 | contig 11383 bp, 7 predicted proteins | sample SoiMethybrSBSTD1_FD_79669 | JGI IMG/M metagenome (GOLD analysis project Ga0111538, IMG submission 79669) | Bulk soil microbial communities from a Populus tree surrounding site in Tennessee, USA - Soil MetaG P. TD hybrid SBSTD1 (version 2)... | ecosystem: Environmental > Terrestrial > Soil > Tree... | reverse complement strand
GAGGAACAAATAAAAGGTCCTCCTTTCTCCGTTCTCCTGTTCGTCTCTAAGGCGTGATCGCAGTGTGACTGTGAACGCGGAAGAGATCCTTGGCCAGGCAGACTCGGAGTGAGCAACTTCACTGACCCGCGGCAGTCACGTCATAGAGATCAACAGGAGAAGCGAGACGGGAGGAACAAAATAAAAGGTCCTCCTTTCTCCGTTCTCCTGTTTGTCTCGACGCCGTGATCGCAGTGTGACTGTGAAGGATGTTGATTAGGATCTCGATGCAACCGTCCCGTCGTCAAGTCGTCGTATAGACCTGGTCCATGAGTCGCTGGTCTTCGAGTGCGCGTTCGAGACTCATCTCCGGCTGACGGCCGGCTCGGATCGCCGCCGCGAAATCCTCATACATCGCACGGTAGCCGCGAATGTCCCTGAAGCCGGGCACGATCACACGCGGCAGACCCGCGCCGCGCACGAGGACCACCACACCGTTGGACTCGAACGAGATGATGCCGCGGCGGCCCATCAGCTTTGACAGCCGCAGGCCACGGAAAAGCGACGGCACTTCACGCGAATAGTAGAGCGAGCCGACCGCGCCGTTGTCGTACGTGAACGAGACGAGCATGCTCTTCACGCGCCGATCGGGGCCCTCACGCGACGGAGCCGGCCGGAAGCCGTGGATCGTCGTGATGCGCGGACCGAGACTCCCCGCGATGTGGAGCCAGTGAATGCCTTCCTCGAAGAACGCATCCCCTCCGGCCATGGTCTCGTCGTTGCGCCAGTCGTCAGCGGTTTTCAACCGGAGCGCGATGGTCACGAAATGCCCGAACACCATCTCGCCGATCGCGTCTTCGGCCAGCAGCCGCCGCAGGCAGACGGCCAGTGGCTTGTAGTGATCGTTCTCGCCGACGAGGACGGTGCGCCCTGCCTGATCGCGCTGCGCGATGATCGAGAGATAGTCCTCGGCGTGGAGAAATGCCGGCTTCTCGACCAGCACGTGCTTGCCTGCGGCAAGCGCCTGCTGCGCCAGCTCGAGATGGAATCGCGGCGGGACCGCTATGACGACGGCGTCGACGCTGCGATCCGTGATCGCCTCGTCATAGCTGCCAAACGCTGTCCGGCCGCCGAACTGGCGGCGGAATGCTTCCGCCTTCCCGCGATCGCGGCTCGCGTAGCTCGGAACAATCGTTCGTGACAGCGCCGCCTTCAGGTGCTGGCTGTGTACCCGCGTGATGAATCCGCACCCGAGGAAGGCGACGTGCAACGGTTCCGGCATGCAGCCGCTCAGGCCTTCTTCTTGGCCGTACCGCCGATTTGAAAGCCCGAGTTGTTGAAGTCGAACCACGCCGCGTAGTCCGGGCCCTTGGGCGTCAGCGTCAACACCATCGTCACTGGGCCCGAGAACGCCGTCAGGGGGCCGGAGTAGTTGGTCGAGGCCTTGAGGGTCACGACCTGGCCAGTCTTCGTAATGTCGGTAATCTTGTGTTCCTTGAATTGCGGGGCGCTGAGGCCAGCGACGACCTTATTCGCCTCGGTCCGGAAGACGAGAGTCCCGACGAGCCGTCCCGTCGGCGTCTCGAGGGGAATCTCCCAGGTGCCCATCAGCGGCGCCGCATCGGCTGGTGTTAGCGGCGCTGGAGCGGGCTTTGTCCCCGCCGCCCCCTTGGCAGGTGCCGCAGGTTTACCGGCCGCTGGCTTGGTGGCTTGGCCTTGGATCGAATCATCGGTCCGCGCGGCGAGAGCGGAACTGCTCAGGACGAACGTGGCCAGCAACAAAGACCTCGGGACTCTACGAAGCATGAATGACCTCCTGGGAACAGTAAAAATACGCCTCAATGATTGTACGTGCTCACGTCTCACGCGGCATCGGACGCTGCGCACCGACGAGAAAAACGATGAGTGCAGTCGCCACGAGAATGCCGCCGGTGACGACGAGCGGCCCGGGATCTGCGGGTGCGACCTTGAGGTTGGTAACAAACGACTCGATGACGCCGGCGATCCGCATCCACCCGATCCATCCCGCAGCTGCTCCGATGACGACCGCCGCCGCGACGAAGAGACCGAGCGGGAGCAGCGATTGACGATGGGCGACGCCGTATGCGGTGAGGGCGTAGACGCCCACCGCACCGGCGATCACGGCAACCAACGCGACGATGCCGAGAAGCGTCTCGCCATACTGCAGCAGCGCCGTCTGGCCGGCATTGAGATACGACTCGACCGTGCGAATGGACGCCACGGGCGTCGTCGCGTCGACCTGGCTGACTTGCGCTCGGACCGCATCTCCGAGCGCGAGCGGAGCGCCCGACGTACGAATGATAAATGACATGACCGTGCGGCGGCTTTCGAGCGAAGCGCGCTGCTCGGTTGCCTGTTGCCGGTGAAGCACGTAGATGAGCGGCGGAACTTCCGACGCTCCACGGAATGGGATCGTGTCGGCCACCAGGCCGATGACCTCGCGTGCAGGTTCCTCGTCATTGGGCGAGAACGTCAGCGTCAGGCGCTGGCCAATCGGATCGTCGTTGGGCCACTGTTGCTTTGCCAGCGTTTCGTTCACGAGGACCAGCCACGGCGAGTCGGGCTGATCGTCGGCAGAGAAATCGCGTCCACGCACGATGCGAATCCCGATCGTGTTGAAGTAGTTCTCCGTCACGGCCAGGTACTGCGCCGCGACGCGGTTCTCGGGGGTGTGTTCCGCATCGCCGACCCAGAACTGCACGAACGGGTTTGCGGCGAACGGGTGAGTGCCCACGCCCGCCGCCTGGGTGACGCTCGGCAGCGTCTGCAGCGCTGCGCGAATGCGATCGTAGAGGGCGGGCCCCGCCGGGTTGAACTCGACGATCTCTGGGCCGCCGGTCGCGGGAACCTTGCGAGTGACGTAGGGGTCGCGCGGCAGGTACACGTCGGCGCTGAGCAGCCCCGCCGTGTTGATGCCGACATCGCGACCTCGGAGATCGCCGACCGCTCGCATCGCAAAACCGGCCGCAGCGATGAGCACGAATGCCAGCGCCATCTGGACGGCGACGAGCGCTGCAACCGCTGTCGCGCCGGGCCACCCTCGTGTGGCCGTGTCGGTCCGTGAAGGTCGCGACGCCGGCAGGATCCCGACCGCCACCGTCACAAAAACGATGAGGACGAGCGTGAACGCGATGACGCCAGCGTCGAGCGCGACTTCACTGAGGCGGGGGATCACGGTCGGCGTCATGTCGCGGAGCGCAGGGAGTACTAGCGCCATGAGGGCGGCGCCGATTGCACCACTCCCGAGCGCGAGCAGCAGGCTCTCGCCGACCACAACCGCTGGCCCGATGTCTCGTGAGGCAAGAACAGCAGACCGTTCGCCCAGGACGGTGCGTGCACGCATCAGCACCGCAACGGACACACAGACAAGCAGCAACATCACGCCAACGGCCAGCTGCGCCATCGTGAACGGCCGGCGCATCGCGCCGAATCGTGCCTCTCGCCACGGTGTGAGCTCGACAGTCCAGCCCTCGTCGCGGTTTGGGAACTTCTGCGCGTACTCGTCGAGTGCGACCTTCACGGCGGCCCGGGCCTGTGTCATCGAGACTCCTGGCTTCAAGCGAGCGAGCGCGCGAAGGTTGTGTTGTGTCTCCTGCCCGGGCGCCGGTTCGAAGCCGAACGTGAACCACGCGTCGGAGGAATTGTCCAGGAGACCGAAGCCCTCCGGCATGACGCCAAGGATCTGTGTTGGCTGGCCATCGATCTTCACGGTCTGGCCGACCACGTCGGGGCGGCCGGCAAAGCGTCGCTGCCACACCGGATAGCTGAGCAGTATGGTGGGTGCGGCACTGGCCTGCTCGTCGGCCGCAATCGGAAGCCGGCCGAACAGCGGCTTGGCGGCAAGCGCCGCGAGACCGGTCGCAGAAATCCGGTGTCCGTCCAACCGTTCCGCACGGCCCGCAGCGTCACCCGCGAGGTTGCCAGACCGCCCCGCGTCGAAGGCGCCGACGGCTTCGAAAGCCGCACTCGTCTTGTCGCGGAGAAGGAGATACAGCCCGGGGCTCACCGCCCCTTTCGCTTCCGGCTGGCCAGGAGGCGCCATGCCCACGTCGAGAAGCCGGTCGGGCTGCGGGTATGGCAGGGCCTTGAACACCACCGGGCTTGTGAAGCTGAAGATCAGGATGTTGAGGCCCATGCCGAGGGCCAGCGACACGACGGCGACGGCGGTGAACCCTGGTGTCGCTCGCAGACGCCGCAAGGCCAATCCAATTTGATCTGTCATGGAATAATCGCGTGCATCCGCAATGCACTACCTTTCAGAACTCCTTCAGCAGATCACAGCGTGGCTGCTTCCGATTGCCGAGCAGCTTGGGGCACCAGGACTCGCGATCATCGCGTTCCTCGATTCGTCGTTCCTCTCGCTGCCTCAGGTCGGAGACGCTCTCATCGTCGCGCTCACGATTCAACATCCGGAGCGCTGGATGCTCTACAGCGGCGCGACCACTCTTGGCTCTACGGCCGGATGCTTCGTTCTCTACGCGATTGCCCGAAAAGGTGGCGAAGCATTTCTCCGGCGGCGGTTCAGCGAGAAGCAAATCGACCGCGGCCTCGGCGTATTCCGGCGGCACGGGCTGCTGGCGGTGATCGTTCCTGCCATGCTGCCGCCACCGACACCATTCAAGGTCTTCGTGCTTCTCGCCGGGCTCGCTGGCGTGCGACCCGTGGCGTTCACGTTCGGGATCGCGATCGGACGAGGGTTTCGCTTCGGCGGAGAAGGATGGCTGGCTTACAAGTACGGTGCGCAAGCGACGAAGTACATCAATGAGAATCTCGCGACGGTGTCCGCGGTCCTCGCGGGCATCGTCTTGTTGCTGGGAGTGGTCCTGATTCTGTCCCGCCGTCTCCGGTCTTAGAGTGCCTTCGTCTTCCGTGCGACCGGATCCCAGCCCAGCACCTTGTTGTCCTTCATCGCTTCGAGCGCGAGCAGCGCAGGCAGTGCCGAGTTGTATCCGACTTCCATCGGCGCATTGGTCTTTCTGTCCTTCGCCTTCAATTTGTCGAGGAAGTCACGTGTGTGCGCGTGCAGCGGGTAGTCCTCTTCGACACCCCCGCGCGGGTTGATGTAGACGTTCATCTCGACAGCCTGCCCGCCACCGCCGCGGCCGCCGCCAAATCCCCCTGCGCGTCCGCCACCCGGTCCCCCGGCGCGACCGTCGCCGGCTCCCGTCCCTCTGGATGCACCGGGTGCCGGCTCTGGCGGGACACGATTGCGCGTCTGGCTGACCGGGGGCCGCAGCGCCCAGCCCATGCGGTTCACCTGCAGAGTCCCGTTGCTGCCGTAGAAATAGACGCCCCAGCCTTCGATGTCCGGCGTTTTCGGATCGGCGAAGTTCGGTCGCGGAAAGACGTCGTTGGCGAACGACATGATGTAGTTGTCGAACTGCCAGGCGATCGAGAACTGGCTGAACACGCACTCGGGGTCGGTATTCGGGTTCGAGTAGAAGCCGATCGCCGTGGTCTTGAGCGGCTGCTTGGCGTCGGCGTTCATGAACCAGTTCGCGACGTCGATGTGGTGCGCGCCCCAGTCGCCGACCAGGCCGCTGCCGTACTCCCACCAGGCCCGGAACGACGTGTATCCCATCTTGAAAGCCTTCTTCGGCGCGTCGACCTGCCAGGCGTCCCAGTCGAGCCCGGGCGGTACGTCGGCGACGTCCTGCTTGTTCTGCGAATAGCCGCCGCCGTGCTGGATGAGGACGTGGGTGACGGGGCCGAGCGACGCCATCTTCGACTTGGCTTCGATGAAGTGATCCCAGCTCCGCTGCTGCGTGCCGACTTGCACCACGAGATTCGGGTATTTGTTATAGGCGTCGAGCATCATGTTGATGCGCGCAATGTTGTTCGAGATCGGCTTCTCGACGTAGACGTGCTTTCCCGCGGCGAGCGCGTCGGCCGTGATCCGCGCATGTGAGAAGTCGGGCGTACCGATGAGCACCGCGTCGATGTCCTTGCGGTCGAGCACGCGGCGATAATCCCCGACCACTTCGAGCTTCTGCGCAAGTGGACGATTGGGATTCTGAAAGTTCTGCTGTTTGTTCTGCGCGACCTCGCATCCCATCGTGAACTGCACGTCTTCGTAGCGCGTCAGCGAGTCGAACACGCGACCGGAGCGGCCGCCCATGCCGATGACCGCCATCCGCACGCGGTTGTTGGCGCCCTGCCAGCCGAACAGGGGCCTGGTGGCTGCCACTGTGAGCGCGGCCGCGCCGCTCTTCAAGAGCTCTCGTCGATGCATCAACGTCTCCTTCGACCCTTGTACCCGCGTCGGTGTCAATGTGCCCCAACTGCGCGGTTGAGGCCCGCCGGTATGAACTTTTACGGAGTCTACACCGAAATTCAGTGTGTAAATGCTTAGGACGACAAACGGCCGGCAGGCGCTTACACCATCTTCCCGGACGGGCTACCGTCCGAGAGGACGTCCTTCAACGCCGCAAGGCTAACATCGACATCGCCGACCGTTTCGGCGAGGGAGGAGTCAACGTCGGGTCGCGGCTCACCTTTCTCCGCGCGGGTAAGAAAGCGCGCGAATTCTCGCGCCGGAGTCGACGGGTAGGCCGCCCAGAATTCGTCGTCGTGATAATCGAACGTGCGTTGACGATGCATGATCAATTCGAGCGACACCGCGCGACCAGGACACCGTTCGATGTATGTCCGGATGTATCGCGCGATATCGACGTTGCCCTCGCCCATGCGGGTCCATTGTCCGACGACACCTGCCGGCGTGTTCCACACCGCGCTGTCGCGCATGTGGCTGGTGAGCACGTACGGAGCAAGCGTCTCCACCGCCAGATGCGGGTCTTCAATCGCCCATAAGGCGTTCCCCGAGTCGATGCATACGCCGACGAAATCTGTGCCTGCCGTCTCGACCAGCATCTTCAACTCGCGCGCCTGCATATCCCCCGAGTGATTCTCGATCGCAATCTTGACTCCCGCGTCGACGACCCTGGATCGAATATGCCGCAGCACCTGCAACACCTGATCGATGTGACGCTCGATCCCGCCAGGCATCCGCCGATCGAACGTATTTCCGAGCACGCAACGCACCAGCGGTGATCCGCAGATTACCGCGGCGTCAATCGCGCGGCCGAGCTGCTCCTCCGCGGTCCCCTGGGCGGCATCAAAGATGCCCGAGGTGGGGCAGATGGACAGCATGCCGATCTCGATGTCGAGACCGCATGAATCAGCGTGCGCGCGGACGCGCTTCAGATGGTCTGGTTCGAACCCGCCAACCAGGCGCGGTTCGCTGAAGTGCACGACCTTGACGCCGCGCGCCGCGCAGTAATCGAGCTGCTGGAAGGCGTCCCAGTTTTGAGAGCGGAGGCTGTAGGTATCGAGGCCCAGTCTAGGAATGGGTGTCGTGAGCATAGGGCATTGTCGATCAGGTGGATAAATTGGGCGTGTCGGGATCCGGGGTCCGGCAAGATTCAAATGAAATATGATTTGTCCCGCATGCCTACACCTTCCGCAAACGTCCAAGCACTACCCAGTCGCGCGCGGCATACAACGGTCGTGTTCGCCATGGTGCTTGCCATCATCACCTACATCGATCGCGTATGTATCTCGCAAGCGGCCCCGCTGATTACCACAGATCTCGGGCTGACGAAGGTGCAGATGGCGTGGGCGTTCTCGGTGTTCGGATGGGCGTACGCGTTGTTCGAGATCCCCGGGGGTTGGCTCGCGGATCGGCTCGGACCGCGGCGGGTGCTGATGCGGATCGTGATCTGGTGGTCGTTCTTCACCGCGGCGACCGGGTGGGCCTGGAACGTTGTGTCGCTGCTCATCACGCGGACGCTGTTCGGGATGGGCGAAGCGGGGTGTTTTCCGAACCTGACGCGCGTCTTCACGCTGTGGCTGCCTCAGCATGAGCGGGAACGTGCGCAGGCGAACCTCTGGCTCGCGGCGCGATGGGGAGGTGCATTCACGCCTCTTCTGGTCGCGTACGTTCTCGACTTCATCTCGTGGCGCCGCGCCTTCGAGGTGTTCGGCCTTCTCGGGGTCGTCTGGGCGATCGCGTTCTATCGCTGGTTCCGCGATGACCCCCGAACCCATCCCAGTGTGAACGCGGCCGAGCGGGCCCTGTTGCCCGCGCCGCGCGACAGCGCGATCGCGCATGGTCCGACTCCGTGGGCCAAGATGCTCTCTAACCGTTCCGTATGGCTGCTCGGTTTGCAATACGTCGCGCTCTCGTACGGGTGGTATTTCTACGTCACCTGGCTGCCGACCTACCTGCGCGAAGTTCGCGGGACGAGCTTCAAGATGGGCGCGTTGCTCGCCGGCCTGCCGCTGCTCCTCGGCGGGGTGGGTTGCCTCATTTCTGGTTGGACGATTCCTCGACTCGGTCGCAGGCTTGGGAGCATCGGACTCGCACGTCGCATCGTCGCGATCGTCGGGTTTGTTGGCGCATCTGCCTCGATCTTCATATTCACGAAGATTGAGGATCCGACGCAGGCGATGATCGTGCTCGGCCTGGCCGGTCTCTTCAACGACTTTGTGATGCCTGCCGCGTGGGCGGCGTGCATGGATGTCGGCGGACGCTATTCCGGTACCGTGTCCGGTTCGATGAACATGATGGGCAACATCGCCGGAGCGCTATCGCCGCTTGGCGTTGGATATTTGCTCGCATGGACCGGGAGCTGGCCGCTGACCTTCTACGTCTCGTCCGCCGTCTACACCCTCGGTGCCGTCTGCTGGCTATTTCTCGATGCCGAAACGCCGATGGAACAGATTAATCACTGATCACTAATCACTGATCGCGAATCACTCATCCTCGAATCGTCGAATCACTCATCCTCGAATCGTTGAATCACTAATCGTTGAATCGTTGAATCACTAATCGTTGAATCGCCGGAATCGCCGGAGCCCGAATCATCGAATCAGTCGATTTCCAGGCATCCGGAGGCAGTCCCTCTCCTTCAGCGATCAACGATTCGATGAGTCGATGATTAGTGATGTGAGGATTCGAGGATGAGTGATTCTGGATTAGTGATGAGTGATCAGTGATTCGCCGTCCTGCACGAATCTGCTTGACACCGGAGCCGCAGAGGTTCTGAATGTGCGTCGAGCGGAGTGATCCGCTTGCTCTGCACCCGGGGAGATGCCGTGCCCACGGCATGGTGCACTGCCTGTCGTGTGCGATTCGGCCAACCGTGATCCGTGTTAGTTCGTGTGAATCCGTGGTCCGTCAGGTCAGGAGGAGTCGCGATGGTACACAGGGTTTTGGCCGCAGCCCTTGCGCTGGCGGTCTTCAGCGCGCTTCCCGCTTCAGCCCAGATCACGACCGGCAACGTGCTGGGCACCATCAAAGACGCACAAGGAGGAGTCGTTCCTGGTGCGACCGTCGTTCTCATCAGTGAAACCAAAGGTACGAAATCCGCCCCTGTAGTGACCAACGCTGCCGGTGACTATGTGTTCCCCAACGTCACCGCCGATACCTACACCGTCGAAGTCTCGATGGAGGGATTCAAGACCGTCCGGCGCACGGGCGTGAGCGTCAGCGGCGGCGACCGAATCGCAGTGGGTTCACTCGTGCTTGATGTCGGAGGCACGGCCGAGACGGTAAACGTCACCGCGGAATCGCCGCTTGTCCAGGCGTCGAGCGGTGAACGATCGTTCGCCATCACCACGTCGTCGGTTGAAAACCTGCCGCTGTCGACGCGCAATTTCGCAAGCCTCACGCAGTTGACCCCTGGCGTGACCGGCACCACCACCCGACTTGGCGGCGGTGGTCAGAACAACATCATGATGGACGGCGTGTCGACGATGGACACCGGAAACAACGGCCAGATGCTGCAGATGAACGTCGAGGCCATCTCGGAAGTGAAGGTGCTCACATCTGGATATCAGGCGGAGTACGGTCGATCCAGCGGTCTGCAGATCACCGCCGTCACCAAGAGCGGCACGAACCGATTCCATGGCTCGCTGTATGACGTCGAGCGAAATTCCGATTGGAACGAGAACAGTTGGGCCAACGCGAATAACAACATTCCAAAGACGATTCTAAAAGAGCGCGACTTGGGATACTCGTTGGGCGGACCGGTCGGAAAACCCGGGCAAAACAACAAACTGTTCTTCTTCTACAGTCATGAATATCGTCCGCGTACGAGCGGACGTCAGGTGAATCGATTCCGCGTGCCGACGCTTGCGGAGCGTGCCGGGGACTTCTCGCAATCGACCGATCAGAATGGCAATCCGATTCCCAACCTGTTCGACTTCACGACCGGCGGCTCATTTGCGAACAAGGTCATTCCAACCGGGCGCCTCTATCAGCCGGGCATTGCGATTCTCAAACTCTGGCCGGAGCCGAACACGACCGGGCTCAATTACAACTACGAAGTCGAACTTCCGACCGTCCACACCTTGATCCAGCAACCGGCGATGCGTCTCGACTACCAGCCGGTATCGAAATGGCGTCTCACCGGGAAGTACGCGGGACAGATGCGCAGCAAGGAACTGAACTCGATCGGCGGCGCCGCCGCTCCAGGTACGGGCACGCGTATTCCTGGCTTCAACGATTACATCGAGCCGTATCCATGGATCGGCACCATTTCGGTCACCAACAACTTCACGGTGAATCCGACAACGTTCATCGAAGCGACGTATGGGTGGGTGCAGAATCAGCTTGGCTCGATGATCGTGACCGACGTCTCGAATCGATTCAACGCCGGCCTCGGTGGGCTTCCGTTGCTCTTCCCGGACGCCGGCGTGATCGACTCGCGCTATTACGAGAACAAGCCGCTGAAGGCGGTCGGAACGCCGTATTTCGACAACGGCCGCATTCTGCTGCCGCCGACATTTGCGTGGGGGAACCGTGTGGCTAATGCGCCGCCGAATCTCAGCTTCCCCGGATTCATGAACATCAACCGCACGCAGGATTTCTCGATCAGCCTGACGAAGGTGACCGGGCCGCACACCCTCAAAGGTGGCTTCTACCTGAATCACAGTTACAAAGCGCAGAACCTCGGCGCTGGGGGCGGCGCATCGTTCCAGGGCAACATCAGCTTCGCGAACGACACCGCCAACCCGCTTGATACCGGCTTTGGTTTCGCCAACGCCGCGCTCGGTGTCTTCACCACCTATCAGCAGCAGTCAAAGTTCGTCGAGGGCAGCTTCCTCTACGATCAGGTCGACTGGTATTTGCAGGACAACTGGAAGGTCAATCCAAAGCTGACGGTGGACTATGGATTGCGGTTCGTGAATCAGCGGCCGCAGTACGATCAATATCTGCAGGCCTCGAATTTCTTCCCGGAGAAATGGCAGCTCTCCGCTGCGCCGTCTCTCTACACCGCGGGCTGCGTCAACAACGCCAACCCGTGCTCTGGTAACAACCGGCAGGCGAAGGATCCGACGACCGGACAACTCCTCGGTCCGAATACGTCGCTCGCCATTG
>Ga0111538_10012159_pt1 | contig 11384 bp, 5 predicted proteins | sample SoiMethybrSBSTD1_FD_79669 | JGI IMG/M metagenome (GOLD analysis project Ga0111538, IMG submission 79669) | Bulk soil microbial communities from a Populus tree surrounding site in Tennessee, USA - Soil MetaG P. TD hybrid SBSTD1 (version 2)... | ecosystem: Environmental > Terrestrial > Soil > Tree... | reverse complement strand
GCAAAGAACGTCGACAGCGTCGCGAGCAACCGTTCGCGGATGAGCTGCTGCGTGAGGAGTGACTCGAACATCACCGCCTCACGAAGCTGGAGGTCCGGCGCCATGTGCGCGAGTTGGCGCTTGATCGCCGGCACCAGCTCCGTGCCGCTGCCCGACGTTCGCAACAGCAGCGTGGCTCCCTGACGTGCCTCGATCGGCACGTACACCGCCGGATGCGCGGCTTCCCGGACGCTGAAGTAGACGGCGTCTCTCGCGAGACCGACGATCTCCATCGGCGCGTGCGAGCTATCCACCTCGACCTGACGGCCGACAGGGTTCGCCCCGCCGAAGTACACACGCGCGAAGGCTTCATTGACGATGGCGACTCCCGCCACGGGCTTCTTCGACTCATCCACCCGCGGCGACCGGTCGCCGGGGCGGAACTCACGGCCCTGAAGCATCGCGATTCGCATCGTCGCGAAATAGCCCGGTGAGACGTTCACCCAGTTAGGAGCGTCCTCCGGCGACGCCAGGCCGGGGACGGTCACGGACGAGCGCCAGCGGTTGCCCGTGAGCGGCGCCCATCCGGCGACAGCGGCGGACTCGAGACGGGGAAGATCCGCGAGAGCAGCCGCAAGCTGTCGCCATTCGTCGGCCGGCAACTGCCGCCGGCTGTCGACCACAAGATGAAGCAGCTTTTCGGGCGCGAATCCCAGTGGACGACGCTGCAGCCGCTCGAGCGAGCCCACGAAGAGGCTTGCGCCCATCAGCAGAAAGACGCACAGCGCCATCTGCACGGTCACGAGCGTGACCGTGAGCCGTCGATGGCCATGCTGTCCTCGGATTTCCTTGAGCGCACCGACCGGCGGTGTCGCCGACGCGCGCAGGGCATGCGCCAGTCCGAACATCATCGTCACCGCCGCGATGAGCGAGATGCCGAGCGCCACCGCTCGGAGATCGACGTCGAGAATCAACCGCACCGGACGTTCAGCCGGCGCGAGCATCGACACGATGAACGGCGCCGCCCACCACGCGAACAACGCGCCCGCCCCGCATGCGAGCGTGGCCAGGAGCGCGCTCTCGAGCAGCATGAGCTGCATCAAGCGTCCGCGCGTGGCGCCGAGCGAGAGCCGGAGCGCCAGCTCACCACGCCGCGCCAGCGCCCGTGTCATTTGCAGATTGGCGACATTTGCGCAGGCGATGAGCAGCAGCATTGTGGCCAGTGACGCCAGAATCCAGAGTGGCCTCCGGAACGTCTTCTGAATCCCGGACGCGCCCGCGCCCGCGGGTTGGAGCACCATACGTTCGTTGAGGAAGGCCTCGACGCGCGCCCGCGGCGCGTCGGGTGGAAACGATTTGGCCCGTTCGCTGTTTTCCGCCTGAAACCGGGAGTTGAGCAGCGTCTCTACTTGTCTGGGATCAACGCCCGGTCTTGGTCGCAACCAGATGCGGAACCAGGACCAGCCGTTCGCCTTCAACGCCCCCGGATTCATCATCGACGGCACGAAGAAATCGGTGACGGCACCGGGCTCCGTGCCGGTGAAACCCTTTGCAGTTACGCCGACGATTTCGTAGACGCGGCCTTCCATTCGGAACGTGCGGCCGACGACGGCCGGATCGCGAGCGAAACGGCGTTGCCAGTAGTCATGAGTGAGAACGACCACCGGATGGCCGCCGGGCACCGCATCGTCTTGTTCACCCAGGAGGCGACCCACTGCGGGCCGCACACCGAGGGTCGCGAACACGTTGCCCGAGACGAACTGCTGGATGGCGGGTTCAGGATCTCCAGCGTCGAAGACGATCAAGCGTCGAGACGCCGACCCGACCAGCATCACATCGGCTTGTCCGGTCGTGACCGCGACGTACTTGCGGTACGTCGGATAGTCGAAGTCGTCGCGGTCGTCAGGGGTGCCTTCGGCCGTGTGGACCGTAAACGTGACGAAGAAGAGATGCGACGGATCGGCGACGTGGAGTGGACGCCACAGGACGGCGTCCACGAGACGGTATGCCGCAAGCGTCGCGCCCATCGCGAGCCCGAGTGAGAGGATGACCGCGAGGCTGGCGACTCGATAGCGCACGATTTGGCGCCACGCGAAAATCAGATCCGCTCGTGCGGACGCGAGCCAGGGCAGACCCCGCTGATCGCGGAGCGCGTCCATCGCCAGCGCGACAGTCCCGGTGTGGAGGCGCGCGTGCCTGGCGGCTTCGGCCGGCTGATGTCCCCGGCGCTGCTCGTCCGCCGAGGCCATCTCTACGTGGAGACGGAGCTCCTGCTCGAGGTCGGCGTCGGTCCGCGGGCTGTGCACGGATCCGGCCAGTCGCCGCAGAAGTTCGAGGATCGATCGCATGCGGCCTCCACTACGCCTGACCCCGCAGGCGTTTATTAGACATCCAAATGGAGTATGACCGCTCGTCCATTTGGAAGTCAAATGGAGAGCTCGTCCTCGACGGGGTTCGGAACAGCTCTGGGCAGGGCGCGCACGGTCGCACGAGTCGCAGACTGTTTCCATTCGCTCCCAAGCTCGACGTCGAATCCCCGGGTCAATCCCGGACAAATCCCGGCCCGCTCTCGGGACTCCACATCAACCTGCCTCTTACTGTTGTCCGACAGCGACCGGATACCAAGCCGGTCAGACAACGCCCGATGGACGGGCACTGCAATGGAGGACACCATGGAAACCGCAACGACCAAGACGCGCCGCGAGCCAGTTCCGCTCAACGGCGTCGACACCCCCACACTGTTCAACACGCTCGACGCGGTGAAACGGCAGCCAGAACTGGCCAAGTTCCAGTTCCGTGCCCGCAACCGCTGGCAAAGCGGCACGCTCAGCGAAACGACGATCGGCACGTTCTACGGGGCGGGCGGAGAATACCCCCACAAGACGACCTTCAAGGTGGCTGCTGACCATCCGGGAGTACTCGTGGGCGAGGACCGCGCGCCGCTCCCGGTCGAGTATCTGCTCCACGCGCTGGCGACCTGCATCACGGGCGGCATCGCGAACATCGCCGCAGCGCGTGGCGTGGCGCTGACCGAAGTGGAGTCGCGCATTGAGGGCGACATCGACCTGCTCGGCATCCTCGGCCTCTCCAAGGACGTCCGTAACGGCTATCAGGGGATCCGCGCCAGCTTTTCGATCAAAGGCGATGCGCCGCCCGAGAAGCTGCAGGAGATCGTGGAACAATCGCGGGCGCGTTCCGCAGTATTCGACGTGCTGACCAACGGCGTGCCCGTGTCGATGTCCGTCAACGCCGGCTGAACCGCCATGCACCGCACGGACGTCGTCATTGTCGGCGGGGGACAGGCAGGGCTCGCGATGAGCCGCTGCCTGTCCGACGAGCACATTGAGCACGTCGTGCTTGAGCGCGGCCAGGTGGCGGAGCGCTGGCGAAGCGAACGTTGGGACTCGCTCCGCCTGCTGACGCCGAACTGGATGACCCGCCTGCCAGGGTTCCAGTACGACGGCCCCGATCCTGACGAATTCATGACGACGGGCGAGTTGGTCGCGTTTTTCGAACGGTATACCAGCTCGTTTTCCGCGCCCGTGGAGTCGTACACCTCCGTGGAGCGCATTGAGGCCTCCGATGAAACCTTCCTCGTGACGACGGCCCGTGGCGTGTGGCACACGCGCAACATCGTGGTGGCCACGGGCTATGCAGATCTTCCCTTCGTCCCGGCGATGGCGAGCCGGCTTGACGGTGGCGTCCATCAGGTCGTGCCGAGCGAATATGACAATCCCGCGGCGTTACCCCGCGGCGGAGTTGTCGTGATCGGCGCATCGGCAACCGGAATTCAGCTGGCCGACGAGATTCATGCCAGCGGCCGTCCGGTCGTCCTGTCCACCGGCCGGCACGTCCGCGTGCCGAGGCGTTATCGCGGACGAGACATCATGTGGTGGCTCGATCGCGCCGGAATTCTGGACGAGACCGAAGAATCGCTTCCCAACCTGGAAGCGTCGCGGCGAACGCCTTCGTTCCAACTCGTGGGACGACCCGATCACGCCACGCTGGACCTGGAACGCCTTCGTCGCGCCGGCGTCATCGTCGTCGGTCGTCTGACGACGATCGACGGACATCGGCTGCGTTTCGACGACGACCTTGTGAAGACCACGGCTGCCGCCGACGCCAAGCTCGCCACCCTGTTGCGGCGGCTGGACCGCATGGCGGACGGTTCCGGGCTCTCCGGATTCATTGACGCGCCCGAGCCATTCGAACCGCTTTGGCCGGCGTTTGTGAGCGCGCCGACGGACCTGGACTTGACAGCAGCCGGCATCGACAGCGTGGTCTGGGCCACGGGCTACCGGCGCACATATTCCTGGTTGAAGCTGCCGCTGCTCGATGCGCGGGGCGAGTTGCTCCATCACGGCGGTGTCACACCCTTCGCGGGTGTTTATGCGATCGGACTGCCATTCCAACGGACGCGCAAATCGACCTTCATCGACGGCGTCGGCGCGGACGCGCGCCTGCTGGCCGGCCACATCGCAGGCAGACTGGGACAACACGTCGTCGTGAAATCTCGACCGCCCTGGAAGCTTCCCACTGCGCAAAGGAGCGCCGGACATGATTCACTCGACGATTCCGCCATCGCGGTTTGATGCCGTCGTCATCGGCGCCCGGTGCGCCGGGGCGGCCACGGCCATGTTGCTCGCGCGTGCCGGCCACCGTGTGCTCATGGTCGACCGGGGGCGCTACGGCACCGATACACTCTCGACGCACGCGCTCATGCGCGGCGCCGTTGTCCTGTTGCATCGATGGAACATCCTGCCGGCCGTCATCGCAGCCGACACGACGCCCGTGCGTCAGGCGACCTTCTTCTATGGTGACGAGTCAGTCACGATACTCATCGCGCCGCGCGACGGTATCGAGGCGCTGTACGCACCTCGGCGGTACGTGCTTGATCGGTTGCTGGTCGATGCCGCCGGCGCGGCGGGCGTCGACATCGTCTACGGCGTTCGAATCAAGGGATTGCAACGCTCAGAGGCCGGGACCGTGACAGGCGTCGTACTCGAGGATGCGTCTGGCCACGTTCATTACGTGGCGTCGCGCATATTGGTCGGCGCCGACGGTTTGCGGTCTACCGTCGCCCGGCTCGTCGGCGCGCCGACGTATCGCAGGGGAGAACATGCGAGCGCCACCATGTATGGACACTGGAACAATCTCGGTGTCGGCGGGTACGGCTGGTACTTCGTCTCCGGTCTCAGCGCGGCCGCCATTCCAACGAACGCTGGTGAAGTCTGCGTGTCGGTATCGATGCCGGGCCCAGAATTCGCCCGTCTGCTGGCGCACCAATCGGATAGAGCTTTCCAGGAACTGCTGTCGCAGGTGGCGCCAGCTCTGGCCGAGCAGGTCCGCGTTGCCGGACCAGCCCGTCTTCATGGATTTCCGGGTCAAGCCGGGTTCTTTCGACAAGCCTACGGGCCCGGATGGGCACTGGTGGGCGACGCCGGATACTTCAGGGATCCGGTGACCGCCCACGGCATCACGGACGCGCTGCGCGACGCGGAATTGCTGGCCGGTGCGATCGACACGGGATCCGAGGGAGCGCTGGCGGACTATCAGGCACAGCGTGATGCGGCGAGCGTGGAGTTGTTCGAGATCACTGATGCAATTGCATCATTCCGCTGGAACCTGAGTGAGGTGCGGGTCCTTCACGAACGGCTCGCTCGGTCGATGGCTCGAGAGGTCAAGCAACTGATGTCCGCCTCCGTCGTTGAACCCACTACGGCGTGACGTCGCCGAAGCTTCGCGAAGGCGGAGCGCATCAGCGTTCAGAGCCGTCAGGCGCCAGAAATAAGGAAATATACTGAAAGCCGCTCGCTCCATGACCCAGAGCGTCGGCTTCGGCGACTATCGCTTTCAGCTCGACACGGGGCAACTCTGGTTCCGCGGGGAGGAAGTGCGGCTGACACCCAAAGCCGCGGAGGTCTTGAAGATCCTCGTCTCGAACGCGGGTTCTCCCGTGTCGAAAGGCCACCTGTTTGCGTCCGTGTGGCCGGACGTCGCCGTAACCGACGATGCCCTTACAACGTGTATTCAGGAGCTGCGCCGCGCCTTCAGCGACGATGCCAAACATCCGCAATTCATCGAGACTCGCCATCGCAGGGGATATCAATTCATCGCGGCCGTGTCTCGAAAAGACGCCCCGGGCCCCGTTGCGGCGGCGCGGACGGGCGGGGCCATCTCCTCCATTGCGGTCCTGCCGTTTGCGGACATGAGTCCTGCCCACGACCAGGAGTACCTGTGTGAAGGCCTGGCCGAGGAACTCATCAACGCGCTCACAGAGGTAGATGGTCTGCGGGTGGCGGCGCGCACCGCTTCCTTTCAGTTCCGAGGCAAAGGGGAGGACATCCAGAACGTTGGCAAACAGCTCAACGTGGAGGCGCTGCTCGAGGGCAGCGTCCGCAAGTCCGATGATCGTCTGCGGGTGACCGTACAACTCATCGAAGTAGCGAGCGGGTACCATCGCTGGTCGCACCGTTTCGATGGACAGTTCAAGGACGTCTTTGTGATTCAGGACGAGATCGCCGAAAGTGTGGCGACGTCACTGCGCGGCGGCGCCGCAGGTCCGCGTGAGAAACGGACGGCGCATCGTGCACACACCGGGACGGCGGCCTACGAGCTGTACTTGCGCGGACGCCAGCACATTCCGAAAATCAGGCACGCCGATCTGGTGTCGGCGTCGGATTTGTTCCGCCGGGCCATCGAGCTGGACCCCGGCTATGGTCCGGCCTACGCCGGCCTGGCCACGGCGCATTCGACGTTGTACGAGTGGTTCGGCGCGAGCGACGCGGACCTCGCCGGTGCCGAGCGCGCCAGCCAGAAAGCGCTCGAGCTCGCGCCGGATCTTGCTGAGGCGCACGTCGCCCGCGGCTGCACCCTGTCGCTCATGAAGCGCTACGAGGATGCCTCGAGGGAATTCGAGGAGTCGATCCGTCTCAATCCCAACCTCTTCGACGCGTACTACTATTACGCCAGGACGAGTTTCGCGCACGGAGATGTCGCCGGTTCTGCAACGCTCTTCAAGAAAGCGGCAGAGGTTCGCCACGAGGACTTTCAGAGTCCGTTCCTGCTCGCGCAGTCACTCAAGATGCTGGGTCATGACGACGAGGCGTCCGCGTGGCGGCGTGAAGGCATCCGTCGCGCGGAGCACGTGCTCGCGCTCAATCCACTCGACGGGCGCGCCATGTCGCTCGGGGCCTTGTATCTGCTGGAGGAGGGTCAGACCGAGCGTGCAGTTCGATGGTCCGAAAGGGCGCTCGAGCTTTATCCGAACGACATGAGCTCGTTGGGCAACGGCGCGTGCCTGCAAGCGAAGCTTGGCCACGCCGACCGCGCGATTGCACTTCTCGAACGTGTGTCCGCCCAGGGCTGGGGCCAGCGCGACTGGCTCGAGCGGGACCCCGACTACGACAGCCTGCGCGGCGACCCGAGGTTTCAGAGAGTCCTGACGACCTTTAAATAGCGACCTACACGCCCGCCACCTTCAGCTTCAACTTCAGCGCCGTCCACTTCGCCATGAGCGCGGCAAACTCCGCCTGCCGCTCCTGACAGGCTTTCAGTTGCGCCGCCGTCGGCGCCATCTCCGCGCTCTGCATGCCCATCGCCGCCGCGACCATCGCAGGACCGATCGTCACGAGATTGGAGGCATTGGCCGGCGCAGCACCCGCGGCACCTGGTGGGCCTGGCGCTGCAGGAGGCGGTGCACCGCGCCCGGCGCCGCGGCCGCCACCTCGGCCGCCTCCTGGCGCGCCAGCGCCACGGCCGCCGCCCGCAGCGGGCTCCACGGCGTTGGCCGGCGGCGCGATCGTATCGAGCTCCTTGATCAACGCGTCGTTCGCCGCCGACGAGGGCTTCGCGCGCAGTTTGTCGACGGCTTCACGTGCGTCCTTCGCCGCCGCGGCGGCCGCCATCGCGCCATCTTCCATCTGCGCGGTCAGCGTGAAGATCTGGGTGATCGCCGGCGTCGGTTTCACACGCGGATCGATCTTGACGACGATCGGTTGCGTGGAGGGTTTGCCGTCAACGGTAAGTCTCACGCTGTACGAGCCGGGCGGGACCCACGGAGAGTTCACGCCGCCGTACGTGCGGCGCGGCACGGCGCCACCCGCGCCGCCGCCGCGGCCACCGCCGCCACCACCGAGCGGGTCGTAGTGCAGATCCCACGAGAAGCGATGATGGCCTGCTTGTGTCGAGAGAGTCTGCTGCGGCGCGGGCCAGTAGAGCGGCAATCCGCAATCGGGCAGTGTCGGCGTTTGTTGACAGAGTTTGTTGTAGGCAGCGGGATCTTTGGCCGGGTCCGGATTCCGCACCGGATCGTTGCTGGAGTACGTGCGGATCACCTTGCCTCCGGCATTGAGAATCTCGAGCTTCACTTCGCCGCTCGCGGCCGCCGGCAGGTAGTAGTCGACGAGCGCGCCGGGCGGCGGGTTTTCACCTGCTGGTAGCTCGGGCGGCCACGGCGTCGGGTCGTTCATCGCGAAACGGACGCGGATTCCTGTCGACGGCTTGTAGAGAAACGCGCTCTTCGCCGCCTCCAGCTCGGCTTGTTGCCGCAACGGCGTCACGTTGTCGAGGATCCAGAATCCGCGGCCATGTGTGCCGGCGACGAGATCCGAACAGAGGCACGTGTCGTCGTCTTTCACCTGGATGTCGCGCACGGACACGGCGGGCATGTTCAACCGCAGGGAGCTCCAGTGATCGCCGTCGTCGAACGACACCCACACCTGCGTATCGGTCGCGCCGTAGAGCAGACCCTTCTTGCGCGGATCTTCGCGAATCGAATTGGCCGCGGCGCCGGGCGCGATGCCGGTGTTGATCTCGGTCCACGACTTGCCGCCGTCGTGCGTGCGCCAGAAATGCGGATTGAGATCGTCGAGCCGCAGCGTGTTGGCCGCCACGTACGCCGTCAGCGTGTCGAAATGTCCCGCATCCATGTTGAAGATGCGCGTCCACGGTTTGATCGCCGGCGGTGTGACGTTGGTCCAGTTGAGGCCGCCGTCAGTCGTCACCTGGACGTTGCCGTCGTCCGTGCCCGCCCAAAGCACCTTCACGTCGCGCGGAGAGGGTGAGAGCGCGGTGATCGACCCTTGCGGCGATGGCGTCACGCCGGCGCCGTACTTGCCCGTGTTGGCCGGCACCTGCCACGTCTGACGGGCGAGATCCGGGCTGATGCGCGTCCAGCTGTGTCCGTGATCGATCGACTTGAAGACCGCGTTCGAGGCGTAGAACAGCACGGCCGGATCCACCGGTGACCAGTTGATCGGCATCGTCCGCACGTTGCGGCCGAACGCGGTGCCGCGGAGATCGGCAGGCGGGCCGACGGTCGCAGTCTGGCCGGTGCGGCGGTCGTAGAGCGAGACGTTCGTGCGCTGGCTGCCGAAGACGAGATCGGGATTCTTCGGATCGGGCGCCGCGATGCCGTACTCCTGAATGTTCACGGGATGCCAGTCGTGAAACGTGATCTCGCCGTCGTTGCTGCGGCTGTCGACGCACGCCGAGCCCGAGTCCTGCTGGCCGCTGCACAGCCGATAGGGAAACGCGTTGTCCGCCGTGACGTGATAGACCGCAGCCGTGGGCTGTGTGTACCAGTTGCTCCACGACTCGCCGCGGTTCGCCGAGACCACGCCGCCCTGGTCGGCGACGGCGAGAATGATGTTCGGGTTGTCGGGATTGATCCACGTCTTCTGATAATCGTCGCCGCCTGGCGCGCCGCGCACGGCCGACCACGTCAAGCCACCGTCTTCGGTCCGCCAGAGCACGGTCGAGCAGCTGTAGACGACGTTCTCGTTCTTGGGATCGACGGTCACGGTCGGAAGATCGCCGCCGCCGATGCGTCCGAGTGGCCGCGAGTCCGGCGGATGACGCTGCGATCCGGTTTCGGCGACGCGCGGATCGTCGGTCGCGAGGAACCAGTGCTCGCCGACGTCGATCGTCTTGAAGAAGCCGATGGCTCCGCCGCCGCCTCCGCGGCCGCCGCCTGGCCCCGCCGCGCCGCCGCCTGCGGCACCTGCGCCGCCAGGCGTGGGAGGCGCGCACGGACCGACGCACGCGATGACCGCGTACAGCACTTTCGAATTGCTCGGCGAAATCGCGAGGTTCGCCTGCAGGACGGATGGCAAGCCGTTGGTCAGCGGCTTCCAGGTCGTGCCGCCGTCGACGGACTTGAAGATGCCGCCGTCGTTCGACTGCGCATTACCGCCGAACGCGCCGCCCTCGATGTAGCTTTGCTGTTGCTGCCACAGCGCGGCATAGACGATGTTCGGATCGTTGGGATCGATGCGGACGTCGTCGGCGCTGACGTACTCATCTTTGTACAAGACTTTCTGGAACGTCGCGCCGCCGTCCGTCGATCGAAACACGCCCCGCTCGGCGTTGGGCCCGTACGGATGTCCGAGCGCCGCGACGAACAAGCGATTCGGATTCTTCGCATCGACCTCGACGTTCGCGATCATCGCGCTGTCGCGAAGGCCAGGGAGATGCGTCCACGTCTTCCCGGCATCGGTGGACTTGTACATGCCGTCGCCCGTCGACAGGTCGGGGCGGATGATGCCCGCGCCGGAGCCCACATAAATAATGTTGGGGTCTGATGGCGCCACCGCGATGGCGCCGATGGATCCCGTCGGCTGACTGTCGAAGAGCGGCAACCAGGTCGACCCGAAATCGGTCGAGCGCCACACGCCGCCGTTGTCGAAGCCGATGTAGAAGACGTTCGGCTGCGTGCGGACGCCGGACAGTGCCCGCGCACGGCCCGCGCGCGGAGGACCGATCGACCGCCATCGCATCTCTCCGTAGGTTCCCGGGCTGGGAGCCTGCGCCGTCATCGACGGCGAATAGGCAGCCAGCAACGCTGCACCTGCCGCCAAAGCTTGAAGGAGTCGCCTGCTCATGCCACAGCCTCCTGGACGCAGAGAGTGTAGCGCGGAGCCGAGGTACTTCCGTGGCTTCGGCACGTGCTGATCGATCAGGACCGGGTTAGCTGCCGATAAGGCGATAATTCTGTAGACGGGCTACAGAATGTTGTGTAGTCTGACTACACAATGCTGAGACGCCGTCTCTCGCAGCTTCGCGCGCTGTGGCACTGGAAGCAGCGCCAGGCCGAGCTCGACGAAGAGCTCCGCTTTCACCTCGACACCGAAGCTGAAGAACGTCAGGAACTGGGCCTCAGCGACGATGAAGCGCGGCGCGCGGCACGGCTCGACTTCGGCAACGTCGCAGTCATCGCCGAGGACACGCGCGCGGCGTGGGGCTGGACGACGGTCGAGCAGTTCCTGCAGGACATCCGCTACGCCATCCGCACGCTGTCGAAGAGCCGAGCGTTCACGGCCGCGGCCGTGCTGTGCCTCGCGCTCGGCATCGGGGCGAACACGTTGCTGTACGGCCTGACGGACGCGATCCTGCTGCGACAACTG
>Ga0111538_10012155_pt1 | contig 11385 bp, 8 predicted proteins | sample SoiMethybrSBSTD1_FD_79669 | JGI IMG/M metagenome (GOLD analysis project Ga0111538, IMG submission 79669) | Bulk soil microbial communities from a Populus tree surrounding site in Tennessee, USA - Soil MetaG P. TD hybrid SBSTD1 (version 2)... | ecosystem: Environmental > Terrestrial > Soil > Tree... | reverse complement strand
GCGGCCGCCACCGGACCGCCCGCGAGCGCGAACGGAAAATTGAACGGGTTGATCACGACCCACGCGCCGTACGGCTTCATCACGCTGCGATTGCGCGACACCGCGTTCGGCAGCGGATCGTTCGGCAGCTGGTGATCGAAGCCCTGCTGCCGCTCGAAGTCGTCGCAATAGACGTTGAAGAAGTCCGCGGTCTCCTGCACTTCGCCGAGCGCCTCCATGCGGTTCTTGCCGACCTCGAGCGTGAGCGCGGCGCCGAGGTGATAGACGCGCTGCTCGATCAGTTGCGCAACCTTGCGCAACAATCGCGTGCGCTCGTGCGGCGGCGTCGCGCGCCACTTCGGAAATGCAGTGGCCGCAGCCGCCATTGCGCGCTCCACATCCTGGGGACCAGCTTGCGCGAACGAGCCCAGCAGCCACTCGCGATCGATGGGACTGCGCTTGTCACGCGCGTTGGCGGTGTCGACGTCGGCGCCGTTGATGTGCAGTAAATGTCTGCGCCCGAGCTGAGAGCGGACTTCGCCCATCGCGGCGTCGAAGCGTGCATGCATCTCGGGCGGCGGATCGAACATCGTGGAATACGTCAGCTTGTAGCTCATGACTTCATCTCGCCGAGCAGCGCATCCAGCAGTGACAAAGCGTCCTGCAACTCCTTTTCCTCGATCACCAGCGGCGGCGCAAGAATGATCAGGTTCCCGCGCGTCGCGAACGAAACGTCCCGGGCCAGGGCATCCTTCACGAGCTTGATCAGTGCCGGGTGCGCATCGGGCCACGCGCTCAGCGGCGCCTTCGATGCACGATCGCGCACTAATTCGACGACCGCAAACAGGCCGTGCCCACCGCGGACGTCGCCGACGATCGCATGTCGGTCCTGCAGCTTCTGCAGCTCGCGATACAGCTGAGCGCCCAATCTTCGCGAGCGCTCGATCAGACCTTCGCTCTCATACGCCTCGATGGCTGCGACACCTGCAGCGCACGACAACGGATGCCCGCAATAGGTCAGTCCCGTGTACAGCATCTCGCTTTCTATCTTGCGCGCGATCTCGGCTGACATGACGACAGCTCCGAGCGGCAAATGCGCGCCGGTCAGGCCCTTCGCGAGCGTCATCAGATCCGGGCGGCCATCCTCGCCATGGCGCTGCCACGCGAACCACTCGCCGCAGCGGCCGAAGCCGCTCATCACTTCGTCGGCGATCAGATAAATCCCGCGCTCGCGCGTGGTCGCGCGCAGCAATGGCCAGTAGTTCTCCGGCGCCACGATGCCGTTGGTACCGGCGTTCGGCTCCATCAACACCGCCGCAACCTGCGGCGCACCCTGAGTGTCGATCAACTCGCCGATGTGCGCAGCGCTGCGTTCGCCGCATTCCTCCGCGCTCGTGCTGTCGAACGGGCAGCGGTATGCGTAGGGCGGCAACGCGCGCACGACTCCGAATGCCTGCGCGTCGACCTGATGGCTGGTGCGCGTATCGCCCGACAAAGCCATCGTCGCGTAGCTCGCGCCGTGATACGAGCGGTCGCGAGCGATGATCTTGCCGCGCGGCTTATGTGCAGCCTGACGTGCGATCTTCACGGCGTTCTCGTTCGCATCCGCGCCGGCCAGCGTGAAGAAGACTCGGCCGCTGGCGAAATCGGATTTCTCCAGCAGCATTTCCGCGAGACGCGCTCGCGGCTGAGCGCCCCACGCATTAGTCACGAAACAGAGCCGGTCTGCCTGCCGCTTGATTGCAGCGACGACGTGCGGATGCTGATGGCCGAGGCCATTGCACTCCGCGAGGCTGCTCATGTCTAGAATGCTGCGGCCATCTTCTGTATGGATCCGCGCACCGGCGCCGCCCACGATCGTCGGCGCCGCCCAATCCACTTGCCGACACCAACTGTGCAGAACGGTTTCGCGCTCGGCACTCATTGCCAGGGCAGCCGATCCAGATCGAGATTGCCGCCGGTCAGGATGATGCCGACGCGCTTGCCGCGCACATCGATCTTGTTCTCGACGATGGCTGCATAGGGCACCGCGCCCGAAGGCTCGATCACGATCTTCAGCACTTCCCACACGGCGCGCATCGCGGCGACGATCGACTCTTCGGTCACCGTGACGATGTCGGAAACGTGACTGCGAATCTCCGCGAACGTGCGGTCGCTGGTCGAGCTGCGCAAGCCGTCGGCAATCGTGTTCGCCTGCGTGATAGGAATGAACTTGCCGGCTTTGAAGGAGCGGCTCGCGTCGTCCGCGCCGGCCGGCTCCGCACCGATCACGCGAATACCGGGCTTGAGACTGGTCGCTGCAACGGCTGTCCCGCTGATTAGGCCGCCACCGCCGACCGGAGCGACGATGATGTCGAGATCCGGCGCCTGCTCCAGCAATTCGAGCGTCGCAGTGCCCTGCCCCGCCATCACTCGCAGGTTGTCGAACGGATGGATGAGCGTCGCACCGGTTTCGGCGATGACCTTCGCGGCAGCCGCTTCGCGCGCCGGGATATTCGGCTCGCAGAACACGATCTTGCCGCCGAGGCGCTCGACCGCCGCGCGCTTCGCCTTCGGTGCATTATTCGGCATCACGATGTATGCGGGAATCCCGCGCAGCTTCGCAGCGCGCGACAACGCAGCTGCGTGATTGCCCGACGAATGTGTAGCAACACCGCGCGCTGCTTCGGCATCAGTCAGCGAGAACACAGCATTGGTCGCGCCACGCGCTTTGAACGCTCCACCCTTCTGCAGGTTCTCGCATTTGAAGAACAACTTGCCGCCCGATTGCCCATCGAGCGTGGTGCTGGTCAGAACCGGTGTGCGATGGATGCGATCGCGGATGCGCTCATGGGCATCACGAATGGCGGCAAGGGTGAGGCGGTCAGCGGGGGGCGTCGTGTCCATAGGCGCCGGATTCTACGCGATCAATCCATGAACATGGACTCCAGGTAGGCCTTGGAAACCTCCACGACCGGATCATCGTCGCTCATCAGTGACCCGCCATCCGGGCGCCGGGTGTGCGGCTTGAACGTCACCGTGATCTTGCAGTACGCACAGAGCGGATGGACGAATCTCTCCGTGGACGGACTGGCTATACCGCCGTCCGCGTGCAGGAGCTTGTGCAGCTCCCCCCTCGTCGTGACCCCCTCACGAATCTTGCGGAAGTCACTGAAGACGCGACCCATCCGGTCCTCGCAGGCGGGGACAGGATCGACCAGGTCCGCAGCAAGCGACGTGCTGCAGACGAATGCCGCTGCGAAGGTGCAGAGCGTTGCGCTGATTCTCATGGAGGATTCTCCCGCGTGGAGCGAACGGAACCATCTTCGTTGTACCAGACCCATGTTCCGACCGGCTCGCCCTTGCTGTACCGCGCCTTGTAGTTCAACGCACCCGAGGGGAAGTATCCGGTATCCCGAAGCACTGTCCGTTGCAGTACCGGATTTGTGGCTGCGCTGGCCGTTGACGAAATAGGTGGTCCACGTGCCGTTGAAGTCCGCAGCCGGCGCGACCCAGACGTGCCGCATGTGCTCGATCAGTTCGCTTGCAAACAGCACGTCCGACCTGCCGTAGTCACAACGCAGCAGCCACAGGTCGTCCAGGGCGATCCATCTCACTGGTGGATCCGCCGCCGCCCATTCCGCCTTCCATGGTCACGGAGTAAGGCTGCAGCACCTGCAAGACCAGATCTTTCGAGTCGCCCGGCCGGAGCGCGGCGAGGACCGGCTCCCACCGGGACCTCGGAGGTGGAACGAAGCTGGTTCTGAGCGAGGCCGCTGCTGCGTCACGGACCTGCTGCGAGGGTGAACGTAAATCTTCCAGCGGCGATGCGCTCACGCCTGCCACCAGCAGGCATCCGAAGACCAGCAACGCGATGCGTTCCATGCGGGCAACATAGGGCTACAAACGTTGCACGGTCAACTTCGGGTCAGTGACCGTCCTTTCGAGCGCTGTTCCGCCGGTTTCGCGGTGTGCGCAAGGTTGAATGCCGTGACGATCACGGAAAGATGCGAGAAGCCCTGGGGGAAGTTGCCGATGAGGCGCTTCGCCGCGGGATCGTATTCCTCGGCCAGCAGCCCGACGTCGTTGCAAAGGGTCAGGAGCCGCTCGAACAGCCGCTTCGCTTCTTCGTGCCTGCCGGTCATCGCGTAAGCATTCGCTAGCCAGAAGCTGCACGCGATGAAGACGCCTTCGCCCGGCGGCAGGCCGTCGTTCGTATCCTCCGTGTCATAGCGCATCACGAAGCCGTCGCGCAGCAGGCGCTCCTCGATCGCGCGAATCGTGCCGAGCACGCGCGGATCGTCGGGCGGCAGAAAGCCCAGCTCCGGAATCTGCAGCAGGCTGGCGTCGAGCAAGCGCGAGCCGTACGCCTGGACGAAGCAATTACGCTTCGCATCGTAGCCGCGCTCGCAGATCTCGGCGTGGATCTTCTCGCGGGTCCTCTTCCAGCGCTCCAGCGCGCACTTGAATCCATAGGCCTCGGCGTCGCGGATGCCGCGGTCGAACGCGACCCACGCCATGATCTTCGAGTGCGTGAAGTGCTGCGGCCCGCTGCGGACTTCCCACAAGCCGCAGTCGGGCTGCTCCCAGATCTCTTCGAGGTGCTCGAGCAGCTCGCGTTGCAGCGCCCACGCCGTTTCCGTTTGCGCGATGCCGGCTTCGCGAGCATGGTGCAGCACGTCCATCACTTCGCCGTAAACGTCGAGCTGCAGTTGGCAGTGCGCAGCGTTGCCGATACGCACCGGCTTCGATCCCTCATAACCAGGCAGCCACGACACTTCCCATTCACTCAGCCGGCGCTCGCCCGCAACGCCGTACATGATCTGCAGCTGGCCCGGCGTGCCGGCGATCGCTCGCAATAACCACTCACGCCACGCGACCGCTTCGTCGTAGTAGCCCGCGTCCATCAGCGCGAGCAACGTCAGCGTCGCATCGCGCAGCCAGCAGAATCGATAATCCCAATTGCGCGGGCCCCCGATGCTCTCGGGCAGCGACGTTGTCGGCGCCGCGACGATGCCGCCCGTCGGCGCGTAGATCAGGGCACGCAGCGTGATGAGCGAGCGAGTCACGACATCGGGCCATTGCGCGCGACGCCGACCTTTGTGAACCCACTCGCGCCAGAAGTGCTCGGTCCTTGCGAGCGCCTTCTGCGCATCCGCGAGCTCGACGTCCGGCAAGTGCGAGGGCGCATAGCGCAGCACGAACGGCACCGACTCCCCTTCCTTGACGACGAAGTCGGCGACGGACTTGAGGTTCTCGCCGCGCATCTGGGCTGGAGTCCGTAACAGCAGCATGTCGGGACCCGCGATCGCGCGCCACGTGTCTTCCGCAATGTGCGTCACCCACGGTACCGAAGTGCCGTAGCCGAAGCGGATCACCAGCTCTGTGCGCATCGCGACCTGGCCGCGCTCGCCGACGACGATACGCACGAGATCGGAGCGGCGATCGCGCGGCGGCATGAAATCTATGACGCACACGCTGCCCTCTTCCGTCTCGAAGCGCGTTTCGAGAATCAGCGTGTCTTCGCGATAGCGCCGCGTGACCTTGACGTCAGCAGCGCACGGCGTGAGCAGCCAGCGGCCGTGCTCGGGAGTACCGAGTAATGCGGCGAAGCACGCATCCGAATCGAAGCGCGGCCAGCACAGCCAGTCGATCGAGCCATCCAGCCCGACCAGCGCCGCGGTCTCGCAGTCGCCGATCAGGGCGTAGTCTTCGATCCACTTAGGCATCAGCGTCAGGAGATCTCCACGCAGACCGGGGCGTGATCGCTCGCCTTCTGCTGGCCGCGTACCCACGAATGCACTTTGCAACTGACCAGCCGCGGTGCGAGCGTCGCGTTCAGCAGCACGTGATCGATGCGCAGGCCGGCGTTGCGCTCCCAGTGCTGACGGAAGAAATCCCAGAACGTGTAGATGCGCTCTTCGGGGTGGAGCTTACGCAGCGAGTCGATCCAGCCTTGCGCGAGCAGGCGCTGGTACGCGTCGCGCGTCTGCGGCTGCAGCAGCGCGTCCTTCTTCCAGCCCTTCGGATCGTAGATGTCGAAGTCGGTCGGCACGACGTTGTAATCGCCGAGCAGCACCACTGGTTTCCCCGACGAATACAGCGACTTCGCGTGCTCGATCAGCCGCTCGAACCACTTGAGCTTGTATTCGAACTTCGGCCCCGGCTGCGGATTGCCGTTGGGCAGATACAGGCAGCCGACGACGATGCCGTTCACGTCTGCTTCGATGTAGCGGCTGTGCGTGTCGTCGGGATCGCCTGGCAGGCCGCGGCGGATCTCGACCGGATCGGCGCTTTTCGCCAGGATCGCCACGCCGTTGAACGAGGTCTGACCGTGCCAGATCGCGCCATACCCCGCGGCGCGGATCGCGACGATCGGAAAATTCTGGTCCGGCGCCTTGAGCTCCTGCAGACACGCGACGTCCGGCGATTCGCGTTCGAGCCATTCGAGCAAGCGCGGCAGACGCGCGCCGATACCGTTGATGTTGTAAGTCGCGATTTTCATCCCACGAGTTTAGCATCGTGAAAAATCTGGAGGCTCCGCCGATGACGATCGCAGCACTCCGCACACCCGAAGCACGATTCGCGCACCTGCCCGACTTCGCGTATTCGCCGCAGTACGTCGACGACCTGCCGGGCTATGAGGGTCTGCGCGCCGCATACATCGACGCAGGTCCGCGCAACGCTCAACACGTATGCCTGTGCCTGCACGGCGAGCCCTCGTGGAGCTTCCTCTATCGGCGCATGATCCCGGTGTTCGTCGCGCGCGGCTGCCGCGTGGTCGCGCCCGACTTCTACGGCTTCGGCCGCTCCGACAAGCCGGTGAACGACTCCGACTACAGTTTCCACTTTCATCGCAATTTCGTGCTGCGTCTGGTCGAGCGCTTGAATCTGGAGCGCATCACGCTCGTCGTGCAGGATTGGGGCGGCCTCATCGGAATGACGTTGCCGGTGGATGCCGGGTTCCGCCCGCGCCTCGCGCGGCTGATCGCGATGAACACCGGGCTGGCGGTGGGCACTGCGCCGACGCCGGGATTCGTGGCGTGGCGCGCCTACTGCGCGGCAAATCCGGACCTCGCGGTCGGCAAGTTGATCAAGCGCGGCACGCCGCACCTCACGGACGCCGAAGTCGCCGCGTACGACGCGCCATTTCCCGATGTGCGCTACAAGGCCGGCGTGCGCGCGTTCCCGCAACTGGTAATGACCGACCCGTCGATGCCGGGAGTGCCCGAGAGCCGCGCGGCCATGAAGTTCTGGTCGGACCAATGGGACGGAAAAGCGTTCATGGCGATCGGTGCTGCGGATCCAGTGCTCGGCCTCGAGGTCATGCGCAAGCTGCACGCGTTGATCCGCAACTGCGGCGAGCCACTGGTCATCGCTGACGGCGGACACTTTCTCCAGGAATGGGGGGCGGAAATCGCTGTGCAGGCGCTGGACTCTTTCCAGCGCTGAAATTACGTCAAAGACGCAGAGGCGCAGGCAGCCGTCTGCTACGCTGCGCACAAAGCCGGCCAACGGAACGAGACCGCAGTCAGCGGCCAACACGACCGGCGTGTTCAGCGGGAGATCTGCCCATGAATTTGCGCGTGTTGCGGCTGCAGTTCGCGATCGTCCTGTCCCTGGCCATCACTGCCTGCGGTGGCGGCGGTGGTGGCGGATCCAACCCACCGCTCCAATCGCAGACCATTGCGTTCGCGCATGCGGGACCGCTGGCACTGGAGATCGGCGCCACTGTGACGAATGCCGCCAGCGGCGGCGGCGGTACCGGAGCGATCACCTATCAGAGCTCCGACACCGGCGTGCTCACAGTCAATGCCACGTCGGGACTCGCGACTGGCATATCGGTCGGTTCCGCGACGGTGACTGCGACCAAAGCCGCGGACGCGAGCTTCTCGCAAGCGCTGGCGACGTACACGGTCAACGTAACTCTCGTGCAGCAGGCGATAACGTTTACGCAGCAGGGACCCTTGACAGTGCTACTCGGCGCAACGCTCACGAACACCGCGAGCGGCAGCGGCAGCGGAGCAATTACATATGCGAGCTCCGACACTGGCGTGCTGACGGTCGGTGCAGCGTCCGGCGTTGTCACCAGCGTCGCGAAAGGCACCGCGACGGTGACGGCAACGAAAGCTGCCGACGCCACTTTCTCGCAGGCCCAGGCGACTTACACGGTCAAGGTGCGAACGACGACGCCGATGCGCGCATGGATCAGCGAGACGACCTCGCAGGTGGTCATGCCGCAGGTCCTCGACGAGACGTTCTGGACCGCGCCCGCCGACACCTGCCGGACCCCGGAGGCAATCAATACGTGTCCGAATGCCATGGCACCTTTCGTCAGTGGCACCACTGTTCTGTCGGATTCGAACGCAACGCTGACGACGTCCGCTTACTACGCGCTGTCCTCCGGGCTGGCCATAGAGGATGCCACGCTCGTCACCGCCAAGCGCTTCTCCGAACGCATCGGTCACGCGGCAGTCTTCTTCAAAAACCGCTACTGGGTGCTCGGCGGCGGCGAGCCGCAGCTGCCGACCAATCTTGCGACCGCGCCGCACACTACCCTCGCGGATATCTGGTCGTCGGCCGACGGCAAAACCTGGAGGCTCGAGACGGACGCTGCGCCCTGGGGGCCGCGCTGGTTTCACCAGGCCGTCGTTCACGACGGTGCGATGTGGGTCATCAGCGGCGCGCGCAGCGGCGTGAATAGTCCGAACAACTTCCTGACTGACGTCTGGTCGTCGACGGACGGCGTGACCTGGACCCAGCGCGCGACGAACCTTGTCCTGCCCTGGTACTCGACGCACCTGAACGTCACCGAGTTCAACGGCGCCATGTGGGCCGTCTCAGGCGGCACGACTTTTTCGTCGACGGACGGCGTGGCGTGGACGCAGCGCTCGGCGACCGGTGCAGTCGGTGGGTCCGACGGCGTCGGTTTCGCATCGCTCAACGTCTACAACGGCAGCCTGTGGTACATCGGCGGCTCGCCGGGGTTGAACGCACTGCCGGAAAATGCCCGCCCAGGCATGTGGAAGTCGAGCGATGGGATCAACTGGACGCTCACCCATGGCAATGCGTTCCCACCGCGCATTCGTCACACTGCGTTCGTGCTGAACGGAAGACTGTGGGTGTTCGGCGGTCAGATCTCGGATGGTACAGGCGGCACCGGGTGGGCCCTCGATGCGTGGTCCACGGACGGCGTACAGGTGCGGGACGAGTCCACGCGTGGTCTCGACGCGTCGTACTTGGCCAAGGTCGTGGAGCAGACAGGGCCTGATCGTGTGACGCTGATCGGTGGCATCCAGCGCGGCTATTCGAACAACGTCTGGCAGACAACCGACGGCAGCAACTGGAGCGCGCTGTCCGCGAACGCCCAGTTTTCGCCGCGGGCCACAAGCGGCGTCTCGTTCGCCGGGCAGCTCTGGATCATCGGCGGCACCACGACCGAAAAGCCCGAGGGCGGAGTCAGTAACGAGATCTGGCGCAGCGACAGCGGCACCGAATGGACGCGCGTGGTGCCATCGACGATCTTCCCGCCGCGCAGTGGCCACGCGGTAGTCGTGTTTCAGGACAAGCTCTGGGTGATCGGCGGCTGGGAGGACATCATCGCCGCTGGCGGCACGGACGTTCGTTTGAACGACGTCTGGTCCAGCAGCGACGGGGTCGCGTGGACGAAGCACGAGCCCACGAACGGTACTATTTTCTCGCGACGCGTCGGGCACGACGCGCTCGTGTTTCAGGACAAGCTCTGGGTCATCGCCGGGAACCTCCAGACCGAGACCGATAGCAACGAGGTCTGGTCTTCCGCCGACGGCGATACGTGGACGCAGGTGAACCAGGTCAGTCCGTTCACTGCACGACGCTCGCAGCGCGTGGTCGTGTTCAACGGCGAGATGTGGATGATCGGCGGTGCGACGCAAACGGCCGTCGGCGCCGACGCAGGCACGGCGGATGTGTGGCACTCGGCCGACGGCGCCTCGTGGACGTCCGAATCGGTCAGCTTTCCGCCGCGAGCGCGGCACGCGCTCGAAGTGTTCAACGGCCGCATGTACATGATCGGTGGCCTGAGCACCGAAGACTATTTGAAGAACAGGAACTACAACGACGTCTGGTCGAGCGATGACGGCGTGCTGTGGCAACAGGAGTCTCCGGTCACGCCATTTCCGGCGCGCTGGAGTCCTGCACTGATCCATCACGGCACCGAGTTGTGGCTGATCGGCGGCTATGGACTGTCGCCGCTCAACGATGTCTGGCGTTCGAGCGACGCCAAGACCTGGCGACTGGGCTTCTCGCACGACATCGTCCTGCCGTGAGATGACTAGACCGCGTGGCGCTTGCGTCGCAGGCGCCGCCAGCCCATGACCGTGCCGCTCACCGAGATGGTGAGGCCCGCGAGACACAGCACCCAGATCGTCGTGTGCCAGAGCACGCGATTGCCCACGAGCCAGCTGAAATCGAGCCGATGCAGCGCGTTGAACCACCAGCGGTTGCGACGGCCGCCATCGTCGAGCAGATCGAGCACCAGGCCGGTCGAAGGATCGATGTAGAACCAGGTGTGTTGCGAGTCGTCGAACGCGACGCGCAGCACGGGCAACGGCGGGTGATCGTGATGCGCGTACCAATACGAGTCGTACTTCTCGACGCGCTCGTGGCCGATGAGCTGGCAATCCGGCATCAATCGACGCGCAGCGGCCACCAGTCGCTGCTCATCGAAAGCGACGCGCTCACCGGTCCGAGCATCGAGCAATCTCTCAGCGCCATCCGCGGACACCACCGCAGCGATCGGCGTTCCATCGACATGAAAGAAGCGCACTGTGCGCGCCGCTTCGTACGCGAGCTTCGCGAAATCGACCGCGAGCGCCGGCCGCTCGTTTCCCGCGTAGCGCAGTTGCGCCTCCGCGCTCAAGCTGCCGCCGCTCAGCCAGCCGTTCGGATCCACTGAAAGCCAGCCGCTGAAAATCCACGTCAGCAGGAACACGCCACCGACGAGGCCGGTCCAGTGGTGCCAGCTCTTCCAGCCGTGATACGGCGACAACCGGTCGTGCGCACGGCGGCGCGGCAGTCGCAGCTGCAGGATGCCGATCCAGATGCCCGACACTGCGATCAGGATTGCCGGTCCCGAAGTCCACAGAATGACCTGCCGCCACAGCGGCGCATTCGCGCGCAGCGGCGTGAAGTACGTCCAGTGGATGACCGAGCCGAGCCAGTTCCAGAAGCGCTGCGTACGCGTTGTCGACAACACCACTTCGCCGCTGCGCGCGGAAACGTAGACCTCGGTCGCTGCCGCGTCATCGATTGCAATCCGATGCAGTGGCCGCAGAGTTCCGAATCGCTCGGGCACCGTTCATTGATCGCGCTCGACGGTCGCCTTCACATGGCCGCGCGCATTCGCATACGCCTGCGCAATCTTGAGCGCTTGCTCCTGATCGACTC
>Ga0111538_10012151_pt1 | contig 11388 bp, 8 predicted proteins | sample SoiMethybrSBSTD1_FD_79669 | JGI IMG/M metagenome (GOLD analysis project Ga0111538, IMG submission 79669) | Bulk soil microbial communities from a Populus tree surrounding site in Tennessee, USA - Soil MetaG P. TD hybrid SBSTD1 (version 2)... | ecosystem: Environmental > Terrestrial > Soil > Tree... | reverse complement strand
CAGATAGCCTCTCCCCAACCGCGCCCTGCATCATCGTTTCCAGCCCATCGAACAGATCGCCGTGCTGGCTGACGGGAAGAGGATTAGCTCCTCTTCAAGTGCCTGCCACATTTCCGGTCGCGTCTGGGAGATGCTTCGCGGGAAACAGCACCTGCGCATTCTCGAAGAACGCCTGCACCCAGTACGCGCGCGAGACTTGGTCCTTGGTGCGATCGACTCGCTGAACCTCGACTTCCTCGTGGTCCCTCCACGGTGCCACGAAGAGTCCATCATTTCCTCACTACCGATTACTGCACCAGTACGAACTTCTTCGTCTTCGTTTGGCCGTTGTATTCGCAGTGCGCAAGATAGACGCCCGCCGCCAGTTGGTGTGCTTCAAAGGTCTCGTGATACGTGCCGGCCAGAGCGTGTCCGTGCATCAATCTTCCCACCTCCCGCCCCGCAATGTCGACGATGACCAGCTCGACCTCACCGTCCTCAGGGATGGAGAAATAGATCTCCGCGCGCACTGAAGCAGGATTCGGAGAGATGGCGAGACTGACCTCCGGGCCTTGCGGTGGCGGTGGAGGCGGAGGTGGAGGCGGTGGAGCGCCGGGCCTACTCGTGTCTGCCGAAGCTGCAGCCAAATACGTGTAGTAGTAGTCATGATAATAAAAATATCCGCCTCCGACGAAGATCGTCGAGGCGCGTGGAGCGATCCCATGAATCGGCATATCGCCGTTGGAGTCGAGCTCCCACTCCGTCGTGAGCGCAGTTGGGATGTACACAGCGCCAGCGTGCCCAGTTCCACCGACATAAAGCGTGGAGTCCAAAATTGCCATGGAATGAATTTGCCCTACGGCCACAATGGGCGACCAGTCGGTCGCCGCTCCCGAGGCATAGTCGAGCTGCGCGAGACTTACGTTGTTCTTGCCGCCGATCTCCGAGTAGCTCCCCGCAACATAAAGGAAATCGTCCGCTGCGAGACTTGCCGATGTCCAGCCCACTGCGTGTGGATCCCAAGACGTTGCGGCGCCGATCTCGGAGTCCAACGCGACGAGTCCACTTCGCATCTTCCCGCCGATCTCCGTGAAGGAGCCGTCCACGTAAACAATCGAGTCATGAACACCAAGCACTCTTGCACTACCGTTCGGTCTCGGGTTCCAAGAAGTCGGCTCTCCGCTTTCAGGATTTAGCGCAGCAAGGCCATTCCGCGGCTGCCCCATGACCGTGGAGAAGTCTCCGCTCGCGTAAATCACATCGTTGCCGGCGATCAGCCGTACGTATGAAAACGAATACGATGAAGCTGAAGGATTCCATCCGGTGAGTGTCCGCGTCCGCAGATCGAATGCAGCCATTCTATTCCGGTCAAGACCACCAGCTTTCGTGAAGCTCCCGCCTACATACAAGGTCTCGTTAGCGAGCGCCATTGTCTCCACTCTGGAGTTCGTTGTGAAGGCGCCGGGAATGGCAGCACCGGTATTCGGGTTGATCTCTGCAATGTACCCGCAGTCCTCACCACCGATGCTGGAGAACGCGCCGCCCACGAAAACTTGCTCTCCCATCTCTTGAATCACTTTGACCACGCCATCAAACCTCGGTCTCGAAGGCCGCCAAGTTGTTCCAAGGCCAGTGGCGAAATCTACCGCTCCAACGCTGGAGTAGCTCGCGCCATTGATCGATCTGAAATCCCCGGACAAATACAAGGCATCTGCGCCCACCGTGATCCACGAGACAATGGGCCTGTAAAACGGATACTCACTGCCGACGAGATACGGATTCCAAGATGTGGGGATGGCCGTTGCGATATTGACCTCGGCGACACCAGTGCGGTCGAGATTGCGGACTTTCGTAAAGGTTCCGCCGATGTAAAGGCTCGTCCCACGAATCGCCAATGCGCCCACTCCCCCACCCTCGATTTGAGGATTCCATGGCAGCCACGAACCCGTCTGGGGATCGAGAGCAACGAGGGGCAAGTTTCCGTAGCCTCCCACATAGAGCACACCATCGTGGAGCAAGAGAGCCGTGATACCCTCATACGCACCGGGATTCCACGGGGTCGCGATGCCAGTTTGCGCGTCGAAGGCGGCGATGTTATCCCGCTCCACTCCCGGGAAGCCGTTTACGTAGTGGAAATGACCTCCTGCATACACAGCCGAGCCATCCGTTGCGATGCAAGAGACGGAACCGTCGATCCCCGGATTCCAGGAAGTTACGGTGCCGGTAGCGATGTCGATCGCGGCGACATGTTCTCGATTCTTTCCACCAATCTTCGTGAAGGTACCCGCCACATAGATCACTCCATCTCCGATCGCCAGATTGCGAATCTCTCCATCGGTCGTTTGAATGCTCGGATTCCAGTCGGAAACTGAAAGGTCGGATCGGAGGTGCGCAAGATTCGTTCGCGAAAGCCCAAACACTTGGTCGAACCACCCGGCGATGTACCAGCCTCCGGCTCCGTCCGAAACGATTGTGTAGACGTTGCCGTTCACGAAACCACTGGGAGAAAGGACCCTTCCATCCATCTTCTTGAGAAACGCTGCCCCATGAGTGGTTGGCCCGATGTAGTTGAACGCACCGCCGACAAAGATCGAGCTATCTGTGGCTACGACAGCAAACACCGGTCCGTTTGGTTGCCACACCTTTGGATTGATTTCCTGAGCAGGCACAGAAATTGGAATGAGGAAGGAACCGCCGGCGGCGGCAACCACAATCCGGAAGCACCGAAGAAAGGTCGGAAGGCGACGAGCTCGAGTGCAGATGGCAAATGAAAAGCGCGGAGGTCTAGACAGCCGTCCTTGAACCGGACGATGCATGAAATGAGCTCCAGCGGGGACTTGCTTTGGATTCGAGCGCAAACTGGGGTGAATGCGCCCGTGGAGGCGGGGACGAGGTAGATTAGCACAAGCTCGGATTGGGAGAAAGTCCACTCGCGGTGGTCTGGCCTATTAAGCGCAGCGTGCCCGCCCGTATCGCCGGGTAATCGGAAGGCACGCACCGGATCGCAGCGTGCGCGGAGTTCGCGAGCAACGCAACTGCGAGACGCTGTCTGGGCCTGAGGAGATTTGATCGAAGGACGCAGATGCTTCACAATCTCGCCTCGCGCCCATCTTCAGCGGAGGCAATTTGGCAACGAGAGGGAGAACAGCCCGCCCTCGACACGTGGATCATCGGCTACTGAAGATGGTGAGTGAGTTTGAACAGAGCCTGAAGAAATACCCGCTGATTCCGATGCGGACGCCCGACTCCTATCGGCCACCCAGCACCGCGAGATGACGGAGGCGAGGGAAGCGACCCAGGAGGAACGGAATGGCAAAGACTCAAGACAGCCCCACACAATGAGACGGACTGTGCCGAACACCAGCGGTTCGGCGGCTCGCCTGCTCGATCGGAGACGTTTTCTGCTCGGATGCACGACCTTGGCAGCCGCGTCATGGCTGGGCGGCGTCGTCCCGCTGCAGGCCGCTCAGGTCCAGCCGCGGCCGGCGCAGTCGCGACCGAACATTCTGTTCATACTCTCGGACAACGTCGGCTACGGCGTGCTGTCGTCGTACAACGGTGGTACTTCCGATACGCCCACACCGCGCATCGATTCAATCGGTGCCGAAGGGCTGCGGCTGACGAATTTCAACGTCGAGAATCAGTGCACACCAAGCCGAGCCGCGATCTTGACTGGACGCTTGCCAATCCGCTCGGGCATCGGCAAGGCGATCGCGGCCGGCGCACCCGGCGGCCTTCATCCCTGGGAGATTACGCTAGCGGAAATGCTCGGTGATGCCGGCTATCGCACCGCGATGTTCGGCAAGTGGCACCTCGGGGCAGGACAGGGACGCCTGCCGACCGATCAGGGCTTCGATGAATGGTTCGGCTGGGAGACAACCGACATCATTTACTGGTCGGGGAATCCCGGGATGCCGCTCAAGGATGTGGACTACATCCGCGAAGCGAAGAAAGGTGAGACGCCGCGCAACGTCCAGCTGTACGACGAGGCGACCCGAAGGCTGGTCGACCGGATGGTGACTGACCACGCCGTCGACTGTATTGCGAGAAACGCCAGGGGTGACAACCCGTTCTTTCTCTACGTCCCGTTCGCCTTTGCTCACCACCCGGCGCTCGCGCATCCGGACTTCAAGGGCAAATCGCCAGCAGGCGAGTTCGGCGATAGCCTGCTAGAGCACGATCACAATGTCGGACGCCTGCTCGATGCCCTGACTGCGGCTGGGATCGCGCAGAATACCGTGGTGATCTGGGCGAGCGATAATGGGCCGTCACCTCTCCCGACGGTTACGCCCTGGTGGACGATTGGGGATGCCGGCCCGTGGCGCGGCGAGATCGGCACCGTGCTGGAGGGCAACATCCGCACGTCCTGCCTGGTGCGCTGGCCCGAGCACATACCCGGTGGACGGACCAGCAACCAGATCGTGTCTGCCGTGGACCTCTTCCCCACACTCGCCCGGATCGCCGGCGGCAAGGTGCCGACGGATCGTCCGATCGACGGCGTGGACCAACTCGATTTCTTCACCGGTCGGCAGGAGACGTCCAACCGCGAGCACGTGCTGCTCTTTCTGGGTGAGAAGCTCATGGCCGTCAAATGGCGGAACTACAAGATTCACCTGCAGGGCCTCGACCGTGTCGATGGTGTGTTTGAGGACTGGTCCTTCCCGCGTGCCTTCAATCTGGCGTCGGATCCGAAGGAACGCTGGAACATCATCTGGCAGAACACCTGGATCGGTGAGCGGGTTGGCCCGTTCGTCGCGGCCTATCAAGCGAGCGTGAAGAAATATCCGAATCTTGCGGCGGGTCAGCCAAACAATCGGCTACCTCGATACGGCAGAAAAGATCCGGCTGCGGAAACAGGGGCTGAGGGCGTGCAACACAAGCTCGAGTCGATCCGGCAATAGCAAGGAGCGGCGCGAGTAAGTTCTTGTCTGGCAACAGCGCGGATTATGGTGGCGCGGCCCTCGGTCCTAGCGACTACCGAACGCGCCGCTTCGGGTGGATGAGCTTCTCGGCATCGACCGAACTCAAGTCTTCGGTCGTCTTCTCCAGAAGTAGCGCCGCCAGCTGCATTGGCTTGATGCTTACACCCCCTTGCTTTTCTACTTTGGCCGCGATCGCTTCAAGCCGGTCGAGAGTGCGTTGCGTGAGCGGAACAAGGCGTCGCTCGGTCCAGCGGGGATCCGTTGGTCGCCCACCGCCAGCTGGTACACAGAAGCGAGACTCGATGTCCGCGAGGAGCTGTAACGCGCCGAAGTATCCGCCTCTTGCGGTGACCTTCCCACGCCGTTTGGCGCCAAGCCCCTTGGCAATCTTGTTCATATTCAGCTGCGCCACTTCTCTACTCCTCTGTGAAGTCGCGAATGGCGAAGTATTCATCGCGGATCACTAGGGCAACTTCACCTTGTCTCGCTTGTCGTCCCATCTCTCTACAGAATCTTCCAACCTCCGTCAGATTCCGGCGGTCCTGAATGTCAACCGGGGTTGCGTAGCAGTGAATGACGACTGGCTCATCCCTAACCAGGAATCCTCCCCGCTCGTCATCACGCCAAATACCCCGAGTTCGAGGATAAGCGGTTGCCCCTCCGAAGACGCGCCCGAATATTTCTAGCGCAGAGTCTACCCAATACGCCTGATCAATCTCCGTGGTCCCATCTCGCTCCACACTGGGGACAAAGAACACCAGAAGGACGCGTTTGCGTCCATCGCCAAAGACTCCTCGTCGCCCCCTGAAGTGCTTGCTCCGCCTCTTCCTTGCCACCGATCAATATAGTTCGTCCTTGAGATTTTGACAACGACGGCGGCTCGTGCAGAGAGTACCGAAAATCTTCATCGCTGGGACGTCCGGAGGGTCGGGATCGGTTTGTCTCCCGCCCCTCCGGTGCTCCACTTGATTATCGGCGCAGAACTTTAGCGACGCGATCACCGGAGCCTGTGCTGGCACGCACGAAGTAGATGCCAGGCGCCACACGACCACCAGTAACGTTCCGTCCGTCCCAGGTCACGTGAGCAGTCCCCGATGGAGCGATATCGCCACGGAGGCTGCGGACAACGCGGCCCTGTGCGTCGAAGACACGCGCAGAAGCAGTTTCTCTTCCACCGGCGTAAAACGTGACCGTCACAGCTTCATCCGATGGGTTGGGCACAACGATCACGCGACCGAGATCGGCGACTTCGAGCCCGTCATGCACTCCAGTTGCGCTCGGATTCAGGATCCGGTACCCGATGCGATAGGCGGCATAAGGCGACCCGATTTGAAACGCAGCGCATCCAAGCGCGGTCTGATTGAACGTCGCGGCGGTCGTCGGATCCATTTCGGGGACTGCGGGCTCGTTGATCACCGAAAACCCATCAAGGTCAATCAACGTCCCGTCTCCGCTCACTCGTGCGCCGTACACGTCTCCTACGTACGGCCCGTTCGGATCATCGTTACGGAAATCAGAAAAGAGCACAGCGTACTCGGATCCGTTCCATGCGGCGGCGGGCTGATTCTGCATACCTGGGGCCGGGGAAACATTGATCCCGTTCCCATCCAGCAGTGTTCCGTTCGCAAGGATTCGTCGGGCCCTCACATCATCGTTGTAAGCCCCAGTGGGATTATTGGCCCACAAGATGAGTGCGGCATCGGTGGCAGCCGCTACACATGGCTCCGTTTCGATGGTGATGCTAGTGGATGTGACGTAGAACTGCGCGCCCGCCGTTCCATTCGCATCCACGAAGTTCGCGGCGATGTTGGAATGGACGTCATCGTGGGTTGGATTTTCCTGCCAAGCAACCAGCCATCGATCGCCGAGTCGAGCGACGCTTGGGTGAGTCGCGAAATAGCTGCCCAGTAAGACCGGCTGCGAGTCCATCGGAAGACCGTCGTTCCCACGAACGCGCACCGCGTACGGGTAGCGGAAGTGCGGATTTTGCGCGCGAGTTGCGGTCACGAGAAACACTTCGTTCATGGCGGCAACGTCAGGCGCATCTCCGAGCATGACGAGCTGCGGAGTGGCGTCCATCAGCGTGCCGTCAGAGGCCACCCTTCGGGAGTAGACTTTTGATTCCGTAGCAACGCTCCAAGTTACCAAGTAGCGAGTCCCATCCCACGCGGCGGATGGACGCACGAAGCTCGTTCCGGATGCGATCTCAAACGGCTCTTGGTCGATGGGCGCTCCACTGGCATCGATCCGCTGACCGACTACGCGTGAGATTCCCGAGGTCTCGCTCAGATAGACTGCAAGATATCCATTCCCGTTCGACACGAACTCGGGACTGCGCTGCCGAGGCGCCCCCAGCGAAATGCACGTCACCGGGCCAGATGTTGCATTGGCCGAGATCGAGACGGCGAAGATGTCGTCTTTCAAGACCGGGAAACCTTCGCTCGTGTGCCACACCAAACGAGCTCCTCCACCTGCGATCGCGGCGATGTCTGGCTGGAACTGGCCGGCTGGTCCGCTACCCACAACCGTTCCGTTCGGGTCGAGCACTTGGCCGGAACTGGAGACTCGCGTGGTAAAAAGATCGTCGTTGAATCCGACACTCTGCATGTTGTAGGCCACGATCCACTGTTCGCCATCCCAAGCCACAGCTGGGTCGAACTGCGTATACCCGCTGACTGGCGATACAGGGATGCCAGCGGGATCAAGGACTTGGCCGGTATGCGAGACCCGTGCACCGTACAATTGCGCCCACCCATAGTACCGATCTTCGAACCAGGCCACGAAGAAGCTCGAGCCGTCCGTGGCCACGTCCGGTTGCTTGCCGCTGGTCGGGTTGAGCAGGTTTACGCGGAAAACGCCCCCGATCCGATCGAGGTTCGAGTTGAGGCGCTGTGCTTTCACTTCATCCGAGTTCTCGTTCCATACGAGGAGGTATTCATCCCCGGCGAAGGCGAGTTGCGGACCGATCGGATACGAGTTCCAGGTATCATGTCGAAGCGACTTCCCTCCCGGATCGAGGACAATTCCCTCGGAGGAAACTCGAGCTCCATCGAGGGTGAAGATGCCAGCCTGTTGATCGAGGTCGCGCCATGCCACCGCCCAATTGGATCCGTCGCTTGCAACACAAGGCCAGTAAAGTCCACTCGTCGTCGGGTCGGTGTCGATGACGATGGGCGGATTGTCGAGCACGGTCCCTTCAGGGGAGACGCGGGTTGCGTAGATATTGATGTTCGCGCAGCACGCCAGGCCGGACTGGCCCATCCACACCACGAGCCAGTTTTGTCCATTCCAAGCAACGGCCGGAAAGCCTTGGTTGAGGTTTCCACTGTTCACGACGATCGGGATTGCATCGACAAGATTGCCTGCTGCGTCGATACGCGCAGCATAGATGTCGCGCATCGTCCCCGTACCGGGCAGCAGAAACGGACCACCCGTGAAGGTCGAGAGGGATACGACTGCTGAGCGCGCGTCTGTCCAAACAGCGAGGGAGTATTCCTCACCCATCGCAATCGCCGGTTGCTCCTGCAGGCCGGCTGCGGGGCTCAGCTCCTCGTCCCCAGGAAGAAGTGCGGGCGGCGATAGGTTTGGACTATCCGCCAGAGAGATCCCGCAGGCCAGCATTGAGATCACGACAGCGGCTAGGGCTTGCGTGCCGGAAACTGCTTTCCACGTGTTCATTGGAACTCTCCTCTCCGCCTTCTGCCGACGGAGTAGCCATCTGGCAACTGAGTGGGGGTGAGTTGCCTTCCGTGAGCCGACTCCGGCTCTGAAAATCTACGAGCGAGCTCGTCGCCGTATGCATGACCAATACACAATGTTTCGGACTGCTCCGTGTATGACGGATGTCAGTTGGTTTCATCTATTTTCGATGGGCCACTTTCGGGGGGACGACGCCGATGTCTTCGAATCGATGGAGGAGATGCGGCAAATCACAGACGAGTGTACTCTAGTGTAGTATCGCGTGCGTTCTTTCCAGGAGAAATCGTGGAATTCGAAGAATCCGAGCTCATCTACGACTGGAACAAGCCGCCGGGATTTGGCTTCCGCCACAAGAAGAGCTTCCAGCTCAACGACGAAACGCTGCGCGACGGACTGCAATCCCCTTCCGTCCGGGATCCGGCGATCGAGCAGAAGCTGCGCATCCTGCACCTCATGGAAGAGCTGCATTTGGATGCCGCCGACTTGGGACTCCCCGGAGCTGGAGTGCGCGCGATGGAGGACATCGAGCGCCTCGCCCAGGAGATCGTGCGCTGCAAGATGCGCATCTCCCCGAACGTCGCAGTGCGCACCGTCGTCTCTGAAGTGGAAGCAGTGGTGCGCCTTTCCGAGCGCGTGGGCATGCCGATCGAGGCCTGCACGTTCATCGGTTCGTCGGCGATCCGCCGCTACACCGAGGGATGGGAGATCGATCACATCCTTCGTCTTTCCGAAGAAGCGGTTCGCTTCGGCGCCGAACGCGGAATTCCGATGTGCTATGTCACCGAGGACACGACGCGCGCCGAGCCGGAGATCTTGGATCGCCTGTATTCGGCGGCGATCGCCGCGGGGGCGACGCGCATCGTCATCGCCGACACCGTCGGTCACGCCACGCCGGTCGGCGTGCGCAATCTCGTGAAGCACGTTCTCGCCATCGTGAAACGAAGCGGCGCGGATGTGAAAGTCGATTGGCACGGCCATTCCGATCGCGGCATTGGCATTCCCAACGCGATGATGGCGATCGCCTCGGGAGCGGATCGCATTCATGCCACGGCCCTCGGCGTCGGCGAGCGCTGCGGCAACGTGCCCATGGATCTTCTCCTTGTGAACTTGAAGCTGGAGGGGATTCTGGACCGCGACCTCTCCATGCTGCGCCGCTACGTGGACGAAGTCAGCGTCGCCACGGGCGTGGACATCCCCCCGAACTATCCCGTGTTCGGGGAGAATGCGTTTCGCACGTCGACGGGCGTGCATGCCGCGGCGATCGTGAAAGCGCGACGCAAAGGCGCAGCTCGGCTCGCCGATCTCGTGTATTCGGGCGTCCCCGCGTCGATGTTCGGATCGGAGCAGAAGATCGAGATCGGTTTCATGAGCGGCAAATCGAACGTGGTGTACTGTCTCGAATCGCGCGGCATCGACCCGGACGAGGCGCTCGTCACGCGCATTCTCGAGGAAGCAAAGCGCGCCAGCTCCGTCTTGAGCGGCCAGCGCATCGACGAGATCGTCGCCGCTTATCGTCGCGGCGGATCGCAGTAGCAGCGCCGGTCCACCGGCGTCGGATCCACCAAAGCAACTCCCGCCCCGGAACCCACTCCCTCGAGCACGCGCTCGAGAGATTGAATGATCTCCGGCGTCGCATCGGGGCCCGGCGGAATGATGAGCGTGCGATGCGGGCGAATCACCTCGACCGCGCGGCGCCACGCGGCGATCGATTCCGCATTGTCGTTTTCCCCCGGCCGGACCTCGATTTCCACGGCCACCTGAGCGCGCGACTCGCGGCGCAGTGCGGCGATTCCCGCGATGTGCCGGTCGATCGCTTGACGGCGGCCGTGCGGAAAGCCGCCGCCATTTCCGCCGGGAATGGTGAGCGCGGGAAGCCAGGCCACGACCATCTCCGCTTCGTCGGTGTCGCGGCGGGCGTCGCGATCATGGAGGAGAGCGCCGTCGGTCAGGATCACCGTGCCCAAGTGGGCCGCAGTGCGCAGCCGGCGCAGGAGGGATCCGATGCCGAGCTCGCGCAACGGATCGCCCGGCCCTCCCAGCACGATGCGCTCCGGAGCTTCTCCTTTTCCCAATGGATCGAGAATGGCGCGCGCGCAGGATTCCGGATTGGAGAAGTGCGCGCGCGAAGGCGGAGGCTGCCCGTCGAGCACGCTGCAGTAGCGGCACGGCGTCGGCGGATCGGGTCCCGGTGCGATCTCGGCGAAGAGCACACGGCCGAAGCGAATCGAATCGTACACGTCGTGCAGAATCGGAAACGTCGCCAAGATCACCTCACTCGTTCGCCGCCGTCACCACGTTTGCAGTCCAACCGCGCGCCGTCATGTCCCGCAAGATCTCCCGCGCGGCCAGCGCGTGTCCAGCCGCCGTCCAGTGGTTGTCCACGCGAAAGTAGAGCGAAGACTCCGCCGCCTGGCGGAACACGGGCAAAAGATCCAGCACGGCCACGCCTTCTTGTTCCAGAAATGCATCCACGACCTGCTGCGCATGGTCCCGATCGAACGCCTCGTCGGGAAGACGCCAGCGCTTTCGATAAACGTTCCAAGGCGCTTCGTCTACTTGATACTTCGCCGGAACCACAACGACGAGGTAGTGAGCCCGATGCTCGCGGCACCAGGCTGCGATTTCGCGAATCCCTTGCGCGCAGGCCGGCCAGGTGACATCGCGGATCGAAGCCGGCCAATCCGCCAGACCGATCGGGTCCAGCGCCTGGCTCTTCGCGGCGAAGGGGCTCGCCAAATAGAGATCATAGAGATTGGAGCGCAGAAACGAATACAAGTGCGAATGAATT
>Ga0111538_10012150_pt1 | contig 11388 bp, 9 predicted proteins | sample SoiMethybrSBSTD1_FD_79669 | JGI IMG/M metagenome (GOLD analysis project Ga0111538, IMG submission 79669) | Bulk soil microbial communities from a Populus tree surrounding site in Tennessee, USA - Soil MetaG P. TD hybrid SBSTD1 (version 2)... | ecosystem: Environmental > Terrestrial > Soil > Tree... | reverse complement strand
TCTTGTGCCGGATTTCAAAAAAGGCATGGATAATCGGAAGAAGAACATAATCTATTCAGGGATCTTGTTCATCACTATTCTCATCGTTTGGTTATATCGGAAGAATCAAGTTTCAGAGCCCGTTAAAGTTGAGGGAAAGACGATGGGCACGACCTATCACATTACCTATTTTGATAAAAATAGCAGGGATTTTAAAAATTCGATTGACTCGCTTTTGGTCGTGGTGAATAAGTCGATCAATAATTATGATTCGACTTCTGAAGTTTCGCAATTCAATCACAGCAAGGAAGGAATAACGATCAAGCTTCCATATTTTTTCCCGCCTGTTGAAAAATCCCGTGAAGTTTTTCAGGCTTCGGGAGGAGCTTTTGATCCAACGGTAATGCCGCTGGTAAATGCATGGGGTTTTGGTGCAGGCAAACGAATTAATCCCGATAGTGCCCAGGTGGATTCTATTAAAACTTTTGTTGGATTTGAAAAGGTCGAATTCACAAAAGATAGCATTTCGAAATCCGATCCCCGCGTGCAACTGGACTTCGGAGGAATTGGGCAGGGTTATGGTGCTGATGTAGTAACGGACTTTTTAAGATCCAAAGGAATATCCAACATGTTGGTCGAGCTTGGAGGCGAAGGCATGGCCGTTGGAAAAAATTTGAAGACGGGCAAAGCCTGGGAAATTGGAATACTGGATCCTAACTCAACGTATGAAAATCAGTTCTTCAAGGCTTATGTTGCCCTGACTGATAAATCTTTTACGACGTCTGGAAATTATTTTAACTATCGTGAAATAAATGGCAAGAAATACTCTCACACCATCGATCCTGAGACAGGTTTTCCGGCGCAGCATGCAATTTTAAGCGCGTCTATCTTTACAACGGACTGCGCAACCGCAGATGCATGGGGCACCGCGTTGATGGTAATGGGACATGAAAAAGCCATCGAGCTTTTAAAAAACCATCCGGAACTTGAAGTTCTTTTGATGTATTCCAATGCTGAAGGAACGGTGGACACATTTATTACTCCAGGCATTCAACCTTTTGTAAAATTAGAACCCTGATCGTATGGTGCTTAAGTTGGTGGTATTATTTTTTACGCCGCTCATATCCGGGCTGTTTATTTATCTCGTCCCAAAGAGTAGGGGTACCAATTTTAGATTGCTGCTGGTATTTGCAGGGTCATATCTTTTCGCGATAACTGTAATCCATATTTTACCTGAATTGTATCAACACAACCACGACGACGGACTCATTGGCTTGTTTGTCTTAGCTGGATTTTTCCTCCAGCAACTGCTGGAGTATTTTACTTCTGGTGTCGAGCACGGTCATATCCATACTTCGGAACCTCACGGTCACGATCATGCCCATGCCCATGTGCACGATCATAGCCATCACTCCATTTCCGCATTGATTCTTTTATTTGCACTATGCATCCACGCATTTTTAGAAGGTGCTATGTTGGCGCAGCCTGTCGCATCCGGTCCGATCTATGATGTAAACGCGATCTTATTGGGAATAGCGTTGCATCGTGCCCCTGCGGCCTTTGCCCTGATGACTGTTCTTGCGTTTCAACTCCACTCCAGAAACCGAGCGTTGCCACACCTGATAGGTTTTTCCTTTGCTGCGCCAGCAGGCCTACTGTTAAGTACATACCTGGCGAATCACGAGATTCTCTCCACGGCAAGTCTTATGTATTTATACGCCCTCGTTTGTGGAAACTTCCTGCACATCTCAACGACAATTGTTTTCGAGAGCAGTCCCGGGCACAGGTTTAACGCGAGAAAGATGGCGGTGGCTGTGGTCGGAGCCCTTACAGCGGTGGCGGTTGAGTATATAATAAAGTAACACGAGTTGGTAGTTATTTAAATTGCAATTTAGTAGCTAGGCTTGCTAATGGCAGATGTATTTTCAGTATCGCTGCAAGGTGCTATTCTATAATTAACTATTTAAGTTCCCGACTTTAACGTATGTACATACTTGGTATATCAGCTTATTACCATGATTCTGCCGCCGTATTGATTGAAGATGGTAAAATTATTGCGGCTGCGCAGGAGGAACGATTTAGCAGAAAGAAGCACGACTCAAGATTTCCCAAAAACGCTATCATGTATTGTTTGAAGGAAGCGGAAATTTCTTTGCATGAAGTTTCAGTACTGGCATTTTATGACAAGCCTTTTTTGAAATTTGAACGGTTGATTGAAACCTACTACACATTTGCGCCGAAAGGAATTTTATCTTTTATCACTAGCATACCTGTGTGGTTAAAAGAAAAAATGTTTCTTAAACGCGAACTAAAAAAAGGTCTCGCTGAAATTGGTGTGTTTGATAAAAACTTAAAATTCTTGTTTCCTGAGCATCACTTGTCACACGCGGCCAGTGCATTTTACGTTTCGCCTTTTCAGAAGTCAGCGATACTGACCATCGATGGTGTTGGTGAATGGGCAACAGCGTCAATTGGCTTTGGCGAAGATCATAAAATCACGGTCTACAAAGAGTTAAGGTTCCCACATTCCTTAGGATTGTTGTATTCAGCATTTACATATTACCTGGGGTTTAAAGTGAACTCCGGAGAATATAAACTTATGGGACTTGCTCCTTACGGCAATCAGGATTCCGCGGAGGTAAAAGATTTTATTCAAAAAATAAAAAATGAGTTGGTAAAGATATTTCCTGACGGATCCGTCTGGATCAATCAGAAGTATTTCAATTATGCTACAGGGTTAACGATGACCAACGATTCCCGATGGAAAAACCTTTTTGGTCTGGAAAGGCGAATGCCGGACGAAGAGTTATCGGTAGAACATTGCAACTTAGCGTTAGCGATACAAACTGTTACCGAAGATATAGTGTTGTTAATGGCTAAGGAAGCAAAAATTTTAACAAACGCTGATAATATTTGTCTCGCCGGCGGTGTTGCGCTGAATTGTGTCGTTAACGGGAAATTACAGGAAGCAGGCATCTTCAAGAATGTTTTTATCACACCTCCTTCAGGAGATGCTGGCGGTGCCTTAGGCGCAGCACTTGCCGCCTGGCATATTCATTTCTCCAAGCCTCGCGCATTGGAAAACAAAAAAATGGACTCTTTAAATGGCTCTTACCTGGGGCCTGGTATTGACGAGATCGACGTGCGCAAGGTCATAAAACGATATAAAGCCGTTGCAAAAAAATATGATTCTATTCTACCGCTTATTGAAAAAACAGCTGAGCTTTTGCACAACGGTCATGTCGTTGGATGGGTTCAAGGAAGAATGGAGTTTGGGCCACGTGCACTGGGAGCAAGAAGTATTTTAGGCGATCCGCGCAATGCCGAGATGCAACAAAAGCTGAATCTCAAAATCAAATACAGGGAATCATTTAGACCTTTTGCGCCTTCCGTTTTAATGGAAGATGCACAGGAGTATTTTGAACTGGAAGGAGCGTCTCCTTACATGTTGCTTGTTAAGCCATTAAAGCAAAGACTGCGAAAGCCACTCCCTCCAAATTACGGGGGCATGAGCGTGCGTGAAAAACTTTATTATTTACGTTCTGATTTACCTTCTATTACCCATATTGATTTTTCCGCACGAATACAAACAGTACACTCCGAGACAAATCCGCGATATCACAGTTTAATTTCTGCCTTCAAAAAACTTACCGGTTGTCCTATGCTGGTGAATACTTCTTTTAATGTCAGGGGCGAGCCAATCGTTTGTACAGCCGAAGATGCTTATAAATGTTTCATGCGAACGGAAATGGATTATCTTGTAATCGGAGATTATATATTTTCAAAACAGGAGCAGCCTCCCTGGCAACAAAATGATAACTGGAAGAAGGAATTTATTTTAGACTAGATTAAATTTGAATATGGATTTTTTAAAGGATTTGTTTGGCTTCTTGAGAGATCGAAAAAAATACTGGCTCATTCCAATGATCATTGTCTTTTTACTGCTGGGAATTCTCATTGTGATCGGGGGTGGGTCCGCTATTGCACCATTCATTTATACATTATTCTAAAATGTAATGAGACTAAATCCCTATCAAACCATTCTTGTTATTGTTACCGGATTTCTTTCTATTGGTTTTTTATTCCCCACGGCACAAAAGTATTTTTTTGTAGCTGCCTTGGTGGTCGGGATCTTAGGACTGCTAAACCACGTAACCCGATCGTGGATCATTTGGATTTGGGAAAAATTTAGTTATGCCTTAGGCTGGTTTAACGGCAGAGTGTTGTTATCAATTGTCTTTGTTTTTATCCTCACGCCGATTGCAGTTTTATATCGACTATTCAAAGGAGATCCGCTTAAGGTGAACAAGCCGCCGGAGAAGAGCATGTTTATTGAAAGAAACCATTTATATAACTCAAAAGATCTGGAGAATCCGTGGTAATTCCTCTGTGGCCGTAGGGTATATAATAAAGTAACGTCGAGGGTTGGTTATTTGAACTGTAATTTAGTAGTTACGAGCTGAGATTGAGTACGAAATGAATAAGTCAATTCATCAAGCTGTCATTAAACTAGGCATTGCAGAATTTTTTGTAAAACTGAGACGTAGTGCAAGTGTTTTGCGCAGGTTTGTGCCGGTTGGACTGAGGCATAAATTCGCTTCGGTAGGTAAATTCGTTCCGCTTTCATCATCATATCCAAAGGACGATGATTACCTCCTCACCCGTGATAACACGTCATTTAGAATTAACAGATCTGACTATGTTCAATGGCGTATTTTTTATGGTGTCCGTGACAATGCGTTGAAGCATGCCAAAGAATGTTTGACTTCTGATAGCATTGTTCTCGATATCGGCGCGAACTGCGGCGCATTTTCGCTAAAGCTAGCAACGTATGCCGCGCAGCAAAATTTCAACAACCTACAAATTCACGCGTTCGAACCGAATCCGGTAGTTGCCAAGATCTACTCGAACAATTTGGCCCTGAATCCTTCTGCACAAAAGTTTATCAAGTTACATCCGGTAGGTCTCGGAAAAGAAGTAGCAGAAAAATCCTTTCAATATCCGGAAACAAATACTGGCGTTGGAAAGGTATTGACTAGCGACACCGGTACAAGTTTCAAAGTTAAAATTCAACGACTAGATGACTTTGTTACGCTATTAAATCCCACTAAAATATCCTTTGTAAAAATGATCGTAGAAGGATTTGAACCTGAAGTTTTCAAAGGCGGATTAAAGACGTTTGAAAAATATAAACCCCCTGTTTTTTTTGAAGTTACAAAAGAGTGGTATGAGGAAAATAATTCATCTGTGGAAGAAGTAATGAATATCCTTCGCGGGCTAGGATATGGATTTAAAGGTGAATATTATAATGACTTGATTAGTTACGACCCCGCAAAGTTTAATGAATTGTATCAATACAATATTTTGGCAGAGTTTAAAAGATAATAAAATGAATAACTTTTATAGAATCAATGTTTACTGTTAGATACCTCTAAGTATGGATTCTGCCGGTACTATAAAGACAAAGATTCATGCGGTGGCGTGGAAGGGCAACAGTCCACCTCCTAAAATTTTAGTGATGCGTTTCCAGGCATTGGGGGACACCATTATTACATTACCTTATTTGCAAAGCTTGAAACGACAGTATCCACAAGTTGAATTACATTTTTTAACACGTGAAGAAGTTAGCGCAATACCAAGAAGTGTTGTATTATTTAGCAAAGTCATTACAATTGGGGGTGGACGAAATGCCAAGATTCAGTTTTTATTGGCCCTCCTAAAAATACCCTGGTTACTAATGCAACGCTATGATGCGATCCTGGATTTACAAAATCATAAGATTAGCCGCATCATTCGACATCTTCTCTCTGTAAAGACATTCTCGGAATTTGAGGTTGACCTGAAAACTACGCTTTCAGCGGGTGAAAGGAACCGACAGGCCATTGAAGCATTATGGTCCTGGAAGATTGATCTTGATACAAAATTTGTGATCCGGAATACTACGAACATTGATGATCTGATGAAACAAAACGGATTGAAACCCAATCACGATCTGGTAGTACTTAACCCAGCGGGGTCTTTTCCTTCCAGGAACTGGCCGGTTGAGAATTATATTGCATTTGCAAATTTATGGATAACTAAAATTAATCCGGATACTCAATTTGTCCTACTGTTGCTTCCGACACTGAAGGAAAAGGGTGATTACATAGCCAAGGCGTTAGGAGAAGCGTGCATCAATCTGACTGGCAAAACCAATCAGGTGGAGGCTTTCGGAGTCCTTCAAAAATGTTCATTTGTTCTATCCGAAGATGGTGGTTTAATGCACATGGCGTGGGTGCAGGGGGTACCTACACTAGCGCTTTTTAGCTCGACGCGAAATGAATGGTCAAGGCCGCTCGGCGAAAAATCGTCAAGTCTGGATTCTTCCGATATGGAATGTGGGCCCTGCGTGTTCTTAGTCTGCAAGTATGGCGATAACAGATGTTTGACGCGTTACAAACCCGATTTTGTTGTCGAAAAAGTGATGAGCCTTATGAATTACAGAAGCTTGCAGAAAATATCACCTGTCCAATGACTTTTTGGAAGGGCTGACACTTGACTAATAAATGATTTTGCATCAAGCCATTCTTCATTTTCAAGCTCAAAAAATTCGAAGAGCGAATAATTGTAAACAGCGTTGGGTGATAGCTTGCCTATTTGAAGGATACATGCCACGGCTTTTTCTTTAAAGGGAAAAAGAAATTCAAATGAAATTATTGGTATAATCGATGACAACCCGGAGAGCACTTCTTTTTCATGGCCTTCAACATCAATTTTGCAGTAGTGGGGCAAGCCATGAACCTTTATTAATTCATCCAATCTTGTTAGCGATACGGTTTCCGTTTCTGTCCAGGGCTCGTTGGACTGTTGTTCATTAAAGTTTACAAAACTTTTTTCCAGGGTTGATAGATCTAATGATCTTCCTTTATGTATCGTGCCAACCCTCGTTTCGTCGCTGACCGCAGTTTGAACAACGACCAAATTCTTTTCATCTTTAAATCGTTGATTCAAGCGCGTTATGTTTTCGCTAACAGGTTCAATTGCGATCACTCTTGTTCCGAGTGTTAAAAAGGTACTGGAATAATACCCGATATTTGCGCCGACATCAAAACATAAATCCCCTGGTCCAATAAATTGGGCATAAAATTTCAGCATTCTTTCTTTTTTCCAATTTTGATAACGGGAATTGTTTATTTTACTAAACAGTGACCTAAAATATTTTCGCGACCAAAGGGGAAAGTGCATAATGGTATTCTTCGATTCTTCAAATATATGAAAGTCATATTCGAAAATTTGAATATGCAATCTCAATTGTCGGGACTCACAGGTTTTGATCACTTGCAGCTGTCAATAGAAAAACAAGATAGACAACGCGTGGCGCTAAGAGACGTCATCGTATTCCCTGGCCTGGTAAATGCTCATGATCACCTTGAGTTTAATTTGTTTCCCTTTCTTGCTAACCGGCGTTATACAAATTATAAGGAATGGAGCTCCGACATACATATCAATAATAAAAATGAGATTGCAGCTGTCCTCCAGATCCCGATAGAATTACGAATTAAATGGGGGATATTGAAAAATCTAATTTCCGGGGTGACGTGTATCGTCCATCACGGTAAACATCATGAACTAATCAGATCTCTTGGCTATCCCGTGCATTTAACTTATCAATATATTCATGCAATAGATACGGAGCCATATTGGCGGCTTAAACTCCTTCTTCCGCTAAAGGAGGACATCATGATACATGTTGGAGAGGGCGTTTCTGCTGAATCGGAACAGGAGATTGATAAAATACTTAAATGGAATCTAGTACACCGTAAATTGCTTGGCATCCATGCCATTTGCATGAACGAACAACAAAGTAAAAAATTTAAATCTGTCGTTTGGTGCCCTGATTCTAACCTCAGGTTATACGGCAAAACCGCCCGGGTTGACTTACTGAAAAAACATACCAAAATTCTATTTGGAACCGATTCGGCGCTGTCCGCGTCATCAAATATTTGGGAGCACCTTCGATCGGCAAAGAGCCTTAACCTTCTTTCACCAGAGGAAATTTTGGATTGTTTAATCAAACAACCAGGAAATGTTTTGCACGAAATTTCTGATCAAGGAATTGTCGTAGCCAAAAAGAAAAATGAAAAGCTATTGGATTCTTTTTTTGACTTGAATCCTGAAGATTTATTACTGGTAGTGGTAAACAATAAAGTGAAATTAATGGATCAGTCTATTTTGGATGGTTTGACTGAAGGTTATACTTTGGTTAAAGTGGGCAACTCTAAAAAATGGATAGAATCATCGTTGGCTTCGGTAATTCATGAGCTGGAGGCCCGAGGTGTTAATTTACCTTTGCAGGTTAGTACTCCGTAGTTGAGGTATGAAAAAAAAGGTAGCAATTTTTACACATGGTGGAATTGGAACAGGAAGTCAATCTCAGGGATTTCCACTGCTCATGCAAATAGTAAGTCAGTTGTCGAAGGACTTTGATGTTACACTCTATTCGTTGGCGACTTTTAACCCAAATTTTCTACCCGAAAATTATAAGGCGTATTCTGTACCATCGGGTTTAAGACCGACCTTCATTCGGTGGGCGTATTTAATATTTCTTTTTACAAAAAATTCCATTCGTTCAAAATATCATCTTCTCTATTCATTCTGGGGATACCCAACGGGTTTTGTTGCTGTCATTTTAGGAAAGGTGTTTAAGAAGCCTTCATTGATTAATATTTTGGGAGGTGAAACGGCGGCTCTGCCGGAAATAAATTATGGATTTTTGCGAAATCCAATTACCAGAAGTTTGATTCTCTTTACCTGCCGCAATGCAGACAAGTTAATTGCTGTGTCACAGTATCAGGACAATATTCTAAAAAAATATGGACTGACGCGTCGCACGGATGTTATTCCATGGGGCAACGACAAGGATCTTTTTTATCCTGTATTCCATAAGCTTGACCTTCCGCTCAAAATTCTCCATGTAGCTAATTTGAATGAAGTCAAGGATCAGCATACGCTCATTCATGCTTTTCGCATCATACGAAATAGGATGCCGGCTGTGCTCAAGATTGTCGGCCCCGATTTTTTAAATGGGAAAATTCAAGAATTGGTATCATCATTGGGATTGACTAATGATGTAGAATTTTTTGGATTCGTTCCCCACAAAGAGATACTTAAGTATTTTCATTGGGCTGATGCGTTCATGCTTACGTCATTATCCGAAGGACAAAATAATTCCATCACAGAAGCGATGATGTGCGGTGTTTTGCCTGTCGGGACTTCGGTTGGAATAATGTATGATATTGGGGCCGACGTCGGAATCGTAGCAAATTGCAGGGATTATGAAACAATCGCGGAAAAAGTTTTAGATCTATACAATCGCCCTGAGGAATGGGAAAAAAAAAGAATGGCTGCGTATCAATGGGCGAAATCACATGATTTAAACTGGACAGTTCAACAGTTGAAAAGTGTAATGGACAATGTATAGTAAGGATATTGTTATAAGCATAGTCATTCCAACTTGCGATCGAAAAGAAAGCCTGCTGCGATTGCTAAACAGCTTGACCAAATCCATTTATCCAATTCATGAAGTCCTTATAATTGATTCTGGAAGGAACAACCACTTGCATGATGATCTGAAAATTTTTGACAAACTTCGAATTCGCTATCTCAGATCAGAAAGATCGGTCTGCATTCAGCGCAATTTAGGGATACGCCATGCGACAGCGCCTTGGATTTTTTTATGTGACGATGACCTTGAAGTACCCCCTGAATACTTGTCTCAAATGGCGTCTCATATAATATCAAATGTGAATGTAGGCGCTGTATCAGGTCGAGTGTTACAATGGGAAAACGATAGATGGGATGAGCAGTATCCTATTACTTCTTCATCGCGACTACTATGGAATTTTATTTTTCAGCTAACTATGTGGGGAGAAATTAAGTGTAATTCCCGTAATCCAATAATTACAATAGTAAAACGATACTATATTCGAAAGGGAAATCATATCTCGAGGGCGGGTTGGCCAGTGGTTACTGACTTCTCTGGTGAATATTTCAAAACTCCTATATATGGCTTAGGGGCGTCATTAGTCAAGAGAGAGTGGTTACTTAGCTCTCCTTATGATGAAGTACTTGATGCAAATGGAATTGGTGATAACTACGGAGTTGCTGTAGGATTTCCAAGTGAAGGAATTCATGTGTTAAAAAACGCTTTTGTTTATCACCATCGGGAATCGATTAACAGACCCATGGATTCCAATCGCCATCTAAGACGAGTTTTAGCGCTACATTATTTTATCAAATCAAGACCATCCCTAAATCATATCTGGACAAGTTGGTTTCTTTGGTCCTTGATCGGTAACTTAATACCCAACATTTTGTCCCGTAAAAACCAAATCGTGCATGCGATACTAAAGTCTGCCTTTATTATTATTCTTGGGAAAAATCCATACTCCTTAGGCGCGAAGAATAAACAGAAAGTAATTGAGCCGACCCTGTGAGGCTTTAAACAAAACGGAATGATTGAACTTTTTTCCATTTATAAAAAATACCCCTACAAGATTCCCGCGCGGGTTCGCTTTTTTAATGTATTTCGATATTTCTTTAGAAAGCCATTTTTGGAACAAATACTTGTCAAACAATTACTGGCGGGTAATCTTTGGTACCGGAAATTAATACCCCCGGTTTATTTTTATAAACGAGATTCGATACGGATTGCGCAAAGAAATGGAATCTCCTACAAATTGGATATTAGTTGTCTGATCGATCACTCAATTTTTTTTTGTACACTCAACGAACCTGCGTGGCAAAACCTTTTTAAGATACTCCGAAGGGATTTTGTTGTATTTGATATTGGTGCGAACATTGGATTCCTTACGCTGAACTTTGCATCAGCTTGTCCTGATGGTCATGTATTTGCTTTTGAACCTGACAGCAGAAGTTTTGAATTCTTAAAATCAAATGTTGAACTGAACCGTTTTACGAATATTTCTCTTTACAAAATTGCTTTGGGTGATCGATCTGAAAAAATGCATTTGTATAAAATGTATACAAACAATCCAGGAGCCAATAGAATTTTGCCACTCAATGCTGTCAAAGATCATGAGCAAGAGGAGATACAGGTAACGACATTGGACTTGATGACAGAACAATTATCGATAGAGCGTATTGATTTAATGAAAGTGGATGTTGAGGGGTTTGAAATATTTGTACTTCAGGGCGGAAAAAAAGTCATTCAAGAATGGAAGCCCATTCTTTTTGTAGAGCTTGCAGAAGTAAATTTGAAACAGCAAGGTTTTTCCGCAAGGATGTTGGTTGAATATATTGAGAATTTAAATTATGAAGTGAAAGACGCCTATACGATGCGTCCTTTGGATAAGGGAAAAGAAGATTATCATACAGATATTTTATGTTTTTATAAACATGCGATGAATA
>Ga0111538_10012149_pt1 | contig 11389 bp, 14 predicted proteins | sample SoiMethybrSBSTD1_FD_79669 | JGI IMG/M metagenome (GOLD analysis project Ga0111538, IMG submission 79669) | Bulk soil microbial communities from a Populus tree surrounding site in Tennessee, USA - Soil MetaG P. TD hybrid SBSTD1 (version 2)... | ecosystem: Environmental > Terrestrial > Soil >... | reverse complement strand
GTTCGTGTCATGCGCATGGTGCAGCACCCCACCCGGCCCGACGAGATCTACGCGGCGCTGGAGGTGAACGGCGTGATGCGCTCCAGCAACGGAGGCGAGATCTGGGAGGACTGCAGCGCCGACTTGATCCGCCTGTCGGAGCTGCCGCACCTCAAGAGCAAGATCGTCAGCGACACGTTCGCGGAGGGCATGCTGGACGGGCACGCCATCGCCATCAGCCCGACCGATCCTGACGCCGTGATCCTCGCCTGCCGCATGGGCCTGTTCCGCTCGGGCGACAAGGGCCGCAGTTGGCAGGACATGGAGATGAAACGTTTCTCGCCCATCACGTACGGCCGCGACGTGCGGGTGGCGCCGCAGGACCCCAACACCATCTATTGCGCACTGAGCGTGGCGGCCGCCAGCAAGGACGGCGGGGTCTACCGCAGCCAGGACGCCGGCAAGACCTGGAAGCGCTTCGACAAGGTGCAGGTGCACGGCACCATCATGTCGGTCGGCCTGCATCCCAGCGATCCGCGGCAGGTCTACATCGGCGCCCGCTATCAGGGCGAGATCTTCGGTACGCAGGACGGCGGCGAGACCTGGGCGGCGATGCCGCTGCCGGGCCCGGTCAAGGACATTTACGCGGTGGCGTGCGGCTGACGGGGGGAGCGAAGCCATGAGCAAGACCGGTGCGCAAGGCTACGATCCGCGCGCCTTCAAGGCGCTGACGTTCCACGACGCCACCGCGCGGTTCCGCGAGGCCGCCGATACGCCGCGCGCCTATCTCGAGCGCTGCCTGGAGACGATTGCCGAGCGCGAGCCGGTCGTGAAGGCGTTTGTGTCGCTCAACGAGGCAAGTGCTCGCGCCGCCGCCGATGCGAGCGCGGGGCGATGGAAGGCCGGGCGTCCGCTGTCGGCCATCGACGGCATGCCGGTCGGCATCAAAGACCTGCTCGAGACCAAGGACATGCCGACCGAGATGGGCTGCAAGGCCTATCGCGGCAACTTCCCCAAGCGCGACAACCCGGCGGTTTGGGCCTTGCGGCAGGCCGGCGCCGTCATTCTCGGCAAGACCGTGACGGCCGAGCTCGGCGGGGCGGAGCCGGGACCGACGCGCAACCCCTTCGACACGACGCGCACGCCGGGCGGCTCCTCCTCGGGATCGGCGGCGGCGGTGGCGGCGCGCATGCTGCCGGCAGCCATCGGCACGCAGGTCGGCGGCTCGATCATCCGCCCGGCAGGGTTCTGCGGCAACGTCGCTCTCAAGCCGACGCAGGGCGGCATCAACCGCGGCGAGCGGCAGGCGACCAGCATGAGCACGCACGGCGTGCATGCCGGCTCCATCGAGGACATGTGGCAGGTGGCCATCGAGATCGCCGAGCGCGCCGGCGGCGACCGCGGGAGTGCGGGACTGTTCGGGCCCCCACGCGCTCCGGCGGCGCACAAGCCCGAGCGGCTGATCGTGCTGGAGACGTCAGGCTGGCCGGAGCTCGACGCGTCGAGCAAATCGGCCTTCGAGCGGGTTCTGCGCGAACTCGAGAGCAAGGGCGTGCGGCTGATCCGCCGCGCCTCGCATCCGCTGGTCGAGAAGCTGGAGGCGGCGATCGCCGATGCCGCTGACATCTGCAGTGCCATCACGGCGTGGGAGAACCGCTGGTCGCATCGCAACCTCGTCGATCAGAGCCCGGATGGCGTGAGCGAGCGCGCCAAGGGCGTGCTGGCTAGGGCGGAAGCCATGTCGCTCAGCGACTATCGCGCGGCCCTGATCGAGCGAGAGGCGGCGCAGCTGAGCCATGCGCGGATCGCCCCACTCGCCGACGCGGCGATAACTCTCGCGTGCCCTGGGCCCGCGCCGCAATGGTCCAACGCGGCCGCCACTCCCCGACCGACCGGCGACCCTGTCTTCAACTATCCAAGCTCCATGCTGTTCGCGCCGGCCGTGACAGTGCCGCTCATGGGCGTGGGCGGTCTGCCGGTCGGTGTGCAGCTGATGGGGCAGCAGCACGAGGACGCCCGCGTCACGGCGATGGCGCGCTGGCTGCTTCAGTCCGTGCCCCCGGTCGTCGTGGACTGAGTCAGAGGAGAAATGCACATGGCGCAAGACGGTGCCGCCGTGCGGACCATCGACAGCCTGCCGCCGCCGGTCGAGGGTCCGACCGTGTGGTACGGGCCCGATATGATGAAGCGCAGCGACTGGATTCATACCCTGTCGCCCGCCGACGCCGAAGAGATCGAGCGTGCTGTGCAGCCGCTCGCCGAACGCCAAGCCGACATTGCGCGGATTACCAAGGGCAACTTTCCGCTGCCGACGCTGGCGCCGAAGCTTGCGCAAATCTGCGACGAGCTTCTGCACGGCCGCGGCTTTGCCCTGCTGCGCGGGCTGCCGGTCGAGCGCTGGTCGATACGCGAGGCGGCGACCGCCTACTTCGGCATCGGCTGCCACCTCGGCAGCGCGCGCTCGCAGAACGCCAAGGGTCATGTGCTCGGCCACGTGCGCGACCTGGGGCTCAATGCCGAGAAGGACCCGACCGCGCGCGTCTACCAGACGCGCGAGCGTCAGACCTATCACACCGACTCCTGCGACGTGGTGGGGCTCTTGTGTCTAAAGACCGCCAAGTCGGGCGGGGCCTCGGCGCTGGTGAGCTCGATGACCATCTACAACGAGATGCGCAAGCGCCGGCCCGACCTACTGGTCGAGCTGTTCGCGCCGCTGCATACCGATCGGCGCGGCGAGGTCCCCGCCGGGCAGAAGGCCTGGCACGACATCCCCGTCTACAACTGGCACGAAGGGCGCCTCTCCGCGCTCTATACGCGGCGCTACATCGAATCCGCCCGGCGGTTTCCCGAGGTGCCGGCGCTGACCGCCCGACAGGTCGAGGCGCTGGACCTCTTCGACGCTCTGGCCGAGGACCCCGCCATCACCATGCAGATGACCTTCCGGCCCGGCGACATGCAGTGGGTGCACAACCACACCATGCTGCACGACCGCACGGCGTTCGAGGACTGGCCGGAGCCGGAGCGCAAACGCCACCTGCTGCGGTTGTGGCTCGCCGTTCCCCGCGCGCGTCCGCTGCCGGCGGTCTATGCCGAGCGCTTCGGCAAGGTCGACATCGGCGACCGCGGCGGCATCATCGTGCCGGGCGCCACCCTCAATGCGCCGCTCGAGGCGGTCTGAGGCATCCAGCTTCCCTCGTTCCGCGGAGAGTGCCCTTGCCCAAGCTGCCCGAGTACGAGATCTACGCCATCCGCTACGCCAAGCAGGACGAGCGCGCCGAGGCGCACGTCTTCCTTGGCGGCGACCGCAACAAGATGATGCAGGGCCTCGACTTCTTCACCTACGCGCTGAGGGGCGGCGGGCGCACGTGGATCGTCGATACCGGCATGACCGAATGGCAGGCCAAGCGCATGGGCCGGGATTACGACTTCCTGTGCCGCCCGAGCGAGGCGCTGGCGAGGATCGGCATCGAGGTGGCCGCCGAGCCCGACGTGATCCTGACGCATGCGCATTTCGATCATGTCGGTATGCTCGAGGATTATCCCAAGGCCCGCTTTCATATCCAGGACGAGGAGATGATCCACGTCACCGGGCGCGACATGACGCATGGCCCTTTCCGGGCCGCCTATCACCCCGAGGACGTCAAGGCGCTGATCGATCTCGTCTACGCCGGGCGCATGCTGTTCCACGCCGGCGACGTCACGCTGGGGCCGGGGCTCGAGTACCTGCTGATCGGTGGACACGCCCGCGGGCAGGCCATTCTGCGCGTCCACACGGCCCGCGGCTGGGTGATCCTCGCCTCCGACGCCGTGCACGTGTTCGAGGAGGTCGACGCGGAGCGTCCGTTCGCGATCTTCTACGACCTCCCGGGCATGCTCGAGGGCTACCGCCGCATCAACCGGCTGGCGGGCTCGCGCGACCTCGTCGTCCCCGGCCACGACGCGCGCGTCACGAAAGCCTATCCGGCAGCGGCCCCTGGGCTCGAGGGGCAAGTGCTTCGCCTCGATAAGTCGCCGAGTTGGTAGCGCCGGAGACACGCGCCATGCGCGAGATGATCATGATCGGGTTTCTGCAGGCGCAGAACTGCTCGAATTTTGCGGGCTCCTGGCGTCATCCCGACTCGCTCAGCGACTTCCTGTCGCCCGACTACTACGCCCGCATCGGCCGGGTGCTGGAGGCCGGCAAGTTCCAGCTGGCCTTCTTCGACGACCGCCTGGGCATGCCCGAATTCCACGGCGGGCGCTTCGCGGAGGCCGTCGCGCACGGCATCCGCTGCGTCAAGATGGACCCGATCGCCTGCCTGATGCCGATGGCGATGGCAACCAGCCGGCTCGGCCTCGGCTCCACCTACTCCACGACCTACTACCAGCCCTTCCATGTCGCCCGCCTGTTCCAGACGCTCGACCTGATGACGCGCGGCCGCGCCGCTTGGAACGTCGTCACCTCGATGAACGACGTCGAGGCGCGCAATATGGGGCTGGAGGAGGTCGTCGAGCACGACGCGCGCTACGATCGCGCCGACGAGTTCATGGAGGTCGTGCACGGCCACTGGGACGGCTGGGCCGACGACGCGCTGATCGTCGACAAGACGACGGGGCGCTTCGCGCACCCGGACAAGGTGCGCCGGCTCGGCCATACGGGGCAGCACTTCAGCTCGCGCGGGCCCTTCACCGTGCCGCGCTCGCCGCAGGGCCACCCGGTGGTCATCCAAGCCGGGCAGAGCGGCCGCGGCCGGCGCTTCGCCGCGCGCTGGGGCGAGCTGATCTTCACCAGCAACCCCGCGCTCGAGCCGTCGAAGAAGGCTTACGCCGAGCTGAAGGTCGAAGCGGAGCGCCTTGGCCGCAATGTCGAGCACATCAAGATTGCCACCCTTTGCCACCCGGTGGTGGCCGCGACCAAGGCCGAGGCCGAGGATAAGTTCGCCCTGATCGAGCGCCTGCCGCTGGAGGTCGACTCGCTGATGCTGCTGTCGGAGAACAGCAACTTCGACTTCGGATCGAAGCCTCTCGACGAGCCGTTCACGGACGCCGAGCTCGCCCGCTTCACCGGCACCCAGTCGCACCGCGACCGGGTCCTCGCCGTGATGGGTGACAGGAAGCCGACGCCGCGCGACTTCATCGCCATCACCCGACGCGGTAAGCTGCCGCCGCCCTGGGTGGGAGGCCCCAAGGAGGTCGCCGACATCTTCGAGCAGTGGTTCTCGGCGCCTGCCTGCGACGGCTTCGTGGTCGGCGCGGCGTGCGTACCGGGCAGCTACGAGGATTTCGTCGCCTTCGTGGTGCCCGAGCTGCAGCGCCGCGGGCTGTTCCAGAGGGATTACAAGGGCGCCACCCTGCGCGAGAACCTCGGCCTGCCGAGGCCCGTGGTCGGCTAGCCGGCGAGCAGGCAGCGCCGTTGCTTGCGGGGCGATGCTCTCACGGGGTCACGCATGACGCCCGCCAGCGGCGTGCGTTTGCCGCAGCTCATTGAAGGAGATCAATCGCTGCTGCCCTTCGTCCCACAGCACGAGACGCACGCAAGCCAGACTCTGAAGGAGGGTGAGCCGTCCCACGTCCTTGAGCTCGGGATAGTCGCGCAAGACGCACGCAAGCCGGTAATAGGGAATGCGGCTGCACAGATGGTGCACGTGGTGGACGCCGATATTGGCCGTGAACCAGCGCAGAATGCCGGGCAGGTCGTAGTGCGAGCTGCCATGCAGCGCGGCCTCGTGCAGGCTCCAGGTGGGATTCCCCGCCCAATAGGTGTGCTCGAACTGGTGCTGGACGTAGAACAGCCAGACGCCGATCGAGGCCGCCAAGAGCGTAATCGGCACGTGCACGAGCAGAAATGGACGGACACCCACCATCCACATCATCGACACGATGATCAGCGCAATCGCCGCGTTGGTCAGCATCGCGCTGGCCCACGATCGCCAGCCGCAGCGCGTCAGCTCAGAGGGCAGCCGATGCTGCACGATGAATAGGTAGGCAGGGCCCAGCCCGAACATGACGATCGGGTTGCGGTACAGGCGATAGCCGAGCCGACGCCAACGCGAGAGGGCAAGATACTCGCGCACCGTCAGGGTGGTGAGGTCGCCGATGCCGCGGTGCTCGAGGTTCCCGGAACTCGCGTGATGGATGGCATGGCTCCGGCGCCAAGCGTCGTAAGGCGTCAACGTCAGCGCGCCGAGCGCCCGTCCGACCCAGTCATTGGCGCTGCGGCGGCGGAAGAAGGCGCCATGGCCGCAGTCATGCTGGATCATGAAGAGGCGCACGAGGAAACCGGCCGCCGGCACCGCCATGATCAGGGTCAGCCAATAGCCGAACCACAGGGCCGCCAGCATGAGCACCCACAGCAAGACGAAGCAACCGGCCGTGATCGCCAGCTCAGTGACGCTTCGCGCGTGACTCGGCTCTCGATATTCGGCGAGGATTTTTATCCAATCGCGCGCAGCAATGGCCCGGCCGGAAGCTTGTGCTGGTTGCAAGGTTCAAATGCCCCCACATGTTAGCGCCGCGGCCGTTCGCTCGATCGCGGACAAGGTCTCCAAAGCGCTGCTCGGACAGCATTCCCGCAGCTGCTACCGTACGATGTTGTACCATCGGAACGCGCAAAGGCCCACCGTCTCGTGCTGAGGTCCTTGCGCGCACCCCAGGCGGTGACCATGCTGCGATTTCGCAGTATCGCCCGACTGCGGCAGATCGTGCCGGCCCGACCGAGCCGATAACGCAAGCTGCAAGTGCCGCTACCCTTCCTTGGGCTCCTCGACATCATGATCGACCAGGCCGGAGACATCTCCGTCATCTGCCTCGTGCTCGAGGACGATTTCGTCGTCGGCAATAGGCTCCGTGGCATTCTCAGTCGCCATCTCCAACTCTTCGCCAGCGGCGACTTCGGGGTCAGCGACAATCGCGGCGTCCGGCACCGGCCTCGGTTTCTCGACGTTCTGTCGCCAGCCGGATTTCCTGCCATCTGCCGAACGCCGACCGCCTTCGGCCACGTGCACCATCGGCGTGTGTTGCGCACCGCAGGACGGACACACGATCGGGTCCCGCAGAAGGTCGTAGAAGCGGACCTGACAGGCGTCGCATAGGCGTTTGGTGCCGCGGGCCGCCTTTTGGGATTGCAAGGCGCTGGCTGCTTCCATGGGCTCGGTCTCGTCGATGTGGGTTTGCAACGCATCGACGCCGCCGGGCAAGCCCGATGGCGTCTCGAGTTCCTCCGGCGAGGCGGCGCTCAGGCTTTCTCGATCTGCCCAGCCTGCTTGCCACGGCCTTTCCTGTCGTCCTCGAGGACGAACGTGATCTTGTCGCCCTCGTTGAGCGAATGGATGCCAGCCCTCTCCAGCGCGGTCGCATGGATGAACACATCCTTCGACCCGTCCTCGGGCGTGACGAAGCCAAAACCCTTGGCGGCGTTATAGAACTTGAGGGTTCCTGAGATTCTCATGTGGGGAGGCCTTTTCCGTCGTATGCGCGATGGGAAGCCGGCCGGATTGGGCTCACGCTAGACCCAGGGCAACTCAGGTTTGGGAAGGGCACTTGGCCGGTGATGGCGAGTGTCTGGACCAAAGCGTGAGGGGCGCGGTCCACCGTGGATCGCACCGGCCCCGTGCATATGGTCCGTTTCGGCGGCGAATACAAGTCATGCGTCGCCGAGCCGCTCTGTTGGCGGAACCGGCGGGAAAAGAATTTGATGACCGACACCCACTAAAGGCGTAAGGTGACTCGCGCCTCGTTGGGCGCTTGACGCAACAGCCTTTCGCTCATGGCAGAGCGATCAGCCCCCCAGCCCGCTCACTGCATGTTGCGTTCTTGGGTGTGATCGGGGCTCGAGACATCGCCGGATCGCGGTTCACAGCCGTTATTGGGGTCACGGTGCCTTCGGCAAACGCGCGTGGCCGCACGCCGAGGACCACTCGTGGAACAGTCCCCTCTTGAAGGTCATTCGATCCTTGTGGTCGAGGACGAGCCGTTCATCGCCCGTTGCCTGCAGATTGTCTTGCAGGGTGCTGGAGCCGAGGTTCACGGGACGGCATGCGCAAGGGAGGCTTGGACCTTCACCGACCAACCGAAACTGTCGGCAGCCGTGCTGGACTGCAAGCACGGCATCAGAAGCGACCACACGATCGCTCGGCGACTTGCCGAACGGGGCTTGCCGTTTGTCTTCTACGGCGCCTCCACGCCCTCTCCGCACGAGGCGTGGCCCAATGCGCCCGTGATGGGGAAACTGGCGAGCGGTGCGGAGATTGTGGAGACGTTGCGTGGCTTGCTGCAGCCTCGCCGATCCGGCGTCGTAGCCGGTGCAGCGGCCAGCGTGAGCGCCTTGGCGACCCCCGGCATGGCCGGGGTCGACGCTCTGATAAAGCGGCGCAGGAGCGGCAGATGACCCAATCCTCGCACCGCCTCGAGCGCCTGCAATACGGACCGATCGCGGTCATGCAATGCAAACCGCCATTTCCCAACCGCGCATGCGAGATCCTGTGAGATGGGCGCTTTCGATTATAACGCCGAGGCGGAGCTCTTCCCTACGCGGTCGCGAGCGTCTCGGCGGCAATCGATCAGCTACAAGCGCTTTGGGCGCGCAGCCGACGCCATTCGCTATGCCATCGAGGAGCTTCCCGCAGAGCTCCTCATCGGCGCCTACCTCGAGGTCAACGAGGAACGGTTCGATGGCGCGGAGATACGCCGCCTGTACGAATGCTCGGATTATCCACTGAAGCGGGCGGATGCGCGGGCAACCCAACCCGTAACTTTGCTCGATGCCGAGCGAGGAAAGTAGGCACCGTTTCGCGCGTGCATCGAATGTCAAACCTTCAAGGAGACCCTGCTATGGCAAATCGTGAACAGCGCCCCAATCGCGAAAAGAGAAAACCCAAAGCCGACAAGGCAAAACCGTCCGCGCAAGCGTCGCCGTTTGCACGTGCGCAAGTCGCTGCCAATCCCAAGAGCGGTCCCGGCAAGAAGGGACGCTGAGCATTCCATCGTGGAGTTAGGCTCGGCCTGCGCTTGCGGTCAGCGCCCGCGAGCGCGGCAAAACTTTGGAGATCCAATGGTCAGCACCGTCCGCCTTTATGTCGACGCCTCGTACGCTACCGCCGTCATGGCGCTGGTGGGCATCGTTGCGGGTTTCGCAACGGCCGGGATCACGGGCGATACCGAGCGCAGCTTGCAGGTTGCGCTCGCCATGTTTGCCCTCACGGGCGTCGTGCTCGCCATCCGGCTCTGGCGGATCACGCGCAAATCCAGGCTGACCGCGAATGGCGCGCCTCCGCCGCAGATGTGATCCCGGCACAGGCGCCAGAAGTGCGCCGGGGTCGGCAGTTCCATGAATGCGCGGCTTCTCAGGCGAGCCGCCAACGGAGACAGGTATGGCGTACCACAAGTACAAAGTAGGACAGCTGGTCAATTTTTCGCCGTCGCGGCCGGGCATGCCGACGGCGGCGGGGCAGTACGAGGTCGTTCGACAGCTTCCGGCCGAGTCCGGCGAGTTTCAATACCGCGTCAAGAGCAAAGGCGAGACGTTCGAGCGGATGGCCAGGGAGAGCGAGCTCTCGCGACGCGCATCGCCGTGACCGGCAGCATGCGATGCTATCGCGCGACCATTTGCAACCCGCTCACGTCGCTTATCGCCATCCTAGCCGGAATTCTGGCATTCGGCGCCCCTTCAAGGTTCGCGCGATAGAGGGCCATAGCGGTCCCCGACATTGCCAGTCTCGGCGAGGGGATGCGATGTTGGGCGGGCGGGAGGAAGCAAAAGGCGCGTTTGCGTGGGGCTGCCGATGCAAGAGCTTGCCACCGGCTATGGCCTGATCGAGGGCCCTGTCTGGGACCCGGCAAAGGGTCTCTACTTCAGCGACGTCCTGGGCGGCGGCATCCATCTGCTCGATCGCACGGACAAGGTCTCCCTCGCTGTGCCGAAGCGGCGCGGAGTGGGCGGCATGGCGCTGCATGCCGATGGCGGCCTCGTCGCCGGCGGGCGCGACATCGTCCACGTGAGCCTTGCCGACCACGGCATGAAGGTGCTGCTCGATCGCGAGACGGCCCGCAACGCCACCGGCTTCAATGACCTCGCAACCGACGCCAAGGGCCGCATCTACGTCGGCTCGCTCGCCTACTCCGTGTTCAAGGGGGAGGAGATGCGGCCGGGCAACCTCTACCTCATCGACCTCGATGGCAGCGCGCGCGCCGTCGCCGACGGGGTGCTGCTCACCAACGGCCTCGGCTTCTCGCCCGACGGCCGGCTGCTCTATCATTGCGACGCCCGGCGCGAACTGGTGCGCGTCTACGACGTGGCCGACGACGGCTCGGTCGGGCACTGGCGCGCGTTCGCGGCCACCGGGCCCGGCAGTGTGCCGGACGGCCTCAAGGTCGCGGCCGACGGGTCGGTGTGGGTTGCCGACGCGCATGGCGGCCGGGTTGCCGTGTTCGGCGCCGACGGACGGCATCGGCGCGACATCCCGGTGCCGCGCCCGATGGTGACGAGCCTGTGCTTCGGCGGCGACGACCTCAAGGACCTCTACGTCGTCACCGGCTCGCGCGGCGGCCCGAGCGAGAGTAGCGGCACGGTCTATCGCCTGCGCAGCGACGTCGCAGGCCTGTCGCTGCCGCTGGCTCGGGTCTCGGCTTGTTAATCGATGGCGTATGGCTACCATCTCGCAGACAGACACCCGCGACGAGGCCCAAGCCCCATGAACGACAGGTACCTCAAGACCGGCATTTTCCTTGCGCCCTTCCATCCCCTGCATGAGAACCCGCTCCTGGCGATCGACCGCGACATGGAGCTGCTGGAGCATCTCGACCGGCTCAACTACCACGAGGCTTGGGTCGGCGAGCACCATTCGGCGGGCTTCGAGATCATCGCCTGCCCGGAGATGTTCATCGCCGCGGCTGCCGAGCGCACGCGCCACATCCGACTCGGCACCGGCGTCGTATCGCTGCCCTACCACAATCCCTTCACCGTCGCCGGGCGCCTGATGCAGCTCGATTACATGACGCGCGGGCGAGCCATGTTCGGGGTGGGCCCCGGCTCGCTCGTCTACGACGCGGTCAAGATGGGGCTCGAGGCGAAGGACCAGCGCCGCAAGCTCGATGAATCGCTCGACGTCGTCATGGAGCTGATGCAAGGCCGCACGGTGACCAAGAAGACCGACTGGTTCGACCTCAAGGAGGCGCGCCTGCAGCTCAAGAGCTACTCGCAGCCGATGATGGAGATGGCGGTCGCCTCCTCGCGCTCGCCGACCGGCGCCTTGTCGGCCGGCAAGCACGGCATCGGCATGCTGTCGATCGGCGGCACGTCGGACGACTCGCTCAAGGCGCACGCCGGCAACTGGGGCGTCTACGAGGAGGCGGCGCGGGCCAACGGCAAGACGCCCGACCGGCGCAAGTGGCGCATCGTCACCTTCGCGCACGTGGCCGAGACGCGCGAGCAGGC
>Ga0111538_10012148_pt1 | contig 11389 bp, 10 predicted proteins | sample SoiMethybrSBSTD1_FD_79669 | JGI IMG/M metagenome (GOLD analysis project Ga0111538, IMG submission 79669) | Bulk soil microbial communities from a Populus tree surrounding site in Tennessee, USA - Soil MetaG P. TD hybrid SBSTD1 (version 2)... | ecosystem: Environmental > Terrestrial > Soil >... | reverse complement strand
GCCGCGCGCGCACGACGCAAATCCCTGTGCGGCAGGTCGAGCAGTTGCTGATCGTTCGTATATGAATGGATGGTCGTCATCCATCCCTTGCGGATCCCGAACCGCTCGTGAATCACCTTGGCCAGCGGTGCAAGACAGTTCGTCGTGCACGACGCATTGGAGATGATGTGATGCTTCGACGGGTCGTACTTGTCGTCGTTGACGCCGAGGACGAGGGTGATGTCCGGCTTCTTCGCGGGCGCGGTGATGATGACCCTCTTCGCGCCGGCGGCCAGATGCTTCGCGGCCGCGTCTCGATCGGTAAACAGTCCAGTCGACTCGAACACGACATCGACGCCGAGATCCTTCCACGGCAGCTGCGCCGGATCCTTGATCGCCAGCACCTTGAACTGCTCGTCGCCGACCGAGATGCCATCCTCGGTCGCTTTGACGTTCGCGTCGAGGTTGCCGAGAATCGAGTCGTACTTCAGCAGGTGCGCGAGCGTCTTGGCGTTGGTCAGGTCGTTGACCGCGACGAAATCAAGATCCTTCGACCCCAGGGCGGCGCGCATGATGTTGCGGCCGATGCGCCCGAAACCATTGATCCCGACCTTCACCGCCATCGTGTCCTCCCGCGCCGGCCGGATGCGGCGGAGCGGTCTGCTCCACGCGCATGCATCGCCGAGTGCCCAAACACCGATTGTAGTGAGCCGGGTTGAACGGGGTCAATCACGGACGCTACAATCAACGATTGTAAGGCCCACATTTTCCACGAGTTAGCGTTGTATCTCCTCTACAGCCTCGCCACGCTGATCGCCCTCATCGTCCTGTCGCCGTACTTCCTGTACCAGGCGTTGCGGCACAACAAATACGTGGGCAGCTTTGGTCAGCGCCTGGGCTATCTGCCGGTCTCGTTCAATCTCGACGGAGACGAGTCGATCTGGGTGCACGCCGTGTCGGTCGGCGAAGTGTTGGCCGCGCGTCCGCTGATTTCCGACCTCCGCAGACGCTATCCCGCGCTCCGCGTGTTCCTCTCCACGACGACACTCTCCGGCCAGCAGCTCGCGCGACGCAGTGTGTCCGATGTCGATGCGGTGTTCTACTTCCCATTCGACTGGACGTTCACCGTGCGCCGCACGTTGAAGCTCGTGAAGCCGCGGCTGTTCGTCATGGTCGAAACGGAGATCTGGCCGAACCTGCTGCGCGAGTGTCAGCGCCAGGGGATCAAGACGGTGCTGGTGAACGGGCGCATCTCGTATCGCTCGTTCCCGCGGTACCGGATGATTCGTCCGTTCTTCCGGCGCGTGCTCGCGGACATCGACCGCTTCTGCGTCCAGGGCGAAGAGACGGCCCGTCGCCTGATCGAGCTTGGCACCGATGCCTCGCGGATCACTGTGACAGGAAGCTTGAAGTTCGAGTCGCTGCAGGCCACCCCGACGCCCGGCCGGGGTGCCGCCCGCGTGCTGCGGTTCTTTCGCCTTTCACCGAACAGACCCGTGCTCGTCGCGGGCAGCACGGCGCGTGGCGAGGAAGAGCCGATCATTCGCGCGTTCAATCGCGTTCGCGCGACCTCTGCCGGTGGCAACGCGCTGCTGATTCTGGCGGCGCGTCACCCTGAGCGGTTCGCAGAAGTCGAGCGACTGTGCCGGCACGAGGGACTCGCCACGGTCCGCCGCAGCGAACTGCCGATCGATGCCGAGCCGAAGGCGGATGCGGTCGTCCTCGACTCGATCGGCGAGCTGGCGCAGCTCTATCAGATCGCCACGGCCGTCTTCGTGGGCGGCAGCCTCGTTCCGTCTGGGGGACACAACATCCTCGAGCCGGCCGTCCATGGCAAGCCGATCGTCTTCGGTCCGCACATGCAGAACTTCAGCGAGATCGCGGATGCGTTCGTTGCCAATGGCGCTGCGATTCAGGTGCACGGTGAGCGCGAGCTGCACGATGCGATTCTCGCGTTGATGAACGATCCGGTAAGGCGGGCACGTCTGGGCGCAGCGGCGCGTGCGCTGGTCGATGCCAATCGCGGCGCATGTGACAAGACTATCGGTGTGATTGCCGATCTGCTGCCGCCCCGCGACCGCCAACGGTCGGGCGTCGTCCGTCCTTTCCGCGTGGTCCATTGAGTTTGCTCAGCGCCGCCTACGGCACCGGTGCGCGGCTGCGACGCGAGTGGTACGCGCGTCACCCCGAGCGCGTGCGTCGCCTCGATCGCCCGGTGATCAGCGTTGGCAATCTCACGGTTGGCGGCAGCGGCAAGACACCAATCGTTGCTGCGATTGCCACGATGCTGCGCGATGCGGGCGCGCGGCCGGTGATTCTGAGCCGAGGATACAGGAGACAGGATCGGCGTACTCCGATCCTGGTCGTCAGCGATGGCACACGCGTGCTCGAACCGGCATCGCGAACGGGCGACGAACCGCAGATGTTGGCGCGTCAGCTCGTGGGCGTGCCGGTCGTCGTGGGCGCCGACCGTTTCGCCGCGGGCACGCTCGCACAATCGCAGTTCGACTGCACGATGTTCGTGCTGGACGATGGCTTCCAGCACGTGCAATTGGCTCGTGACGTGGATCTGCTGGCCGTCAGCGTGGAGGATCTCGACGGTCGGCTGCTGCCAACGGGGCGTTTGCGCGAGCCGCTGCACGCTGCGTCTGCGGCTGACGCGGTTCTCGTCGATGGATCGCCTGACGAGGCGATGCGTGTGGCCACAGCCCTCAGCGTCCCGATGTCGTTCACCGTGACGCGCGTCTACGGGAGTCCACGGCAGGTGGCTCCGTTTGGCGAGTGCATCGACGTAGCAGGGCGCCGCGTTCTGGCGGTCGCCGGCATCGCAAGACCGCAGCGTTTCTTCACTGCACTGCGGGCGCACGGCTGGGACGTCGTTCGCGAGGTCTGTTTTCGCGACCATCACTGGTTCTCATCGGCAGATATGGAGCGAATCGTGGAGCTCGCGCGCGAATCGCAGGTCGATGTGATTCTTACGACCGAGAAAGACGCTGTGCGAATGCAGGATCTGCCGATCGGCGGGCCCACGCTGGCGTACCTGCCCATGCGCGTATCCATCGAGCCACCGCCGTTCATCACCTGGCTTCGCTCGCGCATCGCCAAGTGGAGTCCGGCATGAAGCACCGGCTCGAATATGCGCTCGTGCGTTCGATTGCGGCGTGCGTGCGCGTGCTGCCGGTGTCGCTGGTTCGCGCGTGCGGGGGTGTGCTCGGTCGTCTCGCGTATCGTGTCGACGGGTTTCACCGCCGGGTCGCGCTGGAGAATCTCGCACAGGCGTTTCCGACGCGCCCGCCTCAGGAGCTGCAAGTACTTGCGCGCGAGATGTTCAAGCACTTCGGCAGGCTGCTGCTGGAGCTGATCAAGTTCGGCGGCCTCTCGAACGACGAGATTCTTCGCCGCGTGGAGATCGAAGGCGAAGAGCGGGCGCGACTGGCGGAGCAGCAGGGGCGTGGCGTGCTGTATTTCACCGGGCACTTCGGGTACTGGGAGATGCAGGCGATCGTGCACGCACTCCGCCGACGGCCGGTTGCAGTGCTCGCTCGACCGCTCGACAACCCGCACCTGCACGTGATGCTCGAGCGCATTCGCACGCGCACCGGCAATTCAGTCATTTATCGCCAGGGCGCCATCCGCAAAATGCTCCGCGAACTGGCGCTCAATCGCGGCATCGCGATGCTCATCGATCAGCATCTGCACACGCCCGACGCCGTGTATGTCGACTTCTTCCGCCGTCCGGCCGCGACGACGTCCGCCCTTGCGGCGCTGGCGCTGCGCACCGGTGCTCCGGTCATTCCGGTGTTCGCGTTGCCGTTGCCGCGCGGACGCTACCGATTGATCTACGAGCACCCCGTCGATCCTCCGCGCCCCGATTCAACGGATCCGGTTCTCGAGTTCACGCAGCGGTGCACCGACGTCCTCGAGATGTACGTCCGGCGTCACCCGGAGCTCTGGCTGTGGATGCATCGCCGGTGGCGGGAACGCGACCCGGCGCTCGCCGGACCTGACGTCGCCTTGAGCGAGGCGGAGGCTGATGCCTGATCGCGCCATTCTCGTCGTCTCGCCCAACTGGCTCGGCGACGCGGTCATGGCGCTTCCAGCGATTCAGGATGTGCGTCGCCGCTTCGAAGCCTCGCGTCTGATCGTTGCGGCGCGAAGGTCGGTCGCGTCGCTGTTCGCGCTCGTGCCAGGCGTTGACGATGTGGTCTCGCTCGAATGGCGCGGCCGCTTTCTGACGCACGCCGCCATGCGACGTGATGTCACGCGACTCCGCGACGCCCACGCCGGCACCGCGATTCTCTTGACGAACTCCTTCGCGACCGCGTGGTTGATGAAAAAGGCGGGAATCGCCGAACGGTGGGGATACTCGACGGATCTTCGCCGACCGCTGCTGACGCGAGCGATCGACCGCCCGTCATACAGCCTCCATCAGGGCGCGTACTATCAGCACCTCACGCGTGAGCTCGGTATTTCGTCGGGACCACTGGAACCCGAAATAACCGTTCCCGGTCACCAGCTGAAATCGGCGCGCGAGCTGCTGGTGTCGAGTGGATGGGACGGGAAACGGTCGCTGGTCGTCATGGCTCCTGGCGCTGCATACGGCACGGCGAAGCGGTGGCTGCCGTCATACTTCGCTGACGTGATGACGCGGTTATCGCGCGACGTCGATGTCCAATGTGTTCTCGTCGGAAGCGCGGGCGATGTCGCGACGACGGTGATGGTGCGAGACGCATTATCGGCAGACGCTCGGGAGAGTGTTATCGATCTGACAGGTCGAACCAGTCTTGACACGCTTGCCGCCGTACTCTCGATGGCGGCCACATGCGTGTCCAACGACTCCGGCGCGATGCATCTCGCCGCGGCAGCAGGAGCGCCGATGGCAGCACTGTTTGGTCCGACGCGGGAGTACGAAACGGCACCCCTGCCGCGGGCCGGACGGCGTGTCGATGTCCTCATCAACCCTGTCTGGTGCCGTCCCTGCATGTTGCGCGAGTGCCCGATCGACCATCGCTGCATGCGAGGGCTGAAGTCGTCGCGCGTGTTGGAGTCGGTCATTGCGCTGATGGACACGACAGACCGGCGTCACGTGCCGCAACCGATCGGCGCTGTGTCACCCTTCCGGCACGCCTCTCCCGAGGCTCGCTCAAGGCAAGGATGAGCGTACCGGCCGTCTTCATGGATCGCGACGGCACGCTCGTCGAAGAGCACGGTTATCTCGATCGGCTGGATCTCCTCTCTGTGTTTCCATGGACCGCGGACGCGGTCCGGTTGCTGAATCGCGCCGGCTTTGTCACGGTGGTCGTGACGAATCAGGCGGCGGTCGCTCACGGCATGATCGACGAGGAGTTCGTGGCGGAGGTGCATCGTGAGCTCGACACGCGACTCGGACGCGCACACATCGACGCCTATTACTACTGTCCGCATCACGAGGACTCGCGCATCGACCGCTACCGTCACGCGTGTGCCTGCCGAAAGCCCCAGCCAGGAATGATCGACCAGGCCTGCCGCGATCTGGACATCGACCCGGGGCGCTCGTTCATGGTCGGCGACCGGTGGTCGGACGTCGTGTGCGGTCAGCGAGGAGGCGCTCGTTCCATTCTCGTGCGGACGGGCCACGGGGTTCATTCCGAAGGACGGGCGCCGGCCGGTGTCGGCGCCGATGCTATCCTCAACAATTTGATGGAGGCCGTCGCTTGGATTCTGCGCAGCTCCTCGCGCTGATTGATGCACTGAGGGGCCGCAACGTCGCCGTCATCGGCGATGTTGTCGCCGACGAGTTCGTCTACGGACGCATCGCTCGCGTCTCGCGCGAAGCGCCGGTGCTGATCCTCGAATACGACTCGACGGAGGTTGTCGCCGGGGCGGGCGGCAATGCGGCCAACAACGTCGCGGCCCTCGGAGGTGTGGCAACACTCGCGGCGGTTGTCGGCGACGACGAGCCTGCCCAGCGCCTGCTCGAGTCACTCCACTCCGGCGTCAATCGTCGGCATCTGACGCGCCTGCGCGGACGGCGTACCTCGATCAAGACGCGGATTCTCGCGGGCGGCATTCACTCGGCCAAGCAACAGGTGGTACGAATCGATCGCGTCGCCCAGGATATGGACGGCACGGCACGTGAGGCGCTCGAGCGCACGGCGATGGCCGCGATCCGTGCAGCGGACGCGGTGATCGTGTCCGACTACGGCTCGGGTCTCATCAGGCCAGGGCTCGCTCGTCGGTTGCGTGCGGCGCTGAAGCACGGCGGTCGACGGATTCCCGTGTTGGTCGATACGCGATATCGGTTGCTCGACTATCGAGGACTGACGGCGTGCACGCCGAACGAGTCAGAAGTCGAACAGGCACTCGGCATCCGCATCAACGACGACCTGCAGGTGCTCGAACGCGCCGGACGCGAGATCCTCGAGCGGACCGGCATGGGCGCCGTTCTGATCACTCGCGGCAGTCGCGGCATGGCGCTGTTCGTTCCTGGAGCGAAGACGCAGCACATTCCGATTGTCGGCTCCGACGAGATTGCCGACGTGACGGGGGCTGGCGACACGGTGATGGCGACGATGGCCCTCGCACTCGCGGCGGGTGCGAGCTTCGAGGCGGCCGCGCACCTCGCCAATCATGCCGGCAGCGTCGTCGTGATGAAGCGCGGGACCGCGACGGTCAGCGCCGACGAGCTCCGCGCATCCGTCAAGGCGCATGCGACCACACCGCCCGCGCCGCAGCGTCGAGCGAAGGCGGAGAGGCGGCCCAAGCGCCATGGGTAAAGTTGTCACGCGCGAGCGGCTGCTCGAGCGGGCGACCCAGGCGCGTCGCAGCGGGCGATCGATTGCATTTGCCAACGGCTGCTTCGACCTGCTGCACGTCGGTCACGTGCGATATCTCGAAGCCGCAGCCAATGAGGCTGACCTGCTCGTCGTCGGCGTCAACGATGACGATGCGGTGCGAGAGCTGAAGGGACCCGGTCGACCCATCATGCCCGCAACCGATCGAGCCGAACTGGTCGCCGCACTTCGTTGCGTGGATTACGTCGTGGTCTTTCCGGAGCCGACCGTCGGTCCGTTGCTTCAGGCGCTGCGACCGGACGTCCACTGCAAGGGCACCGATTACACCATCGACTCGGTACCCGAGCGCGAAATCGTGAAGGAATACGGCGGCCGCACCGCGATCGTCGGCGACCCGAAGGATCACTCCACCCACGATCTGCTCGCGCGCATTGCCGCGTCTTCCCCGGACCCGGGGACGACAACCACCAGCCACCATCGACCACCCACCAACCAAGAGCCGTGAGTCAGCGGTTCCTGATCGTTCGCCTGGGATCGCTTGGCGACGTGATTCACGGGATTCCGGTTGCTGCGGCGCTGCGTTCGGCGCATCCCGATGCCCGGATCGACTGGCTCGTCGATCCGCGCTACGTCGACGTGCTCAATCTCGTGCCCGTTCTTTCCAGACCGATCGGTGTGAACCCGCGCGGTTCACGGGCGACTCTGCTCGGAGTGATCCGCGATTTGCGGCGCGCTCGTTATGATGCCGCACTCGATCTGCAGGGGCTGATCAAGTCCGCCGTGCTCGCACGCGCGGCGGGCGCCGCGCAGACCATCGGATTGACGCGAGCGCATCTCCGCGAGTCGGCCGCGAGCCTGTTCTACAGTCGTCGAGTCGATCCGGATGCCGCGCGCCACGTCGTCTACAAGAATCTGGCACTTCTCGACGCGCTCGGCATCAGCCATCGCGAGGCGCAGTTTCCGTTGAGCATTCCACCGTCTCCTGTCGCCGATGCTGCCGCCGCGCGCTTTGGACACGAAGGCTACGTACTGCTGAATCCCGGTGCTGCGTGGCCGAACAAGCGGTGGCCGGCGGATCGATTTGGCGCCGTTGCCGCGGCGATTCGCGAAGCGGCTGGAATGCGGTCGCTTGTGCTCTGGGGTCCGGGGGAACAACCACTGGCTGAAGCGGTGGTTGCAGCCTCCCGCGGCTCCGCCGAATTGTCGGCGCCGACGACGATCAGCGATCTGTTTGCACTCGCATCGCGTGCCCGCCTCGTCGTCGCCGGTGATACGGGCCCGCTTCATATCGCAACCGCCGTTGGCGCACCAGTGGTCGCGTTGTTCGGACCGACCTTTCCGGAGCGGAATGGTCCGTGGTCGCCCGCGGATATTTCGATCTCACGCGCTCACGCCTGCGTGTGCCATCACAAGCGACAGTGTCGGCGGCCGCCTGCGTGCATTGACGACATCGCGGTCGAGGAAGTGATCGAAGCGGTGCAGCGTCGCCTCGGAGTTCATGGCTGACGCGCTCGAGCGCCCCTCTCGTTCGCTCGTCACGGTTCTCGCGCGACGGCGCGTTCCGCTGGGGTTCCTCGTGGCGGTCGCAGCCGTTGTCCTCGCGCGACCCACCTGGGGCAGCTGGCGGACGGGCCTGCTGGTCGCTGCGGTCGGTGAGGCCATTCGTGTGTGGGCAGCCGGCCATCTCGAAAAGAGCCGAGAGGTGACGCGATCGGGCCCGTATCGCCTCACGCGCCATCCGCTCTACGCCGGTTCCACGGTCATCGCCGCGGGTGTGGTCATCGCATCGCGCAGCGTCGTGCTTGGCGTGCTCGTGACCGTCTATATGGTCGCGACGATTACGGCAGCGGTGAAGAGCGAGGAGGCGTTCCTCGCACACGCGTTCGGCCACACCTACGATCAGTACCGCCGATCTGCCGCCGAGCCGATGCGCCGGCGGTTCAGCGTCGAGCGCGCGGCGCGCAACCGCGAATACCGTGCGGTCATCGGTCTGCTCGCCGGCTTTGCGATTCTCGCTGTCCGGTTGATCCTGTCGATCTGATCACCAATCGATCGAGCGCGTGAGCTTCACGATGAGCGACCGATCGCGGAGACCGGGGATCATCGACGTCACGAGCGTGTTCGAGTCGTTGTAGATCACGAACAGGTCGTCGCCCGATCGATAGATGTAATCCAGCCGCACGTTTCCGACGACCACGCGCGTGAGGTTGTTGTACTGCACCGTGGTGCTCGTCAACCATCGATTCGAGAAGGCGTAATTGATCTGGCTGTTCACCAGGTGCGACGTGAATCGACCGCCGGGCAGCGTCAGATAGGTGAACTGATACGCCGGCGTCAACGACAGCTTCGTGTTCGTCTTCCACAGCGGCGTCCACGTGATCTCGAGGTTGTCGCCGCCGTAGAACCCCCACTGCCGTCGAACGCTGATGTCGCCGGACAGACTGCGGCTGGGACTGGGGGTGAAGCGCCACTGTGCGGAATTCCAGTTGTATGCGCCGGGCGCGACCGGCACGCGTCCCTGAATCTGGAACGGCCTCCGGATCAGATCGAACAACTGACTGTAGCGCGCGAACACGCGGTCGCCGCTCTGGAACAACGTCTCGAACGTCAAGTCCTGATTGCGAGTCTCGAGCGCGCCGGCCTGGTTCGTGATGTAGTCGAGATTGCCGCGGAAGAAAAGCTGCCGCACGAGATCGCCACCTGGTCGCGGCTTGTAGTCCATCTGCAGCTTCGTCTTCTGCATGTCTCGGCGCGGCAGCCAGCCCATCTCGGGATTCACGTCGCGTTGAATGAGCAGTTGCTCGAGATCCAACCACCAGCGATCGGTGTCCCAGTTCGTCCGCAGGCGTCCGGCCCAGTGATCGCGGCTTTTGCCCGGCGAGTACGTCGACAGAGCAAAGGTCTGGATATTCCAGTGCTCGAGCAGGACGAAGTTGCCATCGACGCCGAAGCCGCGGTTGTACGGGTCGCGCGCCGTGAACGATGATCGGTTGTTCGCGATGAATCCGACATTCGACCGCGAGAAGAGATCCTTCTTCACGCGCACGACGGAGAAGTTGCGCTGCGGAGTGTTGCGATGCGAGTCGGTCTGCACGTCGAGCACACCGACACTCCAGCCATTCGCTTTCCCCGTCAGCTTGCTGCCCGCGATGATCGGAATCGTCTCTCGCTCCGGCGACAGGCCGATGCTGCGGCTGAAGAACAACTTGATTTCCGCTGCGGCTCCGCCGCCCGGTCCGTAATCGTAAATGCCGGCGCCCTCGACGAAGAACTCGCGCCTTTCAGGGAAGAACACCGGGAACCTCGTCAGGTTCAGCACCTGCGCGTCGACGTCCGCCTCGGCGAAGTCGGTGTTCGCGGTGAAGTCGACGGTGAAATCGGAGGTGACGCGATACTTCACGTCCTCGAGGCCGATCGCAGACTGACTCACGGTCGGTTGTGCGCCGGGCGCCGGCGCCGACGTGTTCTTCACCGCCGTTCGAACGAACGGCTTGATGCGCGCCGTCAGTCCTGTGCGGATGCCGCGCAGTCCGGTCAGCTGCCCGGCGCGCGAGACCTGGTTGAACGTGAAGCCGCGGCGATAATTGCTCCAGTAGGTGAACTCCGTCTTCCTGCGGATGACACGCTCGAAATCGATCCCCCATACCTGCTCTTCGCGATCCGTCAGTCGCAGGATCTTGAACGGAATCTCGATCTCGGCGGTCCAGCCGGTCGGCGTGACGAGGGCCGCGGAGGTCCAGCTTTCGTCCCAGTTCGGATCGACAACCTTGCCTTCGTCGGTGATCAGCGCGTCGTACTGCGTCCCGGCGGGATTGGTGCGGAACACATACGCGCTGCGGTGGTCGTGCAGCGTGTCGAGGATGATCGACACCAGGTCGTCGTTCTCGAAGGTGTTGTCGCGCCGCAACTCGGTGGCGGTGATCCTCGACGCGTCCGCGTCGTGGCAGGTGATCCCGAAAAAGACGCCTGCGCTCGTGTAGAGGATCCGGACTTCCGTCTGTTCCGTCGCCGCCTGTCCTTCATCCGGGTCGCGTTGGAGAAACCCGGTGATCACCGGTGCGCCGTTCCACGCCGGCTCGTCGAGCGCACCATCGACCGTAATACGAGTGTCCGTCCGCACCGCTTGTGCGGAGGCAGTTTGTGCAGCGGTTTGCGCGACGGCGGTTGCGCCGTCGATCAGCGCAAGCAACACCACACACGACGCCGACCCGATTCGCCGCGCCAGTGACGACGGCACGATTACGGTGCCCCGACCGGTGCCGCGATCTGCAGCGGCTCATTGAATCGTGAGAATCGGCTGGTGACGACGCGGCCGGGTGCAGCCGATGTGTGCTGGATCAGCAGGAGTCCGTCGGTCGCGATCCATGCACGGTGACGGCTGTCGTCCGACGGATCGACATACGCAACGACGAAGCAGTCGATGTCCCCGATTGACTCACGTCCGATCAGCACCGGATCGTCCGAGGACGCATGAACTGAAAACGTTGGCCACTGCACCGGCGCGACCGCCTGCTTGACCCACCCGCGATCCTGGCGCGTGAACCGGTTGCCGCCGATCGTGATCTCGAGGCCGTCACCGCCAGACGTCTGCTGCCACCGCTCGCGATCCGGTGCCTGGTATTGGAATGTGGCCTGCG
>Ga0111538_10012143_pt1 | contig 11391 bp, 6 predicted proteins | sample SoiMethybrSBSTD1_FD_79669 | JGI IMG/M metagenome (GOLD analysis project Ga0111538, IMG submission 79669) | Bulk soil microbial communities from a Populus tree surrounding site in Tennessee, USA - Soil MetaG P. TD hybrid SBSTD1 (version 2)... | ecosystem: Environmental > Terrestrial > Soil > Tree... | reverse complement strand
GCGTTGGCGACCTTGCTCTCGTTGAAGAACCGGCGGCCCTCGCCGAACGGCAGCTGCACGGTCGGCGTCATCGCCAGCTTGTGCGGCGAGTCGATCAAGCTGCGGCCGTACTCCGCATCCGGATTGAAGTAGCTCGACCCCTCGATGAAGGTGTAGTGATTCAGCAGGCCCGGCGCGCTGGTGTAGTAGTTGCCCTGGCCGAACTGGTTGTCCTCGAGGCGGCTGTAGGTGTAGCTGAAGCTGCCGCTCCACCACGTCATGCGCTTGCGGATCTGAATCACTCCGGCGTGGTACTGCGACTTGCCGAGATTCGTCTCCGCCTGGTTGACGTTGAGGAACTGCGGGAATGGGCGCAACAGCTGATTGCGCTCGATCGTCGCGCGCGACGCGAACGTGCCGGCGTTCGGATTGCCGAAGAACGGGTTCGGCACCAACTGCGTCAGGGCGCTGCCAAGCGGCAGGTACTTCGGATCGACCTGGTTGATGTTGACGTTGCCGTTGACCGTGAGCCGGCGCCCCGTGGAACCGATATACGCGACGCTGCCACTGAGGTTGCCGGCGAGCTCGCGCTGCACGTCGATCGAGTACTGGTGCACGTACGGCGCCGTCTTGTTGGGATCCACGAAGCTGATGTCCGAGCTGACGCCCGACAGCAGACCGCGCGAATTGCCCGAGACCGGAATCAGTCCCGACGGGAACGGATCGACGATGTTGATCGTCGGCAGGTTGGCCGGCTGCGCCATGTTCGTCGTCGCCGAATAGCCGACCGAGCTGTTCGCGCCGTACGCCCACGGCGCCCAGAACAATCCGTAGCCGCCGCGGACGACGGTCTTCGGGCTCATGCTGTAGGCCATGCCGATGCGCGGCGAGAACTTGATCGCCGGCGGGTTGCCGGTCGTTTCCTTCGCGCCGTTCTGCCCTGCGTAGATCAAGCCGCCCGTCACCTGTCGCGCCGGCGTGCCGGCGACCGGATCGGCGGGAATCGTCACGCTGAGCGGGCTGATCGCAGCCTTGTCGAATCCGACGACCAGCTTGTTGTCGGCTTCGGCGAGACCCGTCTCCTTCTCGAGACGCACGCCGTAGTTGAGCGTCAGCTTGTCGCTGACGCGCCAGTCGTCCTGGAAGTAGCCGCTGTAGTACTTCACGAAGTTGTTGACCGGCGTGTTTTGCGCGAACGAGCCGGACGACGGGACGCCAAGCATCAGGTCGGCGATGGAGTTTCGCACGTTCACGGTCGGAGTGGCGGCAGTGAACGAGCCGTTGAACGTGAACGATCCGGACGACTGTCCGAAGTTCTCCGCCTTGACGCCGAGGATGCGGTAATCGGCGCCCACCTTGTAGCTATGGCCGCCGATCAGCTTCGTGATCGTGCCGTTGCCGCCATAGGTGTAGTAGTTGCGGTTGTTGACGCCGCTGAACCCCGTGCCCTGGTAGCCCGTGGTGGATACCGACGGGAACTTCTTCACCGGCATCGCGTTCACGAAGCTCGGCACGAACCCGAGGGTGGCCGGATCGAAATCGTAGGGCAGGCTGTTGTCGTCCTCGAACGTGTTCATGCCGAAGCGCAGCGTCGCCACCGTGCTCGAATTGACGATGTAGGTGTTGTTGAGCACGAACACATTGATGGCGCGATCGAGCTGATAGCTCGGGTACGCATACGGCGCGTCGGGGAAGAAGTTGCGATCCGGCTCCGACGAGTTCTGGAACAGATACACGCCGCTCAACCCGACGTTGTCCGTGAAGTGGTGATCGAGTTTCAGCGAGCCCTGCTGCGCCGCGTCGTCGATCACGTCCTGCGCCGGCAGCTGGCCGGCACCGGTGCCGAGCACCGCCGAGGGCATCGGAATCGCTTTCAAGTACTCGCGCGCCCACGAGCTGATGCGGTTCTGCGGGATGATGTTGCCCGGGAACGGCTGGCGGTTGTTGCCGTTCGCGTCGCCGGTCAGCGGATCGTAGATCGGAATCTGCCGGCCCTGCGCATCGGCGTAGCTGCTGAAGTCGCCGTTGCGCCACGCCGCCGTCGGCACGTTCATCACCGCGTTCTGCGACAGGCCGTCGCGATAACCTTCACCGGCGACCCAGAAAAACGTCTTGTTGTGAATCACGGGACCGCCGAAACCACCGCCGGCCGCCTTCCAGAACTGGGGCGAGTTCTCGATGCCGCGGATCTGGTTGAAGAACAGCGGGCCGATCAGCCCGTTTGGACGGCCCTGGTAAAAGGCCGATCCGCGGAACGAGTTGGCGCCGGACTTCGCCGTGGTATTGAGCACGCCGCCGCCGGTGCGCCCCATCTCCGCGTCGTAGGTGTGCACCTGCACGCGCACGTCTTCCACCATCTCGCCGCTCGGGTTGGTCGCCGAGCGATTCTGTAGATCGGTGACCGGGAAGCCGTCTAACAAATAGTTATTCGCGCGCACGCCCCCGCCGCCCAGCGAGATCGCCGAAGCGCCCGTCTGGTCCTGCATGCGGTTCCAGTGCGTGTCGCCGCTGCTCTGCACCGTCGGCACCGTGACCGCCATCAGGAACACATTCCGGCCGATCGTCGGCAGCGTCTCGATCGTCTTGGCGTCGAGCACTTCACCGTGCGACGCGTTGGACGTCTCGACCAGCGGCGCATCCGCCGTCACCGTGATCGATTCCTCGACGGTGCCGACTTCGAGCGTGATGTCGAGCGTCACGAACTGCTGTGTGCCGATGCGGATGCCGCGCCGGTCGAAGTTCTTGAATCCCTGGACCCCGGCCTTGACCGTGTAGGTCGACGGATCCAGCGCCGGGAACGAGTACTCGCCCGACGCGTTGGACACCGTATCGCGTGTGACACCGTTGGCCTCGTTGGTCAATGTGATCGTCACGCCGGGGATGACGCCCTGTGCGTCCTTGACCGCCCCGCGCAGACCGCCCTGAAATGATTGCGCCGACGCCAACCCGGCCGTAATCAACAACACCGAGACACTGACGATGGTGAGTGCGTAAAGCTGACGCGTGATCCGCATACCGTCCCTCCTAAGGCAAAACACGGGAAACGACTGCGCTACCGGCGGAATGAATGGGCGAACGTTACGCTGATCCCAAGGGCGATGCAAGGAGGATTTGCACGCCCCGGCGTCCCGTCAATCGGGTAGACTTTCGTCCGTCCGCCGTCGCGAAAATGCTTCGGCGCGACAAGTCTTGGGCCGGCAACGGCTCAATATCTCAGAGGGGAAATCGATGAAAAAGCTGCTCATGAGTGGGCTCGTGGTCGCCATCGCACTGGCCGCGACGAGCTCGCGGCTGCCGGCGCAGACCAAGGCCACCGTCACCAACGTGCCGACCATTCCGCACGAAGCCGTGCCGAACTTCTTCAAGAACCCGCCGGGGATCTACACCGGCGAGAACATGGGCATTGCCACCAACTCGAAGGGCAATATCTACATCTACCATCGCGCCAACGAGACGCGGCTCTTCGAATACAGCCCGCAGGGCACGTTCATCCGCGAGATCGGCCGCGGCGTCTACAGCCACGCGTTCGCGCATTCGGTACGCGTCGACGCCCAGGACAACATCTGGACGGTCGACGAAGGTACCGACATGATCACCAAGTTCAGCCCAGAAGGTAAGGTGCTGATGACCATCGGCCGCCGCGAGGATCCGGTCAACATGCTCGGCAACATGCCGGGCAACGGCCGCTTCCACGGCCGCAATGCGAAGTACCGCTTCGGCCGCGAAACCGATGTCGCGTGGGACCAGCAGGGCAACATCTTCGTGTCGGACGGCTACTTCGATGCGCGCGTCGTGAAGTACGACAAGAACGGCCGCTTCGTGAAGGCGGTCGGCAAGCAGGGCCGCGCCAACCTCGAGTTCAACACGCCGCACTCGATCGCCACGGATTTCCAGGGCAACGTCTACGTGGGCGACCGCGGCAACGCGCGCGTGCAGGTGCTCGACAACGATCTCAACTGGAAGAAGAACTACGACGGCATGGGCAATCCGTGGGCGGTGTGCGTGTCCGGCGGACCCGGGCCGAAGAATCCCGGCAAGCAGTATCTCTACATCTCGAACTCGTGGCAGGACAGCGCGCCGGCCGCCGGCGCCGAAATCACCGGCGAAGTCTATAAGGTCGACATCGACTCCGGCGCCATCGTCGGCAGGTTCGGCAAGGCCGGCAAGGCCCCCGGCGAGTTCGCGACGATTCACCAGATGGATTGCCGCGATCCCAACACGATCTTCACCGCGGAAATCAACGACTGGCGCTCGCAGAAAATCCTGCTCAAGCCGTCGACGATGACCAGCAGCCAGGGTAAGGAGTAACCGCCATGTCACGCATCATCAAGCTCAGTGTGGCTGCGGCGTTCCTCGCCCTCGGAGGATCGCTCGTCGCGCAATCCCAGGACATCAGCTTCTCGTCCGTCGATCTGCTGAAGACGCCGAAGGATGTGTACGTGGGCGAAGTCGCCGGCGTCGGCGCGAATTCGAAGGGCGAGATTTACGTCTACACGCGCACCGGTCATCCTTACGCGACGATCGGCGACAACCGCACGTTCTCGCACGGCGGCTCGCGGCTGTTCATCTTCGATCGCAACGGCAACTTCGTGCGCGAGTGGGGTCAGGACGTCTACGGCTTCAACGCCGCAATCGGCTTGCGCGTTGATCCGCAGGACAACGTCTGGACGATCGACGTCGCTGCCAATCAGGTCGTGAAGTTCAATGCCGATGGCAGCATCGGCCTCGTGCTCGGACGCAAGCCGGAAGCGATCGGCGTTCGTCCCGCGGGAGCGCCGGGCGGCGGCGGTGGTGAGGGTCGCGGCGGCGGCGGTGGAGCCGGTGCCGGAGCTGGCGGCGGTGCGGGAGCAGGCGCCGGTGCGGGCGGTGGTCCTCCTCAGACCGCTGGTCCAGTGGGTGGTGCGGGTGGCGGCGGCGGATTCGGTGGCGGACAAGCAGGTCGTGCGCCGGGCTCGGGCATTCCTGGTTCGGGCTTCAACAGGCCAACCGACGTGGCGTGGGATAAGGCCGGCAACATCTACGTCGCCGACGGCATCGGCACCAACAACCGCGTCGCCAAGTTCGACAAGGACGGCAAGTTCATCACGCATTGGGGATCGACCGGCACTGGCCCGGGCCAGTTCACCGGCGTGAAGGCGCTTGCCGTCTCGAACGCGGGCGACGTCTACGTCCTCGACGCCGGCAACAAGCGCATCCAGGTCTTCGACGGCGAGGGCAAGTTCAAGTCGGAGTTCGGCAACGTCGGCACGCCCTTGACGATGTGCATGACGCGCGGCGCCACGCAGTATCTCTTCATCTCGCACGCGGGCGACGAGGACGGCATGGAAGACGCCGCCATCTACAAGACGACGCTCGACGGCAAGGTGGTCGGCAAGTTCGGATCCGCCGGCAAGCAGATCAAGGAGTTCGGTCTCGCGAACTCGATCGACTGCCGCGACGAAAACAACCTGCTGATCGGTGAAATGACGAACTGGAGAGTTCAGCGCGTCACGCTGAAGTAACTACTCCTCCAGCCGCGAGGCAATTGCGGCAAAGAACAGCTCGGCGATGCGCCTGTATCCGGCTTCGGTCGGATGCAGGCCATCGACGCCGATCACGTTCTGCGCGTCCGGCAACAACGGGGTGTAGAGATCGACGAACGCCACGCCCTCCTCCGCCGACATCTCTTTCAGCTTCACGTTGTACGCCTCGAGCAGCGCGGCGTTCTGTGACCGTTGGCGGCCGGCGATGGTCGGCACCATTGACGCGACGAACACACTCACGTTCCGCTCCTTCGCGATCCTGACCATGTCGCGCATCAGGATGGTCGGGACCTCGACGCCGTCGACGGCGAGATTGTTCAGGCCGTGCATGATGATCACGGCGTCGGCAAAATTCTGCGCCAGCGACGGCTCGAATCGCTGGACACCCCTGAAGATGCTCTCGCCGCCGAAGCCGGCATTCGCGACGGAGATTGCGGACGCCTGCGATGCGTAGCGCGTATCGAGCATCGTCAGCAGTTGCGCCGGGTACGACGCGGCCGGCACGACGACTTGTTTCGAAATGAGGGCCAGGGGCGTGACACCTGGGGCCTGAACGGATCCGGTTGCGCCGATCGGCACGGTGACTTCACCGGCCGTGATGCTGTCGCCGAATGCGACGAAGCGCGTGCGCGACAGGCGCGCGGCCCGGCCGGAATCGGTCGGACGCGTCGGCGCGCCGCCGCAGGCCACGGCCAGCACGGCGCAGCTGACGAGCACGGGTAGAGCCCTTGCCATGGGGAGGCTGGTACTCTAGCAATGCCGAGCTGGTGCGGCGCTTTTTCTCTAGGAAATTCGCTAGCGGGTCTCGAGCGCGGTGCGGATCGCCGCGAAAAACAGGTCCGCGATTTTGCGATAGCCCGCTTCGGTGGGATGCAGGCCGTCGCTGCCGATCAGCGTCGCTGCATCCGGCAGCATTGGGTTATACACATCGACGTAGGTCACGCCCTCCTGCGTCGACATGATTTGCAGCGTGTTGTTGTAGGCCACGAGCTCGCTCACCGGCGTGGTGGCACGCGGGCGGCCGGCGACCTGCGGGATCATCGAGCCCACGAATACGCGCGCGCCGCCGTTCTTCGCGGTCTGCACCATGAGGCGCATCACGCCGGTCGAAATGTCCGGGCCGACCTGCGGCAACCCGTTCGCGCCTTCCATCAGCAGCACGACTTCGGGACGATTCGCATCGAAGACGCCGGGGAACCGCTGATTGCCGTCGAGGATCCGCTCGCTCGCCTCCCCGCTGTTGACGACGCTGATCGATCCGCTCTGCGCGGCGTAAGTCGAGCGCAATTGCGATTGCAGCACCGACGGATATGACGCGGTCGGAACGAGGATGAGTTTGTGAATGCCCGACGGCGCCGCGCTCGCCGGATTCGTCACCTCGCCGGCGGTGAAGCTGTCGCCGAAGGCGAGGAACTTCGTGCGTGAGAGGCGTGGCGGTTGGGGGTCCGGCCCGGTCGGGCCGTTGCCGCCGCAGCCGGCGGCAACCGTACACGCGAGTGCAAACAGTACAAACGAACGCGGCATTCGGTAGATGGACCGATCATATCAGCTACCTCGCCCTTGCCCACTGTCATCGACGCGGACCATAGATCGGCAGCGGCTGCCCCGCTTCGAGCGCGCCGAGATCGGGCGCCTTGCCCGTGAAGCCGTCGTTGATGTTCGGAATCACAACGCCGCGATCGATCGCGGCGGAGCCGGGCTTCAGCCGGAAATCGAAATCCTTGAAGTCATAGAGTCGTTGAACCGTTTTTGGATCGCGAGTCAGCTGCGGCACGTTGACGAAGATGTCGTAATCGAGCGTGATGCTGTGTTGATCCTGGCCGGTCGCCTTGGTGTACTCCGCGAGCGTCACGAAACCGGCTGGCGGCGTGGCGCCGGCGGCAGGCGCCGCCCCAACATTCCATTGGAACGAGGTCTTCGCGCCGGGATTCGGCCGGAAGCCGTTGTAGTCCGACGAGCTGTACGCGGTGCTGGTGTTGACGCTGAAGATCGCCGGCGCGGTGCCCTGCCCAAGCATCAGGTTATTGCGCCAGTGAGAATTCGCCGACGTCGCCGCGCTCGTCTCGGTGGTGACGGTGTTGTGATAGAAAATCACGCCCGGCGATCCCGCCGTCATGCGCGTCGATCCGCCCGGCGCGTGATACACGATGTTGCGAATCCAGTAGATCGGCCCGCCTACCGACGGCTGCGTCGACATCGGATGTGACGCCGAATTGATCAGCACGTTCCGCATCAGGCGGATGTTGTGCATGCTGCCGTCCATCTCGATCGTGTTGTCGTGCGCGTTGCTGATGATGTTGTTGTAGATGTCGATCGCGACCGGCCGCCGGTCCCAGAACTCGCGCGGCGGATAGGCCGGGCCTTCGATGGCATGCGATCCGTCCGGCATGCCGTACATCTCGGTGTCGACGCCGTCGTGAAAATCGGCGACGTAGTTGTAGGCAACGACGTGTCCCGGGCCGTAGAGCCGGATGCCGGTGTACGACTTCATGATCGGCGGGAACTCCTGGCCTTCGACGCCGTTGAACTGTTCCCAGAACGCGCCGTTCCATCCGAGCAAATGCTTCGCATCGTTCCGCCCGAGGAACACGCTGTCGGCGATGTAGAAGTTGCTCGAGCCCGAGTAATTCGTGAACACGCCCATGCCGACCTGTTCGAACCGGCAGCGCTTGACCGTCAGTCCTTTTGATCCCGCAATGAACTGCGTGCCCGCCCAGATCGCGATGCTGGTGTTCCTGAAGGTGATCCCTTCGAAGTAGTTGTAGTCGGCGGCCTTCACGTTGAAGAGATTGAAGTTGTTGCGGCCGTCGATGATCACTTCCCCGTCGCCGGCGGCCTTGATGACGATCGGCTTCTCCGGCGTGCCGTCAGCCGTCAGGTAATACGTGCCTTCGAACGTTGTCGTCGCATTGATCGTCGTCTGGTTCGCGTAGAGCTCGTAGCGATACGCATACGTGCCGGCGTGCACGAGGATCGTGTCGCCTGGTTTCACGCGCGGCCGCCCGCCGGGCGCGGTGTCGCCGGCGCCGCAGTAGTAGTTGTAGGCGCACATGATGCCGGTGAACGACGGTTCGGTCTTCGCACCGGTGTAGCCCACCGGATAGACGTGATAGACCTTGCCGCCCTCGGCAGGCTTCGGCTCGGGACGCGTGCGCACCGTGATCGTCTTCGTCGCGTTTGCAGCCGGTCCGCTCACGCCATCCGGATCGCTGAGGACAAAACGCGTCTCGTACGTGGTATCGGGCTCGAGATCGAGGATGCTGCCGGCGAACATATTCGGCGTAATCAGCGCGAACACGTTCGGTTGCGTGGTCCGCTCGCCTTGCAGCCGCAGCAGCGGCATGCCCGTCTTCCACCCGGTCTCGCCGGCCTTGCGGTACGAGACGTCGACCCTCGCGTTGCGATTGGCATCGCCGTCGATCAACCACTCGAAGCCGAGATTGATCAACGTCGGCGGATCGACGACGAGATCACCCGGAGTGACCGCATTCGCGGTCGTCGCGGGCTGACTGGCGATGCCCACACTCGCGAAACAGACGGCGAGGCAGGCCGTAACAAGGCGGCGCGCAGCGCTCATGCGCAGGGATTCTACGCCTTCGCGGTCCGGATGTACTCGTCGACGTTCTTGGCGAGCACGTCGAGCGGCACATTGCCGCCCAGCACGACGCTGTCGTCGAACGCCTTCAAGTCGTACTTCGCGCCGAGCGCGGTTTTCGCCTTCTCGCGCTGGCGATTGATCTCGCTGTGTCCGACCTTGTAGCCGCACGCCTGTCCGGGCCACGAGCAGTAGCGATCGACTTCGCTCGCGACTTCGAGCGGATTCGATCCATTGACGTCGACGAAGAACTTCACGCCCTGCTCGCGAGTCCACCGCTTCGCATGAATGCCGGTGTCGACCACGAGGCGGCAGGCGCGGAAGGAAATCGCCTGGAGATAACCGAGGCGGCCGACCGGATCGCTATCGTAGGCGCCGAGCTCCGCGGCGAGCTGCTGCGCGTAGAGCGCCCAGCCTTCCGAGTACGCGTTGAACGCCAGCAGCTGCCGGATCAACGGCATCTTGTGGGTGTATTCGCCCTGCAGGATGTGACCCGGGATCGATTCGTGGAACGCGAGATCCGCAAGGCTGTACTTGTTGTGCAGGTCGGTCGACTTCAGGTTGATCCAGAACTTGCCCGGGATCTTGCCGTCGATCGATCCCGCTCCGCCGTACGCCGTCGGCGCGCCGGGCTCTTCTTCGGGCGGCAGCCGCTTCACTTCCATGTTCGGGTTGACGAGCGTGTTGAACGCGCGCGGCAGTTGCGCGCGAATCCACGTCAGCCGCTCTTGAATGAAGGCCATGATTTCCTGGCGGCCCTTGTCGCCTTCGGAGAACAGGTAGCGACGATCCGTGGCGAGCGCCTGCATGCGCGCGCCCACCGTGCCGGTGGTGAAGCCGATGCTCTTCAGGATCGTGTCCATCTCCGCGTGGAGCCGCTCGAGCTCGCTCTGCCCCATCGCGTGCACTTCATCCGGCGTCATGTTCGTCGTGGTCGACGCCCTCAGCGCCCAGCGATAAAACTCTTCGCCGTTGGGACGCGCCCACATGCCCGCATCGTCCTTGGCGGCCTTGCGCTGCTCTTCGAGCTCGGCGATCTGCCGATCGAGTGCGGGAGCGATTTCTTTCTCGGCGATCGCCTTCGCACGCGCGGCCCAGTCGCCCGGAATCGATTTCGCCTTCGTGCGCCGCTCGATCGATTCGACCATCGATCCACCGGCGCGCGCGTTCTTGGCCGACAGGCGAATCTGCAGCAACGCCTTGTCGATCAGGAATGACGGCGGCACCAACCCTTTCCCGCGCGCCGCCTGGATGCGTCCGAGCTCGCCATCGAGCTGCTTCGCGTACGACTGCATGCGCGCCAGATACGCGTCCGCATCGGCGGCGCTCTCGATCGGATGATCGCTGTCGAGGAATCGGGGCACGTCGAGATATGCGCCGACGTTCTGAATCACCACGTACGGCGTGTTGCGCCAGCTGCCGACGGTGATGTCGCCGTACGGAAGCGAGAAGCCGTCGGACGAGAGCTGATACGCGCTGCGCACGACTTCGATGCTGGTGCGCGTCGCATGTGACAGGCCCGACACGTCGAACGCCTTTGCCTTTTCGAGATCCTGGCGCACCTGCGCCGCAATCTTCTGCTGCCCTTCGGCGGATCGATCCGCGAGCTGCGAGCGCAGCGCGGCCCTCGCGCCGGTATCGACGCCGAGCGATGTCGCGCTCTCGGGCGCAAAGCGCACGTAGCTCTCGCCGATCTGATCGAGCAGCGCCAGCGCATCCTGCTCGCCGTTGGGCTTCGCAGCGGCGGGCGTTGATGAAGATGAAGTACCGCTGCAGGCGTTCAGCAAAGGCACGGCGGCGGTCGACGCAAGAGCCGCGATGGCCTCGCGGCGATTCAGTATTGGCGACATAGGTGCGGAAAATGATAGTCCTAAACCGGCATTCGATATCATTCGTGTGTGAGCATGCTGGTTCCCTCGGGGTCGCATCCCCAGGAGATCGACGACCTGCGCGCGCGCGTTGTCGCGCTCGAAGCCGCGCTCGAGGCCCGTCGTGGCGACGTCACGCGCACGCGCGCCGCTCTCGATGCATTCCGGATTCGATACCGCCAGCAGGTCGGCAGGCTGCACGAGCAACTCGATGAACTGGAAGCGGCACTCGCCGAAGCGGAGCTGGGCATCCTTTCCGAGCGCGTTGCCAACGGTAGGACGGCAAACGATCCGCCAATCGGCATACGGCTCGAATCGGCGCCACGCTCGCTGACATCGGATGCCGTTCGACGGTTGTTTCGCGACGTCGCGAAGGCGATTCACCCCGACCTCGCCGACACCGACGAGGCGCGCGACCGGCGGCACG